>ERZ778018.31-NODE-31-length-305096-cov-15.025754_pt1 | contig 305096 bp, 244 predicted proteins | sample MGYA00375748_ERZ778018 | MGnify/ENA primary metagenome ERZ778018 (study PRJEB29350, sample SAMN05509839) | bioreactor metagenome | biome: bioreactor; material: wastewater | place: South Africa: University of Cape Town | collected 2014-04-22 ...
GCACCCGCAAGGGACCGAAGAAGACCATCGCCGGCAAGAAGAAGGCCAGGTAACCGAGAATGCCACCCAAGTCCCGCCAGGCCGCCGGCGCCGTCAAGAAGGTCCGGCGCAAGGAACGCAAGAACGTCGCACACGGCCAGGCACACATCAAGAGCACCTTCAACAACACGATCGTGTCGATCACCGACCCCACCGGTGCGGTGATCAGCTGGGCCTCCGCCGGCCACGTCGGCTTCAAGGGCTCGCGCAAGTCGACCCCGTTCGCCGCCCAGATGGCCGCCGAAAACGCCGCCCGGCAGGCGATGGAGCACGGCATGCGCAAGGTCGACGTGTTCGTCAAGGGTCCCGGCTCCGGCCGGGAGACCGCCATCCGCTCGCTGCAGGCCGCCGGCCTGGAGGTGGGCACCATCTCGGACGTCACCCCGCAGGCCCACAACGGCACCCGCCCGCCCAAGCGGCGTCGGGTCTGATCACGAGCCAGAGGAGAGAAGCCACACCATGGCCCGTTACACCGGACCCGTCACCAAGAAGTCCCGTCGACTGCGCACCGACCTGGTCGGCGGCGACATGTCCTTCGATCGCCGGCCGTTCCCACCGGGGCAGCACGGCCGCGGCCGGATCAAGGAGAAGGAGTACCTGACCCAGCTTCAGGAGAAGCAGAAGGCCCGCTTCACCTACGGCGTGATGGAAAAGCAGTTCTCCCGGTACTACAAGGAGGCCGCCGGCCGTCCCGGTAAGACCGGCGACACGCTGCTGCAGATTCTGGAATCGCGGCTGGACAACGTGGTCTACCGGGCGGGCCTGGCCCGCACCCGGCGCGCCGCCCGCCAGCTCGTCACGCACGGCCACTTCGAGGTCAACGGCCACCGGGTGGACGTGCCCAGCTACCGGGTCGAGCAGTACGACATCGTCACCGTTCGCAAGCAGTCGGTGGAGCTCTACCCGTTCGAACTGGCGCGCCAGACGTTCGGTGAGCGACCAGTCCCGGCCTGGTTGCAGGTGGTGCCCGGCACGCTGCAGATCCTGATCCACCAGCTGCCGGTGCGGGCCCAGATCGACTCGCAACTGACCGAGCAGCTGATCGTCGAGTACTACTCGAAGTAGTCCCTGCGCCCGCTGGTCCGCGCCCACCGCGCGGCCCGGCGGGTGTTGCCGTGCCAGGGCCGGTGCCGTGAGCACCGGCCGGCACGGGTCGGGGTTTCGATCCGTTCGGGACCCCACAGACCGGTGGGCATCCGCCCGCCGGCCGCCGCCACCGCGTGACGTCATATGGCGGACGTCATCTGCGAACACGGAGGAATCAACGTGCTGATCTCACAGCGCCCCGTCCTGTCCGAGGAAGTCATCTACCCGGGCATCCGGTCCCGGTTCGTCATCGAGCCGCTGGAGCCCGGATTCGGCTACACGCTGGGCAATTCGCTGCGCCGTACCCTGCTCTCGTCCATTCCCGGAGCGTCCGTCACCAGCATCCGGATCGACGGCGTGCTGCACGAGTTCTCCACCGTCCCCGGCGTGAAGGAGGACGTCACCGAGCTGATCTTGAACCTCAAGGAGCTGGTGGTCTCCTCCGACGAGGACGAGCCGGTGACGATGTACCTGCGCAAGCAGGGCCCGGGCGAGGTGACCGCCGCGGACATCGCGCCGCCGACCGGTGTCACCGTGCACAACCCAGAGCTGAAGCTGGCCACCCTGACCAAGAAGGGCAAGCTGGAGATCGAGCTGGTGGTCGAGCGTGGCCGCGGCTACGTGCCGGCCGCGCCGAACAAGGTGCTGGGGGCCGAGATCGGCCGGATCCCGGTCGACTCCATCTACTCCCCGGTGCTCAAGGTCACCTACAAGGTGGAGGCCACCCGCGTCGAGCAGCGCACCGACTTCGACCGGCTGGTGCTGGATGTCACCACCAAGCCGTCGATCACTCCCCGGGACGCGCTGGCCAGCGCCGGCACCACCCTGGTCGAGCTGTTCGGCCTGGCCCGCGAGCTGAACACCGAGGCCGAGGGCATCGAGATCGGGCCGAGCCCGGCGGAGGCCGACCACATCGCGGCGTTCGCCATGCCGATCGAGGACATGGACCTCACGGTGCGCAGCTACAACTGCCTCAAGCGCGAGGGCATCCACACCGTCGGCGAGCTGGTGGCCCGCACCGAGGCGGACCTGCTGGACATTCGCAACTTCGGCCAGAAGTCCATCGACGAGGTCAAGGAGAAGCTGGCCAGCCTCGGCCTGGGGCTGAAGGACTCGCCGGCCGGGTTCGACCCGTCCGCGGCCGCGCTGTCCTACGGCGAGGGCGACTGGACCGACGACGGTGACGACTACGCCGAGACCGAGCAGATCTGACGGCGCCCGCCGGAGGAACGCACCGAATACCAAGAAGACCGAAAGCAGGCAGATCACACTCCGGCTGCTCGCCAGGCACCATGCCTGCTTTGGTCGGATTGGTATCTACCAGCACCGCAAGACCGAGGAGCACAACACATGCCCACCCCCACCAAGGGTCCCCGGCTCGGCGGATCGCCCGCGCACGAGCGGCTGATCCTGGCCAACCTGGCCCAGTCGCTGTTCGAGCACGGCAAGATCACCACCACCGAGGCCAAGGCCAAGCGGCTGCGTCCGGTCGCGGAGAAGCTGATCACCAAGGCCAAGCGGGGCACCCTGCACTCGCGGCGCGAGGTGCTCAAGACGATCCGCGACAAGGACGTCCTGCACAAGCTGTTTGCCGAGATCGCCCCGTCGTTCGCCACCCGGGAGGGCGGCTACACCCGGATCACCAAGACGCTGCCCCGCAAGGGTGACAACGCGCCCATGGCGGTCATCGAGCTGATCGGAGAGGAGACCGTCTCGTCGGCGGCATCCCGGGTGGCGCGCACCGCCGCGTCGCGGCGCCGGTCCCAGGCGGAATCAGACAAGGGTGCCGCGGCGGTGTCGACCGACGAGGCGGCCGAGCAGGTTGCCGAGACCCCCGCCGAGGAGGTCGTGTCCGAGTCCGTCGAGGTCGAGGAGTCCGTCGAGATCGAGGAGTCTGCCTCCACCGACGAGGCACCCTACGGCGAGGGCTCGCACGCCCCGACCGAGGACGGGTCGCAGCCGGACGGCTACCCGATCAAGGGCAACGCCGACTCGATGCTGTACCACACCCCGGACAGCCCGCACTACGCGCGCACCATTGCCGAGGTGTGGTTCGCCACCGCGGAGGCCGCGGAGGCCGCCGGGTTCTCGCTGCCGGCCTCGCAGCAGGCGGCCGCCGAGGACGCCGGTGACGGTGCTGGTGACGATGCTGCGGCGGACGACTCCGAGGACAAGTAGCACCGGCCCGGGGGAGAGCTCACCGGTTTGCGTGCCGATTGTTCAGATGCGGGCCCTATTGCGCACGCATCGCAGCAATCGGCACGCGGAACGGGGTCCCGGTGGCCCGTCGGCGCGGGCGGCGCTGCGGCTACCGGTGCGGGCGGCGGGACGGCGGTGACGATGCGGCTGCGGCTGGACATCGCCTACGACGGCACCGACTTCCACGGCTGGGCGATCCAGCCCGGCCGGCGCACCGTCGCCGGTGAGCTGGCTGGCGCGCTGGCCACGCTGTTTCGCGCTCCGGTGCCGATGGTGGTGGCCGGGCGCACCGACGCCGGAGTGCACGCCACCGGGCAGGTGGCCCATGTCGACGTGGATCCAGAGGCGCTGGCCGCACTGGCGCCACGGCACCTGACCCGGCGCGACACCGGCGCAGGCACGGTCGGGGCCGACGTCGCTGCCGGCGCTGGTGACGCCGCGCGGGTCGCGGCCGGCCTGGTGGGCATGCGCCGCCGGCTCGCGGGGCTGCTCCCCGCCGACGTGCGGATCCCGGAGGTATCGCCTGCCCCGGACGGCTTCGACGCGCGATTCTCCGCGTTGCGCCGGCATTACCGCTATCGCGTGGTCGGCTCCGAGTGGGGTGCACCGCCGTTGCGGCGGTTCGACACGCTGGCCTGGCGGCGACCGCTGGACACCGCCGCCATGCAGCGCGCCGCCGATCTGCTGACCGGGCTGCGCGACTTCGCCGCATACTGCAAGCCGCGGGACGGCGCTACCACGATCCGGGACCTGCAGCGGCTGACCATCGCCGACGACGGGCCGCTGGTGATGATCGACGTCACCGCCGATGCGTTCTGCCACTCCATGGTGCGCAGCCTGGTGGGCGCGATGCTCGCGGTCGGCGACGGGCGCTTCGACGTCGGCCGGCCGGCCGCGCTGCTGGCCGCGGGCCGGCGCACCCCCGAGATCGCCGTCGCGCCCGCGCACGGGCTCACCCTGGTCCGGGTGGACTACCCGGCAGGTGCCGAGTTGGCCGCCCGTGCGAGGCAGACCAGGGCCGTGCGGGAACGACCTGGCTGACCGCGCGCGGCCCGTGGCAGCCGTCACCGCACGCTCGCTTTGACCAGGTGCCGCGCGGATTGGTAGTCTTGACGGTCGGTGCGCCGCTTCGTGGCGGCCGGTCGGTTCCGCGTGGCCTGGATGGGTCAGCTCGGCCCGGTCGGAAAGGCCGGTCCGCCTGGTCGGGCTCGGCGGATCAGCACCCGCACCCGTGGGGGTCGAACCCCGCACCGAACCTGGATGAAGAAACGAAGAGGCATCAGCGTGCGCACCTTCAGCCCCAAGGCGACCGACGTCACCCGCGCGTGGCACGTCATCGACGCCACCGACGTGGTCCTCGGTCGGCTCGCCAGTCAGGCGGCCCAGTTGCTGCGCGGCAAGCACAAGGCGATCTACGCCCCGCACGTGGACACCGGCGATTTCGTGATCATCGTCAACGCCGGCAAGGTGTCCGTGTCCGGTAGCAAGCGCGACAGCAAGCTGTTGTACCGGCACTCGGGGTATCCGGGCGGGTTGCGCTCCCAGACCGTGGGCGAGCTGCTGGACACCCGCCCCGAGAAGCTGGTCGAGAAGGCCATCGTGGGCATGTTGCCGCACAACAGCGTGGGCCGCGCGATGGCCCGCAAGCTGAAGGTGTATGCCGGCCCGGAGCACCCGCACGCCGCGCAGAAGCCGCAACCCTTCGAGATCCTTCAGGTCGCCCAGTGAGCGAGCCCGCGGACGTCGCGACCGACACCCCCACCGACAGCGAGATGAGCACCCCTGTGACCGAGACCCCCGAGATCGTCACCGACGAGACGCCGCAGGCCCTGGAGGATGCCGGAGATGCCGAAGGCACCGGGGGCGCCGTGGACGCCGCGGCGGCCGATGCTGCCGACGCTGCGAGCGCCGAGGCAGTCGACACCGGCGCCGGCGTCGAGGTGGAGGTCGCCATCGACGAGCCCGCGCCCGTCGTAGTGCCTGCCCGCCGGGTCGCCGGTGAGCGCCCGGTGCTGACCGTCGGCCGGCGCAAGGAGGCCATCGTCCGGGTCCGGCTGGTGCCCGGCAGCGGCGAGTTCACCCTGAACGGCCGCAGCCTGGACTCCTACTTTCCGAACAAGGTGCACCAGCAGCTGATCAAGGAGCCGCTGACCGCCCTGGACAAGGCACAGGCCTACGACGTCATCGCGCGACTGTCTGGCGGCGGTGTCACCGGGCAGGCCGGCGCGCTGCGTCTGGGTATCGCCCGCGCGCTGATCGAGCTCAACCCCGATGACCGCCCGGCGCTGAAGAAGGCGGGCCTGCTCACCCGCGACGCCCGGGTCAAGGAACGTAAGAAGTACGGCCTGAAGAAGGCCCGCAAGGCGCCCCAGTACTCGAAGCGCTGATGCCGGCCCGGCTGTTCGGCACGGACGGCGTCCGCGGTCTGGCGAACGCCGACCTCACGCCGGACCTGGCGCTGCGACTGGCTACCTCGGCGGCCCGTGTGCTGGCCTCCGGCCAGGCCGGCGGGTCTGACCGTGCCAGTCGGTTGTCGACGCCCGAGGGGTCGGTGACGAACATCCCGGGCGATGCGCTGTCCGGGCAGGCGGTGCGTCAGGGCCGGCCGATCGCCGTGCTCGGACGCGATCCGCGGGCCAGCGGCGAGATGTTGCAGGCGGCGGTCGCCGCCGGGCTGGCCTCCGCCGGCGTCGATGTGTTGCTGCTGGGCGTGCTGCCCACCCCGGCGGTCGCGTTTCTGACCGCCGATCTGGGCGCCGATCTGGGCGTGGTCATCTCCGCCTCGCACAACGCCATGCCCGACAACGGCATCAAGATCTTCGGCGCGGGTGGGCGCAAGCTTTCCGATGCCGCCGAGGACGCCATCGAAGCCGGAATGGGCGACCGCCGGGACCTGCCCATCGGCGAGGGCGTGGGTCGCATTCGGCCGGTGCCCGAGGGCACCCGTCGCTACACCGACCATCTGCTGCTGGCGACGCCGGATCCGCTGGCCGGGCTGCGGGTGGTGGTGGACTGCGCCAATGGCGCCTCCTCCGAGGTGGCGCCCGAGGCCTACCGCCGGGCCGGCGCCGAGGTCATCGTCATCGGTGGGGACCCGGATGGGTTGAACATCAACGACGGCGTCGGATCCACCCACATCGACGGTCTGCGGGACGCGGTATGCGAGCACGGTGCCGATCTGGGCATCGCGCACGACGGGGACGCCGATCGCTGCCTGGCCGTCACCGCCGACGGCGCCGAGGTGGACGGCGACGCGATCCTGGCGCTGCTCGCGATGTCGCTGCGCGAGCGGGACCGGCTGGCCGGCAACACCGTCGTCACCACCGTGATGGCGAATATCGGCTTCCACCGGGCGATGGCGGCGGCGGGCATCGCCGTGCGCACCACCGCGGTCGGGGACCGCTATGTGCTGGAGGAGATGGTCTCCGGCGGGTTCACCCTGGGGGGCGAGCAGTCGGGGCACATCATCCTGTCGGAGCTGGCCACCACCGGCGACGGGCTGCTGACCGCGCTGCACCTGATGTCGATCGTCGCCTCGTCCCGGCGGCCGCTGTCCGACCTGGTCGCGGCGGTGCCCCGATTCCCGCAGGTGCTGATCAACGTGGCGGTGGCCGACAAGGCTTCCGTGGGGTCGGCGGAGCCGGTGGTGCGGGCGGTGAGTGAGGCTCAGGCGGAGTTGGGCGACGCCGGCCGCGTGCTGCTGCGGCCGTCGGGCACGGAGCCGCTGATCCGGGTGATGGTGGAGGCGGCGACGGCCGAGCAGGCCCGGCGGATCGCCGAGCGGGTGGCCGGTGTGGTGGCTGCCGCCGTTCCCGCCTGACGGGTCCGAGGCGGCGGTCGGAAATCCCGGGCGGTGCGCCCAACGGCGGCGCTATTCGCCGCGACGTCGAGTGGCGGCACCTGTGGTCGACTCGCGAACGATGAGGGTGCAGGGCAGCGCTACGGACTGTGGTGGGCGCCCGGGATCGGCGATGCGTTGGCCGAGCAGGGTGACCGCCGCCTCCCCGATCTCGGCGTAGGGCGGCCGGATGGTGGTAAGGGCCGGGGTCAGGATCTGGGCTACCAGCGTGTCGTCGCAACCCACGACGCTGATATCACGTGGCACCCCTCGGCCCAACTCGTGCAGCCCGGCGATCACGCCGCAAGCGACCATGTCGTCGTAGGCGACCACGGCCGTCGCCCGACTCGCGATGATGCCGGCAACGGATCGCTGTCCGCCGTCGAAGGTGGCAAGCTGCGGTCCAAGGTCGACAAGGGTGACCCCGGCCCGTTCGGCCCACCGCCGGAGCGCACTGGCTCGCCGCGTCGCCGCCCAGGAGGCGGCCGGGCCGCGGACCATGGCGATGCGACGGTGGCCTGCAGCGAGTAAGTGATCACCGGCGTCGACCAGCGCCGAATCGTAGGCGCAGGTCACCACATCGCTCCCAGTGACCGGCCGGTTGATCAACACGCACGGTACGGACCCGAGCGCTTCCCGTAGGGAGCGCGCCGACGTCCGGGGCGAGGCGAGAATGACGCCGTCGACTTCGTCGCACAGGCCGGCAATGAGTTCGCCCTCGTCGGCGGGCCGCTCGTCGCTGTCCACTATCAGCACCGAACACCCGGCCGCGGACGATGCGACATGCTGCACCACACGCAGCAATTCGGCAAAGAATGGATTCACCACATCCGGGACGAGTAGTCCTATCCGGCCCGAACGCCCCGTCGCCAATCCGCGGGCCAGTTTGTTCGGTCGATAGCCCATCTGCGCAGCCGTCGCGAGTACCCGTTCCCGGACTGCGTCGCTGATCAACTCAGGACGACTGAATGCCCGGGACACCGTTGCTGCTGAAACTCCGCACGCTACGCCGACGGCGGCCAGCGTCGGCCGGTTCACCGCGCTCCCCGCGTCGGCGGCGCGGTGCTCGGACAACTCCCTGTCCGGTTGTATTCGTCGCATTCCGTCGTCCTCACGGCCCATCTCCGCCCAATAAGCGGTCGGCAGCCCGAACTGTATCCGAAGCCTTCGGGACCTCCAATGACACTACGCATGGATCGGCACCTGCCACGAGCCCCCGGCAACGACCCCCGCCACCGACAAGTCCGTGTCGAGCACCAGCAGGTCCGCCCGCTTGCCCGGCTCGATGCTGCCGATCGCGCCGTGAACTCCTAGGGTCCGTGCAGGGGTGATCGTCGCGGCTGTGATCGCATCGCACAGAGGCACGCCCGCGTCGTGAACGGCGTGCCGCACCGCGCGCGCCATCGTCAAGGTACTTCCGGCGAGTGACGTTCCGTCCGCCAGCATCGCGCGTCCGTCGCGCACGTCCAATGCGACATCGCCGTGCCGGTAGACGCCATCTCCCAGCCCGGTTGCCACGCTAGAGTCGGTGACAAGCGCAACGCGACCCGATCCAATCGTCTGGAAGACGTACTCCACCATCCGATCGGAAAGGTGGAATCCATCCACGATGAGCTCACAGGTCACCCGCTCATCCGCCAGGGCCGCGAGCGCCGGTCCGGGGTCCCGATGATGGATCTGGCGCATCCCGTTGAACAGGTGAGTCGCGACCACAATGCCGAGGTCGAATGCGTGCCTTGATTCCTCAAAGCTGGCATCCGTGTGCCCCAGCGTCGGGATGGCTCCCGCCTGTCGAGCTTCGCGGATCAGGTCGAATCCGCCAGGCAACTCGGGCGCTATCGCGACCATCTTGACGCCCGGACGGCATGCCTCCAGCAATCGCCGGCACAGAGCCGCATCTGGCGGCAGGAGATCCTCGTTCCGATGGGCTCCCTTCCGGATAGGGCTCAAGAAGGGACCCTCGAAGAACGTGCCAAGTACCCCACTGCAATCGATCAGTTCGCTGATCGCAGCAGCGGAACCGATCATGCAGGGTTGTTGGTCGGAGGTGATACCGCACACCACGGACGTCGACCCGGAGTGCCGGTGGTAATCGACAATTGCGCTGGATGCCTCGCGGTTTGCGGAGTTGAAGCTGTGGCCCATAGCACCGTGCATGTGCATATCGACGAGCCCCGCCGTCAGTAGGCGCCCTCCGAGGTCGGTGCCGGAGGGCCGTGGTGTCGAGCCCACCTCGGCTATGACGCCGTCCTCCCAGGCGACCCATCCGTCGTCGACGAGACTGTTCCCGATCACGAGTCGAGCATTGCGAACGATTTCCACTCCAGAACTCCTCATCATCGTTCAGGCTGGCTGCGGACCTAACTCGTCGATCATCGCCAGCGCCGCCCCGATACAACCCGAATTGTCACCGAGATCAGCGCCCACCACGGCGGGCCGCGGCCGATTGGGCGTCAGATCTTCGATGGCCCGCCGCAGTGGTACCAGCAATGTGCTGCCTGCCAAGGAAAGGCCGCCACCGATGATGTAGTGATCAATGTTCAGCAAACAGTATGAGTAGACGATTGCTTGCGCGAGGGCGCTGCTGGCATCGAGCCACACTCTGGCGGCGTGTTCATCACCGGCCAGCACGGCCTCGGCGACCTGGCGGGCGTCAACTTCGTCCAGCCCGGAACCTGGATGAAACCGACGGGAAATGGCCGCCGCCGAGGCAACCGTCTCCAAGCAGCCCACCCTGCCACAACCGCAGGGGAAGTTCGACCCCGCCACGGGTATGTGGCCGATCTCGCCCGCGGCGTAGGAGTCACCTGCAAACGCGTGGCCGCGCATGACTATGGCGCACCCAATTCCGGTACCGATGGGGATGAACACCTGGTTCAGCCAGCCTCGACCCGCGCCGAGCCTCGACTCTGCCACGCCGCCCGCCCGGACATCATGACGAACGGCGATGGGTAGAGCCACGGACCCGAGCCGGTCGCGCAACGCAACGTTGTGCCAGCCCAGGTTCGTGGAACTCATCGCAATGCCCCGCTCTTCGTCGACGTGGCCGGGTACCGCCAGACCCAGACCCGCCGGAGTTGTGCCACGGGCGCGTGCGCTCTCGATCAGCGACAGGACAAACCGATAGATCCGATCGACGACCGCATCAGCTCCCTCGGCCCTCCGAGTGGCGACGCGCGACTGAGTCAGTATCGAGCCGTCCATCGAGACGAGGGCACCCTTGAGGAAGGTTCCGCCAACGTCTAGCGCCACGACACAGCGCCGCTCCACCTGAGCAATCATGGCTCCAACTGTCGCTTGGTGACGTGCATCGGTATGCCGGTACTTCGTCGAGGACGAACTCGACGGTGCCAGAGCGACACGGCGGAATTGAACCGCAGCTCTGCGCGTCGTGGAGGGCCCCCGGGACCGACAGCACAGTGTCGCCCGCGAGGTTGTTCGACTGTTCCGCGCATCGCGGGTCGAGTCCATGGCATGCCGTGATCGGTGTCGGCGCACATGACGAACTTGCCTCCTCGGATCTTGACAACCTGGTCTCCATGCGTCAGGGTATGACCCTACAGCAAGCGCTTGCACGAACATCAAATCCTAGGCTCTGGCTCATGGGAGGAATGACGGGCATGACAACAACACGCCTTGGCGTGGCCTTGGTCGCCGTAGCGACCGCCTTCGTGGCAGTGGGTTGCGCAAGCCAATCACAGGGGGGCGCCTCGTCGAGCGGCGTAGCGCCCACCCAATCTTCTGCGAGCGGTGGAAAAGATCTATCGGGCCCCCTGACCTACGCGATTTGGGACGCCAACCAAAAGCCGGCGATGCAGCAGATCGCAGACGCGTTTACCAAACTTCACCCCAAGGTCTCGATTACCATCGAGGTCACCCCCGGCAAGCAGTACTTCCCGAAGCGACAAACAGAGGCCACATCGAACACGCTGCCGGACGTCTGGTGGATCAACGGCTCACGCTTCGGACTATATGCCTCACAGGGCAAGCTGATGTCGTTGCAGGGACTCGTGGACAGCCATCAAATCGACCCGTCCAATTACCCCGATTCACTGGTAGCACCCGCGATGTGGAAGGGTGAGCTTTACGGTGCACCGAAGGACTACGACACTATCGGGGTATTTTACAACAAGGCCATCTTCGACAAGGCTGGCGTCCAATACCCCAGTAAGGGCTGGAACTGGGCGGAGTTCCAGTCTGACGCTATCAAGATCAGTCAGGCTCTCAAAAGCGATGGGATCTACGGCAACGTCACCGATCTCAGCGATGGGCAGGGCGGCTACTACAACACGATTAAGCAGGCGGGGGGCTACATCCTCTCTGAGGACAAGTCTAAGCTTGGGTTCGACGACCCCAAGTCGATGAAAGGCTTGCAGTTCTGGGTCGATCTGATCGCCAAGGGCGGGGAGCCAACCCTGCAAGAGATTGCTGACACCTCGGATGACCAGCGCTTCATTTCGGGCAAGGCGGCGATGTGGTGGACCGGGTCGTGGAGTGCCGCTCAGGTCAACGACTCCCCGGTCGCCAAAGACGTGTCCGTCGCCCCGTTACCGAAGGGTGAAGTCGCCGCCAGCGTCATGAGCGGAATATCTAACGTAGTCAGTACGAATACCAAGAACAAGGACGCAGCCCTGGCGTTCGTGGCGTACCTTGGTGGTAAAGATGCCGCGTTGGTGCAGGCGAAAACGGGCACGGTGATACCAGCATTCAACGGAACGCAGGATGCCTGGGTAGATGCCTACCCTTCCAGCATGAACGTCCAGGCGTTCGTCGACCAGGTAGCCGACGGCAGCGCCTTTCCCTACCCGACGAGCCTCGACTCCGGCGCCTGGCAGACGATAGAGCGAGAGATGCTCCCCGACGTGTTCGACGGCAAGGCAGACCTCGACTCGGTTGCCAAAGACCTCACACAAAAGGGCGACGAGGCACTATCGAGTGAGGGCTGACCTATCGGTACTACCGTGCCCTCGACCCGGGGTGACCGACAGGTACCTCCTGGCGACCACCCCGGGACCGGGAGCCAGCAACACGCGCGTGAAGACGGCTGGTGGCCCTGGGCATTCGTCCTGCCCTTCTTCTCGGGGCTGGTGGTCTTCTCGATCTGGCCCACGCTCAAGACCGGATTTGACAGTCTGACCAAGAGTGGCCCGTTCGGCGGAGCAAGTTGGGTTGGGCTGGCCAATTATGCAACGCTATTCACGGATCCGGCGGTGTATCGCGCGGCGCTCAACACAGTGATACTCGCAGCCATTCTCATGGTATCGGTCCCGTTGGCACTCGTTCTGGCCGGCCTGGTCAATCGCAAGGGGCTCCGCGGAGCTTCGGTTTACCGGGTCATCTATTTTCTTCCCTATGTCACGATGCCAACGGCGATCGCGCTGGTATGGAGGCTGATCTATAATCATGACTCTGGTGTTCTCAATTGGGTTCTCGGACTCGTCGGAATCGATGGACCATACTGGATCTCGACACCGTGGTACTCACTGGTAGCCGTCGGTATCCTCGGAGTCTGGAGCCTGCTGGGCTTCAACATGATCATCTACTTGGCGGCGATGCGTCGTGTGCCACCGGAACTCTACGAAGCCGCCGACTTGGACGGTGCCGGACCCTGGCGACAACTCTTCAATGTGACGTTTCCGATGCTCCGTGCCACCACGTTTTTCGTGAGCGTTGTCACGTTGATCGCCGGTCTGCAGACGTTTGACCTGCTGTATGCATTACTAGGCCCCACGAATCCGGTAATGAGTAAGTCGCAGTCTCTGGTGTATTTGTTCTACCAGCAGGGGTTCGAAATTCATAACCAAGGGTACGCGGCGGCGATTGCAGTCCTTATTGTCGTTCTGATTGGGTGCGTCACCGCCGTTCAGTTCGCCTTCCGAAGTCGGAGGGATGATGAAATCGCCTACTAGAGGTCGTCGATCGAATATCGCGGCTCACGTTATTCTGGGTGGCGGCGGGATCACCATGGTGTTCCCTTTCGTCTGGATGCTACTGGTGTCCGTGCAGACGAAGGCGGAGTCCATCAGCACCCCACCCACCTTTTGGACGTGGCAACCGCGTTTCACGAACTTTTCGACGGTTCTCAATTTGATACCGCTCGGCCATCAGCTGTTCGTATCTGTGATGATCACGGTATTGCGGGTCGCCGCACAAGTCGCGCTGTGCTCGCTGGCCGGGTATGCGCTCGCTCGGATGCGCTTCAGGGGCCGGGGGGCGATCTTGGCAGCCACGCTGGCGGTCTTGATGGTTCCCGGGCAAGCCTTCCTGATACCGACCTATCAAATTGTGAATAGCCTGGGGCTGCTCGGCACGATCTGGGGCTTGGTCCTGCCAGGATTCTTCAGCGCGTTCGGTACGTTCCTCATGCGCCAGTTCTTTATCACGCTACCCCGGGACATTGTCGAAGCGGCCCGCTTGGATGGCTGCTCGACGCCACGCTTGTTCGCGCAGATCCTGCTTCCCCTGGTTGCGCCGGGCATGCAGGCTTTGGCAATCATTACAGCCCTGTGGTCGTGGTCGGAGCTGATGTGGCCATTGGTCGCAACAACGCGTTCGGAGGATATGCCGGCGGCCGTAGGGATCGCGACGCTGGGCACTGAGCATGATCCAAACTACCCGCAGCTGATGGCTGCCGCCATCATGGTCATGGCGCCGATCCTCATTGTGTTCATCGTCTTCCAGAAGCGTGTCCTCGCGGGCATATCGTTGTCGGGGGCGTAATGAAGAAGAGGTCACGATGGCACGGAGTGGAGGGGCAGCAATGATGTGCTCGGACGGGCCGACCCTGGATGGTGGGCCGTTTCCGATCGAGGCCGATCGGGGGTGGCGCACGTTGTATGCGTCGTACCCTTCGAGTGCACGCCTGCGGAACCGGGGAATGGGACTGATCGGCTATACCTGGGAGGAGAATGGGCCTTCTATCGCGGTTCGGGATGGGCGCGGGAGCCTTAGGGCATCGATCGCTAGTATGACTTCGCTCCCGTTTGTGGATGTCCTCTACATTCGATGTGACTGGCGGGATGTGCAGAGCGTAGGTGGCAGCCTGGACCTGGGCGAGGTCTGGCATCATACGGTCGCCTTTGCTCGAGATGCCGGTCTCCGGATTGCGTTCAGAATCCAAGCTTCCAACCCGGATCGGCCCGATGGTAGGCCGGCGCTTCCGGACTTCCTGCTCGACCGGATTCCGATGCACGAGATCGGCGATGCAAGAAGGAAGTATGGTGTTCGGCGGATGCTGGAGCCGGATTATGGGTCGCCCGAGTACGCGAAGGCATTCAGCGAACTCAACGAGTTGCTGGCAGAGAAATTTAATGGGGATCCATCGGTCGAGTTCGTGGATCTCATGATGTACGGGTTCTGGGGGGAGGGACATACCGGGAATCTTCCTTCGCCGTTCAAGTCGTATGCACACGCGAGGGATACGTTCCTGTCGCTGACGGCGCTGCAGTTGGACGTGTGGGACTGCGCACCCCTTGCGGTCAACCTGCAACCCGACATCAGCTGCGTTGGGAATCGCGAAGTACGTGAGCTGGCGATGGCACGTGGCGCGTGGGTTCGAACGGATAGCGTGATCCTGGAGGAGCCCGAGCAAATCGGACTGCTGCGAAATCGGCCAGCGGAGTGTGCGGCGATCGTGGAGGACGGCTCGTACCGCACGTACGCGTGCGAGCTAAACGTTGCGGACCCCTTGTGCTCCTATCAGGCCGGCAAGCTAGACAACATGGTGGCTCACGCGCTTGACGCCGGAGCGAACTACTGGGCGCTGTGGACCGAGGCGGACAACATCCGCCGGTATGCCGCCGAGTCGGATGCTCTGGCGCAGCTGTGTAGCAAGATCGGATATCGGGTGAGACCGGCATGGATATGGCAACGCAGACTCGAGCACTCAAGCGATCTCGTCATTTCGCTTGTGAACGATGGTGTCGCGGGGGTTCCCGGGCAGCTGCGGCTGTCCCTCTACGGCAGGGGCAGGACATTGATCTCGTCAGGATTGCTGCCACGTGGCGCGCCCGGGCCTGGCGGGCATATCCAAGTGTCCATGCCCGTGCACGATGCGGCATTGGGGTCGGAGGCAGCCTTGGAATTGAGTATCGAAGACCGTGCACGGAGATCGTTTCCTGTCGCCTGGGGATGCCGCGGTGTGAGTGTTCCCGGCGACCGCATCGCCTTCGGATTGGCCAGGACGGACGACGAAGGCTGGCGGAGCGGTATCTGAGATCGAAGGGGTGGCCACGGCATGTCTGGACGCGGTGTGGAGGTGCAGTGGTGCGGGTAGTTGACGAGCTGTTCGCGGCTCCGCCCCGCGAGGGGATGGTGGCCCACTTTGTGCTCGGGTATGCATCCGAACTCGAAAGGCTAGCGGCGGAGCGACGGCGAGCGCTTCTTGCTCGGGCGGATGAGCACGGGCGAGAGGAACACGTTGCGCGGGCCCGCGCCCGCTTGCGGCAGATTCTCGGGCTCGACCTTCTCCCGAGATCCGGCGGCATCTCCGTGGTGGATACGGTCGATCATGCAGGATTCGCGGTGGACAAGCTGGTTTTTGAGGCGACTCGTGGTCTTCCGGTACCGGCTTTGGTATATCGACCCCATGGTAGTGGACCCTTTCCGGGTGTCGTGCATGCGCCCGGTCACTGGATGGAGGATGGCAAATTGGCCGGCCCCATTCAGCGTTTGAACGAACAATTGGTGAGAATGGGCATGGTCGTGTTGTGTTTTGACCCGATCGGTCAGGGAGAACGTCGCATTGGATGGCATCAACACGGCCAGTTGGGGCCGCTGCTGGTGGGGGTGACGACGCTGGGTGCGATGGTCGCGGAAAACCTGTTTGCATTGAGCGTGTTGGAGTCAATGCCGGTTGTTTCGAAGACCTCGCTCGCTATGATCGGTGCTTCGGGCGGAGGCTTCACAACCCTGTTCTCTTCGGCACTGGATGACCGATGCGCGGCTTCCGTCGTGTCCAGCATCGTCAATACCAACGTCGGCCAGTTGCGGGATGCAGCATTTGGCACCGGCTGGGATGGGTGGGTTGACCTGTGCAATCAAGTTCCCGATCTGTTTTCGATCGGCGATTTGGGTGATGTGCTCGGCCTGATTGCGCCACGGAGACTGCTGATCGCGAATGCTGTTGACGACTCGCCCTTTCCGCTGGCCGGCTCGCGGTCTGTCAGGGCCGAGGTTGATGAGTACTACGCGGCGCTGGATGCGCGAGAGGCGTTTCGATATCGGGAGATTCCGGGTGGACATGGCTGGACGCCTGCAATGCGGGGGGCCTGCACGGACTTCTTGGCGGGTAGTTTCGGTATCGACGGGAGCGTGCGGGAGGGAGTGCCGGACGCGGAGCCGATGTTCAGTGCGCTGTGGAGAGTGCCGCATCATCTCGCCTCAGCGGAATCACCTCAAGAGCGTCAGGAAGGCCGGTCGGGGGGCCTGTGTCTGGATGAGCCCGTTGATACGAACGAGGCATTGGTGGCGATGGCCCTATCCGAGGTGGCGACGATTCGCGAGACGCGACCGCGCGCGACGAGGGGGGTGGTGGCGGACGCGTTGGGCCCATTCCCGGAGCGGTGCCCATTGGAGGTACGCGTGTCGAACCATGTCGTGAAGGGCGATGGTGAATCTCAGCGCGTGACCCTATGTGTAGAGCCGGGGATCTCGATTGACTCGGTATTTTCGTTGCCATGTAACTGGTCGGACAATTTGCCCCCGGTCCTGATCGTGGTGGACGAGGGCGGCAAGCACCAGGGGTATCGGTCTGCGGTGTGCCAGCGTGGCCTAGCACGTGGCTGGGCGGTATTTACGGTGGATGTGAGGGGCACCGGAGAGTCGGCGATGTCCGAATTTGAAGTGGCGTCGGGTGCATGGATGCTTGATCGAGACATGCTGAATCAGCGAGTTTGGGATATTGTTAGAACGGTTGACTATATTTCTGGTAGATATTCTTCCTCGCAACAAGTGGACAAATCTAGAATTGTACTGTGGGGTAATGGAAATTTCGGAGTTGTGGCATTGATGGCGGCTGCCCTGGATGCAAGACTGCGGGCGGTTGGATGTGATGGACCCAATTCTTTTGAGGACTTGATCTATGTCAATAGCAGGGAGACCCCGATGCTGTATCGCCATGGGTTGTTGAGGATGTTCGACGTCGCTGACTTGTTGGGTGTCATTGCGCCGAGGACGGCATGCATTGGAAGTGGTTTAGTGATGGAACGTTTTCTCGAGACTGTCGACAGGCTTTGATGCGGCGGCCGCCTCGGGCCCTTCTGAACCCTGCAGTCGATTCCGTGGGTGGTGGACACGGCAGAAGGTCCATGTCGCGTGCGGGGCGAGTCAGGGCGGTCGATTGCCTCCGTGTCTCGGTGCTCACGTGTGAGGCGTCGACGCCGTGGGGACCTGCCTGCACACCCGGTGTGCAGTTCCGGCAGTCGAACGGTTGGTGTGCCGGCAATCGATCCTGAAATGAGCGGAAGTGACACGATGTATGACGAGCACTACGACGATCTGGGCGTGACGATTTGCGCTTCGAACGACGCATTGGGCGCGGCGGTCGCGCAGGCGTTCGCCGACGCGGCGCGGGCCTACTTGATGGGCCGCGAGGAGATCGCTGTCATTCTGGCGACCGGCAACTCTCAGCTGAGTTTCGCGACGGCGGTCGTCCAACGTGATGATATCGACTGGTCGCGAATCATCATCCTGCACATGGATGAGTATCTGGGTATGTCTGAGGACCATCCAGCGAGCTTTCGTCGCTGGATGCGGGAGAAGATCGTTAGCAAGGTATCGCCTCGCGCCTTCGAAGGGATGCGGGGAGACTACATTCCGGTCGAGGGGGAAATCGGGCGCTATCGAGCGTTGCTGGAGGATTTGGATCCCGCCATCACGGTCATGGGGATCGGTGAGAACGGTCACCTCGCCTTCAACGATCCGCCTGCGGACTTCGACGCGCCCGAAGCAATTCGGGTGGTGACGATGGACGAGACATCGCGGAGGCAGCAGGTGTCGGAGGGCCACTTCCGATCGATGGGCGAGACACCGTCTCATGCGATCAGCCTGACTATCCCCGCGCTGTTGCGCGCTCGTACGGTGCTGGTAGGTGTTCCGGAGGCCCGGAAGGCCTCTGCCGTGCGCGACACGCTGCTGGGCCCGGTGGACCCGCGGTGTCCCGCATCGATTCTGCGAAAGCAGTCGCATGCGCACCTGTTCCTCGACCGAGAGTCCGCTGCACTGCTCGATTCGCGATGAACAGCCAGGCGCAGCTGGGCGTTGTCGGGGCTGGGGCTGATAGGACACTGCGGGTTAGCGCGGCTCGCGGGGAGGACCTGGCCGGCTTCGAGGGCACCGTCGCGCGGGTGGGCGACCGTTACCGGTTGACCGGCCCGCTGTCGGCCCATAACGCGGCGACCGTGCGCCGGCTGGTGCCGTCCCTGCAACCACGCCCGATCGGGCTTGCGACCTCGGCCGGCACCGGTGACCGGCTGGGCCGGGCGACGCCCGGTCACGTCCGGGCCTTCCAGCGGGCCGGACGGGGGGTACGGCCGGTCTTCGCGCAGCAGTCCATTCGCGAGATGGACCGCCTTGGTCGCACCCCGCAGCAGGTGCTGGACGACGCCACCTTCGGATGTGTGCAAGCCGACTGGGACGGGCCGGTCGGTGCGGACGCCGATCACCTGAAGACCACGGCGGATATCGATCGATGCCTGGCGGCCGGGTTCAGCCTGTACACCCTGGACGTGGGCGATCATGTGAACGCCGCCGTCGGCTCCCCTGGAGACGAGGCGCTGGCCGCGGTGCCGTGGGACCTGTTGCAGGACGACGTCGAATCGGTGCGCCGCCGGTACGCCACAATGAGCGTGGACCTGGGCGACCGGGCCCTGAGCATCCACGAGGACGAACTGCGGTACGCCATCGTCAAGTACGGACCGGCGGTGGCCGTCGGCGCGCGGATGTACCGGCACCTCCAGGAGCACGCGACCGGTGAGATCGAGGTGGAGATTGCCGTCGACGAGACCGAGGAGGTCACCACGGCGGCCGAACACCTGTACATCGCCACCGAACTGCGCCGGCTCGGCGTGCAGTGGGTGAGCTTCGCGCCGTGCTACCCCGGCCCGTTCGAGAAGGGCGTGGAGTTCGCCGGTGACGTCGACGGGCTGATCGACGCGGTCGGGATGCACGCCCGCATTGCACGGGCGCTGGGACCCTACAAGATCGGCGTGCACTCCGGCTCGGACAAGTTCAGCATCTACCCGGGCGTCATGCAGGCGACGGGCGGCCTGGTGCACCTCAAGACCTCGGGCACCAGCTATCTGGTGGCGCTGGACGTCACCGCACGGTGTGCGCCCGACCTGTTCCGCGAGATCTATCGGGTCAGCCGGGACGCCTATCGTGCCGCGAGACTGAGCTACCCGGTCTCGGCGGACCCGGACTCGACGCCCGAGCCGACGGACGTGCCCGATGGTGATCTGCCGGAATTGCTGGTCACCACGGCCACCCGACAGATCCTGCACGTCGGGTACGGCACGGTGTTGCCCAGCCCGGCCGGTGGATCCGGGCTCGGCAGAGGATTATTGGACGTGCTCGACACCCACGAGACCGACTACCACGACAGGGTTGCCGACCACCTGGCCCGGCACCTCTCGCCGTTCGCGGAGCATCCATGACTGCAGCCAAGGCAACCCCTTCGATCCTGGACGAGCTGTTCGGTCTGCACGACGCCCGTGCCGCGGTGGTCGGCGGAACCGGCGTGCTCGGTGGCAGGTTCGTCGACGTGTTGGCCGCCGCCGGCGCCGAGGTCGTGGTGTTGGGCCGGTCCGCCGAACGGGGCGTCGCCGCCGTCGAGCGGGTGACGTCGGCCGGTGGATCGGCGTGGTTTCACCCGATGGACGCCTCCGATCGCGCCTCCGTCGACGCTGCAGCGATCGCGGTGGCCGAGCGTGGCGGTGCCGACATCCTGGTCAACGCACCGGGTGTCAACTCCTCGACGCCGTTCGACGAGATCACCGACGAGGAGTGGAACCGGCTGCTGGAGGTCAACCTCACCGGAGTCTTTCGTACCATCCAGAAGTTTCGGCCGCAGATGAGCGGTCGCGCGCACGGAGCCTGTGTCATCAACATCTCGTCGGCATCCTCCGGCCCCCCGCTGAGCCGGGTGCTCGGCTACGGAGTTGCCAAGGCGGGCATCAACAACCTGACCCAGTACCTCGCCCGCGAGCTGGCCCCCGACGGTATCCGGGTCAACGCGATCGTGCCGGGATTCTTTCCCGCGGAGCAGAACAGGAGGCTGCTCACCGCCGATCGCGTCGACGCCATCCTCGGCCACACGCCCGCCGGTCGGCTCGGCGAACCGCAGGAGCTGGACGGGGCCCTGCTGTGGCTGGCCTCGCCTCGCGCCGCCGGCTTCGTCACCGGCGCACTGGTGCACGTGGACGGCGGATTCTCCGCGATGACGATCTAACGTCCGCGGATCACGGTGGCAGGGCAGGGACCTGAAGAGAACAGGATGTGTGAGAGATGATCATCGATCGGGTCGAGATCGTCGTGACGAGCCCGGATCGGAACTTCGTCACCCTCAAGGTCTTCACCGACGACGGCGTGACCGGCGTCGGCGACGCCACCCTCAACGGCCGCGAGATGGCCGTCGTCGCCTACCTCAAAGACCATGTCGCCGCGCTGCTGGTCGGCCGTGATCCCTCCAGCATCGAAGACACCTGGCAGTTCCTGTATCGCAGCGCCTACTGGCGCCGTGGACCCGTCACCATGGCGGCCATCGCGGCCGTCGACATGGCGCTGTGGGACATCAAGGGCAAGGTGGCCGGACTGCCCGTCTACCAATTGCTGGGCGGGGCGTCCCGGACGGGATTGCTGGCCTACGGTCATGCGTCCGGCAGCGACCTGCCCGAGCTGTTCGACAGCGTGCGAGCCCACCTGGACAAGGGTTATCGGGCGATCCGCATCCAGACCGGCGTGCCGGGGTTGCACTCGATCTACGGCATTGCGTCCAACGCCACCTCCGAGGCGAACCGGGGCGTGCGCTACGACCACGAGCCCGCTCAGCGTGGCGCGCTGCCGAACGAGGAGGACTGGGACACCAGCGCTTACCTGCGGCACATCCCCGGGGTCTTCGAGGCCGTCCGGGCCGAGTTCGGTCCGGAGCTGCCGCTACTGCACGACGCACACCACCGGTTGACCCCGCTGCAGGCGGCACAGCTCGGCCGGAGCCTGGAGCCCTACAAGCTGTTCTGGCTGGAGGACGTGACCCCCGCGGAGAACCAGGAGGCGCTGCGTCTGGTGCGCAGCCACACCACCACGCCGCTGGCCATCGGCGAGGTGTTCAACACCGTGTGGGACTACCAGATGATCATCCGCGAGCAATTGATCGACTATGTGCGCTCGGCCGTCACCCATACCGGCGGCATCACACACCTCAAGCGGGTGCTCGAATATGCGGGGATGTACCAGATCAAGTCCGGGATGCATGGCCCTACGGATGTGTCGCCGGTGGGCATGGCGGCCGCCATGCACCTCGGCCTGACCATTCACAACTTCGGCATCCAGGAGTACATGCAGCACGGTGCGCGCACCGATCAGGTGTTCCGGCAGTCCTTTCGGTGGTCGGGCGGCATGTTGCACCCCGGAGACGAGCCGGGCCTCGGCGTGGACATCGACATCGACGAGGCCGGCAAGTACCCCTATCAGCGTGCTTACCTGCCCTTCAACAGGCTCTCGGACGGCACCGTCCACGATTGGTAGCGCGGCCCGCGCATGCGGGCGTTTGATAGCGTCGGTGCACGTCTCATCGGGTGGGGGGGATGACGTGGCTGACAGCGCACAACGGCCGGTGGTGACCGCCAAGGTCGATGCGGACGGAACCGCCGTGGTGACCGTCGACGGTGCCGAGCACCGGATCACCGCCAGCAACCCGGACGATGCCCGTGCCGAGGCCATGGGTCACATCGTCGCCAGCGTGGTGATGCCGGCCGGGGCGCCGGCACCGGTGCACTTGGTGGATCAGGGACATGAGGCCGACGTCGTCGTGCACCTGGACGGCTTCGTGGAGGACGTCGCCACCTCCCGGAGCAGGCATGCCGCGGAGCCGTCCACCGGGCCGATCCTCGCCGCGCCGTCGCCGCTCGGGCCCGTTGCGTTCCACCCGGATGCGGTTGCCCCACCTGTGGCACCCCGATCGTCGGGGCCCGCGGCGTCGCCGCTCGGCCCGTGGTCCGCTCCGACGGCCCCGCCATTTCCCGGCCGCGACGGTGCCGGAACCCCTCCTGGAGGTCACCGCGCTCCTGGCCGGCCGGGCACGCAGCCGGGGTTTGCGCCGGCACCATCGTCACTGCCGGTTTACCGGCCGTTCCCGTCCCAACCGGCTCCCGCAGCCCCGTCGTCGTTCGCTCCGCCGCCGACGCTGGAGGATCTGTTGGCCAGCCGGCCCGCCCCGGCCCCCGGCCCTGCCCAGAGTGGATGGCGCGGTGCGCTGCGCCGGATCTCCGGCGGCACCATCAAGATGGGGCCTGGGTCGGCGGAACTGGCGCACCGCAAGGCAGTCCAGGCCGTGCAGCGCAGCCTATCCGGCCCCAAGACAGTCGTGGTGATCAACACCAAGGGCGGCGGCGGAAAGACCACCGCGACATACTGTTTGGCCGCCACCTTCGGCATGTATCGGGGCGGCTATGTGCTCGCCTGGGACGACAACGAGACACGCGGCACGCTGGCCTGGCGGGCTGCGCAGTCCCGGCACACCAACACCGCGGTGTCGCTGTTGCGCGACCTGGAGCGATTCGAGGACGCGCGCTCGGCGCGGGTCGGCGACCTGGACAACTACGTGCGCAGCCAGGGTGACGCCCAGTTCGACGTGCTGGCCAGCGACGAGGACGCGGCGAGCGCCGCGTCCATCGATGCGACGGCGTTCGGATCGTTGCACCGCAGCCTGTCTCGGTTCTATCGGATCATGATCATCGACACCGGAAACAACATCAAGGCGTCGAACTGGCAGGCCGCGGTGGAGGCCGCCGACCAGGTGGTGATCGTCTCGTCGATTCGGGAAGACACCGCGGGCGGGGCGTCATGGACGTTGGATTCGCTGATGCAGGCCGGCCACGCGGACAAGGTGGCCGGTGCGGTGACGGTGTTGTCGGCGCCGAGCAAGGTGGCCGATACCGCCCTTGCCGACCGGTTCGAGGACCACTTCCGCCGCCGCACCCGCGCGGTGCTGCGGGTGCCGTACGACCCGGCGCTGGTCGACGGCGGCCCGATCAGTGTCGAGGCGCTGTCCCCGGCGACCAGGGAGGCGTGGCTGCAGGTAGCGGCCACCATCGCGGACAACCTGTGACGCGGCGTGCGGGGCGGCCCGTAGTCCGGCGCCGGGCACGGATCCTTAACGCGGCAGCGTGGTAGGGGCGGTCGCGCCGGCGGTGCCGGACAGCTCCACCGGAACCGTTCCGGCAATCTTGCCCGCCATCGACTCGGCCAATTGGTCCTGCCCGGCGACGTGCAGCAGCAGGAACGCGGTCAGCAGCTCCCGCACGCCGGCCTGAGTGCCCTGATCGGCGGTCTGACCCAGGAAGTACGACGTCCAGTGCTTGCCCTCGGCCAGGCTCAGGTGCGCCGCGCCCTTGAGCCGGCGCAGCTGCACCGGGCCGGCCCAGGCGCGGGCGATCGCCTCCCCGCCGGACTCCGCGGCTGCGAGGTGGTCCTTGCTGCCGACCAGGTGCAGCCCGGGCGCCGTCACCGCCTGGGCGGCCCGCACCGCCGACGGGGACACCCGCGTCGCGGACACCGTCGCCACCGCTCGGAACGCCGGCGCTCCGGCCGCGGCGGCCAGCACCGCCGCACCACCTCCGGTGCCGTGGCCGGCCACTGCCAGCCGGGCACGGTCCACGGTCACCCGACCGCCTCCCAGCTTGGCGTCGGCCAGCCGGTCCGCCGTCCGGGCCAGGTCCAGCGCCAACCCCGCATGCGAGGGCACCGGCCCGCGCTCGGTGTCCGGTGCCGCCGCCACGAACCCCCACGATGCGAGGTACCGCAGGGTGTCCGCGTAGCGACCGACCGGCTGCAGGTACCCGTGTCCGAACACCACCGCGGGGCACCGTGGACCCGTCACCGGCGCGAACACCACGCCCGGCACCCCGATTGCCGACAGTTCCCCCACCGAGACGCGATGCGGACCGAGGTGGCTCAGGTACTCCAGGGACGGCCGGTCACTGGAGTAGGGCAGCGCTCGCCGCGCCATCGGCTGCTCCTCCCGCTCGTGCATCGCACCCCGCGGACCGGGGCACTTTCGTACAGTAGCGTCCAGCGCCCGGTTCCAGGCCGGCGCACCGTGGCACCTGAAAGGCACGCGATGGTGATGACCCAGCCGGCGGGCACGACAGCCGCGGAGCAGCAGGAGACCGGACCGTTCGGCGCCAGCCTGCGCCGGATGATCCGCGCCCGGTTCCCGCTGCTGTCCATCGGCACCGCCGAGGAGGGCCGGGTGATCGGCGAGATCGCCCAGGTGGTCGGTGATCGTGCCCAGGTGACGCCGCAGCGCGAGGTGTACGTCTGGTCCACCTCGGCCGGTCTGGCCGCCCTCGGCAAGCCCGGTGCCGAGCAGACCCGCACCCCGCAGGCTGCCCTGATGGCCGCCGCGGCGCTCACGACGCCCGCCGTGGTGATCATGCTCGATCTGCATCCCTGGCTGGGTGCGAACGGTGCCCCGCCGGACACCCAACTGGTCCGCGCGCTCAAGGACACGGTCAGGCTGTTCAAGGACGGCAGGATCCCGCGCACCCTGATCCTCGTCTCGCCCACCCCGCACCTGCCGGCCGACCTGACCGACCTGGTCACCGTGCTGGACTTCCCGTTGCCCACCGAGACCCAGCTGCGCGCGCTGCTGCAGGGTATGATCACCCGGAACGCCGACGCCGGAGCGGTGGCCGTCGACCTGCCCGAGGAGGGAATCGAGCGGCTGGTGAAGGCCGCGCTCGGGCTGACCATTTTCGAGGCGGAGAACGCGTTCGCCCGTGCCATGGCCGACGATGGCCGGCTGACCGTCGACGACGTCGCCGTGGTGCAGCAGGAGAAGAGCCAGATCATCCGCAAGTCCGGTGTGCTGGAAGTGGTCTCGTCGACCGTGAAGCTGTCGGATGTGGGTGGGCTGGGCAACCTGAAGACGTGGCTGACCAAGCGGTCCGGATCCTGGCTGGACGAGGCACGTGCTTACGGGCTGCCGGCGCCCAAGGGGGTATTGGTGACGGGGGTTCCCGGCTGCGGCAAGTCCCTGACGGCCAAGGCAATGTCGTCCGCCTGGTCGCTGCCGCTGATCCGGCTGGACGTCGGACGGATCTTCGGCGGGCTGGTCGGCGCCAGCGAGCAGAACATGCGCTCTGCCCTGGCCACCGCCCAGGCCGTGGCGCCGTGCGTGATGTGGATCGATGAGATCGAGAAGGGATTTGCATCGGGCGCTTCCGGGGTCGGTGACTCCGGTACCTCCGCCCGGGTGTTCGGCACCTTCCTGACCTGGATGCAGGAGAAGACGTCACCGGTGTTCGTGATGGCCACCGCAAACGACATTTCGCTGCTGCCACCGGAATTCCTGCGCAAGGGTCGCTTCGACGAGATCTTCTTCATCGACCTTCCCACCCGCAGCGAGCGTACCGTGATCTTTCGGCTGCACCTGGCGGCCCGGCTGCAGGCCGGTCCGGCGCTGGGAGACCTGCCGGTGGACGACGCCCTGCTCGACGCCCTGGCAGGGGCGACCGAGGGCTTTTCCGGTGCCGAGATCGAGCAGGTGGTGGTGTCCGCCTGCTTCGACGCCTTCGATGGCCGGCGGGCGCTGACGGCGGACGATGTGCATCGCGCCATCGGCAACACGATTCCGTTGTCGGTGACGCAGGCCGAGCAGGTGCTGGCGCTGCGGCAGTGGGCAGACGTGCGGGCGGTGGCCGCGTCGGCTCCGGAGGACCGGGCCGGCTACACCACGCCGGCGCCGGAGGTGGAGGCCGAGCCGGCGGATTCGGAGGCGCTCACGCACCGCGGCGGACGGCCGGTGCGGGCGTGAGAAGGCGTGAGAGAGCGTGATGCGCCGCCCGGTGCGCCGGCCGCGCGATCAGCGTGCCGATTGGTGGTCTGCGGATGCGATTGCGCACGCAGATGGATAATCGGTACGCACATCGAGGGCGGAGTCGGACGAAGAGCGAGGCGATGACGTGAGGGTCGCGGTATGCCAGTTCGCGGCGGGCACGGACGTGACGGCGAATACCCTGCAGTGCGAGCAGTTGATCGGGGACGCGGGCGCCGCGGGAGCGCACCTGGCGGTGCTGCCCGAGGCCTCGATGTACTTCGACGCGAAACACTCCGGCGGGCCCGGCCCGCACGGGCAGGCGCTGGACGGGCCGTTCGTCAGCGCCATCGGGGCCGCCGCGGCCAGGGCCGGCATCGCTGTGCTGGTGGGCATGCTGGAACGCGCCGACGATGCCGACGAAACCCGCGACTACAACACGCTGCTGGCGCTGAACAACGATGGCACCCGGCTGGGCAGCTACCGCAAGATCCACCTCTACGACGCGTTCGGTTACCGCGAGTCGGACGACTACCTGTCGGGAGAGATCGAGCAGCCGCTGACCTTCACCATCGGCGAGATCACCGTCGGCGCGCTGACCTGCTATGACCTGCGCTTCCCGGAGGCGTTCCGGTGGGTGGTGGACGCCGGCGCCGACCTGGTCGCGCTGCCGTCGGCGTGGATCGTCGGGCCCGCCAAGGAACACCACTGGCGCAGCCTGGTCACCGCCCGCGCCATCGAAAACACCGTGTATGTGGCCGCGGCGGACCAGATCGGTCCGGTCTCCTGCGGGCAGTCCATTGTGGTGGACCCGATGGGCACCATCATCGCCGGGGCGGGGGAGAGCATGGGCATTGCGGTGGCCGAGGTGACACCCGCGCGCATCGCGGCCGTGCGGGAGCGCAACCCCAGCCTGGCTAACCGCCGCTTCGCCGTGACCCCGCGCTGACCGACGCCCTCAGTCCCGATTGGAAAGGGCGGCCGATGACCGACTACTACGACCTGGGCCGCTACCACCGACCGGTCACCACCGCGCATCCCGAGGCTCAGATCTGGTGCGACCGCGGGCTGATCTGGAGCTACGGCTTCCACCACGAGGAGTCGGCTGCCTGCTTCCGGCGGGCCATCGCCGCCGACCCGGACTGCGCCTTCGCGCGCTGGGGCCTGGCATATGCCTTGGGCCCGAACTACAACAAGCCCTGGGAGGCGTTCGACGACGCCGACCTGACCGACACCGTCGCCATCACCCATGCCGCCGCCCGGACGGCCAAATCCGCCGCGGGTGCCTCCGAGGTGGAGCGTGCGCTGGCCGAGGCCCTGACCCACCGCTACCCGGCCGAGACCCCGATCGGCGACGGCGCCGCGTGTTCGATCTGGAACGCCGGCTATGCCGATGCCATGCGCGCCGTGCAGCGCCGCTTCCCGGACGACCCGGACATCGCCGCGTTGACCGCTGACGCCCTGATGAACCTGACCCCCTGGCAACTGTGGAACCAACGCACCGGCCAACCCGCCGACGGCGCAGCAACCCTCGAAGCGCAGCGCATCCTGGAGCGCGCACTCGCCGCACCCGGTGGGCGCGAGCATCCCGGGTTGCTGCACTTCTACATCCACCTGATGGAGATGTCCGCCCACCCCGAAAGTGCCCTGTGGGCCGGCGACGCGCTGCGCGAGCTGGTGCCGGACTCTGGGCACCTGCGACACATGCCCACTCACCTGGACGTGCTGTGCGGCGATTACCGCAGCGTGGTCCGGGACAACATCGCCGCCGTCGCCGCGGACGAGAAGTACCGCGCCGCAGCGGGTGCGACGAACTTCTATACCCTGTACCGCTGCCACGACTACCACTTCCTGGTCTACGGCGCGATGTTCGCCGGACAGTCGGCCGTGGCGCTGAAGGCCGCCGAGGACCTGGTCGCCGCCATCCCGGACGATCTGCTGCGGGTGACGCAGCCCCCGATGGCCGACTGGCTGGAGGGCTTCCTGTCGGTCCGGCTGCACGTGCTGATTCGATTCGGTCGCTGGGCCGAGGTCATCGCCACCCCGCTGCCCGCCGATCCGGAGTGGTACTGCGTCACCACCGCCATGACTCACTACGCTCGCGGCGTCGCACATGCCGCCACCGGCGATGTCGAGTCGGCGGCGGCCGAGCGCGAGGCGTTCGCCGCGGCGGTGACGAGGGTTCCCGAATCGCGCACGCTGTTCAACAACACCTGCCGCGACATCCTGGCGGTGGCCGGCGCCATGCTGGACGGCGAGCTGGAATACCGGCGCGGCAACGTCGAGGAGGCGTTCGCGCACCTGCGGCGCTCCATCGAGCTGGACGACACCCTGCCCTACGACGAGCCGTGGGGGTGGATGCAGCCCACCCGGCACGCCTACGGCGCTCTGCTGCTCGAGCAGGGCCGGGTCGCCGACGCCGAGGCCGTCTACCGGGCTGACCTGGGCCTTTCCGACGCGCTGCCGCGAGCATGCCGGCATCCCGGCAACGTGTGGAGCCTGCGCGGTTACCACGAGTGCCTGGTCCGGCTGGGCAAGTCGGAGGCCGCCTCGATCATCGCGCAGCAGCTGGAACTCGCGGCGGCCACGGCCGACGTGCCCGTCACCGTCTCCTGCTTGTGCCGGTTGGGGGCGGTGACGAGCGATCCCGCCGGAGCCCGGGCCGGATGCGGCTGCGGGCACGACCCCGCCGAGTGCCACTGCCACGGCTGATCGCGCGGCGCTGCACGGTGCCGACCGGGTGCGCGCACCCGCACGCACCGCCGGGCGGCTCCGGATGTTCGGCGTGGGCACCATCACCGCCCGGTCGGCGCGGGCGGGCCACATCCGGCGCTGCCGCCCGATACGCTGGCCGCCATGTGCGGCATCGTGGGATACACCGGACCGCGGCCCGCCCTGCCGCTCGTGATGAACGGCCTGGCACGGCTGGAATACCGCGGCTACGACTCGGCCGGAGTGGCGATCGGAGCGCCGTCCGGCGGCCTCGTCACCGCCAAGAAGGCCGGCGTCCTGGCCAACCTGCGCGCGGAGATCGGTGACGGTGCCGACCTGGTCGGCAGCACCGGCATGGGGCACACCCGGTGGGCTACCCACGGCGGCCCCACCGACCGCAATGCGCACCCGCACACCGACGCCACCGGACGACTCGCGCTGATTCACAACGGCATCGTCGAGAACTTTGCCGCCCTGCGCGCCGAACTCGAGGCGGCCGGGGTCGAACTGGCCAGCGACACCGATACTGAGGTCGTCGCGCACCTGCTGGGTGCGGCATTCGGCTCCGGCACGACCGCCGGCGACCTGACGGCCTCGATGCGCGCGGTCTGCCGGCGCCTGCACGGCACGTTCACCCTGGTGGCGATGCACGCCGACCGGCCGGGCGAACTCGTCGCCGCGCGGCGCTCGTCGCCGCTGGTGCTGGGCGTCGGTGACGGTGAGATGTTCCTGGCCAGCGACGTCTCGGCGTTCCTGGAGTACACCCGGCACGCCGTCGAACTCGGGCAAGATCAGGTCGTCACCATCACGCCGGGCGGCTATGCCGTCACCGATTTCACTGGGAACTCCGTGCAGGGCAAGACATTCCAGGTCGACTGGGATGTCGCTGCGGCGGAACGTGGCGGCTACCCCACGTTCATGGACAAGGAGATCGCCGAGCAACCGACCGCGCTGGCCGACACCCTGCGCGGTCACTTCGACGGATCCCGGATCCTGCTGGACGAGCAGCGGATCGTCGAGGACGAGCTGCGCACCGTGGACAAGGTATTCGTGGTCGCCTGCGGGTCTGCCTACCATTCCGGGCTGGTCGCCAAGTACGCCATCGAGCATTGGACCCGGCTGCCCGTGGAGGTCGAACTCGCCAGCGAGTTCCGTTACCGCGACCCGGTTCTCGATCGGGACACGCTGGTAGTCGCGGTATCCCAGTCCGGCGAGACGATGGACACCTTGGAGGCCATCCGGCACGCACGCCGGCAGAAGGCCCGGGTGTTGGCGGTGTGCAACACCAACGGCTCGCAGATCCCGCGGGAGTCCGACGCGGTGCTCTACACCCACGCCGGCCCGGAGATCGGCGTCGCCTCCACCAAGGCCTTTCTGGCGCAGGTCGCCGCGAACTACCTGGTCGGATTGGCGCTGGCGCAGGCTCGGGGCACCAAGTACCCCGACGAGGTGGCCCGCGAGTTCGAGCAGCTCGCCCGGATCCCCGAGGCGGTTGCCGAGACGCTGCAGGGGATGGATGCGGTGCGCGCCGTCGGGCGGGATCTGGTAGGCGCCAAGGCGGTGCTGTTCCTGGGGCGGCACGTCGGGTATCCGGTCGCGCTGGAGGGCGCGCTCAAGCTCAAGGAACTGGCGTACATGCACGCCGAGGGGTTCGCCGCCGGCGAGCTCAAACACGGCCCGATAGCGCTGATCGAGGACGGGCTTCCGGTGGTGGTGGTGACTCCGTCGCCGAAGGCGCAGCCGGTGCTGCACTCCAAGATCCTGTCCAACATCCGGGAGATCCAGGCACGGGGGGCGCGCACCATCGTGATCGCCGAGACGGCCGACGACACGGTGGCGCCGTTCGCCGACACGCTGATCGAACTGCCCCGGGTACCGGCCATGCTGCAACCGTTGGTGGCGACGGTGCCGTTGCAGGTGCTGGCCGCCGAAATTGCCCGGGGACGCGGCTACGACATCGACAAGCCGCGCAACCTGGCCAAGTCGGTGACGGTGGAGTAGTGGTCGCGCTGATCCCGGACCCGGCCGGCGTGCCGGGGGTAGTCGGTGTCGGCGTCGACGTGGTCGCCGTCGACCGGTTCGCCGCGGCGATGCAACGCACCCCCGCACTGGCGCATCGGCTGTTCACCGGTCCGGAGCGCATCACGGTGTCGGGTTCGGCCCGCTCCGCGGCGTCGCTGGCGGCCCGGTTCGCCGTCAAGGAGGCGGTGGCCAAGGCGCTCGGGGTGCCGGCCGGGATGGACTGGCATGACTGCACCGTGGTGTCCGAGGCGTCCGGGCGGCCGATGTTGCAGGTCACCGGCACGGTGGCGGCCGCATGCGCGTCCCTGGGCATTCGGCACTGGCGGATTTCCCTGTCGCACGACGCGGGGATTGCCGCGGCCGTGGTGTTGGGGCTCGGCTAGCGAGCGAGTGGTGAAAACCTGCCCCTAGATTCGGGGCGTTGCGTTCGTGGTTGGCATCGCAGCAGGTCACAGCGCTGCTGGGTTCGCCGGCTCGATTCTGGAGGCAGATTCTCAGAATCTGCCTCTGCGCGGCGTGCCCGTCCGTGCCACAGTTCAGGGATGTTGCGCTGCTACACCGCCCAGCAGATGCGCGCCGCCGAGGCGATCGCGTTGGCTCGCGTGGGCGACCGAGCGCTGATGGCACGGGCCGCGCGCGCCGTCGCCGATGCCGTCACCGCCCGGATGCCATCCCCGGTGCCCGGCCGGCGAGCGGTGCTGCTGATCGGAGCGGGGAACAACGGCGGTGACGCGTTGTACGCGGGCGCCACGCTCCGGCGGCGAGGGATGGCGGTGACGGCGGTCCTGGCGGCCCCCGACCGCGCTCACCCCGGTGGGCTGGCGGCGCTCCGCCGGGCCGGTGGTCGCAGCGTGCTTGCCGGAGACTCGTCGGTGCCAGCCCTGCTGACGCGCGCCGACGCGGTGCTGGACGGTCTGGTCGGGTTGGGCGCGCGGCCGCCACTGCGCCCTCCGATGGACGAGTTGGTGGGGCTGGCCGCCGGGGGCGAGGGTTGGCAGATTGCGGTGGACCTGCCCAGCGGCGTCGATCCGGACACCGGCCGCACCGATGGCCCGGCGTTCCGTGCCGACGTCACGGTCACCATCGGCGGGATCAAGACCGGGCTGCTGCTGGCCGACGCATGGGCCGGCGAGATCCAGCTGGCGCCCATCGAGATGGACCCGACGACCCTCGTTCCGGACGCGGACGGCGACGCGATCGTCGTCACCGACGCCGACGCCCACGCCCTGCTGCCGAACCCGGCGCCGGGCGACGACAAATACTCCCAGGGCGTGGTGGGCGTCGTCGCCGGATCGCAGCGGTACCCGGGAGCGGCAATCTTGGCCGTCGGCGGGGCGGTGCGGCTGCGGCCCGGGCTGGTGCGCTATGCGGGTCCGCAGGTGAGTGCCGTGTTACACCGCTGGCCCGAGGTAGTTGGCACCACCGACCCGGGCGAGGCCGGCAGGGTGCAGGCGTGGGTAACCGGCCCGGGGATGGGCACCGACGGTGCCGCACTGGCCCGGCTTCGGACGGTGCTTGCCACGCAGGAGCCGGCGCTGGTCGACGCCGACGGGTTGACCCTGCTGGCGCAGGTGCCGTGGTTGCTGGCCGATCGGCGTCGGCGCGGCGCCGTGACGGTGCTGACTCCGCATGCCGGGGAGTTCGCCCGGCTATTCGGTGACCTCGACCCGGAGGACCGAGTCCGCTCGGTGCGGGCCGCCGCGGCAAGATCCGGCGCGGTGGTGCTGCTCAAGGGGCATCGCACGGTGATCGCGGACCCGGCTGGAGCGGTGGCGATCAATACCTCTGGCTCGCCCTGGCTGGCCACCGCCGGCTCCGGCGACGTGCTGTCCGGGATGGCAGGCTCGCTACTGGCCGCGGGACTGGAACCGCTGCTGGCGGCGGCGGTCGCCGCACACCTGCATGGCCGGGCGGGGGAGCGTGCGGCGGCGGCCGGCCGACCAGGGGCGTCGGAGTTGCTGGAGAGATTGCGGGCGCATGCCGTTCACCCCGACCGGCATCAGTAGCGGGAGATGGGGCTCGAGCGGTTCTGCGCGACCGATGCACGCGCCAGCTGCCGGGCGATCACATCGTGGTGGGCCGTGATCAAGCCCGACGTCACCCGAATGTGCGGCTCGATGCGCGTCGCGGCCGAAAACGGAGCGCCGGCTGCCGCGCCGACGCCGGACGCAGCGAGCCGCGTGAGGGCAGCGTGTTCGTCCGCCACCGCAACCCAGACGTTCAGGCCATCCTTGCCAGGAACGTTGATGGACTGGCGGGCCAGGCTGGCGAGCAGCGTGTCTCGTCGTTGCTGGTACTCCCGGCGTGCGTGCGCCACCTGAGCGATCGACTCGGGCGAGGTCAGCAGGTCGAGCAAGATCGCCTGCAGCAGCCGGCTGCTCCATCCCTGTCCAAGATGTCGGCGCTCGACGATCGGGTCGATGACGGCTGCCGGACCGCTGAGCGCGGCAAGCCGAAGGTCCGGCCCATGTGATTTCGAGAAGCTGCGCACATGGATGGTGGACTGCGGCAGCAATTCTCCCATGCTGATCATCGGTGTCGCGGCGACTCCTCCCAGTGAGTCATTCTCGATGATCAGACACGGCGAACGGCCGAGCAATGTGGCCAGGTGAGCACGGCGTTGCTGGGAGAGCGAGACACCAGTGGGGTTCTGACCACGCGGCTGGTACACGAAGCACACGCAGCCCCGTTGGATTGCCCCGGCGAGCGCCGCTGGGACCGGACCCTGATCGTCCAACGGCACGGGGTCGAGTACCGCGCCGCCAACCTCCAGCCGGTCCAGCAGCGGCGGAAAGCTGGGGTGCTCGACGGCCACGCGGTCGCCGGGTTGCAACAGCCAGCTCAGCACGGCGTCGAGCGCATCCATGGAGCCGTCCGCCAGGGTGATTCGTTCTGGTACATAAGGCCAGTCGGTACGCAGGGCGTCCACCAGGTCCGGCAGCACCGGAGGATCGAGATACGTTCGAAGCGGCGCGATATCGCGCAGGCGGAGCAAGGACGGCCCGAGATCAGGTAGCAGTGTCGGATCCGGCAGGCCGGTGGAGAAATCCTCAATGGAGCGGCTGTGGTGCACCAGTGCCTGACGGTACCGGACATTTCCTGGCCGGGCAGCGGAGGTGACGAAAGTGCCGCGCCGCCCGTTGGTTCGCAACACTCCCGAGCGACACAGCAGGGACCAGCTGGCACTGACAGTTGATGGCGAGAGGCCGAGATGCACTGCCAATTGCCGAATCGGAGGGAGACGATCCTCGGGAGCCAGGGAGCCGCTGCGCACCGCCGACGTGACCGCCTGCGCCAATCCTCGAGCGGTGGGTTGCACCAGATATTCCTGCAGTGCAGCGACAACGCGATCCACACGGCGAACGTAACATGAGTTTTTGTGTCAGGACAATAAAGTTCTTGTATTGCCTAGGAACCACCCCTACCATGCATACATGGCCGAGCGCGTCGCAGACCGATTGAGGAGCAAGAACCTCATCACGGTCGGCGGAGCGGGCGCTCGGATGTTCGGCTGCTGCCTGAGCGGTGCGCTGGATCCTGAGGCCGCAGTCGGCGAGCCACCAGAAACGGATGGGGTGCCAAGGCCTCGCGGATCGGCGCGCCGGGCGATCGTTCGATCGAACCCGCGATTCGCCCCCGCACGGCTGCGCAATGTCCTCTCCGCCGTGCTTTTGCCAGTGCCACAAAGATATACCGATGAACGGATGCGTAGACCTGGGTAACGATGTCCTGCGCCCCGAGTGAGGAGACTGCATCGTGGAAATCGCCGCGAACGGCGCCGCCGATTTGCTACTGCTGAACGGCCAGATCATCACCATGGATTCCCGCGCGCCGCGTGCGGAGGCATTGGCTATCAGGGATGGAAGGCTCCTGGCCGTCGGCGATACCGACACCGTGGTCAGACTCGCGGGGCCGGACACTCGCCACATCGAGCTGAACGGGCGATACGTGTTGCCCGGGTTGACCGATTGCCACGTCCATCTGGCCAGTGATGCCGCCCGATCGTCGGACTCCATAGAGTGCCGGGACTTCTACGATCCCAGTTTGCGTACGGTCGCGGATGTCGTGAACCGGTTGCAGGAGCAGGTCGGCAATGTACCTCCCGGCGGCTGGGTGATCGGCCGGGGAAGTCCGCTGCAGGACTTCCGGCTCGAAGACGGACGATTGCCGACCAGGAGCGAACTGGACTCCGTGACCCCGGACAATCCTGCGTATATCTACTTCGGTGCACACCTTCTGATCGCCAACACCAAGGCGATGCAGTTGCGAGGAGTTACTCGGGACACGCCCAGCCCGCAGGGCGGCACGGTGATCAAGGACTCCGCCACCGGCGAACCTACCGGAGAATTCCGCGAGCGAGCGCAGTTCCTGATCAAAGCCAAGGGAACGCCGATCGAGCCGGACGAGCTGGCCGAACGGATCGCGGTTGAACTTGACAAGTGCGTACGGCGCGGCGTGACCACCATCCACGACATCGTGACAGACAGCACCGAGATCCAGGCGTACCAGATCCTGGCGCGCCAGGGCCGCCTGCCCGTCCGGGTCCATTTGATCGTGCGAGTCATCGAGTCCAACTTCGACAAATGGAGTCTCGCCGATCTCGGCTTGGTGCAGGGATTCGGCAGCGAATGGCTTCAACTCGGTGGCATCAAGATGAGCATCGATGGAGGGTTCACCGGAAAGAATGCCGCGTTCAGCGAGCCGTTGTCCACGCCGGACGCTCATCACCCCGGCCTGATCCGGATCAAGCAGGATGAGCTCGACGAGACGGTATCGCGGTACCACAACGCGGGCATGCGGATCTGCACCCACGCGATCGGGGATGTCGCGCTGGACATGATCCTGGAGTCGTATGCGAAGGCGCAGGAGGCCAGGCCGCGTAAAGATCACCGGCACCGCGTGGAGCACATGGGCAACTGGATGATGACGCCCGAGCGCATCGAGCTCGCGCGGCGGGCGCGGATCCTGCCGGTGCCCAATCCTCCATTCCTGTACTTCATGGGCGACCCCGTCGCGGAGATGTTGCAGCGGCGAGTGACCGAGCAGGGATTCGGCTTCCGTGACCTCTGGGACGCGGGATTCCCGCTCACCTTCGGGTCCGACTCGCCGGGCTACTACTCGGTCGATCCGCTGCGTGACCTGGGCGTCGCGGTGGCGCGCCAGACGATCGGCGGAGCGTCGATCACGCCCGGGCAGTCCCTGACCGTCGAGGAGGCCTTGCGGAGCCAGACCATCAACGCTGCGTTTGCTGGATTCCGTGAGGGAACCGAGGGCTCCCTGGAGCCTGGGAAGGTAGCCGATGTCGTCGTGCTGGGCGACGATCCCACCACGTTTGACCCCGGCAGGTTCGCGGACCTGCCGGTCGACGTCACCCTGTCGGGCGGCCAGCAGCGTTTCAGCAGGCAGTAGCGCAGCCGGGATAGCAGCCGCCTGCAGAAGCCGACCGATGGTTCCCGCAACACCAGCATTGCTCGATCTACCGACCAAGTCCCAGCTCGACATCCCAAGAGAGGTGGCTCTGCCCATGCGAGAACCGAGTCGTAGGCCCCGGCGCCGGAGTGTGGGCGGCAGGGGTACCGGATGGACCGTGGTAGCGATCGGCGCTGCGGTGGCGATCGTCGCCTCCGCCTGCGGATCTGGAGGATCGGGCAGCGGCGACGGCAGCCCGGGCGCTGGCGGATCACATTCGGCGTCCGAAGGCTCACCAGCCGCGCCCGGTTCGACGCCGGCCCGTGGGGGCACCCTGACCGTGGTCAATGAGACAGATGTCGACACCTTCGATCCGCAGAAGACCACTCAAACCTTTTCTGCTGCGGTTCTGACCCACGTCTACGACACATTGGTAGCGCTGGATTACGACCAAATCACCTTGCATCCCCTGCTGGCCCAGAAGTGGGAGATCTCCGACGACGGTCTGACGGTCACCTTCCACCTCCGCACGGACGTAAAGTTCTGGAGCGGTAAGGCATTGGATGCGGACGATGTGGTCGCGACCTTCCAGAGGATGGCTGATCCGAAGTTCAACTCGACATCCATCTACTACATGGCCAACGTCAAGACCATTGAGGCGCCGGACGACCACACAGTGGTGTTCCATATGTCTCAGCGAGACAGCCTACTGCTCAGTAACCTCGCGCAACCGTTCTCGTCGGTGCTCAGTAAGGACGCTATCGAAAAGTACGGAACGTCCTATGGCACCACTGCGGACAAGGTGGACGGCACGGGGCCCTTCAAGTTGAGTTCATGGATGCCGAAGAATTCGATCACGATGGTGCGCAATCCCGACTACAGTTGGGGTCCGGAATTCTTGAAGAACCCGGGCCCGGCATACCTGGACAAGATCATCTGGCGTGAGGTGCCCGAGCCGTCGGCGCGTATCCAGGGTGTGCAGACGGGCGACGCCGACGTCGCGATGGCCAGCCTGGCCCAGATACCCATGGTTCAAAGTGCCCGCTCGGACACCAACCTTCAGTTCATCGATCTTCCCAGCTACAACATCGAGTGGCTGGGGTTCAAGGTCGCCAAGCCGGCACAGTCCGACGTGCGGGTGCGGCAGGCGATTGCGTACGCGATCAACAAGCAGGCGCTCGTTGACACAAACCTGTTGGGCCAGGGAACGGCCGCGCATGGGTTCCTCGACTCACGGATGCCGGCCTATCTGAAGTCCCTGGATACCGATTGGTACAACTACGACCCGGACCGGGCCAACAAGTTGCTCGACGAGGCCGGATGGACCAAGGGTGGCGACGGCATCCGCACTAAAGATGGCAAGCGTTTGAGTCTGAACATATATGCCGGCACCGGAAGCAAGAGCGATCTCACGTTGATTCAGAGCGATCTGAAGAAGGTCGGCGTCGGGCTGGTACAGAACCTGGTGGACAGAACGACCCTGTATGCCATCCGCGCGACCGAGAAGCCCGACCTGAACTATGGATGGGTTGCCTACCCGAACCCCGATCAGGTGCTGAAGTTCTACTTCGCCTGCGACAACCGTCCAACGCCGAACAGGTTCAATTTCTGCGACCAAGGCGTGGAGGACGCGTTTCAGAAGGCGGCCGCGGCGAAAACCGAGGACGAGATGAACAAGGCGTACATGGACGCGCAGAAGATCATTCACGAGCAGGTCCCGGCGGTTCCGCTGTACCACGGCAAGTTGACCATGGTGGCTAACAAGCGCGTGTCCGGCATCACCCCCTATCCGCTCTACAGCATCAACCTCTACAAGTCGACAGACATTTCCGTCGGATAGTCGGCTGGGTCGGGGCCACGGTCATGCCGTCGCCCCGACCCGGCATCGGAATCGTCGGCTACTGCCAGGGAGGTGCTGTGAAGGGGTATATCGCCCGGCGATTAGCTATCCTGCCGATCGTCTTGTTGGGAGTCGTGCTGATCAGTTTCCTGATCGTGCACCTCACGCCTGGTGATCCGGCCAGGTTGGTGGCCGGCGAAAATGCCACGGAGGACATGGTCGCTGCGGTGCGGACGCGGCTGGGTCTGGATGATCCGTTGATCGTCCAGTTCTGGGTTTACCTCCGCGGTGTGGTGTCGGGAGACCTCGGCGGCAGTCTGATGACCAGTCAGCCGGTCGCCGAGGCGGTCGCCCAGGCGTTCCCGCAGACGGCGAAGCTCGTCGTGATTGCCCTGGTGGTCAGCTCGTTGGGCGGAATCATCCTGGGCGCGGTCGCCGCGCTGCGCGCCGGCGGACTGCTGGACAAGCTTGTCATGGTGCTGGCCATGGCTGGAATGTCTGTCCCGGGATTCGTCTTCGGGTTGATCTTCGTGGTGCTGTTCTCGGTGAAGCTTGGTTGGTTCCCGGCCTTCGGAGCCGGCGACGGTCTGTTCGACGGTGGCTGGCGCTACATGATCCTGCCGGCGCTGGCCCTCGGCCTTGGCCCGCTGGGGTCGGTCGCCCGGATGACGCGTTCCACCGTTCTCGAGGTGTTACCCGAAGACTACGTTCGGACCGCTCGGGCCAAGGGTGTCAGCAGCACGCGGGTGTTGTTCAAGCATGTCGGCAAGAACGCCTCGATCCCGATTCTGACCCTGCTGGGACTCGATGTCGGATACTACCTGGGTGGTGCGGTCGCCATCGAGGTCGCCTTCGGCTGGCCCGGAATGGGCCGGCTCTCGGTTCAGGCCATCCTGAACAAGGACTTTCCGACCGTGCAGGGCGTGATCATGGTATTCGCGCTGGGCTACACGCTCATCAACCTGATCGTCGACCTGCTGTATGCGGCCCTTGACCCTCGTGTGCGGTTGGGTTGAACGCGATGCAGATCGGCAGGAGGATGGCGTGACGATCACCTCGACGGGGCCCGCCGCGGCGGCGGCGACCGATGACGAACGTAGTCCCGGTGGTCCATGGAGCCAGGCGCTGCGCAGGCTGTTGGGCGACCCGTACTCGGTCGTCGCCCTGGTGGTGCTCGGGATTGTGGTCTTGCTCGCGGTGCTCGCACCCTGGGTCGCGCCGTACGACCCGCTGGAGACCGACCCGTCGGCCGCCATGCAGGGACCCTCGGGCGCGCACCTGCTGGGGACCGACAACCTCGGACGAGACCTGCTGAGCAGAGTCCTGGACGGCGCCCGCTTCTCCCTGATGATCGGTGTACTCGGCTCCGTACTGGGAGCGATGGTGGGCACCGTACTCGGAGTCCTGGCGGGCTATGTGCGGGCACTCGACGCCGTGATCATGCGGCTGGTCGATATCGTGCTGGCCTTCCCGTCGGTGCTGATCGCCTTGGCCGTTGTTGCTGCGCTCGGTGGCGGCATCTTCCAGACGATCCTCGCGATCGCCGTTTCGAACTTCCCCAAGTTCGTCCGGCTGGTCCGGGGACAGACTCTGGTGATCAAGGAACGCACGTACGTCGAGGCGGCGTTGTGCACCGGGCTGTCGCATCGACGGATCGTGCAACGACACCTGCTGCCGCACCTTCTCGGGGTGGTCGTCGTCTATGCGACCGTGCGGTTCGGGTTGGGCATTGTCATTGCCGCGACACTAGGCTTCCTCGGGCTCGGCGTACCACCACCCACGCCGGAATGGGGCGTCATGCTGAGTGACTCTCGGGAGTACCTGGCCATTCATCCGCTGATGCTGATGGTGCCAGCGGCGGCGATATTCATCACGGTCATTGCCGCGAACCTGCTGGGCGATGGCCTCCGGGACGCCTTGGATCCGAAGACCGACCGGGCAAAGGGCCGGGCCGTCCGGCGCCTGGGAATGGAGTGACGGTGGCGGCGACAGGAAACGGCGTGACGCGCGATCGCCATGCACATCGGGATGGCCGCTCTGATGGCGCTCCGGCGCTTTCAGAACTGAATCCGGAGGGGGGGCCGGTGCTGGAGGTGCGCGACCTCCGGACAGCCTTCGTCGGAGAGCGCGGGCCTATCAAGGCCGTCGACGGCGTATCTTTGCACGTCGCACGCGGCGAGGTTCTTGCGGTGGTAGGCGAGAGTGGATCGGGTAAGAGTGTCACCGCGTTGTCCGTGATGGGTCTGCTATCTCGCGGAAACAGCCGGGTGCTGGGCGGCAGCGTCAAGCTCTTGGGGGACGAGGTACTCGGTGCACCCGAAGCGCAGCTTCGCCGACTCCGAGGTGCCCGGATGGCCATGATCTTCCAAGATCCCATTGCCGCCCTCAACCCCGTGTTCACCGTCGGCAACCAGATCGTCGAGGCCATCAGATTGCATCTGGGCATGAGTAGGGGTCGCGCCCACGACCGTGCGGTCGCCATGCTCGCAGAGGTTGGCATCACCAACCCAACATTGCGCATGCGTCAGTACCCACATGAGCTGTCCGGTGGAATGTGTCAGCGCGTGATGATCGCGATCGCGCTGGCCTGCGAGGCTCGCCTGTTGATCGCCGACGAGCCGACGACCGGCCTGGACGTCACGGTTCAGGCACAGATTCTGGACCTGTTCCGGCAGATCAAGCAGCGACAGGACGTGGGGATCCTCCTGATCACGCACGACATGGGGGTGGTGGCAGACCTGGCGGACCGGGTCGCCGTCTACTACGCGGGTGAGGTGGTCGAGGAGAGCCCGGTCGAGGAATTCTTCGCCCGCCCCCGCCACCCCTACAGCGCCGGGCTGATGGCGTGCATTCCCGATCCGTGGGAGCGGGTGGACCGGATGCGAGACATACCGGGCACCGTGCCCCGGCTCGATTCTCTGCCTATCGGCTGCAGATTCAGCACCAGGTGTGAGTTCGCCAGCGAACGGTGCCGACAGGAGCACCCGTCCCTGCTGGAATGCGCGCCGCAGCGTACCGCTCGGTGCCACTATGCGCAGACGCTGGATCTGACCGGGACCACCGCATGACGGCGACGGAGCACCGCACCGAACCGCTCGACGGCGACCGGCGTGACCCGGGCACACCTGTGCTGTCGGTCACCGGACTACGAAAGGATTTTGGGGCGCACCGGGACGGATCGGCAGGCTCCTCGCTGGTGGCCGTCGATGACGTCAGCTTCGATATCCGGCCGGGTGAGAGCTTCGGGCTGGTGGGGGAGAGCGGTTCCGGGAAGACCACGACCGCACGGATGATCTTGAGGCTGACCGAGCCGACCGCTGGCCGCATCGTATTGGATGGTGTCGAGCTGACGTCCATGCGCGGGCAACCGTTGCGACGGGAGCGCCGCAACATGCAGATGGTGTTCCAGAATTCGATTGGCAGCTTGAGTCCACGGATGACCATTTCCGACATCGTCTCCGAGCCGTTGTTTGCGCACGGAGTCGGCACCCGACGCGAGCGGCGGGCCCGAGCGGCCGAGTGCCTTGGCCTCGTCGGTCTCGGTCGCGATGCGTTGGATCGGTATCCGCACGAGTTCTCCGGTGGGCAACGGCAGCGGGTCGGGATCGCTCGGGCGCTGGTGCTCCGCCCGAAGTTGATCGTGTGCGACGAACCCGTGTCTGCGCTGGACGTATCTGTTCGTTCCCAGATTCTCAATCTGCTGGCCGATCTGCGCGACCAACTCCGGCTATCCATGCTCTTTATCGGGCACGATCTCGCGGTGGTTCGCCAGGTGTGCGATCGCATCGGCGTGATGTACCTCGGCCGGTTGGTCGAGATAGCGGCCACCGACGCGCTTTTCGAACGGCCGACGCACCCGTACACCCAGGTGTTGCTGTCCTCGATACCATTGCCGAATCCCGATGTGCAGCGGAACAAGGAAAGGCTTGCCCTGGTCGGAGACGCGTCGGTGCCGCCCAACCCCAAGAGCGGATGCCGATTCTCCGGGCGCTGCCCTTACGGGATGGGCGCTGTTGACCCAGAGGTTCCGGTGTTGATGACGGTCGATGGGGAACATGCCGTTGAGAGTTGTCGCTGCGTGACGTCTGGGGCGTCGGCGGCGTTCCGCCCGCACTGACGGTTGTGTCGGCCGCTGGGCGGCGGCGATCATCGTCGCCGATCTGCGGGCATGCGGTGATCGATGGGAGGTACCGGTGCGTGCGTTGTCGCGCGGGCGAGGGTGGCTGACCGTGTGCATCGCGGTGACCCTGCTGCTCACCTATTGGCTGGTTAACACCATGACTCGGCCCATCATGGCGCCGTATGCGGCTTCGCTGGGTGCGGGACCGGGTGAGATCGGCGTGATCCTCGCGGCGTTGGCGTTGCCCGCCGCCGTGTGTGCGATTCCGATCGGCGCGGCAGCAGATCGGATGGGGTATCGCCCCGTCCTGATCTGCGGAGCGGTCGCGCTGCTGGCGGGCATCGTCGGCCTGATGCTGATCACCACCCCGATGCTGCTGCTGGTGCCGCAGACGCTGATCGGAACGGGATCGGTTGCTGTCTGGCTGGCGCTCCAGGGCCTGATGATCGAAGGGTTCGGCGCTGCCGCGGAGGGCTCCGAGGAGGGCCGAGATCGCCGGACCAGGCGAATCACGAACTATTCCACGCTCGCCGTGGCCGGCCAGCTGGGCGGGCCGCTGTTCGGCGGTGTGATCGCGGACGGCTGGTCCTCGGTTGGTGCGTTCGGTGTGGCCGCGGGGCTGTCTCTGGTCTGCCTGCTGTCCGGGATTCTGCTCCCCCGAGTCCAGCATGGTTCGACGGGCGGCGGCTCGGGCGAGCGCCTGAGCGCACGCGTCGTCGCAAGGTCTTACGTTCGAGGGTTTCGGATGCTGCGTGAGCCCGGAGTCATGCTGACCATGCTGGTCTCCTTCGTGGCGCTGTACCTGATGGATGTGCGTAACGGATTTCAGCCGCTGTACTTTCACGGCGTCGGGATGACCGCGACGCTGATTGGCGCGGTGCTGTCGGTCGGCGGGGTGTTCGCGCTGATGTCGCGGCTGATCGTGGTATACGCGTTGCGACGATTCCGGAATGGCACCGTGGTGATCTGGTGCCTGGCCCCCGGGGCGGCGGCCACCTGCTGCGTGGTCCTTTTCACCAGCGTCCCGCCGTTTTTCGTGTTGGGCGCCCTGGCTGGCCTGTTGCTCGGAGTGGCGCAACCGCTCACCCTCAGCCTGACCGCCGATTACACCAAGGAGTTCGAACGCGGTATGGGCATCGGTCTGCGGATGGTCGCGAATCGCGTTGCGCAGACGGTCGATCCGATGGTATTCGGCGGATTGGTGAGCCTGAGCGGGTTCGGCCTGGCCTTCGGCGCTACCGGCATCGCGCTCGGCAGCGCGGCCGTTGCGATCGGCTGGTGGCTCAACCGTGGTGAGCGGCCAGGGGAACCCGATCCGGCGGTGCGGGCCACCGGCGCCCGGCGAGTGCGGCGCGGCATGCGAGCGGCAGACGGACGCGATCAGACGGCGACTCGACAGTAAGGAGTGGAAATGGCCGAGGCGGACCTCATCCTGGAGAACGCGGTATTTCGAACCATGGTCAGCGAAAACGACGTGGCCGAAGCGGTCGCGGTGCGCGACGGGCGCATCATTGCGGTGGGAGGACGAAGGGAGATCAGGAAGCTGGCCGGGTCGACAACCGTGTCGATCGACTGCGGCGCCGCGACTGGCTTTCCGGGATTCACCGATGTCCACACTCATCTGCTGGGCGCCGCGAAGGAACGGTGCTACGAGATCAACTTCGATGCCGAACCACCATGCCGTTCGATTGCGGATGTGCAACGGAAGATCCGGGCGAAGGTTGCCGGACTCGCCGCGGGCGCATGGGTCACCGGTGGACAGGTTCGTGACGAGCGCTACGCCGAGCGGCGATATCCGACCCGTCGCGACCTGGACGCTGCCGCGCCGGACAACCCGGTCTACGTGCGCAGCACCGGTTCCCATATCACCTGCGTCAACAGCGCGGCGCTGGCGCTCGCCGGGGTCGACCGGAACACTCCTGACCCGCCAGGCGGCGTGATCGAGCGGGACCCGAGTGGGGAACCGACAGGCGTTCTCCGCGAGCGGGCGCGGCTCTTGTTCACCGATGGCGACCGCCCGATCATTCCGGCTTACACGATCGACGAGTCGGTGGCCGCGTTGGAGGCGACCGCACCGGACATTCTGCTGCGAAACGGGATCACCTCGGTCGGCACGATGGTCGTGGACAACGACGAAATACGAGCGCATCAGGTGGCCCGTCGTCGGGGCCGATTCCCTGTCCGGACCAAGCTTCAGGTGCGCGTCATCGAATCCGGGATCGCGCTGCCGGAGATGGCCGCCGTCGGTCTGATGAACGGATTCGGTGACGAATTACTGCACATCGGTGGAGTGAAGATCAGTGTTGACGGTGGATCGCTGCAGAAGAATGCGGCGCTCTACGAGGCGTACCCCGGCGAGCCCGACAATGTCGGTGTCATCCGGATCGAGCAACAGGAGTTGGACCAGACGATCGCCGCGGCGCATCGTTGTGGTCTGCGGCCGATGGTGCACGCGATCGGTGATCGCGCCTACGACATGACGCTGCTGGCATTCGATCGCGCCGGAACGCGAGCGGCGACGGATCACCGCAGCCGGATGGAACACTTCGGCAATCTGCCGGTCACCGCGAAACAGCTTGAGTCGGCCAGGCGGATGGGCGTCATCGCGTCGGTGCAACCGCAGTTCCTTGCCGTGTACGGCGACAAATGGGTGGACATTTTCGGTGAGGAGCGTGCGGGCGGCATCTTGCCGTTGCGCACCATGCTGGATGCCGGTGTCCGCGTCGTCGGGAGCTCGGACCACGGGATGACCACCACCAACCCCTTGGTCGGTGTGCAGGCCGTGGTGACCAGGCGCACGGGCGAGGGGACGCTGGTGGCGCCAGAGCAGGCGATTTCGGTCTACGAGGCCCTGCGGATGTACACGGTCGACGCGGCCTGGTCGGACTTCGAGGAGCATCGGCGGGGGACGATCGAAGTGGGCAAGGCGGCGGACCTCAGCTTCGTCGCTCGAGATCCGATGACCGCAGAGACCGACAGGATTGCCGAGATCCCCGTCACCATGACGGTGATCGCGGGTTCGGTCGCGTTTCGGGTGGCGTGACCGTGGCGCTCCTGGGCAGGCGTGGCGATGGCCGGTGTCCGTCGGGAGCGCCCAGTAGAGGGCCGAGTGGCGCGGACGACAGCGGCGCCGACCGGCGTCCGCGTTCTCGACAAGTTCTCGACAAGGAGGCACGATGAGCGAATTCACATCACTGCCCGCTGAGCTCCCGGTTCCGCTCGACGACGGCGCGGCCGCCCACCTGCCGGGAATGAGAATGCCCGCGGTGAGCTTGCCGAGTACCTCAGGCGAGTCCGTGGACCTGACCGCGTCGAGGGCCGGGCGCACCGTGATCTACCTCTATCCACTCACCGGCCGGCCCGGTCATCCGCTGCCGGTCGGGTGGGATGCGATTCCGGGGGCCCGCGGCTGCTCCACCGAGGCCTGCGATTTTCGCGACCACTATTCGGACCTGCGTCGCGCGGGCGTCACGTCCGTCTATGGGATGTCGAGCCAGTCGCCGGAGTATCAACGGGAGGCCGTCGGCCGCCTGCGCCTGCCCTTCGCCATGCTCGCGGACGAGGGATTCGTGGTGGCCGACGCCTTGCGGCTGCCTACCTTTGCCGCACCCGGCCACCCTCGCCTATACACCCGGCTCACGCTGATCATCCGTGCGGAACGCATCGAGCACGTCTTCTACCCGATCTTTCCCCCCAATACTCATGCTCGGCGCGTGCTCGCCTGGCTGCTGGCCAACCCGGCCGGCTGAGAACCCGGCCAATTCGGCCAGGCTCGGCGGGTCCGAGTTCGGTCGCGATCCCTGGACACCGGGTGATGCGCTCGGGGCGTCCCGGACAACTCGGACCGGCTGTGGTTCCATCGATGCGTGAGTATCCAGACCACCCGAGCCGATGCCCGCAGCCGCGGGCACGACTCAGCGGTGCGCGCCGAGGCCCTGATCGACCTGGGCGCCATCGCCGCGAACACCGCGCTGCTGTGCCGTGCCGCCGGAACCGCCCAGCTGATGGCCGTGGTCAAGGCGGACGGTTACGGGCACGGCGCCGCCGCGTCCGCGCGGGCCGCGGTGGCTGGCGGGGCGGCCCTGCTGGGCGTCGCCACTCCGAGCGAGGCGACCGCGCTCCGCGCAGCGGGCATCGACGCGCCGCTAGCCGCCTGGCTCTGGCCGCCGGAGGAGGATGTGCGGCCGGCGCTGGCCGCGGGGGTGCAGATCGGGGTGCCCAGCCCCGCGCACCTGGCCACCGTGGTCGCCGCCCGCTCCGCTGCGCCGGCCGGGCGGGTGCCGATCCACCTGAAGGTGGACACCGGCCTGGGCCGCAACGGCGCCACCGCGGCGGAAGCCGGCGCGCTGTTCGCCGCCGCGGCCGCCGCGCAGCGGGACGGCCTTGTCGAGGTGGTCGGCATCATGAGCCACCTGGCCTGCGCCGACATTCCGGGTGATCCGTCGGTCGCCGCTCAGACGGCGGCGTTCACCGCAGCGGTCGCCGGCGCGGCCGCCGCCGGGCTGCGACCCCGGTGGCGCCACCTGGCCAACACCGCCGCCACGCTCGATCATCCCGCCACCCGGTTCGACCTGGTGCGCTGCGGCATCGGCCTGTACGGGCTGTGTCCGGTGGACAGCAACCCCGGCCTGCGCCCGGCCATGACGCTGCGCGCGACCGTGGCGCTGACCAAGCGGGTGCCCGCCGGACAGGGCGTCGGCTACGGCCTGACCTATCGCACGACGGCGCCGACCACGCTGGCCCTGGTACCCCTGGGATACGGCGACGGGTTGCCGCGCATCGCGGGCAATGTGGGGGAGATGCTGGTCGGCGGACGACGCCGGCGCATCGCGGGCCGGGTCGCGATGGACCAGGTGGTTCTCGACTGCGGTGACGACCCGGTGCGCGCCGGGGATGAGGTCGTGGTGTTCGGCCCCGGAGATCGGGGCGAGCCGACTGCCACCGACTGGGCCGGCTACTGCGACACCATCGATTACGAGATCGTGACCCGGATCGGCCCGCGGGTGCCGCGCCGCACGGCCGGTGACGGGGTCACCGGCCGTGTCTCGGAGCCGCACCCGGCCCGCGCCAGGCCTGACCGAGGTGAGGCGCTGCGGTGAGCACGCTGAGCAAGGTGATCGGTTCGGCCTCCCTGGTCGGCGGGCTGCTGGGGGCGGCGGCGCTGGGCGGCGCGACGGCCCAGCGCCTGGCGCTGTTGCGCTACCGGGAGCTCGGCCAGGATCGGCAGCCGGAGGGCGATTTCGACGGGCTGGAGCGCGATCGCAGCTATTCGGTGGCCGCCGCGGACGGGGTGGCGTTGTATGTGGAGGAGGTCGGTCCCGCGGACGCCCCGCTGACGGTCGTGTTCAGCCACGGATGGACGCTGCGCCTGGGGTCCTGGCACTTCCAACGCATCGCGCTGGCCGGGCACGCGTCGTCGCGATCCCCGTCACCGCTGGATTCCCCGTCACCGCCGGGATCCTCGTCACCGCCCGACTTGCCACCGCGGCCGCGCCTGGTGTTCTACGACCACCGCTCGCACGGCCGATCCAGCAGGGCCACCCCCGGACACTCCACGATCGCCGACCTCGCGCTGGACCTGGCCGCGGTGATTGCCACCGCTGCCCCCACCGGGCCGCTGGTCCTGGTCGGGCATTCCATGGGTGGCATGGCGCTGCTCGCGCTGGCGGGCAGCAACCCGGGCCTGTTCGCCGACCGGGTGCATGGCGTGGCGTTGCTGTCCACCAGCGCCAGCGAGGCCGGCGCCACCGACGGGCGCTGGCTGCAGATCAATGGCGCCAACCCGCTGTTGCCGATCGTTGCCGCTGCCGCAGCCCGCTACCCCCGGACCTTCGAGCGCGGCCGGCGATCCGGCCGGGACCTGGTCTGGCTGATGACCAGGTCGCTGGGCTTCGCCGACCCGCAGGTGCCCGCGCCGCTGGTGGACTACCTGGATCGGATGATCTCCGGTACCCCCATCGACGTGATCGCCGAGTTCGCGCCCGAACTGTTCGGCCACGACCAGCGCGATACGGTGCCAGCGCTGTCCGGCATCCCCACGCTGATCATGGTCGGCGATGCCGACCGGATGACGCCGCCGTCGCGCTCCCGGCAGATTGCCGAGGTGCTCCCGGGGGCCGAGTTGGAGGTGATCCCCGGCGCCGGCCACATGGCCATCCTGGAGGCGCCGGACGTGGTCAACGACGCGCTGCGCCGGCTGCTGCGTCGCGCGTGGGCGCACGCCGCGCCGCCGGTGGGCCGAGCCATGCAGGCCGAGTCGTGACGACCCTGACGCTGCCCACGGCGCAGGACACCCTGGCCTTCGGCGATCGGCTCGGGCATCGGTTGCGAGCGGGCGACCTGATTATCCTGTCCGGCGCGCTGGGGGCCGGAAAGACCGTGCTTACCAAGGGGATTGCGGTGGGCATGGGGGTGACGGGCATCGTCATGTCACCCACCTTTGTGATCGCACGCGTGCACCGGCCGGCGCACCGCGGGGCCGTCCCGCTGGTGCACGTGGATGCCTATCGACTCGCCGGCGCGTTGGAGTTCGACGATCTCGACCTGGACACCGACCTGACGGCCGCCGCCATGGTGGTGGAGTGGGGCGAGGGCCGCGCGGAGCAGCTGGCCGAGGACCACCTGCTGATCCGGCTGACCCGACACCCGGACGACACCCGCACCGCGGAGCTCGTTCCCGTCGGCGAGCGGTGGCGCACGGTCGTGCTCGACCTGTCCGGCGGCTGACCCGACTGACCGCGCGCGCTCAAACCGGCACCATCGCGGGCAGTGCACTACCGTACGGTCAGCGGTACTACCCTCACCGCCCCACAGTTCCTACCAGGAGGTATCCGTGCACAAATCCGCCAAACTCGCGCTGGTCACCGCGTTGGGGGTGACCTCAGCTCTCGTCATCGCCGCATGCGGTGCCGGCCGGACCGACAACACCTCGTCCTCGACCAACAACGCCGCTCCCACGCAGACCCAGGAGAGCAACGCAGGTAACACGGGCGAGGCCGGCAACTCCAGCGAGCCAGGTCAGTCCAGTGCGCCCGGGACGTCGACCGGCTCGTCGGCACCGGCCGGGAACTCTAACGCCATCGTGAAGATCGGCACCACGGACCGGGTCGTGTCGCTGGACCCGGCCGGCTCCTACGACAACGGCTCGCTGATGCTGGAGGTCCAGCTCTACCAGTTCCTGATGAACATCCCGGCAGGCCAGACCGAGCCGCAGCCGGATGCCGCGCAGAAGTGCGAGTTCACCGACTCCGGAGCGTCGTACACCTGCACCATCAAGGACGGGCTGAAGTTCAGCAACGGTGACCCGCTGACCGCCAAGGATGTGGCCTTCTCGTTCAAGCGTGTGGTGGACATCAAGGATCCGAACGGCCCGTCGTCGCTGCTGAGCAACATGAAGTCCGTCGAGGCCACCGACGACCACACCGTCGTCTTCCAGCTCAACAATCCGAATGACCAGACCTGGCCGTTCGTGCTGGGCACGTCGGCGGGCCCGATCGTCGATTCCAAGATCTTCCCGGCCGACAAGCTGCTGGCGGACGACCAGGTGGTGGGATCCGGCCCGTACAAGCTGAACTCGTACCAGAAGAACGAGTTGGTCGCGCTGGACCCGAACCCGGACTACCAGGGCAATGGCGGCGCGATCGCCAACGGCGGGGTGACGCTGCAGTACTACACCGACGCCTCCAACCTGAAGCTGGCCGTGCAGCAGGGCGACATCGACGTCGCGTGGCGCTCGCTGGACGCCCAGTCGATCACCGACCTGCGCGGTAACGACAAGGTCAAGGTGCTCGAGGGACCGGGTGGTGAACTCCGCTACATGGTCTTCAACCTCAAGACCATGCCGGGTGCCACCGATGCGCAAAAGCTCGCAGTCCGTCGCGCGATCGCCGACTCGATCGACCGTAAGGCATTGGCGGACAAGGTGTACCAGGGCCTATACACGCCCGCGTACTCGATGATTCCGGACGGGCTGCCCGGCCACGTAGATGCGTTCAAGGACGAATTCGGTGACGCGCCGAACAAGGATGCCGCCGCCAAGGAACTCTCCGATGCCGGGGTGAAGACGCCGGTGACGCTGCCGATCCAGTACAACCCCGACCACTACGGCAGCGCCTCGGACCTCGAGTACAACGAGATCAAGCGGCAGCTCGAGGCCACTGGCCTGTTCAAGGTCAGCCTGCAGTCCGCGGAGTGGACCACCTACAGCAAGGAGCGGGTCGCGGACGCCTACCCGATCTACCAGCTCGGCTGGTTCCCGGACTTCCCGGATGCGGACACCTACCTGACTCCGTTCCTGGTGCCGGGCAACTTCGTCGGGGCGCACTACTGCGACGAGGGCGCCGCCGCGGGCTCCCGGCCGTGCGACAAGGATGGTGTGCTGCCGCTGCTCAAGACCGAGCAGACCGAGTCCGGCGACGCGCGCATCAGCGCGATCGAGCAGCTGCAGAAGATCTCCGCGACCGGTGACATGCCCACCCTGCCGCTGCTGCAGGGCAAGCAGATCGCGGTGACCGGCACCGACGTGACCGGGGTCGACAAGACGCTGGACACGACGTTCCTGTTCCGCTTCTGGCTGATCGGCAAGACCGCCTGACGGCCTGAAGACGCCTGGGACACAGTGATGGGTGTGGGGGGTAGGACACCGCTCCTACCCCCCACACTCGTCGATCGGACCGGAGATGACGTCGTGAACCACCGTGAGTAGCGCGACCGCGCGGGCGGGGTCGTTGCCCCGCTACATGCTGACCCGCCTGGCGCTGATCATCCCCATGGTGTGGATCCTGATCACGCTGGTGTTCTTCCTGATGCGCGGCATCGGTGACCCGATCTCGGCGGCACTCGGTGGCCGGCTACCACCCGAACAGATTGCCGAGCGAAAGCACGCCGCGGGATTCGACCGGCCCATCCTGGTCCAATACGGCGACTATCTCTGGAAGCTGCTGCACGGTGATCTCGGCACAACGCTGACCGACAACCGCCCGGTGTCCGATGTGCTGCTGACCAACGGGGCGGCCACCCTGGAGCTTGCGTTCTGGGCGTTCCTGATCGCGCTCGCGGTCGGGATCCCGTTGGGGCGCATCGCCGCTCGGCATCGCGACCGTATTCCCGACGTGTTCCTGCGCGTCTCTGGGGTGTTGTTCTACGCGGCGCCAGTGTTCTTCGTGGGGCTGCTGGGAAAGCTGGTGTTCTCGATCTGGCTGGACTGGCTGCCGGTGTCCGGTCGCGCGGACGCCGAGACCAGGCTGGCCATCAGCCATGTCTCACCCAAGACGAACATCTACATCATCGACGCGATCCTGTACGGAGAACCGCGCTACATCTGGGACGTGCTGTGGCACACCATCATGCCGGCCGTGACCCTGGGCCTGCTGGTCGGCGGGATCTTCCTGCGCCTGGTCCGGACGAACCTGCTGCAGACCATGAAGGACGACTACGTCGAGGCGGCCCGGGCTCGCGGCATCAGCGAGGGCAGGATCAACCGCAAGCACGCCTTCAAGAACGCCATGGTGCCGGTGGTGACCGTGATGGGCCTGCAGGCCGCGCTGCTGCTGGGCGGGGCGATCCTGACGGAGCGCACCTTCGAGTGGCAGGGGTTGGGGTACATGCTGGCCCAATACCTGACCAAGCGTGACTTCGTCGCCGTACAGGGGATCGTCACCGTGATGGCGGTCATCGTGGTGGTGGCGAGCTTCCTGATCGACGTCATCACCGCACTGATCGACCCAAGGGTGCGATACCGATGAGCATTGACGAGGTGGTGACGGCGGGCGGAGCCGGACCCGTCGCGCCGGTGGCGCCCGGCGGCGGGCGGGCCAACTGGTTTAGCCGGATGTGGCGCACCGTGCGGCAGGCCGGCGGCGTGCAACTGGGCATGCTGAGCGTGGGCGCGGTCATCGTGCTGCTGTTCGCCGTACTGGCGATCTTCGCGCCGTGGATCTCCCCCTACGGATTCAACGACGACAGCGCCGGCGGCGTGGACTTCCCGGTGCAGGCACCGCCGAGCGCGTTGCACTGGTTCGGTACCACCACAGGCGGCGGCGTCGACGTGCTGTCCCAGGTGATCTACGGCTCCCGCACCGCGCTGGAGGTGGTGCTGCTGTCGGTGGTGCTGGCCATCATCGTGGGCGTGCCGTTGGGCCTGCTGTCCGGCTACCTGGGCGGCTGGTTGGACCGGGTTCTGGTGCTCATCACCGATGCGCTGTTCGCCTTCCCGTCGCTGCTGCTGGCCATCGTGGTGTCCATCGCCGTGGTGGGCGGCAACTCCAGCGAGGGCGGCGGCATCCTGGCGGCCGCGGTGTCCATCACGGTGGTGTACATACCCCAGTACTTCCGGGTGGTGCGCAACGCCACGGTGTCGGTACGCGAGCGCCCCTACGTCGAAGCCGCTCGTGCCCTGGGAGCCCGGCCACGGGAGGTGATGCGCCGCTACGTATTCGGCAACGTCGTGCAGTCGGTGCCGATCATCGCCACCATCAACGGCGCAGACGCGATCCTGACGCTGGCCGGGCTGGGCTTCCTCGGATTCGGCATCGAGCCGTCGGCCGCCGCGGAATGGGGTTACCAGCTGAACAAGGCGCTGTCGGACATGGCCTCCGGCATCTGGTGGACGGCGGTGTTCCCCGGCCTGGCCATCGTGCTGCTGGTGCTGGGGCTATCGCTGATCGGCGAAAGCCTGAACGACGTGCTGGACCCGTTGTTGCGCACCCGCCGGTTGCGGCAGGTGATCCTGCCGGCCCGGCCCTCCGGGTCGGATGGCTCGGTGGCCGCCGGCGGCGCTGTCGCGCAGTCCACCGGCACTCGGGCCGCCCGCCGAGCGGCGAAGGCCGCCGGCCGGGCGCGCGGCGCCGATGCGCCGACCCTGTCCGTGCAGGACCTGCGGGTCTGGTACGCCGGTGTTGGTGCGCCGGTCCGCGCCGTCGACGGGGTCAGCTTCCAGTTGCAGCGCGGCGAGGTGCTCGGCCTGGTGGGGGAGTCCGGCTGCGGCAAGTCCACCCTCGGCCGAGCCATGCTTGGGCTGACGCCGGCCACGGCGGGTGTCGACGGGCACCTGGAGTTCCACGGCAAGGACCTGCTGGCCAACTCCGCGCGAGACTGGCAGCGGGTCCGCGGAGCCGGGCTCGGGATGATCTTCCAGGAGCCGATGACCAGGCTCGATCCATTGATGCGGGTCAGCGACCACTTCCGGGAGGCCATCCGCGCCCACCAGCGGGTGTCCCGCCGGGAGGCAGATCGCAGGGCGATGGATTCGTTGCGCGCCCTGGGTATTCCGCCGTCGCGGTACAAGAACTACCCGCACGAGTTCTCCGGCGGCATGCGGCAGCGCATCATGATCGCGCTGGCGCTGTCGATGCAGCCGGACTTCGTGGTGGCCGACGAGCCGACCACCGCGCTGGATGTGCTGGTGGAGGCGCAGATCGTAGAGGTGCTGGGCACCATCCGGGACACCTTCCGGCCCGCGATGATGCTGATCACCCACAACCTCGGCATCGTCGGTCGGGTCTGCGACCGGGTCGCGGTGATGTACGCCGGGCGGATCGTGGAGCAGGGCACCGTGGCCGAGGTGTTCGACCACCCCCAGCACCCTTACACCCGGGCGCTGCTGGGAGCCACCATCTCGATGGAGACCACCGAGTTGCGCAGTATTCCGGGGGCGCCGCCGGACCTGGCGGACCTGCCCTCCGGATGCCGATTTGCCGAACGGTGCCCGTTCGCCATGTCGGTCTGCCCGCGGCAGATGCCCAGGAACCTGGTGGTGGACGACCGCACGGTGGAATGTCACCTGTTCGATGACACGCTCACCGAGGCCGACCGCCGACCCCTGCAACACGTCGAACTCGAGGCAGCAGATGAAGCCTGACGCACCCGCGGACCCGCCCACCGCCGGCGCCCCGGGCGGCGCGTCGACCATCACCAGGTCTGCGGCGCCCTCGGCCGGTCCGCTGATCTCGCTGCGCGACACCTCCGTGCACTACCCCCTCGGAGGCTCCTCGCTCGGCCGCCTGTTGGGCCGCTCGCACGGCGTTGTCAAGGCGCTGGACGGTGTCTCGCTCGACCTGGACCCCGGCGAGATCGTCGGACTGGTCGGCGAATCCGGGTCCGGCAAGTCGACCCTCGGTCGGGCCATCCTGGGCCTGGCTCCGGTCACCGGAGGCGAGGTGCGATACCGCGACACGGTGATCTCGCAGATGGGCGACCACGACTTCCGGCCGTACCGGCAGAAGATCCAGATGATCTTCCAGGACCCGGCCGCCGCCCTGAACCCGACGATGACCATCGGCAACGGCATCGCCGATGCGCTGCGCATCCACCGCATCCCGGAGGGCGACCGGCCCGCGATCGTCGAGGAGTCGCTGGAACGCGTGGGGCTCAGCCCCGCGCAGCGGTTCATCCCGAAATACCCCGGCGAGTTATCCGGCGGCCAGAAGCAGCGCGCGGTCATCGCCCGGGCGATCTGCCTGGGCCCGGAGATGCTGATCGCCGACGAGCCGATTTCCATGCTGGACATGAGCGTTCGCGCCAAGATGCTGGACCTGATGGAGGGCCTGCGCCGGGATCTGGGCATCTCGTTCCTGTACATCACGCACGACCTGGCATCCGCCCGCTTCTTCTGCGACCGCATCGCCATCATGTATCTGGGTCGCATCGTGGAGATCGGCCCTGCCGAGGAGATCTTCCGCACCCGCGCGCACCCGTACACCCGGGCCCTGATGCGTGCCATCCCGGACATCTCGCATCGTCGGGACACCGTCACCGAACTGCCACGCGGCGAGATCCCGGATGCCGCCCGGCCACCGATGGGCTGCGCGTTCCACCCGCGCTGCCCGAAGGCGTTCGACGCCTGCGGCTGGGAGGGGCGCGATCTGCGCACCCTGTTGGAGGAGCGGTGGACCGCCAAGGACCTGGACACCTACCGCGCCGAGTCGGCGCTGGTCTCCCAGCTCGACCAGGTGCAGACCCAGGTCTCCGCGGACGGCGCCCAGGCGGTGGTGCCCAGCTCGGATCCGCAGGCGCTGGAGGCGATCATCAATGAGATCCGCGAGCAACGTCCGGACGAGCCGCTCTTTTCCGCGCTGCGCGGCGTGCACCGCGAGCACGGCCGGCTGCGCCTGGAGCTGGCGCCGTTCCGGGAGCCTCGCCTGACGCCGCAACCGGGCCGGGCCGGGGCCGTCTCCTGCCACCTGTACCCGTCCGACGGGGTCGGGCGCGCGCAGTAGCTATCAGGATTCGTCCGGGCCAGACGGGCGGGCCGGCGTGCTGGCCCGCACCACCACCTCGCCCGGCACCGGGCGGACCACCGGGCCCTCCGCCGGGTCCGGCATCAACGCCAGCTCCAGTGCCTGTCGGCCCATACCCACCAGCGGGATGCGCACGGTGGTCAGCGGGGGCGCCACATCGCGCAGCGTCGCGATGTCGTCGAAGCCCGCCAGCGCCAGATCCTGCGGCACCCGATGGCCCTGCTCCCGAAGCGCGGCCATCGCTCCCACCGCCATCACGTCGTTGACGGCGAAGACCGCGTCGACCTCCAAGCCTCGGTCCAGCAACTCGGTCATCGCCACGTAGCCGCCGTCCCGGGTGTACTGCGCGCCGACCACGTTCTCCGGCGGCAGGTCGATCCCGTAGTCCGCCAGGCCCTCGCGGAAACCGGCCAGCCGGTCCTCACTGGTGACCAGTTGCTCCGGCCCGGCCAGCACCGCGAACCGTCGGTAGCCCAGCGTGTGCAGGGTGCGGGCGAGCCGCCGAGCCCCGTCGACGTTGCCCACCGCCAGCGTGCTGCAGCCCAGCCTGTCCTGCCCGATGGCCGCCACGTGACCGCCGCCGGCGGTGATGGCCGACAGCATGGCGGTCGTGGCGGCAGTGACTTCTGGGTCGGCGAACCGGGAGCCGGCCAGGATCACCGCGCGGGCTCGCTGCCGTAGCAGTGCTTGCAGGTGCCGCAATTCCAGTTCCGGATCGGACAGGGTGGAGGCGATGGTGACGATGAGGCCGTGTTCGGCCGCCGCAGCCATCACGCCCGAGGCGATGGCGGCGGCGTAGGGATCGGCGATGTCGTGCACCACCAGACCCACCGTGGTCGTGGTGCCGCGGGCCATCGCCTGGGCATTGGCGTTGACCGAGTAGCCCAATGCGGTGGCCGCCGAGATCACTCGTGCGGCCAGCTCTGGGCCGACCGTCCGGCCGGGGGATCCGTTCAGCGCGCGGGACGCGGTGGCCAACGACACGCCTGCGGCCCGGGCCACCTGCGCCAGCGTCACCTGCCCGGTCACCGTGACCTCGCTTCCTTCGCGCCCCGCCCGTGCCGCCGCGCGGGAGGACCGGTGCCCTTCCCGCGCGCCCTCCCGCAAGGACCCTAGCCCGGTGACCATCTCCCGCCGCCTCGCGTGGGCCGTAGCATGAGTCACCGTGCTCGTGCTCGCCCTGGATACCTCGACCCCGGTCGTGACCGCCGGTGTGGTGGCGCTGCTGCGCCCGCACGAGTTGCTGGCCGAGTCGCAGCAGCAGCCGGCGCCGGATGCGGGACCGGCTGCCGGGGCGGCCGACGGCCGCGGGCGCCCCATCCCGCCGGGCCGGCCCTGCCGGACGCTGGCCGAGCACACCGTGACCGACGCCTTCGGGCATGCCGAGCACCTCATGCCGCTGGTGACGGCGGCGCTGGCCGAGGCGGGTCGCGCCCTGGCCGAGGTGGAGGCGGTGGTAGTCGGTATCGGGCCCGGGCCGTTCACCGGGCTGCGTGTTGGCATGGCCACGGCCGAGGCGCTAGGCGACGCGCTGGGCGTACCGGTGCACGGGGTGCCGAGCCACGACGCCATGGCCCGCCGGGCCGCGCCATCCGGCACGCCGGCCGGAAAACCGCACGGGGAACCGGACAGGGAGTCGTACGGGGATTTCCTGGTGGTCACCGACGCCCGCCGTCGCGAGGTCTACCTGTCCGCCTATCGGGAATCCGTTCGCCGTCGGCTCGGCCCGACCGTCGTCGCGCCCGCCGCGATCGCGGGCCTGCTGGCCGAGCACGAGATCACCCCCCGATGGCTGACCGGTGCCGGTGCCCACCTGGTGACGGCGGTGACGGGGCTGGCCGTGCGGGAGCCGGCGGACCCGCTGGCCGAGCATCTGGTGGTGTGCGCCGCGCGCCCGCTGCTGACCGGGGCGGTTCCCGGCCCGTTGACCCCGCTGTATCTGCGTCGCCCGGATGCGGTCGCGCCGGGTGCCCCGAAACCGGTGTTGCCGCAGGATGAACCGACGGGAGGACGACGGTGACGGCGCCGGCCGGGGTGAGCCCTGGCGCGACGGGCGCGGGCACCGGTCCGCTACCCGAGCCCATGCGGTGGTGGGACATCGAGCCGGTCGCCGAACTGGAGCAGATCCTATTCCCGGGTGACTCGCCCTGGACGGCGGCCATGTTCTGGGCGGAACTGGCCGCCGGCCATCACTACGTCGTCGTCCGCTCGGACAGGGGGATGCTGCTGGGATATGCCGGGTTGGCCATCGGGCCCGATGAGGCCAGTGTGCAGACCATCGGGGTCGCGCCACAGGCGCGGGGCGCGGGTATTGGGCGGGCCTTGCTGCGCGACCTGCTGACCGCCGCGGGCGAGCGACCGGTGCTGCTGGAGGTTCGCGTGGACAACGAGCCGGCCATCGAGCTGTACACCTCGGAGGGTTTCGAGCGGATCGGGCTGCGCCGCCGCTACTACCAGCCCAGCGGTGCCGATGCCTACACCATGCTGCGGCCCGGGGGCGGCACGATCGCCGACGGCGCCGACCCCGCGCGGCGGGGTGACCCGGATGCCGCTTCGCGAACGATCTTCCGGGGGGCGCGATGACGGACCTGGGGCCGGGCTCGATCCTGATGGGCATCGAGTCCTCCTGCGACGAAACGGGAGTCGGGCTGGTTAGGCTCACCGACGGGGCTCCCGAGCTGCTCGGCCACGCGCTGGCCTCCAGCGCCGACGAGCATGCCCGCTTCGGTGGGGTGGTCCCGGAGATCGCTTCCCGGGCGCACTTGCAGGCCCTGCTGCCCACCGCGCACCGCGCCTTCGGCGCGGCGGGGATCTCGCCATCGGCGGTGGACGCGGTAGCGGTGACGGCGGGTCCGGGCTTGGCCGGGTCGCTGCTGGTGGGTGTGGCGGCGGCGAAGGCTTATGCGGCCGCCTGGGGTGTCCCGCTGTTCGGGGTCAACCACCTGGCCGGGCACGTGGCCGCCGACACCCTGGAACACGGCCCGTTGCCGAAACCCACGCTGGCGCTGCTGGTCTCGGGGGGCCACACCCAGCTGCTGCGGGTCAAGAGCCTGGCGGCAGACGTGCCCGACGCGATCACCGAGATCGGCACCACGGTGGACGACGCCGCCGGAGAGGCCTACGACAAGGTGGCTCGGCTGCTCGACTTGGGCTATCCGGGCGGACCCATCATCGATCGGCTAGCCGGTGACGGGGATCCCTCCGCGATCGCGTTTCCGCGCGGGCTGACCGGACCATCTGGGCTCCGGGACGATCGTCACCGCTACGATTCTTCTTTCTCCGGGTTGAAGACCGCGGTGGCACGGTACGTCGAGGGCGAGCGGCGGGCCGGGCGCGCGGTGAGCGTCCCCGATGTGTGCGCCTCGTTCCAGGAAGCGGTCGCCGACGTGTTGACGGCCAAGACGGTGCGCGCCGCCACCGACCTGGGCATCGGCACCGTGGTGGTGGCCGGGGGCGTGGCGGCCAACGGACGGCTCCGCGCGCTGGCCGCGCAGCGGTGCTCCGCCGCGGGACTGCACTTGCGGGTGCCGCGGATCGGGCTGTGCACCGACAACGGCGCGATGATCGCCGCGATCGGCGCTCACGTGGCGGTCGCCGGCGCATCGCCGTCTGGGCCGTTGCTGACCGCTGATCCCGGATTGCCGGTCGACACGGTGCTGGTCGCCTAGTGGGCGCGGCGTCACGGTCTCGGATGTCATGACCCGCCCGCGGTTGAGTCCTGGCACTCTCGCGGTTAGAGTGCTAGTTGTCCGCCGGATGCTCCGGCCCGGCACCCGCGACGACGGGCCCGGAGGGTCATGTGGGCGCACCGAGTCCAACTAGAACCATCGAACCCCAGAAGGGGGAGGTCACACCGTGGCGAGCGTGAACATCCAGCCGCTCCGAGGGCGACGTCGTCATCTACTCGAAGTACGGCGGCACCGAGGTCAAGTACGGCGGCGAGGAGTACCTGATCCTGTCGGCCCGCGACGTGCTGGCCAAGATCAGCAAGTGACGCGCGGCGGGCGAGAATGCCCGCCATCGTCCGAGCACGCCCCGGCCCGCGATCGCGGTGCCGGGGCGTGTTGCGCTGCGGGGTCGGCCCGGTAGGAAACGGGCCGGACCGTGACGCACCCCAGTGTCAATAACCCTTCGAGGACAAGGACATCAAGCACCATGGCGAAGCAGATCAGCTTCGATACGTCGGCTCGTTCCGCGCTGCTGCGCGGGGTGGACAAGCTGGCCGACACCGTCAAGGTCACCCTCGGCCCACGCGGCCGGTACGTCGTGCTGGATAAGAAGTTCGGCGGCCCGACGGTCACCAACGACGGCGTCACCATTGCCCGGGACGTCGACCTGGCCGACCCGGGCGAGAACCTCGGCGCGCAACTGGCCAAGACGGCCGCCACCAAGACCAACGATGTGGCTGGCGACGGCACCACGACCGCGACGGTGCTCGCTCAGGCGATGATCGCCGAGGGCCTGCGCAACGTCGCCGCGGGCGCCGACCCGATGGCGCTGCGCGCCGGGATCGCCGTCGCCGCGGAGAAGGTTGGTCAGCTGCTGGCCGAGCGGGCTACCCCGGTCGCCGGGGATCATCAGCGGGTCGCGCAGGTGGCCACCATCGCATCCCGGGACGAGGCGATCGGCGCGCTGATCGGCGAGGCCATCGAGAAGGTCGGCGCGGACGGTGTGGTGACGGTCGAGGAGTCCAGCGGGCTGACCACCGAGCTCGAGTTCACCGATGGGTTGCAGTTCGACAAGGGCTACATCTCCCCGTACTTCGTCACCGACGCGGAGGCCGGCGAGGCCGTGCTGGAGGAGGCAGCGGTGCTGCTGGTGCGGGAGAAGGTCTCCGCGCTGGCCGACCTGCTGCCGCTGCTGGAGAAGGTGCTCGCCGATTCCAAGCCGCTGCTGGTGATCGCCGAGGACGTCGACGGGGAGGCGCTGGCCGCGCTGACTGTCAACGCGCTGCGCAAGACGATCAAGGCGGTCGCGGTCAAGTCGCCGTTCTTCGGCGATCGCCGCAAGGCGTTCATGCAGGACCTGGCGATTGCGACCGGCGGCGAGGTGATCTCGTCCGAGGTCGGCCTCAAGTTGTCCGAGGTCGGACTGGACGTGCTCGGCTCTGCCCGCCGGGTGGTTGTCACCAAGGACACCACGACCATCGTGGACGGTGGCGGCACCGCGGAGGCGATCGCCGACCGGGTGGCGCAGATCCGTCGGGAGATCGAGGACACCACCTCGGACTGGGACCGGGAGAAGCTCTCCGAGCGGTTGGCCAAGCTGGGTGGTGGAGTTGCGGTGGTCAAGGTCGGTGCGGCCACCGAGACGGAGGTCAAGGAGCGCAAGCACCGCATTGAGGACGCCGTGGCCGCCACCAAGGCCGCCGTTGCGGAGGGCATCATCCCCGGCGGTGGGTCGGCACTGGTGCACGCCGCGGCCGAGTTGGCCGATGGCCTGGGGCTGCCCGGCGACCGCGCGCTGGGTGTGGCGATCGTGCGCCGCGCCCTGTCGGCACCGGCGCATTGGATCGCGGCCAATGCCGGGGTCGAGGGCGCCGTGATCGTCGCCCGGATCGCCGAGGCCGAGCAAGGACACGGCTACAACGCCGCCACCGGCGAGATCACGGACCTGCTCGCCGCCGGCATCATCGACCCGGTCAAGGTGACCCGGGCCGCCGTGGAGAACGCCGCGTCGATCGCCGGCATGGTGCTGACCACCGAGACCACGGTGGTGGACAAGCCGGAGCCGCAGAAGGCGCCAGCGCCCGGCGGGCACCACCACTGAGGTAGCAGCGCCACCCCTCCGAGTGATGCGGGCGGGCCCCGGATCACCGCTTCGGTGAACCGGGGCCCCGCCCGCCGAGGCCATGCGCCCCCGTTGGAGTGTCTCATCGCCTGAGAGAGTGACGACAATCGGGCGCTTCGGTCGTGACATCACGCTCCGTGCATCGTAGGCTCAGGCGCGATGGGTAGCGGGAGTGTGCAGCGCGTTCGGGCGGCGATGGTCGCCCCACGCTGGCGCATGCTGCCCCGGTGGCGCGGCCGGGTTCGCCTAGTGCGCGGTCGCCAGCATCTGCTGTCGCTCGCCCTCGCTCAGGCCACCCCAAATCCCGTACGGCTCGTGCACCTGCAGGGCGTGCCGGCGGCAGGCCTGCAGCGCGGGGCAATGCGAGCAGACCGCCTTTGCCTGGGCTTCGCGCCGGGCCCGGGCCGGGCCGCGCTCGCCCTCCGGATGGAAGAAGTAAGCGCTGGACATGCCGCGGCAGGCCGCGTGCAATTGCCAATCCCATACGTCGGCGTTGGGTCCTGGAAGGCGTCGGGTATCTGCCATCGGGCTCCCCTTCTTCGTTCCGGCCCGGTACCACGGCCGATACCGACGAAGGGGGACGCCGCGCCCGGTGTATCGCGGCGGTCTGCCGACCGTCGCGGGTGCTCCTGCGAGCGTCCCTGCTTCCACCGGATCCGCAGTGATGCCGGGGCTGCAGTTGACCTGACCATAGATCGCCGCTTCGTCATGATCAAGACCGCTGCGGCCACCGATGGCCACCATCGGGTGCAGATCGGTGGGGTGACAGCTTGCAACAAGTTCACTACACTGTGTAATGCCACGCGGTCAGAACGGGACAAGATCATGTGGCGGACATCCGATCGGGTCGTGATGCGGGGATCCGCCGGTCAACAGGCAGCCACCATCCGGAGGCGGCACCGGTGGTTTCCGACCAGCGAGGGGGATTGAGCCCGTGACGAGTGTGTTGATTTGCGACGAGCGCCGGAGCGCCCGCGAGGGACTGAATCGCGTGATGGTCAGCGTGCCGTCCGTGGAGGAGATCGATTCAGTCTCCAGCGGTGACGAGTTACTCGCCCGCTACGGGCGGGAGGCGGCCGATGTGGTGCTGATCGGCACGCAGCGCGCCCTGACCAGCGGCATCGAGACCACCCGCCGCCTGTTGGCGGTGCACCCGTCGGCGGTGGTGATCGTCTTCGGCTCGCCCGACGACACCCCGTCGATTGCCGCGGCCATCGCCTGCGGCGCGCGGGGTTTCCTGCGCTGGGACGTCACCGCCCCCGAACTCCTCGCCGCGTTGGCCGACACCCTGACCAACCCGCGCATCCCGTCACCTCGGGACGCGATGGACGGCGATGCTCCCCTGACCGAACGGGAGCTGCAGGTGCTACGGGGGATGAGTCAGGGGCAGTCCAACGGGGAGATCGGGCACGAACTGTTCCTGTCCGAGGACACGGTGAAGACGCATGCCCGGCGGTTGTTCCGCAAGCTGGGCGCCCGGGATCGAGCGCAGGCCGTTGCGGTGGGGTTCCGCCGTGGCCTGGTCGCGTGACCGGGTTGTTCGCCGGTCACCGTGACGATGCGCCGCCGCTGCGCCATCGTGCGTCATACCATCGGGCGTCGGCCGAATGGCCGGCGGGCGGGTCGGTCGACGGCCCGTCATTGGTCGCTACCGGGGGATGTGCCACGTCCTCGTCGACGGCAGCACTGTAACGACATGGTGGTCAGGGGCGATGGACCTGTCGGATGACGAGATCGACGTCGTGGTGGACCGGGCGGTCACCGGCGACAGGTCCGCATTGGCCGAGTTGCTCAGGCGGATTCACCCGATGGTCGTGCGCTACTGTCGCGCGCGGATGTCGGCCTCCCACCGATCACTGTCCTCCGCCGACGACATAGCGCAGGAGGTGTGCATGGCCGTGATGACCGCTCTGCCCACCTACGCGCGTGATGGCCGACCCTTCCTGGCCTTCGTTTACGGCATTGCCTCGCACAAGGTGGCCGACGCCCACCGGTCGGCGGCGCGCTCGCGTTCGCACCCGATGGCCGACGTCCCGGATGGTGTCAGCGACGAGGTCGACCCCGAGGACCTCGCCGTCCAGGGTTCGGTCGGTCGCACCATCGCGGGCCTGCTGTCCGAGTTGCCCCCACTCCAGCGGGAGATCCTCATCCTCCGGGTGGCCAGCGGCCTGTCCGCCGAGGAAGCCGCCGACACTCTGGGCACGACGGCCGGCGCCGTCCGGGTCGCCCAGCATCGCGCCCTGGGCAAGTTGCGCGCGCTGGTCACCGCCGACGCCGAGCTGGTGGAGCTGCTGACCTGATGCCGCCCACCGGCCCCCGCCGCGTTCCGCGCTCGACCAGGCCGTCCCACCCGGACGACCTGGTCGCGATCGCCTTCGACGACGCGGTCTTGGACCGGCTGGCCGCCCGTACCCGCCGGGCGACGACGCGCGGATGTTCGCGCTGGCTCAGTGATGCCGGCAGCGACAGCGTGTCGGAGCTGTTCGCCCAGTGGCAGGACCAGCTCGTCGGTCGCCCGGCCCCGGCACCGTTGGACACCGACCGGGCCGCCGAACTCGTGGCGGCCGGCGGCCATCGCAGCTCGTTCCGCCCGGTGATGGCGGTCGCTGCCGCCATCTGCGCCCTGCTGGTCGGCTCCGCCGTGGTCGGCGCCCGGTCCGCCCGGCCCGGCGACCCGCTGTTCCCCGTCACCCAGGTGCTGTGGTCCGACCAGGCGCAGTCCGCCGTGGCGGGCGAGCAGGTTCGCGGTGCGATCGACGAAGCCCGGGCGGCGCTGGCCGCCGGGCGGCCCGAGCGGGCCATGGCGCTGCTGGAGCAGGCGACTCGGGGCCTGGACCGCATCAGTGACCGACAGGACCATGCCGCGGCGCAGCAGGACCTGGCGGCACTGTGGAACCTGCTGGCCAGGGTGAGCCCGAAGGCGGCGGCCGCGGCCGCAACGGCGCGGGCCACCTTCGAGTCGCCCGGCTCCGGGCCGTCGTGGGTCAGCGCGGCCCTCGGTGCGGGTGGTGTGATGCCGGCGATCGGTTCGACCGTGGCGGCCGGGTCCGGCCGTTCCGCGCTGCCCGGATCCGGGACCTCGCAGGATGCCGCCGACGGCGACGCGGGCGCGGTCGTCGCCGGTCCGGCCGCGGCCGGCGAACCGGCTGGATCCGGCGTTCAGTCGTCCGGTGTCTCGTCCTCGGCTCCGGCGCCGGTGGTGCCGGCCACCACCGCCTCGGTCGACCCGGTCCAGACGGCCGACTCGGCGACCGCGGCGCAGCCGACCTCCAGTGCCGCATCGGCCACCCGGACGACGCCGGTGACGACGCAGTCCGTGGCGCCGTCCAGCGCCTCTGGGCCGGCCACCTCCACCGCGCCCAGCACGGCCCCGCAGACCTCGACCGCCGCGCCAACCACCGCGGTGACGTCCGTCGCCCCGACACCCACGGCCCCCGGAACGCCGTCGCCCGGCTCGGAATCGGCGCCCGGCACTGGCACCGTCGCCACCCCGGCGCCGTCGACGGCGGTGACCTCGACGGCCGGCATAGCTCCGCCGGTCTCCAGCACCGAGGCGCCGCCCAGCTCGGCCGAGGCGACGGCGGCCAACCAGGCGCTCATCGTGCAGCAGTCACCGACCACCGCCCCCACGTCGACCGAATCCTCCCTGGCCCCGACCAGCTCGGCGCCCGCCGCGCCGTCCGGAGGCTGACGCACCACCGGTCCGATGATCCACCGCGGGACCGCGGACGCCCCGCGCCTACCATGGTGGTGGCCGCATCGACGCCGATCCGGCGGCGTTCACCGACAGGGCCGGGAGGGGTCAGACCGTCATGGCAGTTGAGCCGCGCAGCGACATCCCGCGGGCGCCGGATCCCGACGAGAAGTTTGCTCTGGTCGGGCTGACCTACGACGACGTCCTGCTGCTGCCGGACGCCTCGGATCTGATCCCCAGCGAGGCGGACACCTCCACCCGGCTGACCCGCCGGGTCAGCCTGAACATCCCGCTGGTGTCCAGCGCCATGGACACCGTCACCGAATCCCGCATGGCCATCGCCATGGCTCGGCAGGGTGGCATCGGCGTGCTGCACTACAACATGCCGCCGGACGACCAGGCGGCTCAGGCGGAGACGGTCAAGCGCTCCGAGGCCGGCATGATCACCGACCCGATCACCTGCTCGCCCGAGCACACGCTGGCCGACGCCGACGCGCTGTGCGCCCGGTTCCGCATCTCCGGAGTGCCCGTCGTCGACGACGCCGGCCATTTGGTGGGCATCATCACCAACCGGGACATGCGCTTCGAGGCGGACATGACGCGCCCGGTCCGCGAGGTGATGACCGCCATGCCGCTGGTCACGGCGCCGGTCGGGGTCAAGCCCGACGAGGCGCTGGCCCTGCTGCGCGCCCACAAGATCGAGAAGCTGCCGCTGGTCGATGCCGATGGCGTGCTGCGCGGCATGATCACGGTGAAGGACTTCGTCAAGACCGAGCAATACCCGCTGGCGGCCAAGGACTCCTCCGGCCGACTGCTGGTGGCTGCCGCCGTCAGCGTCGGTGACGCGGCCTTCGAGCGGGCCATGGCACTGGTGGACGCCGGGGTGGACGTGCTGACGGTGGACACCGCGCATGGGCACTCCCGGGCGGTCGCCGACATGGTGGCCCGGCTGGTCAAGGAGGTCGGCGAGAAGGTCGACGTGATCGGCGGGAACGTGGCGACCCGGGCCGGCGCGCAGTCGCTGATCGACGCGGGTGCGGACGCGGTCAAGGTCGGGGTCGGCCCCGGCTCGATCTGCACCACCAGGGTGGTGGCCGGGATCGGGGTGCCACAGGTGACGGCGATCCACGAGGCCGCCAAGGCCTGCCGGCCGGCCGGTGTCCCGCTGATCGGGGACGGCGGCCTGCAGTTCTCCGGTGACATCGCCAAGGCCATTGCGGTCGGCGCCGACACGGTGATGCTGGGCTCGCTGCTGGCCGGGGTGCAGGAGTCGCCCGGCGAGCTGATCTTCGTGGCCGGCAAGCAGTACAAGACCTACCGCGGCATGGGCTCGCTGGGCGCGATGCGCTCCCGCAGCTCGTCGCGGTCCGGGGCTCGCGAGGGCGTGGCGGACTCGGGCCCGGTGGCCGGCGGCTATTCGCGCGGCCGGTACGGGCAGCACGATGTGCTCAACGACGACAAGCTGGTACCCGAGGGGATCGAGGGCCGGGTGCCCTATCGGGGCCGGCTGGCCGACGTGACGCACCAGCTGGTGGGCGGGTTGCGCGCGGCGATGGGCTATACCGGGTCGCGCACCATCGGCCGGCTGCAGGAGGCCAAGCTGGTGCGCATCACCTCGGCCGGGCTGCGCGAGTCGCACCCGCACGACATCACCATCACCGCAGAGGCACCCAACTACTTCGACCACTGACCCGCCACTCCGGTCACCTGGCCGCGCTGATCAACTGACCTCGCGCTTATCATTTCGGCTGAAATGTGACGGATGTGACAGGAGTTGCCGACTTCGGACGCGGCTGAGAAGTTGATAAGCGCCGGGGCGGTGACGGGGTCGGCGCGCCGGGGCGGTGACGGGAGCGGCGGCCCGAGACCCGTCGGCAACCATGCAGCACGATCGGAGGACCGCGGTGCCGGAGAGTGTGGAGATCGGCATGGGCCGGGAGGCCCGGCGTACCTATGACCTGACCGACATCGCGATCGTGCCGTCCCGGCGGACCAGGTCCTCCGCGGACGTGTCCACCACCTGGCAGATCGACGCCTACCGGTTCGACATCCCACTGGTGACGGATTCCTCGGATGCCGTCGCGTCCCCGGAGCTGGCCGTCGAGGTCGGCCGGCTCGGCGGTCTCGGGGTGATCAACGCCGAGGGCTTGTGGGCCCGGCACGCCGACCCGCGGGCGGTGATCGAGGACATCCTCGACATCGCTTCGAACGCCGAGGATCCGGACCAGGCCACCGCCGCCCTGCAGCGCGCCTACTCGGCGCCCATCGACGACGCGCTGCTGGCCGAAGCGATCGGTGTGGTGAAGGCGGGCGGCGGCACGGTGGCTGCCCGGGTGTCGCCGCAGAACGCCGCCGATCTGGCGCCCCGGGTGATCGCGGCAGGGGCGGAACTGCTGATCATCCAGGGCACCATCGTGTCCGCGGAGCACGTCCGGCGCGGTGGCGAGGCGCTGAACCTCAAGTCGTTCATCGCGGACCTGGACGTGCCGGTGATCGTCGGTGGCGTGGCGAACTACCAGACCGCCACTCACCTGATGCGTACCGGCGCCGCCGGGGTGATCGTCGGCACCGGCGCGGGAGCCGCCTCGACCACCGACGAGGTGCTGGGCATCGCGGTGCCGATGGCCACCGCCATCGCCGACGCCGCCGCCGCTCGCCGCGCCTACCTGGACGAGACCGGTGGCCGGTACGTGCACGTCATCGCGGCCGGCGACATCACCACCAGCGCCGACATCGCCAAGGCCATCGCCTGCGGCGCGGACGCCGTGATGCTCGGTGAGCCCCTCGCAGCCTGCGACCTGGCGCCGGCCCGCGGCTGGTACTGGCCACACCAGGCCGCGCACCCGGTGCTGCCCCGTGGCTACCCGGCGCTGGCCGGGCTGGCCGACACCTCGCTGCAGGTGCTGCTGGCCGGACCGGCGCGGGACGCCGAGGGCCGGACGAACCTGTTCGGAGCGTTGCGCCGGGCGATGGCGAAGGCCGGATACTCCGACCTGAAGGAGTTCCAGAAGGTGGGCCTGATCGTCACAGGCTAGGGCTCCGCCCTACAGTGAGACCCGCCGTCCACAGGTCAGCAGGGCGGCGCTGATGGCAGTGGCGCGCACGGGCCATCCGTGCGGACCGGAAGGCGGGAGACGGTGACGCAGCCCCGGCCAGACGGGCCGCTGATCGCAGCGCTGGATGTGGGCGGCACCGTCATCAAGGCGGGTCTGGTCGACGCGACCGGTGCGGTTCGACACGAAGAACGCCACCCCGCCGACGTGCCCCGCGGACCGCAGGTACTGATCGCGTCGATCCTGGAGATCGCCGACGGACTGGTGCGCCGCGGCGGCGCCCGGATGGTGGGCATCGGGGTGCCCGGGATCGTGGACTCAGCTGCCGGGATCGCCCGGTACGCCGCCAATCTCGGCTGGCGGGACGTGCCGTTCGCCCAGCTGATCGCGCAGCGGTGCGGCGTGCCGGCGGTGCTCGGGCACGACGTGCGGAACGGGGCGCTGGCCGAGGCGCGACTGGGGGCCGGCGCCGGCGAACCGTCGGTGTATTTCCTGGCCATCGGCACCGGCATCGCCGGTGGTCAGGTCAACGGCGGGGCCATCGACGACGGCGCCACCGGGCAGGCCGGCGAGATCGGGCACCTGGTGGTGCGCCCGGGCGGCCCGCGATGCAATTGCGGCAACCGGGGCTGCCTGGAGACGGTCGCGTCCGCGTCCCGGATCGCCGCCGCCTACCGGGATCGCACCGGCGTGCCGGCCAGTGCGGCCGAGGTCGCCCGGCTGGTGGACGATGGGGACGCGGCGGCACGGCAGGTATGGAGCGACGCCATCGACGCGCTCGCCGACGCGCTGGCCGCGCAGACCGTGCTGACCGATCCGGGCAGCATCGTGATCGGTGGTGGGCTGTCACTGGCGGGCCGGACGTTGTTCGATCCGCTGGCCGCCGCGCTGCCGGCCCGGCTGACCTTCCGGGATCCGCCGGCGATCCGGCCCGCGGTGCTGGGGGATCGGGCTGGCCTGGTGGGCGCCGCCCTGCGGGCCTGGGACCTGGCCGGTGACGAGGTGTCCGGGTGAGCGGCCAGCGCGGGCACCGGAGGCGAGAGGGAGTGTGGCGGTGACGGAGCCGATGGTGTTGACCGGTGCCCGGGTGGTTGCGCCCGACGCCGTGCTGGACGACGGTGCGGTGCTGGTGGCCGACGGGCGGATCGCCGCGGTGCTGGACGGCGGACTACCGCGCGGTGGCGCCGGATGGGGCTTCGATCGGGACCTGCAGGCCGTCCTGGCGGGTGCCCGCAGGGTGGACCTTGCCGGCGGGTATCTGATCCCCGGGTTGATCGACTTGCACGTGCACGGCGCCGCTACCGCCTCCTACGACGGCGGCGCCGAGGCCATCGCCGCCGCCGTCGCGGCGCACCGCCGACATGGCACCACCGGGACGTTGGTGTCGCTGATCACCGCGGACCCAGACGACATGGTGACGGCGATCCGCGGCGCGGTGGCGGCGGCCGGTGACGACCCGCGGATCCTCGGCATCCACCTGGAGGGCCCGTTCCTGGCCGAGAGCCGGCGCGGCGCACATGATCCGGGCAAGCTGCTGGCGCCGGATGGCGCCGTGCTGCAGCGCTTCCTGGACGCCGGCGCGGGGCTGGTCCGCATGGTGACGGTGGCGCCGGAGTTACCCGGCGGCCTGGGTCTGGTGCACGCGTTGGTGGATGCCGGGGTACATGCCGCGGTGGGCCATTCCGACGCGGGCTACCGCGACGCGGCGGCGGCCTTCGCCGCGGGCGCGGACATCGTCACGCACGCGTTCAATGGCATGCGACCGCTGCATCACCGCGATCCCGGGATCATCGCGGCCGCGATGGATGCCGGTGCCCTGCTGGAAGTCATCAACGACGGGGTGCATCTGCACGACGCCACGGTGCGGCTGCTACAGGCCATCGCCCCCGGTCGGTTGGCGCTGGTCACCGATGCCATGGCGGCCGCCGGCGCTCCCGACGGGCACTACCTGCTGGGGTCGCTGGCCGTGCAGGTCGTCGGCGGGATCGCCCGGCTGGCGTCCGACGGTGCGGAACCCGGCTCCATCGCCGGATCCACCCTGACCATGGACGTGGCGCTGCGCCGGGCGGTCCTGGACGTGCAGTTGGACGTGGTGGACGCGGTCAACGCGGCGTCGCTGGTGCCGGCCCGATTCCTCGGCGTGGCGGACCGGGTCGGCGCAGTCATCACCGGCCGGACCGCCGACCTGGTGATCGTCGACGACGCCTGGCAGATCCGCGCCGTACTCACCGGCGGCGACTGGTCCGACGAGCGCCGGCCTTGAACGGCACGACCGATCCGTCGGTGGCGTCGCCCGACACCACGCCCGCCGCCGGGTCGGCGGCGCTGCTGCCAGGTCTGCTGCGCACCGAGCTGGCGCCGGCGCTCACCGCCGATGCGCTGACCCTGGATCCCGATGTGGTGCGGGCGTATTCGGCCGACCAGGCGCTGTTCTGCCCCTCGTCCGGCGCCGTGGCGCTGGTCCGCGCGAGCACCGTCGCCGACGTGCAGGCCACCCTGCGATTCGCCACCGCGCACCGCGTGCCGGTGGTGCCGCAGGGGGCCCGATCCGGCCTGTCCGGCGGGGCCAACGCCGTCCCGGGCTGCCTGCTGCTCTCGACCGAGCGGATGCGAGCGATCGCGTCGATCGACGCCGGGGAACGAACCGTCACCGTGCAACCCGGGATCATCAACCAGGATCTCAAGGATGCCCTTGCCCCGCAGGGACTCTCGTACCCGCCCGACCCCGGCTCGGTGGCCATGTCCTCGATCGGCGGCAATGTCGCCACCAACGCCGGCGGGCTGTGCTGCGTGAAGTACGGCGTCACCCGGGACTACGTGCGGGCGCTGACCGTCGTGCTCGCCGACGGGAGCCTCGCCCGGCTGGGCACCCGCACCGCCAAGGGCGTCGCTGGCCTGGACCTGCGCGGGCTATTCGTCGGCTCGGAAGGCACCCTCGGCGTGATCGTCGAGATCACCCTCAAGGTCGTGCCGTTGCTGCCGCCACCGCTCACCGCGGTCGCCACCTTCCCGAGTGAGCAGGCGGCCGCGGCGACGGTCGCCGCCTTCATGGCCTCCGGAGCGGCGCCATCCATGCTCGAATCGCTGGACCGGGCAGCGCTGGGCATGCTCAACGCGTTCGGCGACTTCGGGTTGGACGACGCGGCCGGGGCGATGCTGCTCATGCAGTCGGATGGATCCGGCAGCCGAGACGCCGCCGAACGTGAGATGGAATCGTTTGCCGACTGCGCGAGATCCGCCGGGGCGCTGGATGTCGGCTATAGCGCCGACGAGGCCGACAGCGAGGCCCTGGTCACCGCCCGGCGAATGGTCCAACCGGCCTCCGAGCGGTATGCACAGGCCCACGGTGGCGGGCAACTCATCGATGACGTGTGCCTGCCGCGCTCGGCGATGCCGGAGTTCTACGACCGGCTGGATGCGATCCGCGCCGAATCGGGGCTCACCATCACCGCGGTAGCGCACGCCGGCGACGGCAACATCCACCCGGCGGTGTTCTTCGACGCCGGCGATCCAGCGGACCGGACCCGTGCCGAACGGGCATTCGACGAGATCATGCGCCTTGGGCTCGAACTGGGTGGCACCATCACCGGTGAGCACGGCGTCGGATACCTCAAGCGCGCCTGGTTGCCACGCGAACTCGACGACGGCAGCAGGCTGATGCACCGCGCGGTCAAGGCGGCTCTGGATCCGCTCGGCATTCTCAACCCGGGCAAGATGTTCGCCGATCTCTGATCGCGGCCGTCGCCGAGGCCCGGGCTGACTACCCGACGACGCGGTCTGGCGCGTCCTCCGGTCGTCGATGCAAGGACGGCCGCGGCTTGCGGCGACGCAATCCGGCGCCGACCAACCGGGCCAGCAACTCGCGCGATTCGACCGGCACGGCGCCGGCATGCACCAGGCCCGCGTACCGCTCCTCCGGCACGTCGTAGTGGTCCCGGTCGAAGGCGCGGTCCGGCAGCCCCTGTGCGGTGGCGAAGGCGTGCAATTCGGCGAAGCTGGCGTCGCTGACCAGGTGTGAGAACACCCTGCCGTGCGCGGGCCAGCGCGGCGGGTCGATCAGCACGGTCACCGGACCAGGGTAGGGCACCGGCTACACTTCTCCCTGTCGACCGACGACGGTGGCTAGGGTTCCGCCGCGACCCTGTGGGGCGCGGGCCGTGACCGAGCGCCACGGATCTGGTGCTGGCCCGGCCAGCGGCAGACAGCACACCTCCGCGGACAAAAACCCAGGGAGGGACCGGTCGGCACCGGGATGGCCTGGGCACCCGCTCCGGCCCCGATTCCGTGTGCCGAGGCCGGTTTCGGTGCACCGTCGAAGGGAGAGTCGATGGCCGAGCAGGCCGCCGCAGCGCATCGCCCCGTCCTGGTGGTGGACTTCGGGGCGCAGTATGCCCAACTGATCGCCCGCCGGGTCCGTGAGGCACACCGGTACTCCGAGATCGTGCCGTCGTCGATGCCGGTGGCCGAGCTGCTGGCCCGCAATCCGGCCGCGATCATCCTGTCCGGCGGTCCCGCCAGCGTGTACACGAAGGGCGCGCCCGCCGTCGATCCGGCGCTGTTCACGGCCGGGATTCCGGTGCTGGGCATCTGCTACGGGTTCCAGGCGATGACGCAGGCGCTCGGCGGCCGGGTAGACCGCACCGGTCGCCGGGAGTATGGCGCCACCGACCTCACCGTCACCCAGACCGCATCGACGCTGCTGGCCGACGTGCCGAGCTGCTTCACGGTGTGGATGAGCCACGGCGACGCCGTCGCAGCAGCGCCGGACGGCTTCACCGTCACCGCCGAAACCGCGCACACCCCGATCGCCGCGTTCGAGGACGCCGCTCGTGGCCTGGCCGGCGTGCAGTTCCACCCCGAGGTGCTGCACACCCAGCACGGCCAGCAGATCCTGCAGCACTTCCTGTACGACATCGCGCATCTCGCGCCGGACTGGACGCCGGGCAGCATTCTGCGCGAGCAGGTCGCGGCGGTACGGGCTCAGGTCGGCGACGCCCGGGTGATCTGCGGCCTGTCCGGCGGGGTGGACTCCGCGGTGGCTGCGGCCATCGTGCACCGCGCCGTGGGAGACCAGCTGACCTGCGTGTTCGTGGACCACGGCCTGCTGCGGGCCGGCGAGAGGCAACAGGTGGAGCGAGACTACGTGGCCGCCACCGGGATCCGGCTGGTGACCGTGGACGCCGCCGACACCTTTCTGGCCGCACTGGCCGGGGTGACGGACCCCGAGGCCAAGCGCAAGGTCATCGGGCGGGAGTTCATCCGTGCCTTCGAATCCGCTGCTGCCGACCTGGTTGCCGAGTCTGGATCCGGGGCGGGCGCGGCCCAGGTGCGATATCTGGTGCAGGGCACGCTGTATCCGGATGTGGTGGAGTCCGGCGGGGGAAGCGGCACGGCGACCATCAAGTCGCACCACAACGTCGGCGGTCTGCCGGACGATGTGACCTTCGACCTGGTGGAGCCGCTGCGCGCCCTGTTCAAGGACGAGGTCCGGTTGTTGGGCGCCGAACTCGGTCTGCCGGCAGACATCGTGCAACGGCACCCGTTCCCCGGGCCGGGGCTGGGCATTCGGATTATCGGCGAGGTCACCGCCGATCGGCTGGCGATGGTGCGGGCCGCCGATGCGATCGTGCGGGAGGAGATGACGGCGGCCGGCGTCGATGGGGCGATCTGGCAGTGCCCGGTGGTGCTGCTGGCCGACGTGCGGTCGGTGGGGGTGCAGGGCGACGGCCGCACCTACGGGCATCCGGTGGTGTTGCGGCCGGTGACCAGTGAGGACGCCATGACGGCCGACTGGGCCCGGCTGGACGATGGCCTGCTGGCGCGGATCTCGAACCGGATCACCGGTGAGGTTGCGGAGATCACCCGCGTTGTCCTGGACGTGACGAGCAAGCCGCCGGGGACCATCGAGTGGGAGTGACGGGCCGGCCGAGCGGCTGCAACGCTAGCGGCGCCGGCCTTCGGGTCGACTACCCGAGCGGGTGCGACGCGTCCCGGGGTGGCGGGCCCGGGAGCCGGACCGCGGTCAGTCCTCTTGCTCCCGCTGTTGGGCGAGTGCCCGACGGTCGGCGGCCGTCGCCGGAAGCGCGTGTGCGATCTTGACGATCACCGGGTCGACCTTGTCCTCGCCTCCACGGAGCCGGATCAACGCACGTGCGGCCGAGATCTGATCAGAACTCACCCGCACGACTCTGCGAGCAGTGCTAGCAGTCATGGGGCTTCTCCCTGGGGTGTCGACGGTTCGGCGTTCCTTGATTGTCCTCGATGAAGTCGGTCCGGTCCAGTAGCGGCCCAGGTTGCAAGTACTGACCGAGCGCGGTGAATGGGTCGAACCGCGCATCCTCCTCCAGCACATCGTCGGCCAGTTGCCGCTCCTCTTTGGAGGCCAACTCGCTTCGGGCAAGGTTGACTAGCAGGGAGCGGCCGAGGAATCGAACGCGTTTGTTGTCGCTCTTCACCGCCTCCAGCGCCGAGGTGAATCGTCGGCCCCATTCCTCACGTCGACCCTGCCCCTCGCGCTGGCGCGTGCCGGCCCACGCTCCCAGGAACGCCAGCCCCGCGCCCAGCATGGAGACGAGTGGTGCGACCCACTCCCACCCGGTCACGGGATGCCTCGATGACCCGTGGCACCGGGTTCACGCCGCCCCTTGACGGGGGCCCCCGTGCCGTCCATAGGACGAATGTACGACGAGGGTCGGACAGTGCCCGGAGTGGTAGTGGGCCGTGACAGGCACGGAATCCAACGTCCTACTGTGTCCGGTTTGACGTTCCCGCGGGAACGTCAAACCGGACATTCCGCGTCAGGGCCGGCGACGGCCGGGCAGCGAGCTGACCACCATGGCCAGGCCGACCAGGGCCACTGCGCCGGCCGCCATCCACTTCCACTGGCCGGACAGGAGCCACCAGATGCTGCCGGACAGCCCGACCGAGGCGATGACCAGGAACAGCAGCCCCATCAGGACGCCGAAGGCGTCCGTCCGGCGGCGGGGGTCGGTGCGGTCAGCCATTGCTGCGCACCTCCGCCTGCCCCGCATTGGCGTGAACGTCGATCACGAGCTTGCCGTGCTTTCCCTGTTGGTGCCCGGTGGTTTCCGGCTTCACACCGTTGTCCCGGTTGTCCAGGCATCGCACGTCACCGAGCCCGGCGCTGCAGGTGGCCTCTACCTCGACGCCCTTCGGGACGATGATGACCGCCCGACCACCGTGCACGGTAAGGCTTGTCGTCACCACCTGCTTGTCGTCCGTGAACTGCAGGGCAGACAGATCGAGGGTGGCCTGGCCGGCGTTCCACACGTAGGAACTGTCGACCGTGCCGCCGGCGGGAACAGTCCAGGTCTGCTGTCCATACCCCCCGGTACCACTGATGCCGGTGGCGGTCAGCGCCAGCGTCACCAGCGACAGGAACACGCCGGGCCCGATCAGCCCGCGCCCGCCGGCCCCCCGCAGCGAGGTGATCAGCACCCCCAGGCCGAGTACGGCCAGGGTGATCCCCGCGACCGCGGCCCAGCTCAGCGCCCACCATCCGGCGAACACGCCTCCCGCGAGCACGCCACCCGTGACCAGGGCCAGGCCGAGGAAGGTCCGGCTGAGCCCTCGGCCGCGGGCCGGGGTCGCCGTCGCCGGGGGCTGGGACTCGGTGGGATCGGGCAGATCCCAGGCGAACGGAGCCACACCCAGCGGGTCCCAGGCCGGTGGGGTCGCGCGCCCGCCGGTCAACAGGTCCTCCGGCGACGGGGGCCGTGAGGAGGACGGTGACGGAGACTGTGCAGTCTGAGTCGGCGCGGGGCCGGGCGAGGTCGAGTCGGTGACGGGCGATCCGGTCGGCGCCGCGCCGCCGGAGGCTGCCGGCCCGCCCGACTGCCGAGTCGCCGGGTCTGGCGCATCCCACCCGGCGGAGGTCGGCGCGTCGGTCCCGGGCGCGGCGGTCGGAGCATCCCAGAATGCAGGCCGGCCGAATGGCGACGGGCGCGATCCCGCCCCGCCGCGAGCGCCACCCCGTCGAGGCCCGTCACCGCTCGACCAGCGCTGCGTCCACTCGTCGGCGCGCTCGCCGACCCGGGCTCCCCAGGCAGCTGCCCGTTCGGCGAACTCGTCCGCACGGCGCCCCCAGTCGACCGAGCGGGGCCGGTGGCCGAGCCGGCTGCCGGATCCCATCCGGCCGTGACGAGCCAGCACGAACACCACGATCGCGGCGATCACCACCGGCCAGAAGGGTAGGCCCCAGGAGAACACCGAGCCGATGCTGGACAGCCCGACGATGATCAGCACCACGGTCAGGCCGGTGGACACCGAGGACTGCCCCCTGCCGGCCAGCGCCTCGATCGCGGACACCTCGTCACCATCCGCGGGCATCAGCAGCCAGCCCAGGCAGTACAGCAACACGCCGGAGCCACCGAAGATCGCCAGCACCACGAAGGCGACCCGGATCAGCACCGGGTCGACACCGAAGGCGCGCCCCAGGCCGCCGGCGACGCCAGCGACCTTCCGATCGCCCCGGGACCGGCGGGGCGGGGCGAAACGGTGCGCCGAACTCGGGCGCTGCGGGGTCTCGGTTTCCATGGCTTCCACCGTGCCTGCCGACGCGGCCGCGCACCATCGGGGATCGCCCCGGTTCGGCTTTCCAGGGTGAACCCTGATCCCGAATGGCGCCTGCGCGTGTGACCCTGGTGGGGTGAGTTCGCCGGAGCCTGCCCAGCCGCCCGCATCGGGTGCCGGGTCGGCTGCGCCGCATGCCGGGTCGGCCGGGTCGGCAGCGCCCCCGCCCGGCCGGACCGCACCTCCGTTCGGCCGGCCGCGCCCGACGGCCCTCGCGGCGGCCCACGGTGGGGCCGTCACCCCCGACGGCATCCCCCGGCTGGTCCGGTCGACCGACGATCGGGTGGTCGCCGGGGTGGCCTCGGGCGTCGCCGCGCACCTGCACGTCAAGGTCACGTGGGTCCGGCTGGTCTTCGTGTTGCTCGGGGTGCTGGCCGGCGCCGGAGTGCTCGGCTATGCCCTGCTGTGGATGTTCGTGCCCGAAGGTCGTCCGGGAGGAGTCGCCCCCCGTGCGGCCTCGCCCGCGGAACGGCGGCAGGCGGTCGGCATTGCCGCCATCGGGGTCGCGCTGCTGATTGTGGCGACGTCGCTGGGGGTGGGGCAGTGGATCGGCTGGCTGATCGGCCCGCTGGGCGTGGTGGCAATCGGCGGCGCGTTCATCTGGCGGGAGGCCGACGATTCCCGCCGGGAACGCTGGCGCCGTACCGCAGCCGGCATCGTCAGCCCCACCCGTGGCTCCCGCTGGCGGGTGGTCGGTGGCGCGGTCCTGGTGATCGGTGGGCTGGCGGTGTTCGCCATGGGCCAGCTGGACTTCGCCGCCGCCCGCTCGGCGTTGATCGCGGTGCTGCTCACCCTGGTCGGGGTCGCCGTGATCACCGTGCCGTGGTGGATCCGGTTGGTCCGGGACCTTGGCGATGAGCGGCGCGAGCGGGTCCGGGAGCGGGAGCGGGCCGAGATCGCCGCCCACCTGCACGACTCGGTGCTGCAGACGCTGGCGCTGATCCAACGCCAGTCCGGCGACTCGCGGGAGGTGCTGCGACTGGCGCGCAGCCAGGAACGGGAGCTGCGCACCTGGCTGTACGGTCCGGCGGGATATGCCACGGCCGGCAGCACGGCGGGGGCGCCCGGGTCGGCAAGCCGGGTCGAACCGGATGCCACCTTCGCGGCCGCCCTGGCGAGCGCCGCCGGCGAGGTGGAGGACACCTACAACATCTCGGTGGCCCCGGTCGTGGTGGGTGATGCGGCCATGGACCCGCACCTGGCTGCGCTGGTCGCGGCGGCCCGGGAGGCGATGGTCAACGCCGCCAAGCACGCCGGCGTCGGCGAGGTCAGCGTGTATGCCGAGATCGAGAACGGCACCGCCTCGGTGTTCGTGCGGGACCGCGGCGCCGGCTTCGACCCGGATGCGGTGGATCCGGATCGACGTGGCGTGGCACAGTCCATCCGGGGCAGGATGGACAGACACGGCGGCAGCGCACAGATCCGGTCTGCTGTCGGGCAGGGAACCGAGGTGGTGCTCACCATGCCGGTGACTCAGGCCTCGAGCGCACCGTCCGGCGCGCCGCGGCCCGGCTAGCGTGGCGCTTATCAATTCGGCCGGCGCTTATCAACCGCTTATCAACTCTGCCGAAATGTGGTGTCCGTGACGGGAGTTGCCGATTTCGTAGGCGCCTGCGACATTGATAAGCGCCGGATGGTGCGGGTGACGGGGACGAAGGGGAGCGGGTATGTCTGATCCGGTGCGGGTGTTCCTGGTGGACGACCACGCGCTGTTCCGCACCGGGGTGAAGGCCGAGCTGGCCTCACTCGGCGATGAGCGGATCGAGGTGGTCGGCGAGGCCGGCTCGGTGAACGAGGCGGTCGTTCGGATCGGCGCGGATCACCCGAACGTGGTGCTATTGGACGTGCACATGCCCGACGGTGGCGGCCGTGCCGTGCTCGACGCGCTGCACAGCACGCTGCCGGAGGTGGTGTTCCTGGCGCTGTCCGTGTCCGACGCCGCCGAGGACGTGATCAACGTGATCCGCGGCGGCGCCCGGGGCTACGTGACCAAGACGATCTCCGGGGCGGAGCTGGCGGACGCGATCGTGCGGGTGGCCGGGGGTGACGCGGTGTTCTCGCCCCGGCTGGCGGGTTTCGTGCTGGATGCGTTCTCCGACCGGCCGGGGTCGGCGCCGGTGTCGGATCCGGAGCTGGACCTGCTGTCCCCACGCGAGCGCGAGGTGCTCAAGCTGCTGGCCCGCGGCTACGCCTACAAGGAGATCGCCTCCGAGCTGTTCATCTCCATCAAGACGGTGGAGACGCACGTGTCCAGCGTGCTGCGCAAGACGCAGATGTCCAACCGGTACGCGCTGTCCCGGTGGGCCACGGAGCGCCGGCTGGTATGAGCCTTGTCCGGTATGTCGCAGCACGTGCTGCGACATACCGGACAGACGTCGACGCGAATCGCCGGATCGGGCATGCGGCGTTCGCCGAATGGTCGGGCATGCTGGGCCGGTGACAGGAACATCGCGGCTCGCCTCCATCGTCTGCGGGGTCGCTGGCGTGGCCGCGCTGGTGCTGGCCGGCTGTGGCTCAGCCTCCGATGGTGGACCGGACGTCGGGCCGGCCGAGGTGACGGTGACGAGCACGGTGTGGGTGGCCCCGTTGGGGTCGGCCACGGGATCGGCGGGCTCGGGCGTCCGGTCGGCCGGGTCCGAGTCCCCGTCCGGCGCATCATCGGCGCTGAGCGCTCCGGCCGCCGGCTCCGTCACCGATCCCGGCTCCGTCACCGCATCTGCCGGTTCCGCCGCCGGCCCTGCCACCTCCGTCTCTGGACCGGTCGGCTCCGTCACCGCCTCGGCGCCGTCATCTAGTGCGCCGGGGCGTCCCGCCGGGGTCTTCACCCTGGCGCTGGCCGGCGATGTGAACTTCTCCGAGCGCACCGCTGATCTGCTCGCCGCCGACCCGGACACCGCGCTGCAACAGGCCGGCGCCGAACTCGACGGGGCCGACATCACCATGGTCAACCTGGAGACCGCCATCACCACCCGGGGGACCCCGGCCCCCAAACAGTTCCACTTCCGGGCTCCGGCCACGGCCCTACGCGCGCTGGCGGCCGGTGGGGTCGATGTCGCGACGATGGCCAACAATCACGCCGCCGACTACGGCGACCAGGGGCTGGCCGACACGGTGGCCGCGATCAAGAAGTCACCGATTCCGGTGATCGGCATCGGTGGCACCGCGACACAGGCCTACGCGCCCTACCGGGTCACGGTGAACGGGGTGCGGCTGGCGATCCTTGCCGCCAGCCAGGTGCAGGACTGGACGCTCGGCGCGCACACGGCAACCTCGGACGGCCCCGGGATCGCCAGCGCCTATTCCGATCGGCTGGTCGCCGCGGTGCGCGCCGCCGCCGCGAAGGCCGATGTCGTGGTGGTGTACCTGCACTGGGGGATCGAATACCAAACCTGCCCGTCGGAGGAACAGCGTGCACTGGCGGACACCCTGGCCGACGCCGGCGCCGCCGCGGTGGTCGGCACGCACGCGCACGTGCTGCAGGGTGCCGGCTGGCGCGACGACGGTGTCTATGTCGCCTACGGACTGGGCAACTACTACTGGTGGCGCTCCTTCGGCAACGAGCAGGACGACAACGGTGTGCTCACCCTGACCTTCGATCGGGGCAGGGTCAGCACGGCGCATTTCCTGGCCACGCATCTGGACGACCGCGGTGTCCCGCTGGCCGCGACCGGAACGCAGAAGCAACGGATCCTGGACGAATGGCAGCGCGATCGGGAGTGCGCCGACCTGGCCGCACGGCCGCCGCGCTGACGGCTCTCGTCCACCGGGATTCAGCGCCGGCCGAGCTTGCCCCGGCCCATCGACAGCAGCATCATGCCCAGGTCGGTGCCCGACGGGCCCAGCGCGGCGAACCGCTCCAGGATCTTCATCTCCCGGCTGTAGACGATCCGGGTGCCGCCCTCCGAGGCGCGCATCGCGCCGATCGCGCGGGACAGCTCGGTGCGCCGCTGGATCAGCCGGACCAGCTCGGAGTCGATGGCGTCGATCTCCACGCGCATCGCCGAGATGTCGTGCACGCCGCCGGCGCTGGTGGCCCCCGTCGGATCGCCCGATGCCGGGGACGCGGCGGCCTGCCGTACGGTGCTCCGGGCCGTGCTGTCGGCCTGGTCACCGGTCACGGCCGCCTCCGGGGTGTCGCTGAGCGTGGTGGTGCTCATGTGGTGCTCTCCATCCTGCCCCCGCCACCCACCCGAAGAAGCAAAACGCCCCGGGTCCGGATGACCTCGGGGCGTCTCGTTGCGGACGGCTCAGCCGCGCACGGGCACCGGGGTCCGGTACCCATAGAAAAACTCGCGGCTTGCCATGCCGACCATCAAAGCACACCTGGGAGGCGAGCGCGACACCGGACCGGCCACCCCCGGGGTGTCCGGGTCCGGCGGTAGCGTTCAGGGCGCCATGACGAGCCTTTTCGACCTGCCTCCCACGCCCGAGTCCGACCTGTCGCACCCCGGCGCGGGCCTCGGGTCTGGGCGCCCCCCGGGATCCGGCCGGTCCGATCCCGACGATCTGCTGGCCGACCTCAATCCCGCCCAGCGGCAGGCCGTCACCCATCGAGGGTCCCCGCTGCTGGTGGTGGCCGGCGCCGGCTCCGGCAAGACCAGGGTGCTCACCCGGCGCATCGCCTACCTGCTGGCTACCGGTGCGGCCCGGCCGGGGGAGATCCTGGCGATCACGTTCACCAACAAGGCCGCCGCCGAGATGAAGGAGCGGGTCGCCGCACAGGTCGGCCTGCGCGCCCGGGCGATGTGGGTGTCCACATTCCACTCGTTATGCGTGCGGGTGCTGCGGGCCGAGGCCTCGCACCTGCCCGTCAAGTCGAGCTTCACCATCTACGACGCCGCCGATTCACAACGGCTGGTGGCCATCGTCGCGAACGGGCTGAACCTGGACACCCGGAAGAACTCACCTCGCGCGCTGGCGGCGGCGATCTCCAACCTGAAGAACGAACTGGTGACCGCGGAGCTGGCGCGCGATCGCGCCGAATCCGATTACGACACACTGGTTGCCGATGTCTACCGCGGCTATCAGCAGCGACTGACGGCCGCCTCCGCCTACGACTTCGACGACCTGATCATGCAGACCGTCCAGCTGCTGCAGGCGTATCCCGCGGTGGCCGAGCACTATCGCCGCCGGTTCCGGCATGTGCTGGTCGACGAGTACCAGGACACCAACCATGCCCAGTACGTGCTGGTGCGCGAGCTGGTCGGGGGAGCCGCCGGTCCCTCCGACGTCGACGACGATGTCGCCGGTGCCGCGGCAGCGGGCGACGAGGAGGAGATCCGGGCCGCCGCGGTGCTATCGGACACCCAGGTGCCGCCGGGCGACCTGGTGGTGGTGGGCGACGCCGACCAGTCCATCTACGCGTTCCGCGGCGCGTCCATTCGCAACATCACCGAGTTCGAGAAGGACTATCCGGACGCGAGAACCGTACTGCTGGAACAGAACTACCGGTCCACCCAGACAATCCTGTCGGCCGCGAACTCCGTCATCGCCAAGGATCGGGGGCGCCGGCACAAGAATTTGTGGACCGACGCCGGTGACGGCGAGCGCATCGTGGGCTACGTCGGCGACGACGAGTACGAGGAGGCGCGCTTTATCGCCGACGAGATCGACCGGCTCTCCGACGCCGGGGAGATCACCTACGGCGACGTGGCGGTGTTCTACCGCACGAATGCCGCCTCCCGTGCCATCGAGGACGTGTTCGTCCGCTCCGGCATGCCGTACCGGATCGTCGGCGGTGTTCGGTTCTACGAGCGCAAGGAGGTCAAGGACGCGCTGGCCTACCTGCGGGTGGTGGGCAACCGGGCGGACGAGGTCAGCCTGCGGCGGATCCTGAACACCCCCAAGCGCGGCATCGGCGACCGGGCCGAGGCGACGGTGGCGATGTACGCCGAGCAGGAGCGCATCGGCTTTGCGGACGCGCTTGCCCTGCATGCCGACATTCCCTATCTGGCCACGCGTTCGGCGACGGCGATTGCCGGGTTCGTGGCGCTGCTGGACGGCTTGGACGAGGTAGTCGACGCCGGTGGCGACCCGGCGGACGTGCTCACCGCGGTGCTGGAACGCACCGGATACCGCGCCGAGTTGAACGACTCCGACGACCCGCAGGACGCCTCCCGGCTGGAGAACCTGGACCAGCTGGTGACGGTGCTGCGGGAGCAATCCGAGGGGGTGGCGGAGGCCGCCGAACAGGCCGCCGCCGCTGCGCGGGCCGCGGCGGAGGCGCCGGACGCTGGTGACGAGACCGATGGCGGTGACGAGACCGACGGCGGTGACGGCGATCTCGCATTGGATGACTCCGGCGCGGACGGCCGGCTGTCCCCGCGCGAGCTGTTGTCTGCCGTCCTGGAGCAGCTGTCGCTGGTGGCCGATGCCGACTCGGTGCCGGATTCCACTGAGGGGGTGGTGACGTTGATGACGCTGCACACCGCCAAGGGTCTGGAATTCCCGGTGGTGTTCCTGACCGGTTGGGAAGACGGCATGTTCCCGCACCAGCGCTCGCTGGCCGACGAGGCCCAACTCGCCGAGGAGCGCCGGCTTGCCTACGTCGGCATCACCCGCGCCCGGCGCCGGCTGTATGTCTCCCGGGCGGTGAACCGATCGGCATGGGGCCAGCCGATGGCCAACCCGGCGTCGAGGTTCCTGGACGACATCCCCGACACGCTGGTGGACTGGCGGCGGCTGCCCGATCCGGAGCCGGCGTTCGTCGATCGCGAGGAGAGCTGGCCGGAGGAGTGGTCCCGATTCGCCGGGTCGCGGCGGGGGCGCCCCGGCGAGGGGGCCGGATCCCGTTATGGTTCCCGATCGGGTCGCTCGGCCCCGGTCACGGCGAGCCGGTTCGGCTCCGGTTCGTCCCGGCCCCGCCCCGCCGCGCCGCGACGGCCGCCATTGGTGCTATCGGTGGGGGACAAGGTGTCCCACGACAAGTACGGCCTTGGCACCGTCAAGGAGGTCTCCGGTTCGGGCCAGACCGCCACGGCCGTCATCGATTTCGGCTCCTCCGGCACCGTCCGGCTGATGCTCATCGGCGGCGTCCCGATGGTCAAGCTGTAGCCGCCCCATTTCGCCTTGTGTGCCTGCGGTGGCGCTATAGCGCCACTTGGGACACCCAAGCGCGGAGAGATGAGCGCCTGGTCAGGCGGTGTCGTGCCGGTGCCGCCAGAGCCAACCCAGCCCGAATATCGGCAGCACCACCGGGATGAAGCCGTAGCCGTCCCCGAAGTACGACCACACCGTGTCGTGGCCGAACAGGTGGGAGAACGCGATCGAGATCGCCCCGACGGTCAGTACTCCGACCATCTCCACGCTGCAGGCCACCCAGGCCACCGGGCGCGACCAGCCTCGGTCCGTGGTCAGCCCGACGGTGGCCGCGATGTAGACCAGGCCGGAGGCCAGGGACAACCAGTACGCCAGCGGGGCGGAGTCGTACTGGGTGGTCAGCTGCACCACCGCCCTCGCCGTCGCCGCCAGTGCGAATGTCGCGTACACCGCGATCAGGATCCGCCGCGGCCCGCGGTGCTCGTCACCCATCGAAGGCCCCCCACAGTCGCAGTAGTCGCAGTGTCATCACGGCGGCCACCACCGCCGTGAAGCACAGGCAGATCGACCCCCAGCGGGTGCGCTCCAGGCGGGCAAGCTGGAACCCCAGCGGCACCGGCACCAGCACGCCGATCGAGTACGCCACGACGGTGACGGGCTCGGCCAGACCGGCACCGGAGAGCCGGATCAGCAGGATCACCGTCTGGGCCAGCAGCGCCGCCTCGAGCACGATGGCCGCCACCATCTGCAGCTCACCGGTGGGCCGGCGCCGCCCGGCGGAGATGCCGCACCAGGCGGCCAGCAGCAGTCCGAGGCCGACCACCCCGTAGGCGAGCGCGGCGATCACGGACGTCACGCTAGCCGGTCGGCGGGTCGCCACGTCGGCCGGTCGTCCGCCGGTCGGGTTGCTACCGTCGGCGCTGTGGGTTCCTGCGTCGCCGGTGTGCGCACCCGGTGCCGACCGTGCCGTGCGGAGCGTCGGTGAGCGAGTCGGGGTCGGGTCGGTCCGCCTCGCGCGCCGAACCGGCCGACCGGTTCCCGGGCCGGCCGGGCCCGTCGACCACGGCGGTGGTGATACACGGCGGTGGCCGGGCCGATGCCCTCACCGCGGCGGCGGCCCTGGCGCTGGCCGCCGTGGTCACGGCGCTGGTGCCGGTGATCGGTGCGGTGCGGGCGGCCGACGGCGCGCCACTGTGGTTCGCTCCGGGCGCGCTGTGGATCACCCTGCTGCCTGCGGTGCTGGTCGCGGTGCTCGCCATGGTCCGTCCGGTGGCCGCGCTCGCGGTGGCGGCCGGCGCCGGCGTGATGGGCGCGGCTCGACTGCTGGCCGACCTGCCGGTGCTCACCGCGCCCGATGCGCTGGCGCGCCCTGACCTGTTCGTGGAGACCACCGATCGATCGTTGCCGCTGCACCCCGCGGCCGGCGGCTACCTGCTGCTGGCGGCGGACCTGATCACGATCGGTGCGGGTGTCCTCGCCGCGGTGCGGTTGTCCGGCCGACTCTCCTTCCAGCGAGGTGACGGGCCGGACGCCATCGACGGTGCCGAGGCAGGCGGGGCCGATGAAACCGGCGGCGGTCGGCCGCGGCGGCACTACCTGCTCACCCTGAACGGGTTTGTCGCGGTGCCGCTGCTGGCCCTGGCCGCCCTCGGAGTGCCGTACCAGGGCGGTTATCTGGCCGCGCGCTACCTGGCGGCCGGCGTGCCGCTGGCGGGCATGCTCGGGGCGCTGCTGCTGGCCGTGCTGGTCGCCACCGCGGTGCTGGTCGCCGGAACGCTGCCACGCCCGATCGCGGTCGCGGTGCTCGGCGGGGCCGCGCTGGGCGCGTGCCTGCCCTACCTGGTGGCCCTGGTAGCGGTCGTCTCGGCACCGGTCGAGCTCTCGGGCACCGTCTGGATCGGCCTGATCGGTGGGCTGGTACTGGTCGCGGCGGGCCTGCTGACCAGCGTTCGCTCGGTGTCCGCGATCGACGACGACGGCGCCGTGCCCGCCGCCCCGTCACCGCTGGTGAGCAACCTGGCCGGCGCGGCTGCCCTGCTGGCGGCCGGGCTTGCGGTGCTGGCGGCTCTGATGCCCGCGCTAGACGCCGGTGGGCTGGAGGATCTGCTGACCCTGGTCGACGGGTCGCCGATTCCCGGTTCGACCCTGTTCGCCGCCGCGGCGGTCCCGCTCGCGATCGCCGCCGGGCTGTCCCTGGTGCCGGTGACGCGCCGTGCCGGCCGGGCGGCGCTGATGGTGGTGTGGGCGGCGCTGGTGCCGGCCATGACGCTGGCCGTGCAGGTCCTGTCCGACGACGGGCTGGCCGCCGCGCGGGACGCCGATCTGGTGGCCGTCGGCCCGGGCACCTGGTTCGGTGTCGCGGCCCTGGTCGTGGCGGTGCTGGCCGCGGTACTGGCCGCGATCGCCGCCAGCCGCGCGGCCGAGGCCGATGCGGCCGTCCCGGACGACGAGTCGGTGGCTGCGGCGCGTGGGTTCTCGCTGCCGGTGGCCGTCGCGCTGGGGGCGCTGGCGGTGGTGGCCGACTGTCTTCCGGTGTACGGAACCGCGGGCCAGATCCAGGGCCCCACCATCCTGCAGGGCTACACGGTGCAGGCGTGGGGTGCGTGGGCGGTGCTGCTGGCGGCCATCGGTGCGGTGGCCGCCGCGGCGGTGACGCGCCACCGGTGGGTGGTGCTGGCATGCGGAGTGGCGGCCGCCGGCGTGCAGGCGGTCCGGCTGGTGGTGCCCGCGTCGGTGCCCGAGGCCGCCGGTTTCGGGTTGCGCCCTGGGGCGGTGGTGCAGGCGGTGCTGATCGTGGCGTTGCTGGGCGGCGCGGTCGCCCTCGCCGCGCGCGCGGCGCGCATCCGGACGGTGTACGTGGGCGCGGTCGAGGTCGATGTTGAGGTTGCGCACAGGGTGCCCGGTGCGCCGGCCGGGACTCCCCGGAAGTCGGCAGGCAGGGCATCATCAGGGTCGGAGGCATCCACCCGGGTCCCCCGGAATGCCCCCGCCGGGGCGGCTCGCCGACCCGCCCGATCGAACCGGAGGAACCGACGATGAGCAGACCGATTCGCGTCGTGGTGGCCAAGCCAGGGCTGGACGGGCACGACCGGGGCGTCAAGGTGGTGGCGCGTGCGCTGCGGGATGCGGGCATGGAGGTCGTCTACACCGGGCTGCACCAGACTCCGGAACAGATCGTCGCGGCGGCACTCGCCGAGGACGCCGATGCCGTGGGGCTGTCCGTGCTGTCCGGGGCCCACATGACGCAGTTCGGCCGGGTGGTTGCCTTGCTTCGGGAGGCCGATGCCGGCGACATCGTGGTGTTCGGCGGCGGCATCATCCCGGACGAGGACAGGGCGGCGCTGGCCGACCTCGGCGTGCGGGGCATCTTCACCCCGGGTACTCCCACCGCCGATATCGTCAGCTGGCTGATCAACGCCCTCGCGGACCGCCTCGCCGCCGGCTGAGGGTCGCGCGGCTGCCGACCCCGGGTCTATGGGGACTTCTGACCATGCCCGGCCGCGCACAATTTCCCGTAGCGGGCGTGCGGGGCCCGGCCGGTCGGCTAGCGTCGGTAACGGGTCGGGTGCAGTGGCGTCGCCACGGCTCGCCGGTGCAACGGGTGGTGGTGTCAAGGAGTGGTCGGGGTGCACGAGGCGTTCCAGCTCGGCGGCGATCCGGGGCAGATCCGGTCGTCGGCGCGGCAATGGTCGACCTTCGCCGAGGCAGCGGCGACGGCCTCCTCGGGCATCCGGTTGCTGGACACCTCGGAGTTCACCGGCGACGAGGCGCAGACCTATCAGGATCAGATCAACGCCGACCTGCCCCAGCATCTGGACACCGCGAGCACCGCGTGGACCGTGGTGGCCGCGGCGCTGAACGTCTACGCGGCGGACCTGGAGCGCCATCAGCAGAAGATGGGCGAGTTGTCGGTCCGTGCCGGAAACCAGCAGACCACCGTGAACTCGTGCCAGGGCGCCGTCGACTCTGCGCAGCGGTCCGACCGTACGCACACGCTCACGCTGCTGCGCACCCGGGAGTCGCTGCCGCCCGGTGACGAGATGCCGGACGACGGCTACGTCTCTTACACCTCGACCCACCGGCGGCAGCTCAGTGATGCGCAGACCGCGCTGCAGGCGACCTACGACGCGGCCTCCACCGTGCGCAGCGAGAACGCCGAGTCGGTGCGGCGCTGCCGCTCCGAGATCGACCGTGCCAAGGGCATGAGATTCGCCAAGCCACCGGGCTTCTGGGGTCGTCTCAAGGACTCGGTGTGTGGCTGGATCGCCGACCACGCCGGGGTGCTGCTGCAGATCTCCAGTGTGCTCAAGACGATCTCCGGGATCGCCGGCATGCTGGCACTGATCCCGATCCCCGGGGTCCAGGAGGTGATGGCGGGGATCGCCCTGACCACCGGGGGAGCGGCACTGCTGATCGATGTGGGCGTCAAGCTCGCCACCGGAAAGGGCTCGTGGACCCAGATCGGTCTGGATGCGCTGTCGATGATTCCGGGTGCCCGAGCTGCGAAGCTCGCCTACGTCGCGACCACCGGGTACACCGCGTACAACGTCGCCACCGGCAAGGCGTCCATGTCGGATCTGGTGATGACGGTCGGCATGGGCGCGCTGAGCATGCGCGGCGGCGGCAAGCTCGGCGGTGAGGGTCGCGGCGGCAACGGGATGCCCACCAGCAAGATCGACGGCGCTGGCACCCGGCCGCCGGCGACCAAGACCGCCGTCGAGACCCCGTCCAGCGCCCCACCCGCGAAGCCGCCGGTGTACGAACCGGTCCGCCGTCGGGTCACGCTGCGCGCCAAGACCAAGCGCGATGTCTACCTGCGCGCCCAGCGTGATTCCAACAACGAGGACTTCATCTGCGCTGCGGACAACACCAAGCGCATCCCGTGCGAGCGTCTTGCCGATGGGACTCCGGTACGGGTGGACCCCGATACCGGTCGGCCGGATCCGGCCGGCATGACCGTGCCGCAGAAGGGCAGCTTCAACTTCGGGCACAAGCCGGGCCACGAGTGGCGCACCTACAAGGTCGAGGCCGAGCAGAATGGGTACGACCGCAGCCAGGTGATCGAGGATCAGAACGACCCGAAGATCTACCGGATCGAGACGCCCGAGGCGAACCAGTCCCACCAGTACGAATTGCACTGAAAGTGCATGGTAGGCTTGACAAATGAGTGCGGCGGGGCTGGATCCCCTTGGACGATCGGTGTTGCACTACGCGGCGCTGAAGGACGATGTGGACGCCGTCCGCGCGGCGCTGGCGGCCGGTGCCGACATCGATCTGCAGGAGACCAGATCCGGCTACACGCCGCTGCATCTGGCGGTGCAGGACGGCGCACTTCGAGCCGCCACGCTCCTGCTGGATGCCGGAGCGGATCTGGATGCCGCGACCGGTCAGGGCGAGCGCCCGTTGCATCTGTCGGTGGCGAACTGGCGCTCCAGCGAGGACGGAGCCATGATCCGTCTGCTGCTCGATCGAGGCGCCGACCGCTCGGCCACGGATGCTGCGGGCCATACCCCGGCCGACCTGGCGCAGGGGCAGTTCCGGTTCCCCCCCGAGTTGGCCGCACTGCTGGCCGGATGACCGCGGCATCGACATGGTGACCCGGTCGCAGCTGCTGGAACACCTATCCCGCTTTCTCGGACAGGGGCAAGGCTCCCCGGGTGTCGGCTCGGTCGCGGTGTGGACCTTCCAACGACCGGAATTCGCCACCGTCGCCACGGTGGGGCTATCCGAAGCGCCGGTGGCTGCGATCCTTCCGCAGGAGTTGGTGTGCTCGGTGCTGCCCGACCAGGTCGGCGCGGCGCACTACCTCGTCACCCAGTGTCTGCAGATGGTGCTGGGAGCCGGGCGCGGGCTGGTCAACGAGGATGTGATTCCCAACGACGGGATCCTGCTGGCCGGAACCGAGATCACCGGTGTGCTGGTTGGCTCGCACCCGTTGCTGGACGATGCGTTCAATGTTGTGGGTGCCCCCGGCAGCTCCGACGTGATCGACCTGATGACCGTGATCCCGCTCACCCGGCCCGAAGTCGAGCTCGCCCAGGCCACGAGCGTCGACGCCCTGCTGGATCGGCTCGAGCAGGCCGATCCGCCGCTGCTGGACATCACCCGCCCGCCCGCCTGGTGATCGCCAGCGTGGGCAACCTCACCGCCACCGAGGTGCGTCGCCGCGCCGCGGGTCGCTAGGGTCTTTCCAGGCGTCCTGCGGGGCCGAGCCGGACACGACCGACCCGCGGCCCGATGGGCGCGTGCGACACCGACCGGCGGGAGAGGCACGTGGACCTGTACGAGTACCAAGCCAAGGAACTGTTTACGGCGCACGGTGTGCCCGGCAATCCGGGCATCGTCACCGACTCCGTGGACGGCGCCGTTGCCGCCGCCGAGAAGCTCGGCACCCCGGTGATGGTCAAGGCGCAGGTCAAGACCGGCGGCCGCGGCAAGGCGGGCGGGGTCAAGTTCGCCGCCACCCTCGACGACGTGCGCACTCACGCGGGGAACATTCTGGGCCTTTCCATCAAGGGCCACGTCACCCGCAAGATCCTCATCACCCCGGCCAGCGACATCGCCGAGGAGTACTACGCCTCGTTCCTGCTGGACCGGTCGAACCGCACCTACCTGGCCATGGCCAGCAAGGAGGGCGGCATGGAGATCGAGCAGCTGGCGGTGGAACGCCCGGACGCCCTGGCCCGCATCCCGGTGGACGCCGGCACCGGAGTGGATGCCGCCAAGGCCGCCGAGATCGTCGACGCCGCAGGCTTTCCCGCCGAGGTGAAGGACAAGGTCGCCGACGTCCTGGTCAAGCTGTGGGACACCTTCACCGGCGAGGACGCCACCTTGGTGGAGGTCAACCCGCTGGTCAAGGATCCGGACGGTCAGGTGCTCGCGCTGGACGGCAAGGTCACGCTGGACGACAACGCCGCGTTCCGGCACCCGCAGCACGCCGAGTTCGTCGACAACGCCGCAGAGAATCCACTTGAGCTGCGCGCCAAGGAAAAGCACCTCAACTACGTCAAGCTCGACGGCCAGGTCGGCATCATCGGCAACGGCGCGGGTCTGGTGATGTCCACGCTGGACGTGGTCGCCTACGCCGGTGAGCGGCACGGCGGCGTCAAACCGGCCAACTTCCTGGACATCGGCGGTGGTGCCAGCGCCGAGGTGATGGCCAACGGACTGGACATCATCCTGTCCGACCCGGACGTGCGCAGTGTGTTCGTCAACGTGTTCGGCGGCATCACCGCCTGCGACGCGGTCGCCAACGGCATCGTGAAGGCCCTGGAGATCCTGGGCGACGCCGCCACCAAGCCGCTGGTCGTTCGGCTGGATGGCAACAACGTCGAGGAAGGCCGGCGGATCCTCGCCGAGGCGGCGCACCCGCTGGTGACGTCGGCGGACACCATGGATGACGGGGCCGACAAGGCCGCCGAACTGGCTGCGAAGTAAGGGGAACCCCGATCATGTCGATCTTTCTGAATGCCGGTTCCAAGGTCATCGTCCAGGGCGTCACCGGCAGCGAGGGCACCAAGCACACCGCCCTGATGCTCAAGGCCGGGACCAACATCGTCGGCGGCGTGAACGCGCGCAAGGCCGGCAGCACCGTTAACCACACCACCAAGGACGGCGCATCCGTCGAGCTGCCGGTGTTCGGCACCGTTGCCGAGGCGATGGAGCGCACCGGCGCCGATGTCTCGGTGGTGTTCGTGCCGCCGGCCTTCGCCAAGGATGCTGTGATCGAAGCCATCGACGCCGGGATCGAGCTGTTGGTGGTAATCACCGAGGGCATCCCGGTGCAGGACTCCGCGGAGTTCTGGGCGTACGCCTCGTCCAAGGGCAACGCCACCAGGATCATCGGGCCGAACTGCCCCGGCATCATCACCCCCGGCGAAGCGCTGGCCGGCATCACCCCGGCCACCATCACCGGCAAGGGCCCGATCGGGCTGGTGTCCAAGTCCGGCACGCTGACCTACCAGATGATGTACGAGCTGCGCGATCTGGGCTTCTCCACCGCGATCGGCATCGGCGGCGACCCCGTGATCGGCACCACGCATATCGACGCGCTGGCCGCGTTCGAAGCGGACCCGGAGACGTCGGCAATCGTCATGATCGGCGAGATCGGTGGCGACGCCGAGGAGCGCGCGGCGGAGTTCATCAAGGCCAACGTGACCAAGCCGGTGGTCGGCTATGTCGCCGGGTTCACGGCGCCGGAGGGCAAGACCATGGGCCACGCCGGCGCCATCGTGTCCGGTTCCTCCGGCACCGCGCAGGCCAAGAAGGAGGCCCTAGAGGCCGCTGGAGTTCGAGTGGGCAAGACGCCCAGCGAGACCGCGAGCCTGCTGCGCGAGGCGCTGGCCTGATCGACGCCGTTCCGCCGCACGGTGCCGCCGTGCGGGGGCAGGCGGGACGCGGCGGGACGCTCCGCACGTGCGGTGCTGCGGTGCCGACGTCGGGGGCGTGAGCCCACCGGCGTCGAGGTGGTATGCGGCGCATGGTCCGTTCGGGCGAAACCGGTGCGCCCAGGGTGCTGCGGGCGGACCCGGCGGGCCGATACGTTGACAGGGGCGCTCCCGACCCGGGTGCGTTTCCATCGTGCAGTGTCCGATCGAAACGAGGTGTCCACACCATGAGCGGTCCGTATGGTCCCGCACCGGGGGGAGCGCCGGGCAATCCGCCCGGTGCTCCGGGTCCTTACCCGCCGGCTGCCCCCGGCGGCTACCCGCCCTACCAGCAGCCGCCGGCGTACCAACCGGCCCCCGGATACCAGCAGGCAGCGGGCCCACAGCAGTCCGCTCCCGGAGCGCCCCCACCGCCGTGGCAGTCGGGCGGCGGCCACCAGTGGGCCGGGGGCGCGCCCGCGCCGCGAGCGCAGAAGACGCCGCCGGACCTGGCCAAGCTGGCACCGCTGGTGATCGGCGCGCTCGGGGTGCTGAACTTCATCTGGGGCTTCCTGCCCTTTTTCAGCGTGGACGGCATGCCCGATTCGGTGCCGCGATCCGTGTACGCGGTCGGCCCGGGATACCTGCCGATCATGCTGCTGATCGCCGGCCTGCTGGCGCTGGGCGCCGTGCTGCCCAAGCCGGCGCGCGCTGCCTTCCCGACCGCGGCGGTCACGGTGGCGGCGACCGTCGGCGTCCTCGTCATCGGGTTCCTTGCGGGCAGCACGGTAGACCTGCTCGCGGCGAGCGGTGGAAACGACGCCTCCGTCGGCAAGGGCATCGGGCTCATCCTGCTGCTGATCTTTGCGATCCTGCAGACGATCGCGGCGGTGGGCTGGTGGCTGCTGGATGCCGGGATGGTCGCGCGGCGTGCCGGCGGCGCGCCGGGCGGGCCGGCAACGGCGCCCGCCGGGTCGTCCGATCCCGCCGCGGGCGGTCCGGCCGCCGCGCAACCCTGGATGGGCGCAACCCCCGGCGGCGCCGGACCGCGACCGGGCGAGCGGGCCCCGCATGGGCCGGCGGGCCACGGTGTGCCGGGACCCGGTGTGCCAGGCGGTGGCCCGGCCGGTCACCCGCCAGCGCCGCCGGCCGGCCCACAGCATCCATTCGGCCCGACCAGCGGTCCGATCGGCGGTCCGGCCAGTGGCCCGGTGCCCACCGCTGGACCGGCCGGAGACCCGAGCCAGGCCGGGTCCTACGGATACGGCGGGCCCCCACCCGGGTTCCCCCCGCCGCCGAGCACCGGCGGGCAGCTGCCGGCCCCGGAGAACGCTGCGGACCAGTCCAGGCCCCCAGCGGCGCCGGGCGGCGGTGACGACAACCCGGAGGAGACCCAGCAGCTGCGGTTCTAGCCGCCGCCGACGCCCCATCCCGCCGCCGGTCGGGGTGGGGCGTCGGTGCGTCGGGGCGCGGCGAGGGGTTCCCGGCCGCCCGGCGGCGTGCCTGCCAGGGCGGCGGGACCCGCTCGTGTGACAGTGGCAGGCGTGCCAGTGACACCCGCTCCCGCGCGCCCCGACGGCCGGGTTCCGGCCGGCCACGAGTGGGTCACGGTGGGCGCCATCGTCGGCACGCTGGCATCGGCCGTGCTGCGAGCTGCGGCGGGCGTCGCCTCGGGCTTGCTGCTGTGTGGCGGCCTCGCCCTGGTGCTGTGGGCGGTGACGCCGGGCAGCGAGTCGGATGCCGGCGGTCTGCTGCGCGGCAGCGCGGTGGCCTTCGCGTCGGCGCACTTCCTGCCGGTGTCGATCGGCGGGGCATCGGTGACGCTGCGGCCGTTGCTGCTCACGGTGCTGGTGCTGGCCGTGATCGCCTCGTCCGCAGGTCGGGCGCGACCCGTGCGGGGGCGCACCCTGGAGGCCCTGCACGGGTCCATGTTGGCCGTGACCTACGCGGTGCTGGTCGACGTGGCGACCGCGGCACTGGCTCCGGCCGACGCGGCGACCCCGGGCCTGCTTGCGCCGCTGGGGGTGGCCGTGATCGGTGTGCTGCTGGCCCTGTCGCTGCACCGCACGGCCTGGAATCGGTGGTGGCGTCGTGGAGCGCCCGAGTGGCTGCAGATGGCGCTGCGTGGCGGCGCGGCCGCGGCCTGCCTGCTGGCGGCGGCCGGGGCGCTAGCGGTGGCGGTCGGGCTGGTGACCTCGTTCTCCGACGCAACGGCGATCGCGGACCTGACCGCGGGCTCGGCCGGCGACGGATTCGGCCAACTGCTGCTGGGGCTGGCCTTCCTGCCGAACGCCGTGGTCGCCGGGATCGGCTACGTCAGCGGGGCGGGCTTCGCTCTGGGCAGCGCCGGGTTCTCTCCGCTGGCCACCAACCCGGCGCCGCTGCCGGCGATCCCGCTGCTGGCGGCGGCGCCCGATGGTGCCGGGTCGGTCCTGACGCCGGTCGTCCTCGTCGCGCCGATCGGGGCGGCGGCGTTGTTGGCCCTGATCGTGGTCCGTGGCGTGTCGACCCGCAGCACCCGGCTCGCCGCCGCGACGGGTGGCGCGCTGGTGACCGGCCTGCTGGTTGCCGGCTGGGCGGCAGCGGCCCGCGGTGGGGTGGCCGGCGGCCCATGGTCCAGTACGGGAGTGCCGGTCGGGTTGGTCGGCGCGGTGCTGGCCGGGACGCTGCTGGTGTTGGCGGGGGCCGGTGCCGCCGTCGCAGGCTGGAGCCGGGTGCCGTGGTCGGTCCGATCGGCCGCCCGCCGAATCGATGGCTCGGCGGCTGACGGTGCGACAGCAGCGCCCGACCTCGACGATGGGGCCGGGGAACGCGACGGCGCCGCAGATCCGCCGGCGGACGGCCCAGGCGTGGACGGTGACGAATCCGGGGAGAATAGCGGCGACGACGATCCGCGGGCCGATCCGGCCGAGGATGGCGAGGGCGAGGCTGGTGATCGCGCGGACCCCGTTCCGGATCCGGCCGAGGACTTCGTAGCAGACCATGACGAGGATCCGGTCGATGCACCCGGGGCGAGCGACACCGATCAGCAGCGGCTTCCCGACGCCGGTTGAACCCGCAGTCCAGACCGGGCGGCCGGAAGGGCCGGCTGCCCGAGGCGCGGGGCCCCGGTCGGACCGGCCCGCGACCGGATCGGGGCACCCCTCTACGCTGAGGTCGACCCGACCGCACCCGGGCGCTTCGCCGTCGCGTGGTGGTCGCACATCGGACGAGAGAACCCAGGTGCCCGACAGACTTCAGGTCTTCCGAGACGGATCCGCGCCGCTGCGGGTCGTGGTCCTCATTTCCGGCCAGGGGTCGAACCTGGCGGCGCTGCTGGACGCGTGCCGCCGGCCCGACTACCCCGTCACCGTCGTGGCGGTCGGCGCCGACCGCGGCTCCGCAGGCGGGCTGCGGCTGGCCACCGAGGCGGGCGTGCCGACCTTCGTGCAGCGGGTGGCCGATCATCCCGACCGCGCGGCGTGGGATGCGGCGCTAACCGCACAGGTGACGGTGCATCGCCCGGACCTGGTGGTGTCGGCGGGATTCCTCAAGCTGGTCGGTCCGGCGTTCCTGGCGGCCTACCGCGGCCGATTCCTCAACACCCATAACGCGTTGCTGCCCGCGTTCCCCGGTATGCGCGGCCCGCGAGAGGCGCTGGCCTACGGCGTGAAGATCGCGGGCGCCACCCTGTTCGTCGTGGACGGCGGGGTAGACACCGGGCCCATCGTCGCCCAGGTCGCCGTGCCGGTGGCCGACGACGACACCGAAGACTCCCTCACCGAACGGATCAAGGCCGCCGAGCGGGCGCAGCTGGTGCAGGTGGTGGGACGAATGGCCCGGCAGGGCTGGACGATCAGCGGAAGGACGGTGTCGATTCCATGACCAACCCGCAGGACCCCGATCAGGTAGCCGGGCGCCGGGTGGTGCGTCGCGCGCTGATCTCGGTCTACGACAAGACCGGCGTGCTCGAGCTGGCCTCCGGTCTGGCGGCGGGGGGGGTGGCGCTGGTCTCCACCGGCCGGACGGCGACGATGCTCGCCGAGAACGGCGTGCCGGTGACAGCGGTGCAGGACGTGACCGGGTTCCCGGAGATCCTGGACGGGAGGGTCAAGACGCTGCATCCGGCCATTCACGGCGGGCTGCTGGCCGACTCCACCAATCCCGAACACCTGCAGGCGATCGCCGGGCACGGCATCGAACCGTTCGACCTGGTGGTGTCCAACCTGTATCCGTTCCGCGACACCGTGGCCTCCGGCGCGGGGCCCGACGAATGCGTCGAGCAGATCGACATCGGCGGACCGGCCATGATCCGGGCCGGCGCGAAGAACCACGCGAGCGTCGCGGTGGTGGTCGATCCGGCTGGTTACCGGGACGTGTTGACCGCGGTGCGCGCCGGCGGATTCACCCTGAATGAACGACGGGCCCTGGCGGCCAAGGCATTCGCCCACACCGCCTCGTACGACGTGGCCGTCGCGAGCTGGATGGGCACCGTGCTGTCGCCCGCCGCCGACGGCTGGCCGGCATGGACCGGTGCCACCTGGGATCGTGGGGCGGTGCTGCGCTACGGCGAGAACCCGCACCAACAAGCCGCCCTGTACCGGCACTGGCGGGGCGGGCTGGCCGCCGCGGAACAGTTGCACGGCAAGGAGATGAGCTACAACAACTTCGTCGATACGGACGCGGCCTGGCGGGCCGCCGGGGCGTTCGCCGATCCGGCCGTGGCCATCATGAAGCATGCCAACCCGTGCGGCATCGCGGTCAGCCCGGGCGGTGACGACGCCGCCGTGGCAGACGCGCACGCTCGCGCGCTGGCCTGTGACCCGGTGTCGGCTTTCGGCGGTGTGATCGCCGTCAACCGGCCGGTCACGGCGGCCCTGGCCGAGCAGATCGCCGACGTGTTCACCGAGGTGGTGCTGGCACCGGCGTTCGACGACGACGCACTGGCGGTGCTGACCCGCAAGAAGAGCCTGCGACTGCTGCGCATGCCCGCGGACGTCCACCCGGACCCGTGGCAGTTCCGGGAGATCTCAGGCGGCGTCCTGGTGCAGTCGGTGGATCGGCTGGACGCGCCCGGGGACGACCCCGCCACGTGGACGCTCGCGGCGGGAGACCCGGTCGACGAGGCAGCGTTGGCCGACCTGGCCTTCGCCTGGCGCGCCTGCCGCTCGGTCAAGTCCAACGCCATCCTGCTGGCCCGGGGCGCCGCCAGCGTCGGCATCGGCATGGGCCAGGTGAACCGGGTGGACTCCTGCCGGCTCGCCGTCCGGCGGGCTGGTGAGCGAGCGGCCGGGTCGGTCGCCGCGTCCGACGCCTACTTCCCGTTCGCGGACGGGCCGCAGGTGCTGATCGATGCCGGGGTGCGGGCGATCGTGCAGCCAGGTGGTTCGGTACGGGACGGCGAGACCGTGGAGGCGGCGGCGAAGGCCGGCGTCAGCCTGTATCTGACCGGTACCAGGCACTTCCTGCACTGATCCGGCAGGTGGGCGGGAGGCGGCCGTGGACCTGACCGAGAGTTCCTACCAGGGCGAGGACTTCACCGAGGTCGACCTGGAACGCGCAGTCATCGAGGGCATCTCGTTCACCGACTGCGACTTCGCCGGTGCGTCGCTGGCCGGATGCAGCACGCTGCGTGCCGAGTTCACCGGATGCCGGTTCTTCGGAACCGAGCTGTATTCCTCACAGCACCGGGCCAGCTCGTTCGTCGGCTGCACGTTCGAGCGGGCCTCCTGGCACTCCTCGAGCCTGGTCGATTGCCGACTGGCCGGCTCCAGCTTCACCGACTGCCGCATCGTCCCGATCACGCTGACCGACTGTGACCTGTCGCTGGTGTCGATGGCGGGGTGCAAGCTGGCCGGCACCGACCTGTCCGGAATCAGGCTGCGCGAGGCGAACCTGACGGGCGCCGACCTGACCGGCTGCGACCTGCGGGGCGCCGACCTGGCCGGCGCCCGTGCCATCGGCACGGTGCTGGAACGAGCCGACCTGCGGGGCGCGATCATCGAGGCCGGCACCTGGGTCGGCGCCAAGCTCACCGGGGCACGGGTCGACCTGGAGCAGGCCGTCCGGTTCGCGGTGGCCCACGGTCTGGTGCTGCAGGGTGAGGACGAAACCGCGCCGGGCTGATCGGCCTACAGCGTCGCGCGCAGCGCGGCGATCCGCGCCAGGCACGAGGCCCGCCCCAACAGCTGCATCGACTCGAACAGCGGCGGTGAGATACGGCTGCCCGTCACCGCTATGCGCACCGGACCGAACGCGACCCGCGGCTTGAGACCCAGCCCGTCCACCAGCGCGGCCCGCAGCGCTGCCTGGATGGCGTCGTGGTGCCAGTCGGGCAGCTCGGCGAGCGCCGCCACGGCGCCGTCCAGCACGGCCGTGGCGTTCTCGCCCAACGTCTCGCGGGCGTCCTGGTCCACCGTCAACTCGCCGTCGGCGGTCAGCAGGAATGCCAGCATGCCGGGCGTTTCGGACAGCAGCGTGATCCGCTCGGCCACCAGGGGCGTTGCGGCCCGGATCATCTCGCGCTGCTCCCGCGTCGGGTCGGCGGGCAGCCAGCCGTCGGCGATGCCGAACTCGACGATCCGGTCGGCCAGCACATCGGTCGGCAGCGAGCGCATGTACTGCCCGTTGAGCCAGTTCAGCTTCTTCAGATCGAAGATCGGGCCGACCGGGGAGACCTTGTCCCAGGCGAAGTTCGCACTGAACTCGGCGAAGTCGGTGATCTCCCGCTCGGTGCCGTCCGCTTCCACGATTGGCGGATAGCCCAACAATGCCAGGAAGTTGATCAACGCCTCCGGGAGGTAGCCCTGCTCGCGGAACCAGGTGAGCCGGGCGGCCGGGTTGCGCCGCTTGGAGATCTTGGACTTGTCCTGGTTGCGCAACAGCGGCATGTGCGCGAATGCCGGTGGCTGCCAGCCCAGCCAGCGGTAGAGCAAAATGTGCTTGGGGGTGGACGAGATCCACTCCTCGCCACGCACCACGTGCGTGATGCCCATCTCATGGTCGTCCACCACTACCGCCAGGTGGTAGGTCGGAAAGCCGTCTGCCTTGAGGATCACCTGGTCGTCCGGGCGCGGCGCGGAGATCTCGCCACGGATCAGGTCGGTGAACGCCGTCGGCACCTCGTCGTCGACGTCGGGAATCAGCATCCGCACCACCGGTGTCTGCGAGAAGCCGGGCAACGCGGCGCGCTCCTCGCGGGTCTTGCCGTAGCACAGCCGGTCGTAACCGGTGGGCAGCTTGAGCTGCTGCTGCCGCTTGCGCATCTGGGCCAGTCGATCCGGCGTGCACCAGCAGTGGTAGGCGTGCCCCTCGGCGATCAACTGCTCGACACACGGCCGGTAGGTGGCGAGCCGCTCGGACTGCCGGTACGGCCCGAACGGCCCGCCCCTGTCCGGCCCCTCGTCCCAGTCCAGGCCGAGCCAGTGCAGCGTGGAAAAGATCTGCTGCTCGGAGTCTTCGACATACCGGGCGCGATCGGTGTCCTCGATGCGCAGCACGAACTGCCCGCCGTGCCGGCGCACGAACGCGAGGTCGAACAGCGAGACGTAGGCGGTGCCGACGTGCGGATCGCCGGTCGGTGACGGAGCCACCCGCAGGCGCACCGGGCCAACGGTGGATTCCCGCTCGGGCGATGCGAAGGATGCGGCGGACGACACGGCGGGGGAGGGTGACGGGGTGCTCATGGTGCCTTTCAGTCTATGGGGTGCCCGCGGGCCTTCCGTTCGTCAGAGCGCGTGCGCGTGGCAGGATCGGCAGGCGTGACGGCAACGATCCTGGACGGCAAGGCCACGCTGCGCGCGGTGAAGGCGGAGCTGACGGCGCGGGTGGCAGCCCTGGCCGAGCGGGGCATCGTCCCCGGCTTGGGCACCGTGCTGGTTGGCGACGACCCGGGCAGCCGGATCTACGTGAACCTCAAGCATCGCGACTGCGCCGAGATCGGTGTCGCCTCGATCCAGCGGGAGCTACCGGCGGGCAGCACCCAGACGGAGGTAGAGGCGGTCGTCGACGAGCTCAACGCCGACCCGGCGTGCACCGCCTTCCTGGTGCAGCAGCCCACTGGGCTGGACGAGTTCGCGATCCTGGCCCGGGTCGACCCGGCCAAGGATGTGGACGGCCTGCACCCGTTCAACCTCGGCTCGCTGGTCCTGGGCCATCCGGCACCTGAGCCCTGTACGCCGGCCGGGATCATCGAACTGCTGCGGCGTTTCGACGTTCCGATCGCCGGTGCGCACGCGGTGATCATCGGTCGCGGCCTGACGGTCGGCCGGCCACTGGGGCTGCTGCTGACCCGGCGCAGCGAGAACGCCACCGTCACGCTGTGCCACACCGGCACCCGCGATCTGGCCGATCACGTGCGGCGTGCCGACATCGTGGTGGCCGCCGCGGGGGTGCCGGGTCTGGTGACGCCCGAGATGGTCAGGCCCGGCGCTGCCGTCCTGGACGTGGGGGTCAGCCGGGTGGACGGGAAGATTGCCGGTGACGTGCATCCCGGGGTGGCCGACATCGCCGGCTGGGTGGCCCCCAACCCGGGCGGAGTGGGGCCGATGACCCGCGCGATGCTGTTGTCCAACGTGGTGGCCGCCGCCGAGCGAACCGTCGCGGAATGACGAATGAGGACCGCCACGTGACCCCGGCCGGAGCGAATGTGATGCCCACAGCGGGCACCGCGGGCTGGCGGCAGCGAGTGCTGCGCGCCCTACCGGTGACCGCCGTGCTGCTGGTGATCGCGGCTGGCCTGGTGCTGGCGCTGCTGGATCACTGGCGCCGGGGCAGCGCGCTGCTCGCCGCGGCGGCGGCACTGGCCGCCCTGCTGCGCCTGGTGCTGCCGACCCGGATGGCGGGGGTGCTCGCCGTCCGCACCCGCCGGTTCGACGTGGCGTTCCTTATCTTGCTGACGGCGCTGCTGGTGGCCATGGCGCTGGCGGTGACCGATCCGCGAAATGGCTGAGCGTGGCGGCGACGTCGGGTGACGAGTGTCGACGGGTCGGCCAGCCGGTGACCGGTTGTGCGCCGCGGCGACCCGCCGCCTGCGGCAACGCCTCCCGAGGTCTGCTGCGCCCGCCGACCCCTGCCCCACGGGCCGCACTGGTGGCGCTGGCCTAGCCGGTGACGGGGCGGTCAGGCCAGCGCGAGTCGATGCGCCGCATCCAGTAGGCGTCGTGCCTGCGTCAGCATCGACCGTGCGGCGGGCTCGTTGAGCGGGCGACCGTGGAACGTCGCGCCGTCGAGTGCCGTGGCGATCTGGTCGGCAATACGGTCCCGCTGACCATCCAGCCGGATCAAGCGGTTCTCCAGGCGGGTGTAGGCGGCGTCGTCGGTGGCGCTGCCGCCGGTCAGCGCCCGGGTGGACGCCGCCAGCGTGTCCAGCGCGAATGATGCATCCGCGCCGAGGATCTGCTTGTACACGGCGCCCAGGGCCAGTACGGTCGCGCGGTGGGTGCGCAGCGAACTCGGCAGGGCAGTGGGTGAGCAGATCTCCGCCAGCACCCGGCCGTCGCCGACATAGTCGTCGGCCAGCCCGGCCAGTGCGAGCACCGTCGGCCGGGTGTCGACCTGATCGGTCCACACCGAGGTATTGGTGCCGCGGGCGGAGATGCCCGGGCCCACGTAGCCCGCCCAGATGTCCTGCATATCCGGCCAATATCCGCCGTGGTTCCAGGCATACCCGGCCCCGGTCGTATAGACGCAGCCGTTGCCGGTGCATGCCCCTCCGCCTCCGACGTAGCTGTCCTCACCGGAGAACAGCGTCAGGGTCGGGGTTCTCGCCGGATCGGAGCTGACGAAGTGCAGGATCTTCTCCTCCACCGGGTCGGCCATCCGGTAGGCGACGGGTTCGGTCGCCCCGGTCAGCGGATTGGTGAAGTGCAGCCCACCGATATCCCGGGCCAGTTGCCGCACCACCGGATCGGTCCGCGCCGGCTGCCCGGTCACCCACAGCGCCGGCGCCGGGTCGGAGTGGATCGCATACCCGGTGGTATCGCCCGTTGCGCTGGCCAACAGCCCGGTCAGGTTGACGTTGACCTCCGAGCGGGTTGCGTAGTGGCAGTAGTTGCCGTTCAGCCCGGTGCATCCGGCCGGTGTCGGCTGGCTTCCGGAGAAGTGGTCGCCCTCATCGCTTGTCACCACGAACAGGGTGTTGCTCGGCGTGATCCCGTCGCGCGCGAGGCGCGCGAAGAACTGTGCGAATGCGGTGTTGTAGTCGGCCAGCTGCTGCTCGTACAGTTCGGACCCGGGCCCGAGGTCGCCCTGCCCGGCGCCGGTGTGGTCGCCGTGTACGTCCGAGACGTAGATGTTGGCGACCTGCACACCGTTCTCCAGCATCTGTGCCCCGTAGCCCAGTGCGTTCGTCGGGGTCAACGAGTCGAATCCGGGGAATCCGACATGGCCGGCGCTGTCGGTGATGACGGTGCCGTTGAGGGCCTTGACGGGCTGGTCGGACGGGCTGATTGCCGGTTGCACCTCGGCGTTGCCGAACAGTGCCTTGAAGCCGTGGTAGCCGCCTGGTTCATCGGGGAGCGCATCGGTCTGGCCGGATGCGCACATGGTCGAGGTCGCCGCGCAGTGCACCGCGTAGCCGACGAAGTCCGCGGTGGCCCGGGCCGGGTCGGCGGTTGCCTCGGCCTGCTGGGGTGAGCCGGCGCCGAACACCGTGGGGATGTCGGTGGCGATGTTCTCCAGCACGGTGTTGGCCATGCCGACCTCGCCGACGTTGCAGCCCGCCCTGGTGTAGGGCACCCACGGGGCCGGGACGTTGACGTTGGTGTCGTTGGGAACGTCCGACCGGTCGGGCGTGTATTGCAGGTTGTAGTTGGTGTCGGCATTCGCGCCGGTGTAGTCGTAGATCGGGTCGGTCCAGTAGGCGAACGAGACGCCGGGGTGGGTCTGCCCGTCCGGCCCGTAGTAGTCGAACGAGTTCGACTGCGTGATGGCGGTACGGTCCGGGTACAGCCCGGTCATATTGGAGATGAAGTTCGTCCCGGTGTGGACGAGCACGTCGTGGTCGTTCGCCATCATCACGCCGTGCTGGGTGATGAAGTCCTCCAGCGCGGGCATCTGCTCGAGATCGCTCGGCACGTCGGGGTTGTCCCGCGTCAGATGAACGTTGTCGAACATGATCCGCACCACGCGCTGGATCCCGTTGGCCAGCTGGCAGGAATCGGTGGACCGGGACTGCGCCGGCGTCGTCGGCTCGGCACCGGCCGGCCCGGCGATGGCCAGGGTCGTTCCGAAGGCGGTGGCGACCGCGGTGAGTGCGGCCAGTGCCGGGTGCTTCAGTGATCTCACGGTCTCTCCCTCGTTCTCCGGCCGTCAGCGGCCGTACCGGTGCGTGATCAGCGACCACATGGGCTTGACCTGGGCGGAGTCCGAGGTATAGCCGAGCTTGCCCAGCCCGAAGCCCTCCTCGATGGTCAGCAGCATCGAATAGTGGTTGTAGGCGGTGGCATCCGTGGTGTGTGTCGGACCGGTGCGACTGATGACCACCATCGGAACCAACCCGCCGCCGTACACCCCGCCGGGCCAGTCTGCGCTGATCTCCGGATCACCCGCGGGCAACACCGGGGAATCGCAGCATCCGGCGGCTGACAGGTAGGATCCGATGGTGGGATTATCGGCGTCGTAGTCGTTCTCGTCGGCGGTGACGAAGATGACGCTGTTACCCGTCCAGGCCCTGCTGTGCATGATCGTCGTGACGGCCTGCTTGATGAAGTCGTCGGCCACCGTCTTGGAGGCCTCGTCGATCGGATCGCCCATCGCGTCGGAGTACGGGCACGGTGTCTCGCCCTCGAACCCGGGAACCGTGGCGTACACGCCCAGGTGCATGTCGGTGCAGATGTCCGGGCTGATCCACACATAGCGCGGCGCGTGCCCGCTGTTCAGGTCTCGGGCCATGGCGCTGTACGGTTTGATGTTCGCCGCGACCGATGGATTGTCGTGGATATCGTTGTACAGGATGAACGGATCGTGCTTGCTCAGGTACAACCCGCCGTTCCCGCTGTCCGGCAGGTAGCCCGCGGACGGCATGGACTGCATATAGGCGGCCCAGGGGATATGTGCCGCGTCCATTTCATCGACGATATTGGTGTGATCGTACTGATTCGCCGGGAGCGCAGCGCCATTCTCCGTGCTGCCGGAGTACCAGCCGTTGTCGTTGTTCACGCCCCAGGTGCTGCCGCTGGTCGCCGCGATATAATTGGGTTCGCTGGTATGCGTGACACCGTAATAGTGGGTGGCCTGACCATAGGTTCGGGACAGCATCGTCAGATATGGCATGGATAGCGCACCGGTCGCCGTGTTGATATCACCGATGGTGTGGTCCTGCGCGTGGTTTTCCTCCATGATGATGAACACGTGGTCCAGCCGAGGGTTTACGCGCATGTCGCTATCCGGCGATCCGTGGTGCAACGCCGGCACCGGAGTGGCTGCGGTCGATACCGATGCGGTGGCGCCTGCGGTACCGGCGGCCAACGCCGGCCCGGCCGCGACCACCAGCACTCCCGCCGCCACCATGGCCATGCGTCGCGTTGTCTGCCTGATCATGCCGTTCCCCTTCCCTCGCCGGTGACGCGCTGGCGAGCAATCAGCGTCAGGGCACATCAACGCTGACTGTTCAGCCATCCTGTGAAAGAACGGCTGCGGTCGATCGGCGGGGATCGGTCGTGCGATGAACGGCGATCGCATTCCCGGGTGATGATCGCGGCTGTCACTGACGTTAGGACGGTGGGCTTCGCTCGGCAAGTGAGCCAACCGAGTGATTGATCATCCATTGTGGTGTGCGATGTTTAGGATTTTCCGAGCAGTTTGTTCGCACAAACAAGCAGATTGTCCCGTCCGTCGCGGGGCGAGATGTCGAGCCCGCGGCGGTTCTCGCCTCGCGGTGTCCCCCGGATGGCCGATAGCGCGGGGCAGGATGCCGGTCACTCAAGCATCATTGGCATCGGCTTCTCGCGCACACCGCACGGGCACGACCTACACTGACGATCTGCGAGCCCACCGACCGGCGGACCCACATCGCCGGGCCTTCCGACGTTTTCCGGACGACCCACGCGTCTGCTGAGGAGGGTCCGTCGTGAATCGCCGTGAGCCTCACCATGCCCGGGGATTCCCGGATGTATCGAGCGGATTCACAGCAACGCTTCACCGTGACCTGATCACCGCGTGCCATTCACAGCGGTACTTCACAGCAATACCTCATGGCGTCACTTCGCAGCGTCATTTCACCGTCGTCTAGGAGGCTTTCGATGTCACGTCGGCTGACAACTACGATCCCGGCCCTGGTCGCCGGCGCGGTTCTGGTTCTCGCGGCCTGTTCCACCCCGCCGCCCGCCGGCTCCTCACCGTCGGGTTCGTCACCGTCGGCTTCGTCACCGTCGGGTTCGTCACCGTCGGGTTCGTCACCGTCGACGCCGGCGGCTGCGGGCTCGACGTCCAGCGGCTCGGCGCCGTCGGGCTCGTCGCCGGCGACCGGGAGCGCGACGGGCGGCTCGTCGTCGGAGAGCGTCTCCGCGGGTTCCTCGCCGTCGACGAGCCGGGCCAACAACGCGGCGTTTCTCCCTTGCGTCGTCTCCGATACCGCCGGGTTCAACGACCACTCGTTCAATCAGCTAAGCCTGCAGGCCGTCAAGCAGGTCGCGAAGGCGTCCGGAACCAGTTACAAGACTGCCGAATCGAAGACCGCGGCCGACTACGTACCCAACGTCAATCAACTGGTTGCGGCCGGATGTACCGCGACCGTCGCATCCGGATTCAACCTGGTCGCCGCGGTGAAGGCGGCGGCGACCAAAGACCCGAAGAACGACTTCGTGATGGTCGACGACAACTCCATCAAGCTGCCGAACGTCAAGGACGTGGTGTTCGCGACCAACCAGGCCGCATTCCTCGGCGGCTACGCGGCGGCCGCGTACAGCAAGACGGGCGTGGTCGCGACCTGGGGCGGGCAGGAGATCCCCCCGGTCACCATCTATATGGATGGCTTCTGGGACGGCGTGCAGTACTTCAATCAGCAGAACCACAAGAACGTCACGGTGCTCGGCTGGAACGAGAAGACCCAGAAGGGCACGTTCGTCGGCAACTTCACCGACCAGAACGCGGCCAAGACCATCACCACCAACTTCATCAACCAGAATGCCGACGTGATCATGCCGGTGGCCGGTTCCCTCTATCAGGGAGGCGGCGCGGCGATCCGCTCGACCGGCGCCAAGGCCGTTCTGGTGGGAGTCGACGCGGATCTGTTCCAGACCGACACCAGCGGATACCAGAACATCATCCTGGTTTCCGTGCTCAAGAACATCCAGCCCGCGGTGGCCTCGGTGCTGGGTCAGGCCGCGCAGAACACGTTCAGCAACGGCGAGTACATCGGAACGCTGAAGAACAACGGCGTTGGTCTGTCGCCGTTCCATGACTTCGCCGGAAAGATTCCGTCATCCCTGGCGAGCCAGTTGGACACGATCAAGTCGAAGATCATCGACGGCTCGATCACGGTGCCGTCCCCGTCCGAGCCGAAGGGCTGAGTCGAGGCGTGGGCAGGCCCGCCCGATGAGACTCGAACTGCGTGGCCTCACCAAGCGATTCGGATCGCTGGTGGCCAACGACCACATCGACCTGGCCATCGAGCCGGGCCGGGTGCACTGCCTGCTGGGCGAGAACGGGGCAGGCAAGACCACGCTGATGAACATGCTCTACGGGCTGCTGCCGCTCGACGAGGGTGAGATCGTCGTCGACGGTGCGGTGCAACACTTCGGCAGCCCGCGGGACGCGATGCGGGCCGGCATCGGGATGGTTCATCAGCATTTCATGCTGATCCCGGTGTTCACCGTGGCGGAGAACGTGATTCTCGGCCACGAGCGGACGACGGGAGCCGATCACCTGGATCTGGCTGCCGCACGCGAGACGGTGCGACGGATCGCGGGTCAGTTCGGATTCGAGATAGATCCGGATGCCCGCATCGAGGACCTGCCGGTGGGCGTCCAGCAGCGGGTGGAGATCATCAAGGCGCTCGCACTGGACGCACAGGTCCTGGTGTTCGACGAACCCACCGCGGTGCTCACGCCGCAGGAGACCGATGAGCTGATGGCAATCATGCGTCAGCTCAAGGAATCCGATCGGTCCATCGTCTTCATCACGCACAAGTTGCGGGAGGTTCGGGAGGTCGCTGACGAGGTGACGGTGCTGCGACTGGGGCGCGTCGTCGGCACCGTGTCGCCGGACGCATCGGATGCCGAGATGGCCTCGATGATGGTGGGGCGGCCGATCGAGCTCACGGTGCGCAAGCGGCCCGCCGAGCAGGGCGGGATTGCGCTGGTCGTCACCGACCTGGTGCTGGCCGACCGGCATCGCCGCCCGGTGCTGGATCATGTGTCGTTCAGCGTGCGCCGGGGGGAGATCCTGGCCGTCGCCGGCGTGCAGGGCAACGGGCAGACGGAGCTGGTCGAGGCGCTGTTCGGCCTGCAGCAGGATGCGCTCGGTAGTGCCACCATCGAGGGCACGAACCTGCTGGGGGTGGGTGCCCGGGCAGCGATCAACGCCGGCGTCGGGTTCGTTCCGGAAGATCGGCAGGAGGACGGGCTGGTCAGTGAGTTCTCCATCGCCGAGAACCTCATGCTCAACCGCACCGACGGGCCGCCGTTCGTCCGGCATGCCACCGTGCAGCTGCGCGCGCTGCGTCGGTTCGCCCAGCAAAAGATCCGTGAATTCGACGTGCGGGCGCCCTCGGCGGCAACCCTGGCCGGCCAGCTGTCCGGCGGCAATCAGCAGAAGGTCGTGCTGGCACGGGAACTCGGTCGCGAGCTGCGCCTGCTGATTGCCGCTCAGCCGACCCGCGGGCTCGACGTCGGATCGATCGAGTTCATCCACGGGCAGATCGTCGCCGTCCGGGACCGGGGGGTGGCCGTGGTCATGGTTTCCACGGAGCTCGATGAGGTGACGGCGCTCGCGGATCGGATTGCCGTCATGTATCGGGGCGCCATCGTCGGGATCGTCTCGCCCGGGACTCCGCGTGACGTGCTGGGCCTGATGATGGCGGGTGTCATGCCCGACGGAGTGGAGCAGGTGGCGTGAGCCCCGAGCCGCCAGGCAGCGCCGGCACCGAGGCCGACAGCGACCTCGGCACCGACGCGGGTGTGAGCGCAGCGCCTGATACGGCCACCCACCAGGATTCGGGCGGCGGCGGCGAGGGCGAAGCTGCCCCAGTCGGCGACGCCGCGCCGGAGCCGCGGTCCGCCCGCCTGCTGCGTGAGATCGGCAGCGGATCGGCGGTGATCACGGTGCTGGCGATCCTGGTGGCGCTGGTGGTCGGCGCGATCCTGATGGTGGTGACGGACCAGCCGACGCTGGACGCGGTGCGGTACTTCGTCGGCCGGCCCTCGTCGACGTTCTCGGCGATCGGGCACGCAGTCGGCGGCGGTTACGCTGCACTCTTCCGCGGTGGTATCTACGACTACACCCGGTCGAGCTTTACCGCCGGGATCGAGCCGCTGCTGCACAGCCTGAGCTTCGCGACCCCGCTGATCGCGGCGGGCATCGGCATCGGCATCGGCTTCCGCACCGGCGTTTTCAACATCGGCGGGCAGGGGCAGATGCTGGTCGGCGGCGCGTTCGCCGGATGGGTCGCCTACGCGCTGCCGATGCCGGCGGCACTGCACGTTCCGGTTGCCGTGCTGGCGGCGCTGGCCGGCGGCGCTGTCGCCGCCGGAATTGCCGGGGTGCTCAAGGCGACCACCGGCGCGCACGAGGTGATCGTGACGATCATGCTCAATTATGTGGCGTTCTATCTGCTGGGCTACCTGCTGACCACGGTGCTCAAGGCGCCGGGGTCCAACAATCCGATCAGCCCGGCGGCGCTGCCGTCGGCGGTGTTCCCGGGGTCGACCGGCGGGCTGAACGTCGGGTTCGGCATCGTGCTGGTGCTCACCCTGCTGGCCTCATGGCTGATGAACCGTTCGTCGCTCGGGTTCCGGTTCCGTGCGGTGGGGGAGAATCCGAATGCGGCGCGGGTGGCAGGCATCAGTGTCACCCGCATCGTGATCATCACGATGATCGTGTCCGGCGCCTTCGTCGGCTTCGCCGGCGCCTACCAGGTCTTGGGCCAGACCACGACCGGATTCACCGACGCGCTGGACGCCGGAATCGGTTTCAATGCCATCACGGTCGCGCTGCTCGGCCGCAACAAGCCGTGGGGGATCTTCTGGGCCGGAATATTGTTCGGTGTCTTCCAGGCCGGTGGGTACACCATGCAGGCGGCCGAGGGCATCGATATCGACATCGTGCTGGTCCTGCAGTCGGTCATCGTGCTGTTCATCGCCGCGCCGCCGCTGGTGCGGGCGATCTTCCGGCTTCCCGAGTCGGGCGGTTGGCGGGCTCATCGGGCTCGCGAGACCGGGGGAGCGGCAGCATGACCGCGCTGGCGGCCGGGCTCGCGGCTGGTCGGCGCGATACCCCGTTCCGGGTGCGGGACTGGAAGGCGTCGATAGCGCTCGGTGTCTTCACGGTGCTGGCCGGCGTCCTGTTGATCGGATTCGGCCGACATGGCATCTCCACCTTCACGTTCACGTCCGCGACCACCGACGTGCTGCGAGTGCCCCCAGTCGACATTCCGGCGTGGGGATTCGGGATCGCCGCGACCGTCCTGTCCGTGGTGCTGACGGTGGTCAGCGCCGGCTATTCCCGGGCGCGCAGGACCACGCCGCGCTGGCTGGTCGCCCTGTTCGCCTTCGTTCTGCTGGTCGGCTTTTTGGCATGGTCCACCGTCGGCAACAGCCTGCCCATCGTCGGGCTGCTGGGCGGCGCGCTCGCGCTGAGCGTGCCGCTGATCTTCGGCGCGCTGGGTGGCGTCATGTCCGAGCGATCGGGTGTGGTCAACATCGTCATCGAAGGTCAGCTGCTCGCGGGGGCGTTCGTTTCCGCGGTGGTCGCCTCATCGACGCATTCGGCGGCGGCGGGCCTGGTCGCGGCCGGAGTCGCGGGCATGCTGGTCTCGTTCGTGCTGGCGGCATTTTCCATCACCTACTACGTCGACCAGATCATCGTCGGGGTCGTGCTGAACGTGCTGGTGCTGGGGTTGACGAACTTCCTGTTCGCGACCTGGCTCACCCAGAACGCGCAGACGCTGAACTCGCCGACGCCGCTGCCGACACTGGCGATCCCCGGCCTTTCCGCCATCCCGGTGATCGGTCCCGTGCTCTTCAACCAGACGATCATCGTCTACCTGATGTACGTCGCGGTCGCGATCGTCACCTACCTGATCTTCTTCACCCGAACCGGGCTGCGGATCCGCGCCGTCGGCGAGCACCCGCGGGCGGCGGACACCGTCGGCATCAACGTCAGCTCCACCAGATTCTGGAGTGTGTCCTTCGGCGGCGCCATCGCCGGGATCGGCGGGGCATTTTTCACTCTCGGCTCGGTGGGGGCGTTCTCGGAGGACGTGTCCAGCGGGGAGGGCTACATCGCCCTGGCCGCGGTGATCTTCGGCGCCTGGCATCCGATCAAGGCGACCCTGGCGGCATTGCTATTCGGCTTCGCGAACGAGTTGCAGTCCGTGCTGAGCATCCTCGGATCGCCGGTGCCTAGCCAGTTCTTGCTGATGTTCCCCTACGTGGTGACGATCATCGCGGTGGCCGGGTTGGTCGGCCAGTCTCGGGCGCCGGCCGCGGACGGCAAACCGTATTTCGGCTGATTCACCTGGCGGCCGGGTGGATTCGGGTGGATTCAGGTGCTGACGCGGCGCGGTGCCGGCCGGCCGACGAAGCGGTCCGCCGTCACAGCAGCGGCAGCGCCCGGGTCAGCGGCTCGGGCAGCTCGCCGTCCGGGGCACGTCGACCGGTGGCCAGTTCGACGAATGCCTGCTCGTCCAGGGCCGATGCGGCGGCCAACACCTGCGGGTCCGGGTCACGGGTGGTCAGCACCTCGCGCAGGGCGGTCAGCGCGTGCTGGCGGGCGGCCGGAAGGACCGGCGGGGCGGGGCGCTCGGGCACCGAGCGGTGCAGGTCGTCGGCGTGCACCACCAGTTCGATCACGCGGGTGGTCAGGAACGCCGAGGCGAGCATCGGCCCGCGCCGGGTGATCACCAGCCGGTCCGCCGCGCCGAGCGCGCCCAGGGTCTGCCGGGCCTCGGCGGCGGCGCTGTCCCACGCGGCGAGCGGGTCGCCGGCGGTCTCCCGCGCGATGGACCGCGCCATTCGCGCGGTCCGGTCCGCATCGCCGGCGTAGCCCAGGACGTAGTCGGCCACCGACAGTGGCTCGACGCCCTCCGCGTCCTGGGTCGGCCGCAGCCCGGCCACCGCGTCGTGCACCGCCACCAGGTGGGCAAGCAACTCGGCGACCGTCCATCCCGGCAGCGCGCTGTCCCCGGCGAGTTCGTCACCGCTCAGCGTGCCTGCCCACACCCGCAGCGCGGCGGACTGCGCGGTGACAATCAGATCGGGGTACATGGCAGCGATCCTTTCGCGGGTGGGCCGCCCCCATCATGCGTCACCGCCGCGTGGATCCGGTGCCGTGACGGCTCAGCCACCGGCGACGGCGGGCGAGCCGTGGACCGGATCCCCGCGGTGTCGTCGCCGCCATCACCAACCAGTACGCTCGTACTGGTAACCCCACCGCCCGCTGGAGAGGATCGCTGCGCGATGAGCAAGATCAAGGTGACCGGGACCGTCGTCGAACTCGACGGCGACGAGATGACCAGGATCATCTGGCAGTTCATCAAGGACCGGTTGATCCTGCCCTACCTGGACGTCAACCTGGACTACTACGACCTGGGCATCGAACACCGGGACGCCACCGACGACCAGGTGACGATCGACGCCGCGGAGGCGATCAAGCGGCACGGCGTGGGGGTCAAGTGCGCCACCATCACCCCGGACGAGGCTCGGGTGGAGGAGTTCGGGCTGAAGAAGATGTGGCGCTCGCCCAACGGCACCATTCGCAACATCCTCGGCGGGGTCATCTTCCGCGAACCCATCGTCATCTCCAACATCCCGCGGCTGGTGCCGGGCTGGACCAAGCCAATCGTCATCGGCCGGCACGCCTTCGGCGACCAGTACCGGGCCACCGACGTGAAGATCCCGTCGGGCGGCGCCGTCACCCTTACCTTTACTCCCGACGACGGCGGCAAGCCGATGGAACTCGAGGTCGTCCGGATGCCGGAGGACGGCGGGGTCGTGATGGGCATGTACAACTTCAACAAGTCGATTGCCGACTTCGCCAGGGCCTCGTTCGAGTACGGCCTGCAGCGCGGCTACCCGGTGTACCTGTCCACCAAGAACACCATCCTCAAGGCCTACGATGGCGCCTTCAAGGACATCTTCGCGGAGGTCTTCGAGGCCGAGTACGCCGCGCGGTTCGCCGAGGCCGGCATCACCTACGAGCACCGGCTGATCGACGACATGGTCGCGTCCGCGCTGAAGTGGGAGGGCGGATACGTGTGGGCGTGCAAGAACTACGACGGTGACGTGCAGTCCGACACGGTGGCACAGGGCTTCGGCTCGCTCGGCCTGATGACGTCCGTGCTGATGACCCCGGACGGCAAGACCGTCGAGGCCGAGGCGGCGCATGGCACGGTGACCCGGCACTACCGGCAGCACCAGGCCGGCAAGCCGACCTCCACCAACCCGATCGCGTCGATCTACGCCTGGACCGGCGGGCTCAAGCACCGCGGCAAGCTGGACGGCGCCCCGGAGGTGACCGCCTTCGCCCAGACCCTGGAGCAGGTGATCATCTCCACGGTGGAGTCCGGGAAGATGACCAAGGACCTGGCGCTGCTGGTCGGCCCGGACCAGCCGTGGCAGACCACCGAGGAGTTCCTGGCCACCCTGGACGAGAACCTCAAGGCCGCCCTGGGCTGAGCCCCCGGAAGATTGCCGTTCGTGGAGGATTCGCCGCGAAATCCGGGTGTCTGCCCCACAACTGGTGATCCCGCCGGTCACGGTCTCCGGTCGTAGTCGGCGGCGACGAATTTCGGCACCACCATCCGCCACGCCTCCACCACGATCTCGCGCACCTCGTCGGGGGCAAGCGCTGCCAGCCGGGCCTGCACCCATGGGTAGCGCTCGTCCGCGCGCTCGGGTGGCCGGAATCGCTCGGGGTCGGACGCGACCAGCGCGTCCCGCTCCTCGCGTGGGTAGGCGAAGCCCAGCACGGTCTCGTCCCGGGACAGCGCGACGTACACGATCCCGCGCACTCGATACTTCAGCCGATCCCGGACGTAGGCCTCTTCCGAACGCGGCAGTGTTCGGGCGATCGCGCGAACGTCGTCCACGGTGGCCACGGGCGGAGCGTACCGCCGGACACGATGCGCGCGGATTTCGCCGCCTCGATATCCTGATCGACGATCAGGAGCCACGAACAGGCAAACATTCACGGGCGAGGGTCGATGTTGCGCACGCTGGGCTGGCTGGCGGTCGCGCCGTTCGTCGTCGCCGACGTGGTGCTTGCCCGGGTCGACGGCAGGCTGTTCGCCAGCGATGAGGGGGGAGTCAGCTGGAAGACCGTCCCGTGACCTGCGCCCCATCGGCAGGCAACGACGCCGAGGCTCGGCCGGCCGGCCCGTGGCGGGTGCTGATGGTGTGCACGGCGAATCAGTGCCGCTCGCCGATGGCGCAGCTTCTGCTGGCTCGCGACCTGGTTGCCGCCGGCATCGGGGCCGACCGGGTGCAGGTGTCCAGCGCCGGCGTGCGAGCGTCCGCCGGAATTCCCGTCACACCACAAACAGCCCACCAGTTGTTGCAGCGCGGTATTGATCCCGCGCCAATCATGTCCAGTCCGCTGACCGACGAAATGGTACGGGATGCAAACATCGTCCTGACGGCGACGCGAAATCATCGGTCGCAAGTGCTCGAACGCGTTCCGCTCGCGCTGCGACGGACATTCACCCTGCTGGAATTCGCCGCCATTGTTCGCGATTTCCAGCGGGCGGACGACGCGCAGGGCCTGACCGACTGGGTGCGCCGCGCCGCCGCTGCGCGCGCCGTCACCGCCGTCGCTGCGTACGACATCGACGATCCCGCTGGTGGTCCCGACGAGGGTTACGCGGAGGCCGCCGCCGTCATTGCGCAGGCGTGCCACGGCATCGCGGTGGCACTGATCGCGGCGGTATAGCCGCACCGGGGACTATCGGATCACATCCGGATAGAGCCGGCACGAAGCGAATCGGAACCACCGGTCAATCGGCGCGTCGACGCGGCTCGGGGCTGGCCTGCGCCGCCCAGTGACGCGGAGGTTCCGGTGCCGGCCCTGCCTTCCACGGCGGGCGGCCGATCTGGGGCTCGGACGTGGGGGTGACCGAGGCGTCGACATGCGGAGTCGCCTCGGATCGGGACGGCACGCCGGCCGGCGAGTGGCCCGTCGCAGCCGCTCTAGGTGGTGTCGGCGAAATTTGGCGCAGATTACGCTGAGTTACATCTGAATACTCAGAGTGATCCAGTCGGTGCGATGCCGACGCCATCGAGTGATTTTCGATAGCGGTTCGGACGGGTGCCGGAAATTGCGGACAAACCGTGGCGTGCAACGCAGAATCGGGCACTGCTGAAGCAGGCGACGCTGGCAAAGGCGACGCGTGCGAGGCGGGCCGAGTGGACCCCGTCCGCGACGCCGGCGGGCCCGAGGCGATAGGTCGGGTAGCGGGACGCGAGGTGGGTGTTGAGGAGGCGCCAGCGCGATCATCGTCACCGTCGCGGCCGGAACCACCGGCCCGGCCTGGACCACCGGCCCGGCCGCGCCGGGCCGCCTGACGCCGCTCCTTGCGGGTGGGGGGCTCCGGCGCGTACCCGTAGCCGTAGCCATATCCGTAGCCGTACCCGCCCATGCCGCGGGTGGGCACGAAGTTGAGCACGGTGGCCAGCAGCGTCGCGTCGACCGCTGCGAGCCGCTGCGCCGCCTGGACAGCCTGGTCCCGGGTGGTCTTGCCGAACCGGACCAGCAGCAGCGCCCCATCGGACTGGGTGGCCACCACGGCCGCGTCCGTGACCGGCAGCAGCGGCGGCGCGTCGATGATCACCACCTCGTACCGCTGCCGCACTTGGTCGAGCAGCGCCTTCATCGCCTGGGACTGCAGTAGTTCGGCCGGGTTGGGGGGGATGCTGCCGCTGGTGATCACGTCCATACCGTGCTTGCCCCAGGGCTGAATCACGTCGTCCAGACCAGCCTTGCCGATCAGGAGCGTGGTCAGCCCGACCGCGGGTTCCAGGTTCAGGTACTGCGCCACCCGAGGCCGGCGTAGGTCGGCCTCCATCAGCAGGGTGCGCTGCCCGGCCTCGGCCAGGCTGACGGCCAGGTTGGCCGAGGTGGTGGACTTGCCCTCGCCGGGCACTGGAGAGGTGACAGTGAAGATCCTGGACGGCTTGTCGACGTCGAGGAACTGCAGGTTGGTGCGCAGCACTCTGAACGACTCGACGCGTTCCGAGTTGGCTTCGAGCTGGGAGACCAGCGGGCGCTTGGGGGCCAGCGGGTCGTAGTGGACGATCCCGAGCGTGGCCGCCCCGGTCAGCTCCTCCAGTGACGAGGTGGTCTTGATGGTGGTGTCCAACACCTCGCGCAGCACTGCAATGCCGAAACCGACCAGCATCCCCAGGATCCCGCCCAGCCCCAGGTTCAGCTTGGGCCTGGGGGAGACGGCCTGGTCGGGCAGCGGGGCGGAGTCGACGATGGTGGCCTTGATGGGTGCCTGACCGGCGGGAGTGTCGCCCTCCAGGGTGGGCACGTACGCGCTGAACACCTCGGCGGTGGTCTGGGACAGCTGCTGCGCCCGGGCGGGACTGGCGTCCGTGACGGTGATCTCGAGGATCACCGTATTGGTGACGGCGGTCGCGGTGATCTGGTCGATCAGATCGGTGGGGGTTTCGGTGAGGCGCAGCTTCTTGATCACCATCTGCGCGATGGCGTTGCCGGTGATCAGACTGGCGTAGGAGGTCACGCGGTCGGAGGAGAACTGGCTGCCCTGCAGAGCGTTGAAGTCGGAACTGTTGGCCGGAGTGGAGACGAACAGCCGCGTAGTGGAGGCGTACATGGGTGTCGATGCGACCGTGATGCCCGCGCCGCCCCCGATGCCGAGCAGCAGGAATACCAGAATCAGCAGCCAACTGCGGCGCAGGATGCGCAGGTAGTCCCGCAGTTCCACGCGTGCTCCCTCGGATGTCGGTTACGTGCGTTCGGTCTCCTACGGCGAGCGCAGACCGCAGGGCTGACGCGCTGATGAAGACTCAGCGACCACGGTGCGGGCCAGGGCTAGGAGCCCGGCCCGCACCGTGATCTTTCCTGTGGTGATTGATCGCTCGCCTCGGCGCCGCCTCAGGAGGCGCGCCGCCGGCTAACGCCGAGCCAGAGCAGCCCGCCGCCAATGATGATCGCCAGCAGCCCGCCGAGAGCGCCGAACACGATCATCGACTGGTTGGTACCGGTATATGACAAGCCGCCGTTACCGCCGGCCTCGCCGGGGGCGACCGCGGCGCCACTGCCGGTGCTCTCGGCGGCGGTGACGGTGACGATAACGGTGACGGACCTTCCGCTGGTCTGGCCGGTCGCGGTGATGGCGTGCTGGCCGACGGCGTTGAGGGTAACGGTGGCGCTGAACGATCCGCTGGCGTCGGCGGTGACCGTGGTGAGAGTGGAAGCGGCGACGAACGCGCCGCCGGTCGCGCGCAGCCCGGAGCCTGCGGCGCGCACTTCGTCGGAGATCACGATGCTCTCGTTGGCGTCGAATCCGTCGCCACTGAGAGTAACCGAGCCACCGGCCGTCACAGAGGTCGAACTCACCGTGAGGGCCGGGCTCGCCGGCGGGTATGGCGCCGCCACGGCGGCCGTTGCAGACGTAACGAACAGCGCAGCAACCATGGCTCCGAAGAGAGCAACGCGTCGCATCACCGAGGTACCCACCTTCCGTATTGACGGAATGACTGTCCCACAGCAGGAATCCACACAGCACCCTAACGCACGCGTGGATCCGGGACGACCGAACCGAGTCAGCGCTCAAGAGCGTGCGGTGTTTGCGAATGCGTCCGAACGGGTGACGACTCCGTAAAAATGGTGGTACGACCGCCGGGACCTGAGCAATCCACCAACTTGACCGACGATCACGGAGAGTCAATCATCAGAGCGGATCGGAAGAGCCGTTGACCCGGGACAGCGCTCGCGCTTGGAGCGGAATCGAGAGGTAGGCATGTCCCAGTTAATCGATCTCGGCGCACAGAACGCGGCGGTAACAGTCAAGCCGACGGTCGCTCTCAGTCCGCCAGCGTCGAGGTCTGAGCGGCTTGTTGACTGGCGCACTCGGTATCGGCGTCGGATCGTGGTCAGCGACATCGTCGTGATTGCGATCGCAGTAGCGGGCGGTCAACTATTGCGATTCGGCGGCGACAACAGCAGTGTCTCCGGTTTGGAGTTGAACCTCTCCTACACGGCTTTGTCGGCGATTATCGCCGCATGCTGGGTCCTTGCATTAGCTCTCGGGAGCGCCTGGCATCGCAAGATCTTGGGAAGTGGTGCGCCTGCATACGCGCGAGTCGCGAAGGCATCGTTTGCGGTCTTCGGATTGCTTGCTGTGGTGTCCTACTTGGGCAAGCTCGAGATCGCCCGCGGCTACGTCGCCATCGCCGTTCCATTGGGTACAGCCGCCCTCCTATGTGCGCGCGTATCCTGGCGTGCCTGGCTCTGGCGCCGGCGGCGGCGCGGTGATATGACCAGCAGAACCATTGTCGTCGGAGGCGCTAGCACCGCTACTGCATTAGCGAAGCAACTCGACGATGAGCCATTAGCCGGCTACCAGGTCGTCGGTCTATGTTTGCCCGCCGGCGATACCCCAACGACGATTGCAGGATTCGCTGTCGTTGGGTCATTCGACAATGTGATTAGTGCGGCCCATCGCCTGAACGCTTCATCGATCGCGATTGCAAAAACGGACCTGTTTCCACCCGCCAAAGTTCGCCGACTTGCATGGAGTTTGGAGCACACCGGCCTGGATCTCGTGATAGCGCCAATGCTCACCGATATTACCGGCCCACGAATTCACGCCGAGCCAGTACCGGGCTTGCCGCTCGTGCACATGGAACGGCCTCGGCTTCGGGGGCCGCAACTTTGGCTAAAGACGGCATTCGACATCTTTTCGGCGGCTGTCGGCCTGGTCCTATTGTCTCCGCTGATTCTTGCTGTCGCTCTTGCGATCAAACTGGACGACGGCGGGCCGGTATTTTTTAGACAGGAGCGCGTCGGGATTGCCCAGAGTCGATTTTGCATCTGGAAGTTTCGCACCATGGTGCCAGGTGCCGAATTGCTGAAAGCAAAGGAGCGGCGCTCGGCCAGACAAGAGTGCTCTCCATTCTTCAAGGCCGCTGAAGACTCGCGCGTAACGCGGCTCGGTCGAATCCTCAGACGTACCAGTATCGACGAACTGCCCCAGCTAATTAACGTCTTGCAGCTACAAATGAGCGTTGTGGGGCCGCGCCCCCTTGTTCCCGGGGAAGGTAGCGAATTCGACCAGTATGTAACTCGACGAGCCTTGGTTAAGCCGGGACTCACGGGACTCTGGCAGATCTCGGGGCGATCTCAGGTGACTGGAGACCAACGTGCAAGAATGGACTTGCTCTACGTCGAAAATTGGTCATTGCTGGGGGACCTAACTATCGTGGCGCGGACGATTAGCGCCGTACTGGTTGGTAGGGGAGCACGTTAGCGAATGCATTCCAACCTGCTGGCGCGGCGCAATAGTAGAATGGACCGTCCGCTGAACACGGATATCTCGTTTTACGAGCGGCGCGGTGGCGAAAGAAATCAGGGAACGACGACTGCTGGTCTGATATCCGTCGCACTCCTGATCGGCCAAAATTTCAGCGGCCTCAGTATCGTGCCGACCGTCGCTATCATGGTCAGTATTCTATTGGCACTGGTCTCCGTTCTGGGAAACTTGCATATACATAAGGTAGCGGCATACGCAATCCCGTTTATGGCCGTCTGGCTTGTGATGCAGGTAGTCGCGCACACCGGCCCGCTTTTCGGCGAACCGATCTTGGGGTGGATTAATGACGATGGACGCGCGATAGTAGCCCTATTACCAGTCTTTGTGCTCGCATGCACCCGGCCCAATGGAGCAGACCGACGACTTTTCGTCAGAGTTCTGGTGCTGCTCGTATGGTTTAACGTCAGTGTCTTCGCCTTGGCGACACTCCATGTGATTCATGATCCAGGAATAATATTTCGAGGCAACTACTTCGGGCTCACCTCATCGCACCACGCTGCCGGCTTCCTAGCCGGCGCGGCCTTCCTGGTGGTCGGGTTTAGGTGGATCACCACGAGGTCAGCAGTCGACGTCATCAGCGCGGCGGCGTCTTTGGTAATCATTCTCGCGTCCGGCTCACGCAGCACAATCCTCGGGATCGCCCTTGCTGTTATTTGGTACGGATTGACCTCAGGAAAGATTCGCGCAGTCTTGCGCACATCAATTGCCCTCGCGATTGGCGCAGCAGCTTCTCTGGCACTAAGCCCGCGAATCCTGGACACCGTTCGCTTTCTGGTGACGGACTCCGCGGGGAATGTTTGGGACGTATTTGCGCGCGGTATGCAGCAGCCCCACCTGACCATAGTAGCCGAAGTTGCGGGTCAACAACTTCCAGGTTACGCGGCGAACATTGTGGATAGATTTTGGATCTGGGGGTTTGCAGTCGGCTCTTGGTTGCGCAGCCCTCTTGTTGGCATCGGTACCGGTCGAATAAACGACTATGATCTCCATTACTCAGGGATCCCCGGCCTGGTTTATGTTGCGAACCATGGCGTGACCATGCCTAACGCGGTCATTGACGCCCATAATCAGTTCCTTAATGTGTTGGCTGAAAATGGCATCGTTGGATTGGTAACTATGCTGATGATTTGGATTGTCTTGTATCGGCAGATAACAAGGGAATCTGGGCAGCCGATTTGGCAAGTGACGAGTGCGAAGTTGATGGTTCCCTATGCGTTTGGCACTGCTTTGACGGGCGCGACACTCGTATCGCCTGCACTGACGTTTGTCGCCTTAGTATGGCCCGTGCTCATCGCCGTGCGCCCAACGCAGTCATCGGGCCGATCAGGCGCTAGCGGGTCGCAGATCGGTCCCTTAGCGAGTCGGAGTATTGGAAAATGACTGCAATGGCAGGAGAGCGGGGCCCGGATCTTGTGATTGCCGGTGCGGCTCGTAGCGGAACGACTATGTTGGCAAGCCTATTGGCGCGCCACCCGAACGTGGTTCTCCCGAGAATAAAGGAGCCCAACTTCTTTTCGTCAAACTATGCCAACGGCTTTGGTTGGTATCTGGGACTATTTGAGCGCCCTGCGGGGGGTGGCCTCCTCGTTGATGCGAGCACCCAGTACACGTTTCCGCGGTTCATGCACCGGTCATTCGAGCGGTTATGCGCGTGCTCAGATCCCTTTGTCGTCTATGTGGTAAGAGAGCCAATCGAACGTGCCTTCTCGCACTTTGTACGCACACGCTTTTACGAAGATGCCAATCGTTACGGCTCATTTTCCGAAGCGCTGTCTCGAGACTCTGACATTTTGGGTGCAAGCAAGTACGACGAAATCCTGGAGTGCCTCGGCGGAGCATTGCAGGAGGATCGCCTTCTAATCGTGCCGTTTGAGCTTATAACTCGGAACCGCTCATCGGCATTTGAGACTGTGATGCAATGGGCGGGGATTGATACGGAAGATGCCGTGGCTGAGGACAGCGCGGAGATTCTGTTTCAAAATGAATCGGCCGTCATCAAGAACAAGTTAGCAAAATTGGGATTCAAGTATCTTCGCGATACTCGCCTGTATCCCCGCATCCGCAGCATCATTGGGCCAGAGAGGGTAAGAAGGATTCGCGCTCGCATCACAACTTCTGACGGCATACCGACTTTGAAGGAGGGCTTGACCAGCTGCTCTCGAATACAACGCGATGAGTTGGCGACGGTCAGTGACCTAAGTCGCCACGCAGTTGCCTCCTGGCTGGAAGCTCAGGACGAGCGCCTAGGGCTCAGTCTTAGTCAGCACTGTTCGTGGACTCGGTAAGCAGGATTGCGAGAATCGGATATGATGGGGCGGGAGCTTCGGGGTTTGCGGGTCGCAATTGCACACGAGTGGATTGCGGCACGGGCAGGTAGCGAGAAGGCTTTTGAGGAGATGGGTCGGGCCTTTCCGACGGCCGACTTATTTGCTCTGACGCAAACTCCAGGGGTCGCGATTGATACGGCTGGCAGACCGATTCAGTATACGTTTCTGAACCAGTCTCATATCTTTCGGGATCGCCGTGCCGTCACGCTACCGTTGATGCCCTTGGCGTGGCGCCTGATCGGCCGGGGCTCGGCGTATGATGTCGTGATTACGTCGAGTCACGCTTGCGTCAAGGGCTTCTGGCCCGGTAGAAGTGCTCGCCATTTCTGCTATGTTCATGCCCCAATGAGATATGTATGGACCCCAGAGATTGATAATCGCGCCCAATTGCGGCTATTGCGTCCAATGCGCGAAATACTCAGAAACTGGGATCGGAATTCCACGAGGTGGGTGGACAGCTTTGCGGCAAATTCGACGGCGGTGGCAGCGCGCATTCTTCACTTTTATGGTAGAGCCGCTCGTGTTATTCATCCGCCGGTTGATGTTAAGTTCTTCAATGGGGCTCGTCGCTGTGAACGTTCGAGCCTGATTTCTGTCGGTCGTTTGATTCCTTACAAGGGTCACGATATTTCAATTGGCGTTGCTGCAGTATTGGGCTTGCCATTAACGGTCGTCGGATCTGGGCCCGAAGAACAGCGGCTTCGTGAGTTGGCGCATTCATCGAGAGTTATGGTGTCGTTTCGGACAAATGCGTCAGACGTCGAGCTTCGGGAGGCAATGGCCCGGTCACGACTGCTGCTGTACCCAGCGATTGAGGACTTCGGAATAGTGGCTGCGGAGGCGCTCGCGGCTGGCCTTCCGGTAGTTGGGCCACGTGCTGGCGGGCTCTTGGACATTGTGGACGACGGCAAGACAGGGGTGCTTGCGAGGAGCGTGAGCGTCGATGACATGGCAGACGCGGCCGCGCGCGCGCTCGAAATGGGCAACAAGGATGAGGAATGCAGGATCTGGGCCCAGAGATTTTCAGCGGAACGGTTCCGAGACGAAATCAAGGACTGGGTCGTTGGCGCATTGTAAGGAATCCGATGGCTGCCTTTAACTCAATGTTCGCTGTCTGGGGCAGCTGCGCGGTGGAATGGCAAGTGGCGTTGGCGGGTTTGGTTGGCGGAGTGGGATTGCTGCCCTCCTGGCCGCGTGGCCCTGGGCGCTGTGCGGTTGTGACCTGCGTGGAACCTACGTAATGGGAATTCTGGGCCCACAACGCGCGCGTCTGGCAAATGGTGCGCGTAGGACGTTCTGGGCCGTGGCGAGTGAGGCTGTCCATTCAGCAAACACCCTCTTCTTGTCCGCTTGGATTGCGCATCGTGCGGGCGCCGCTGACTTTGGGGCGTTTAGCGCTATTTACGCAGGCATGCTATTTGTAATGTTTCTTGGTCGCGCCGCTTGCGCAATGCCCATGGTCATTCAACACAGTGGGTCCGCAAAATTGTTCGAACGGCGGCTCTTGTCAGGTGTGATGGGAGCGAGTTGTCTTGTTGGCGTGGTTAGCGCATGCCTCGGTCTGGCGGTTGGCTTCGTGATTGGTGGCTCTGTAGGGCAGATATGCATCGCTATCGCGGTCGGAGGGCCGAGCCTGCTACTCCAAGATAGTGCGAATCTCGCTCTGTATGCTCGCGGTCAGGCGAGATCTGCATTTACGAGCAACGCGATCTGGGCGGGCGTGGGAATATCACTATTCCTCATTGCGACCTACACATTGCAAATCTCTCATGCGTGGCCATACGTAGTCCTGTGGGACATTGCGGTGACTTCTTCCGCGATATATGGTCTATCGGTATTGAGGACTCTTCCGAGTGTTCCGGGCGGTGTGCGGAGATGGGTTGATAGCTGGCCCATGGCTCGTAATTTGACGACTGAAGCTGCTATTGATCAGTCTTCGCAGCAGGGCGTTTTGTGGATCATGGCTGTCGGGCTAGACCTGGTTTCGTTGGCGGGATTTCGCGCAGCACAACTTATTTTCGGTGGTGTTCGTATCTTGGTGCAGGGTCTGGTTCCGTTTGGCGTGGCTGAAGGTGTCAAACTATTTCGAGGAGCACCTCGAAGGCTCCTAGTACTGCTCTCTTTGTGGGTGCTGGGATCGATGGTAGTGATTGCGTTGTTACTATTGGTGCTCGTGTCGGTTCCATATCGATGGGGAGAATGGCTCCTCGGGGAGAGCTGGTCATATTCGTACCCAGTCCTTATTCCAATTGCGGTCGGCGTGATTGGAAACGCTATCATCACAATTGGCATGGCTGGCTTACGGGCGATGAACGAGACTGGCACGCTAGTGCGCTTGCGGATTCCGGTGTCTATGGTTGTCGTTCTTGGTGCGGTAATCGGCGTATGGTCTGGCAACTTGCGCGACTTCGCGATTGCTTACAGTAGTTGCACGGTGTGCGCTGGCGTCCTTTGCGCAGTAGTCCTCGTGGTCAAGTTTAAGAGCGTGACTGGGCGGACCGCGGGGACTCCTCGGGCCATAGATGCGGGCTGACGCAGATCTGAATCTCGATGAATGAGTGCGTAGTTGTAGCCGTGTGCTAGGGGGCTCGTGTCTGACTCTGATGTTTCGATGCAGGCAGCGGAGGGTCCGCGGGCCCACTGCGGCGAAGCTTCTGGCCCTGGGAATGGACTGGTGGGCCGTAGGGGTGTATGTCGAAGGCCGATTCGTCGGTGCGCCCCGGGTTCGCGGAGTCCTGATTGTCGGAGTCAGGCGCGCGAGCCGATCCTTTCCTTCGATCTCGCTCGCTGTGTACGTGGGACGCGCACCCTTGCTACGAGTTGGGGCTGGCGTCGGCCGGTGTACAGGCTCGGGGACGACCGACGTCGATGGTGGCCGGGGTGGACAGCGGCGTCGTCAGTAGCTGCATGCCGGTGGTCCCGGTCGCCGGGGCGGGCCCGGACAGCACGGTCGCGTGGATGGTGATGGACTCGCCCGGCTGTAGGTCGACCGTCAGCACGCCCACGAAGCGACCGTTCTCGGTGCCGCTGCCCAGCGAGGCGTGCTGGCCGTCGATGCGGGCGTCCTGCACGGCTCCGCCGACGGGGGAGAAGACCATCACGTTGGTGCGCGTCACGTACTTGCCGGCCAGGGCCAGTCCCGTGACGTAGTTCGGCAATCCCGAAGACGGCGCGGTGGAGGTCACCGTCACCGTCACCGCCATCACCATCCGGCCATCGCTACGGCACCCGCTCGCCTGCAGCGACACCGTCTCGCGCAGGTAGAAGTCCATCTTGCCGCCGGTCCCGTCGTTGAGATACACGCCGACAGTCGGGGTGGCGGCGTCGGCGGTGGGCAGCCGGCCGCCGAGCACGGTGGTGGCCAGCAGATTCTGCTCGGCGTCGGTGGCGCTCCAGACAAGCAGGCGGCGCTGCGCGGCGGCCTTCTCCAGGCCGGCGAGCGTCGCCGTGGCCGAACCCTGCCCGGACACCATCGCGGCGAACACCGACCGGGCGGCCTGCTGGAACAGCGCGTTTGACTGGGCGGGCGTGGTGCCCCGGTAGGCCTGGGACAGCAGGTAGGCAACGGTGTTGGCGGCGGTGAGCTGGTTGCCGGTGGGCAGGTCGACCGGGCCGGTGCCCTGGAGCACCTCCGAGAGAGCCACCGGATCGGTCGCGATCACGCCGTCCACCTGGACGCCGAAGCGCTGCCGGTACATCTCGCGGATCAGCTTGGCAGCGGTGGGGAAGTCCGGGGTGAGGTTGACGTCCATCGGATACACGGCCGGCAGATCGGTGTAGAGCGCCTGGAGGTTGGCGGGCAGCTCCTGCATGGGCGGGTCGAATTTCTTGATGTCGGCGCTGGTGGAGCCTTGCTTGTCCAGGGTGATCCGGCCGTGGTCGGCGCTGATCAGTGCGTAGGCGCCGAAGATGCCCCCGGTGGCGCGCAGCTCGGCGTTGTTCTGGAACACCACCAGATAGGTGCGCTTGCCGTCGGCGCCAAGCATCGGCGGCAGCAACTGCGCGGCCTTGGCGGCGGTGTCGGCGAGCCGGCCAACCCTGGTCAGCTTGTCGTGCAGCTCACCCACGGCGTTGGCGACCACGGGCAGCAGCGGCTCGGGGTCGATGTCGTCGACGGTTCGCTGCAGGTCGTGGATGGCGCTGGCGGCGGCGGTCACCTTGGGGGCGGCCTGCTGCAGCACGGTGACGTCGATGGCGCCGTTCCGCGGGGCGATCTGCGCCGGGTCCAGGCTGGCGGCGACGTCCACCAACGGCGGCAGCGTGGTCCAGCTCAGCTCGTCGATGGCATCGGCGATGACGCGGACAGCCTGCAGGTTGGGCCCGATGCCCGGCAGATGCTCGGCGGTGGACCACAGGAAGTCATGCGCCTCGCTGTGCGCGGCGCCGGCCTCCTGCTGCAGCTTGCCGAGCGTGACGTGCGCGGCGTGGGCGTCGCCGTCCTTGAGGTTCTGCTGCAGCTCGGTGACCAGCCCTGCGGTGGCCTCAAGATGGTCGTGGGCCTGCCAGAGCTGGAAGGCCACCCAGGCGGAGGCCAGGATGATGCAGCACGCTGCGATGACGAGGGCCCAGACGATGCGGCGGCGCCGCCGGTAGACGCGGTAGCCCGCGCGCTTCTTGTGCCTGGAGTGGGCGTGGCGGTGGGTTTCGGGCGCTGCCGGTTCGGGTGCTGGTCGTGGGCCGGTGCCGCTGTCGGTGTCCGGTGCGCCGGGTGGCTCGGCCGTGTCATCCGCCGCTCCTGGCGTTGCGCCATCCGGGTTGTCGGCCACCCGAGTATCGTACCGGCGGAGGCTTCTGGTCGGCGGGGCGTGGAGCCGATCGCTCGTCACTGCCCTTTTCGTTGCCCGTCCGCCCGGTGGCCCGGCCGGCTTGCACCGGCGTGGTCGGCCTGTCGCACCCGCCTGACACACTGGGCCGGGCCGTCACCGGACGGCCACCAAGGACTTCCGGGAGGGCAAGTCGTGCTCAGGGTGGCCACCCACAACGTCAACGGCATCCGAGCGGCGGTGCGCCGCGGTTATCCAACCTGGTCGGCGGCGCGTGCCGCGGATGTGATCTGCCTGCAGGAGGTGCGATCCCCGGCCGATCTGATCCCGCTGGAGGCCGGCGAGGGCTACCACCTCGCCTACCACGAGGGCGACCGCGCCGGCCGCAACGGTGTGGCTGTGCTGACCAAGGCGGAGCCGGCCAAGATCCGCGTCGGCTTCGGTTCGGCCGAGTTCGACGTGCAGGGCCGGTACCTGGAGGTGGACCTGCCCGGTGTCACCGTCGCCTCCCTGTACCTGCCCAAGGGTGACGTGTACAGCGAGAAGTACGTCACGAAGATGCGCTTCATGGCCGAGTTCGCCGACTACCTGGGCCGTGCGCGTCGCCGGGCTCGGCGCTCGGAGCGAGAGCTGTTGGTATGCGGGGACTTCAACATTGCGCACACCGAGCTGGACATCAAGTCGTGGAAGACCAACCTGAAATCCGAGGGTTTCCTGCCCGAAGAGCGCGCGTGGTTCGGCGACGTCACCTCCACCGGCGGCTTCGTCGACGTGATCCGGCAGTTGCATCCGGACCAGGCCGGCCCGTACTCCTGGTGGTCGTGGCGCGGCAAGGCGTTCGACAATGACGCGGGCTGGCGCATCGATCATCACCTGGCGACCCTGGGCCTTGCGGCGCGGGCGGTGGCGGGCGGCGTGGACCGCGCGACGTCGTACGCGGAGCGCATCTCCGATCATGCACCCGTCGTGGTGGACTACGACGTGTAACGCGATGCCGGCGCCCGGCCCGGGTGCCATGAGAGAGTTCTCATCATGGCATCACCGCTGGCTCACCCAGCCGGGCGAGGCTGACAGGCGTGAATCGGTCGAGCCTGGTCCTGCTGATCACCGGCCCGCTGGTGGTGCTGGCGGTGTGGTTTGTCACCGCCGCGTTGCTGCGGCCTGGGCCACCGGACCTGGGCGGCATCGTCCGGGTATCCGGAGCGTCCACCAGCGCTGCGCCGACGGCGACCGGTTCCGCGGCGTCGCCCAGCAGCCCCGCCACGGATTCGACCGACGGGCCGGGTGCCTCCGGCGGCGACCGCACCTCCACCGGCGCCCCGGCGATGTCCACCCCGGCGAGCTCGCCACCGCCGACACGGCCGTCGACCACCGGCGGCACCTCGACGGGCCGTAGTCGCGTCTCCAGCGCTCCTGCGACGCGCTCGACGGCGCCGAATAGCTCGCCCGGCGGTACCGGCAGCACCGGGGCGGTGGCCGTCACCGACGCCGGAGTGTGCCCGGCCGGTGAGCACCCGGACACCGACGAGGACGACGATGACGACGACGTACCGGGGTACGACCCGGACGACGACTGGTGTGACGATTGACCCGGACCGAACGGGGCGATGCGGCCCGCTCCTCGGAGCCCTCACCGGCGCGGCCACCGGCCCGTCGTACCGGACGCCGCGTGATCAGCGCCCGAGCCCGCATCGTCGGATGGTGCGTGTTGCTGGTCGCGCTGGCTCTCGGCGTGTCGGTGCTGGTGGCCGGCCGGGTATTGCTCGCCCGCGGCGACAACCTGGCGTCCGAGGAGCTGGTACACGAGGGCGTCAAGCTCCGTGCTTACGCGGCGCGATCGATTGATCCTCGTACCGGGCAACCGTTCTCGACGGTCGACGGGATGCTGACCGCGTTCCTGCGCGACAACCTACCCGACGCGGACGAGACCTTCTTCTCGGTGGTGGACGGCCGCGCCGACCACCGCAGCTCGCAGCACCCGTTGGCCCGGCTGGACACCGACCCCGCGGTGGTCGCTTTCGCCGCCGCCGCGACCTCGCCGGTCAGTCGCACCGTGCCGACTGTGGCGGGCGCGGCCATGATCGCGGTCTATCCGGTGCGGATGGCATCCGATCCGCGGACGGCCGCACTGGTCGTGGTGGAGTTCGTCGCGCCGGAGCGGGCGGAGACCTGGTCGGTGATCCGGCTGCTGGCCTTGATCGGGTTCGGTGCGCTGGCGGTGGCCGGCGTCGCCGCCTGGCTGATCGCCGGCCGCGTGCTGCGCCCGATTCGGCAGGTGCGTCGCACGGCCGAGCGGATCAGCGAGTCCGACCTGACCAGCCGGATCGACGTCACCGGCACCGACGACGTTGCGCAACTGGCGCGCACCTTCAACCGGATGCTGGACCGTCTGCAGGCCGCATTCGCCGCGCAACGCGACTTTCTGGACGATGCCGGACATGAGCTGCGCACTCCGCTAACCATCCTGCGCGGCCACCTGGAACTGATGGGCGACGATCCGGCGGAACGCGCGCAGACCGTGCCGCTGCTGCTGGACGAGATCGATCGCATGCGACGAATCGTGGACGATCTGATTCTGCTGGCCCAGGCGAACCGGCCGGACTTTCTGCACCTCGGATCGACGGACTTGGCCGACGTGGTGGTCGACCTGGTCGCCAAGGCGTCCGCGATGGCACCGCGCCGTTGGCAGATCGACGCCGTCGCCGAGGTTCACATCCAGGCCGACGGGCAGCGGCTCACCCAGGCGATGATGCAGTTGGCGGCCAACGCGGTGGCGCACACCGGACCGGGCGATGTGATCGCCGCCGGCGCCGCGCTCGTCGAAGGCAGGGTGCGACTGTGGTTGCGGGACAACGGGTCCGGCGTGCACCCGGAGGACGCTGAGCGCATCTTCCGGCGCGCGGAGCGCGGTACCGGCAGTCGGCCGGGATCGGGAGCGGGGCTGGGGCTGGGGCTGGCCATCGTGACCACGATTGCCGAGGCGCACGGTGGCATGGTGACACTGGACAGCGCTCCGGGCGCGGGCGCGACCTTCACGTTGGACCTGCCACTACGTCAGGTTCACCAGGTCGTCAGCCAGGTCGAGGGGGATCGGTGAGGTAGATGGTGTACAGCGAGGTGGAGTGTCGATGCCCAGCATCCTGATCGCAGAGGATGAGGAGCGCATTGCGTCGTTTCTGCACAAGGGATTGCAGCGCAACGGATTCGCCGTCACCGTTGCCGATGACGGGGAATCCGGATATCGGCTGGCGGCGTCGGGGATGTTCGATCTGCTGATCCTGGACATCGGGTTGCCCAAGATGGACGGGTTCTCGGTGCTGCGGCGGCTGCGCGCCGAGCGGGTGGAACTGCCGGTGATCATCCTGACCGCCCGCAACGAGGTCGCCGACACCGTCGCCGGCCTGGAGGGCGGCGCCGACGACTACGTGCGCAAGCCGTTCGCCTTCGACGAGATCCTGGCACGGGTGCGGCTGCGATTGCGCACCGAGAGCCGGCCGGAGGCCACCGTGCTGCGCGCCGGGGACCTGTCGCTGGACTTGCGCACCCGTCGGGCGCGGGTGGCCGATCGGGTGGTGGAGCTGACGACCCGCGAGTTCGCGCTCGCCGAGGTGCTGCTGCGACATCCGGATCAGGTGCTCACCCGCGAGCAGTTGCTCAGCCAGGTCTGGGGTTTCGACTTCGACCCGGGCTCGAACGTGGTCGACGTGTACGTGCGCTACCTGCGGCGCAAGTTCGGCGAGGAGCGCATCCAGACCGTGCGCGGCATCGGCTACCGCCTCGTGCCGTGAGTGAGCAACGCCCGCAGTAGCAGGATCCGGCTGCGGAGTGCGCAGCGAACCAAGGGTACGGGCCTGATCAGCGGGACCGGCACGGGCGGGCGGCTCACGCGCCGGCCACGCGCCGCGCCGCGAACATGAGCGCCTTCTCATCGCGGGCTCAGGGTGGCGTCATCCGGGGGTCCCAGAGTGGAAGACGCAGCACCGGAATGCCCGCCCCGGGCCCGGTCGAAGGAGGACACCGTGCCACTCGCGCCCACTCTGGTCGTCGCCATCGTCGTCGACCTGATCGCCGTCACCGTCCTGGCAGGCCCGCTGTATTTCCGCCGGCATCGACGCCGTGATCTGATGCTCTCGTACGTCGCGCTGAACGTCGGAGTCCTGGGGGTCACGCTCGCGCTGTCCGGCGCTCAGGTCGGCGTGGGCCTCGGTCTGGGCCTGTTCGGGGTGCTGTCCATCGTGCGGCTACGCTCCGACCAGATCAGCCAGGCCGAGATCGCCTACTATTTCACTGCTTTGGCGCTAGGCCTGCTGGCCGGGATCGGCGCGGGGTCGATCTGGATGCCCGCCGTCTTCGCCGCCCTGCTGCTCGTGGTGCTCTACGTGGTGGACCACCCGCGGCTGTTGCCGGTGCAGCGTCGTCGGGTGGTCACGCTGGACCGGGCCTACCTGGACGAGGCGGACCTGGAAGCGGCCCTCGCCGGGTTGCTCGGTGGACGGGTGCTGCGGCTGGAGGTACTGGAGACCGATCTGGTGCGCGACACCACCGTGGTCGATGTGCGCTACCGGATCTCGCGGGATCGCGGTGCCGCGGGGCCCGCCGGCGGGACGGCGGCAGCCGCCGACTCGACCACCGGAACGACGTGGGCCGCGGCGCGGCAGCCGGTGGGTGTGAACGGCCGACCGGTCATCGCGTCGCAGCCGTCGGCCCCGGTCCCGATCCGTGCACCGTTCTCGATGCCTGCCCCCTGGCCCGCGGCGGACCCCGCTGGCAGCCCACCGTCGGCGAATGGTGCACCGGTGGCGGCGGGGTGGCATCGGTGACACGCACCGCGCTGGCCACATCGGCCGCACGCGCCACGCCGGCCGAGCAAGTCATGCCGGGCCTGCACTCAGCGCTGGCTGGGATGCCCGGCATCCGCTTGGACGATCTGGTGGACCGCGCGGCGCTGCAGACCCGGGTGGACCGCAAATACCTCGCCACCGTCCCGGTGCTGCACGCGGTGCTGAACGAGATGGCCGGATCCACGGCCGCGCTCGACATCGGCGGCCGGCGGAGCTTCGACTACTCCTCGGTGTATTTCGACACCGCCGACCTGCTGTGCTTCCGCGAGCACCGGCAGGGCCGGCGTCGCCGGTTCAAGGTTCGCACCCGCAGTTACCTGAACTCCGGCGACTGCCTGCTGGAGGTCAAGGCCGTCGGACCGCGGGACCAGACCATCAAGCGCCGCATGAACTATCGGACGCAGGATGCCGCCCGATTGACCGACCAGGGTCGGGGCTTCGCCGCCGACACGCTCGATCACCACCCCGCCGTGCCGGCGCTCCGACCGACTGCCAGCACGGACTATCACCGGACCACCCTGCTGGACCGGCGGCACGAGTCTCGAGTAACCATCGACCTCGGTCTGTGCTTCTCCGGCCCCGGTGCCAGCATCGCGGCGCCGCCCGACCTGGTCGTCATCGAGACCAAGTCGCCCGGCCCGCCCGGGAGCGCCGACCTGGCGCTGCGCCGTCTCGGCGTCCGTCCGCTCTCGGTCAGCAAGTACTGCATCGCCATTGCCCTGCTGTACCCGGGCCTGCCGGCCAACCGCTGGCACCGGGTGCTGCACCGGCACTTCGGCGCAGGCCCCGAACGATGCCCGTCGTCGGCACGCTGAGCGCGCCACGCGGTCGGGCACCGTAGAATCACCCGTCGTGGACCTACCGCATACCGGCACGTCCCGCCCGATCCGCTGGGCGGGGCGGACCTGACATGGACAACCTGGGCGCCGAGATCGCGCTGGTCCTGGTGCTGATCGCGATCGGTGGCGCCTTCAACGCCGCAGAGATCTCGCTGATCTCGCTGCGCGAGAGCCAGGTCCGCCAGCTGGCGGCCACGCGCGGCAAGCGGGGCGAACGGCTGGAGCGGCTGGTCTTTGACCCCAACCCATTCCTGGCCTCGGTGCAGATCGGCGTCACCTTCGCCACCATGCTTTCCAGCGCGTTCGGCGCCGCGACCATCGCCGGTCGGGTCGGGGTCTGGCTCCACGGCCTCGGGCTGTCCCGCGGAGTGGCCGATACCTTGGCGCTGATCGGCATCACGCTGATCCTGGCCTTCATCTCCCTGGTGCTCGGGGAGCTCACTCCTAAGCGACTCGGCTTGCAGCGCAGTGAATCCATCGCACTCGCGGCGTCCGGACCGCTCACCGTGCTGGCCGCACTGTTCCGGCCGGTGGTGTGGCTGCTGGGCAGGTGCACCAACGGGGTGGTGCGGCTGCTCGGCGGCGACCCGCACGCCAAGGGCGAGGTGATCAGCGAGGAGGAGCTGCAGGGTCTGGTGCAGGCGCACGAATCGCTGACCACCGTGGAGCGTCGGGTGATCTCCGACGTATTTGCCGCCGAGGACACCCTGGTCCGCGAGGTCATGGTGGCCCGACCCGAGGTGGAGTTCTTGCCCGCCTCGATGACCCTGTCCCGGGCCGCCCGGCACACCCTGGGCATGCCGCATTCCCGATTCCCCGTCACCGGCCGGGATGTCGACGAGGTGGTGGGTGTGGTGCACATCAAGGACATCCTGGCGCCGTCGCACCCGCTGGGTCGGGCGGCAACCGTCGGCGACATCGCCGGGCCGGTCGCCGTGATGCCCGGCACCAAGGGGGTGCTGGATGCGCTGCACGAGATGCGCAGGGGCGGACAGCCTCTCGCGGTGGTCGTCGACGAGTACGGCGGCACCGACGGCATCGTCACCATCGAAGATCTGGTGGAGGAGATCGTCGGCGAGATGCGATCCGACGGCGACGATTCCGCCGCAAGCGGTGACGAGGCCACCGGCGAGCTGGGCGAGGTCGACGGCCGGCTGAACCTGGACGATTTCGCCGAGCAGACCGGCATCGAGCTGGAACCCGGCCCGTACGACACGGCAGGCGGTTACGTGATGGCCCGTCTGGGCCGGGTGCCGGTCGAGGGGGACCGGGTGCTGGTGACGCGGGGCGACGACGCCGATGACGAGGCAGGTGGTGACGGCGTTCCTCCGGTGCGACTGGTGGTGACGGCGATGGACGGCCGCCGCATCTCCCGGATCGCGGTGCTGCGCGTGCCGGCCCCCCGGTCGGCCGGTGGCACCGGCACCGGGTCGCCGGACGGGCGACCGTAGCTCACCGACGCCGCTGCAGGGGAGATGGCCCGGCCTGGAAGGATCGGGACCATGTCCGCTGACCCCGTCACCGCCACCGACCCCGCCGCGCGCGCCACCGATCGCCCCAGGGTGCTGTCCGGTATCCAACCCACCGCCGATTCGTTTCACATCGGCAACTACCTGGGCGCGCTGCGACAGTGGGTATCCATGCAGGCCACGCACCAGACGTTCTACTGCGTGGTCGACCTGCACGCCATCACGGTCGACCAACAGCCGGACCTGCTGCGGGCCCGTACCCGGATCGCCGCCGCCCAGTTGTTGGCCCTCGGGGTGGACCCGCAGCGCTCGGTGCTGTTCGTGCAGTCCCAGGTGCCGGCCCATGTCCAGTTGAGCTGGGTGCTGGAATGCCTGACGGGATTCGGCGAGGCCAGTCGGATGACCCAGTTCAAGGACAAGTCGGCACGCGGCGGGGCGGACCGGGCCAGCGTGGGGCTGTTCACCTACCCGGTGTTGATGGCCGCCGACATCCTGGTCTATCAGGCCCACGCGGTTCCGGTGGGGGAGGATCAGCGCCAGCACCTGGAACTGACCCGGAACCTGGCGCAGCGGTTCAACGCCCGGTTCGGCCAGACGCTGACGGTGCCCGAGCCGTACATCGTCAAGGAGGTCGCCAAGGTCTACGACCTCGCCGAGCCCACGGTGAAGATGAGCAAGTCCTCACCCGGCGGGTCGCTGGATCTGCTGGCCGACCTCAAGCAGTCGGTGCGCAAGATCAAATCGGCGGTGACGGACGCCGGCCGGGAGATCGTCTACGACCCGGAGACCAAGCCCGGGGTGTCCAACCTGTTGACCCTGCTGTCGGTGCTCACCGGCTCGGCCATCCCGGAGCTCGAAAACGACTACCAGGGCAAGGGTTACGGCCAGCTCAAGGGCGATCTGGCCGAGGCGTTCAGCGCGTTCGTCACCCCTGTGCAGCGCGGCGTTGCCGAATACCTGGCCGACCCGGCCGAGCTGGACCGGCTGCTGGCGGACGGGGCCGCGCGGGCGTCGGAGGTTGCGGACGCCACCGTGCGAACCGTGTACGAGCGGATAGGGTTCCTGCTGCCCCCGAGGTGACGACTGCTCCCGAGGCGACGACAAGGGACGGCTCCATGACGCGCGCGAGGACCGACCGGCCGGCCGGCAGCCACCGGCGCGGTGGTACGGGTCGTCCGCTGCGGGAGCGCCTCGCGGTCCGGTGGCGACGCCGGGTCACCTGGGGGCGGGCGGTCTGGCGGCGGCTGTCGGCCCGGCCCGGCATCGCGCACCTGGTGCGGGCCGGGGAGCGGTTCGCCGATCGGCAGGGCAACCAGTTCGCGGCCGCCATCACGTACTTCTCGTTCCTGTCGCTGGTTCCGATCCTGATGGTCAGCTTCTCGGTGGCCGGCTTCGTGCTGGCCGCGCGGCCCGACCTGCTCGTCGCGTTGAAGGACGAGATCACCACGTTCATACCCTCGGGCCAGCTGGCCGGGTCGATCGGTGATCTGATCGATCAGGCCGTCGGGCAGAAGCTGACCGTCGGTATCGTCGGTCTGCTCATCGCCGCCTATTCCGGGCTGAGCTGGATGGGCAATGTGCGGGACGCGGTGCGGGCGCAATGGCGCCCGACCTGGCACCGGTCCAAGGAGGCCAGGGGCACCTTCCTGATGGGGTATGTGTGGGACCTGATCTCCTTGCTGGGCCTGCTTGTCGCCGTGTTGATCACGTTCAGTCTCACGGCGGTCGGCACCGCGGCGCAGAACCTGGTGATCGGCTGGCTTGGGCTGGGCGACGTGAGCTGGCTCGGACCGGCCCTCACCGTCGGTCCATTCCTGGTGGCCATCGGTGCCGACGTGTTGATCTTCGCCTGGGTGTACACGATCCTGCCCTATCACGGCTATCGGGCGGATCGGCGGACATTGCTGATCGGATCGCTGGCCATGGCGGTCTGCTTCGAGGTGCTCAAGGCCGCCCTGACCATCCTGGTGACGCGGATGTCCTCCTCGCCGTCTGGCGCGGTGTTCGGGGCGGTGATCGGGCTGCTGCTGTTTTTCAACCTGGTCGCTCGGGCGTTCCTGATGGTGGCCGCGTGGATCGCCACCGGCGCCGAGCGGCCCGCCCAGCCGAGAGGCGACACCGTCGGCGGCGCAGGCGGTTCCCGACGTCCGGGCGGTGCGGAACGTGGCGACCAGGCGGTGACGGTGGTGCTGCGCGAGCCCGCAGCGGACGCTCGCCGCGCTCGGGTGACCGCCTTCGGGGCCGGTGCGGTGCTGGGCTGGCTCTACGGCCGGCGCCGGCGGCGCTAGCCGGGCGGACGCCGGGTCAGCTGGCCGGTTCGCGCGCCCGGGGCGGGTCGTCGGGATCGGCGACCCCCGGCAACGGCCGACCCTGCAACTCCTCCCCGGTGGCCCGCACCTGCTGCTGGGCCAGAGCCAGCGCGTCGTCGCTGCCGCGGCGCAGCATCGAGTGCGTCCGGCCGTAGCACGCATAGACGAGAATTCCTACCACCAGCCAGATACCGAACCGGATCCAGGTGAACGTCACCAGGTTGAGCATCAGCCAGACGCAGGCGATCACCGACAGGATGGGGATCACCGGCATGAGCGGCACCCGGTAACTCCGCGGCAGGTCCGGCCGCTTGTGGCGCAGCACCACCACCCCGATGGACACCAGCACGAACGCGAAGAGGGTGCCGACGTTCACCATCTCCTCCAGGTCGGTGGTGGGCACGAAACCACCGACCAGCGCCACCAGTACCCCGACCCCGATGGTGATGCGCACCGGGGTGCCGGTGCGCTTGTTGACCGTGGCCATCCCGCGGGGCAGCAGCCCGTCCCGGCTCATCGCGAAGATGATGCGGCTCTGCCCGAGCAGCAGCACCATCACCACGGTGGTCAGCCCGGCCAGCGCCCCGATCGCGATGACCTTGGCCGCCCAGTTCACCTGCAGCAGCGCGAAAGCGCTGGCCAGCGGTGCGGGCGGTGAGCTTCGTGCCGGCGACCAGCAGCACCGTCAGCACCGCGACGATCAGGACCGCACCCCAGTCGATCGTGTACGAGCCGATGGCGACCGTCGAGGTGAGGTGGCCGCCGAACTGATCGAACAGGTTCCCCAGATAGCTCGACCAGCCCTTGGCCACCACGGAGGCACCGAGCGCCAATTCCAGGATCAGGTCCCAGCCGATGATCCACGCCACGAACTCGCCCAGCGTCGCGTACGAGAAGGTGTACGCGGACCCGGCGACCGGCACCGTCGAGGCGAATTCCGCGTAGCACATCGCGGCCAGTCCGCACGCGATCGCGGCCAGCAGGAAACCTATTGTCACCGCCGGGCCGGCCTTGGTGGCCGCGACCTGCGCTCCCAACACGAAGATGCCGGCGCCGATCACCACCGCCACGCCGAACACGGTCAGGTCCAGCGCGGAGAGCGACCGCTTGAGCCGGTGCTCGGGCTCGTCGGTGTCGGCGAGCGACTGCTCGACGGACTTGGTGCGGAACAGTTGCGTCATGGCGCACCCCTTCCCGGCCGCCAGGCCCGGCGAGGTGCGGACCCCCGGATTTGGCTCACGATAAACCCGCGTACGGGTGTCCGCGCACTGCCGTGATCCGATCTGCTCGCGGATGAGCGCGTGGTGCAGGCCTACCTCGGCCTCGACTGACCGCGCCGCTGATCGCACCCGACCGGGCGGATCACACGCGGCGCCGCTGATCAACTCGGCGATGTGTGACGGGGACGGCGGTGGCCGGATTCGCATGCGGGGCAGAAGCTCATCAACGGACATGGGACGGCCCACCGTCACCGATTTCACAATTTTTCCGAAATCTCGCCCGAAGGTGATCGGCACCCCCTAGGGTCGTTGATCATCATTCGCCGGTCCGCACGATCGAGCAGATCCGCCGGACGCCTGGACCGGACGATGGGGGCCGTCCGGCACCGGCAGCATCCACCGATGATCGGAGTGAGCGCATGCGACCAGCGGCACCACCTCGGCACGAACGATCCGGGCACGCACGTCACCCACGGCCGCGAGGACGGTGGATCCTGGTCCCCGTGCTCGCCACGGCGGCGGCGCTGCTGCCGGCCACGATCCCGGCGGCGGCGGACACCCCAGACCATGCGGCGGTCTACGCCTGGGGCGGCAACAACACGGGCCAACTCGGCGATGGCACGACCACGGAGAGGCACGAGCCGGTGGCCACCGGGCTGCCGGCGGGGGTGCAGGTGAGCAAGGTGGCCACCGAGGCCTACGGCTCGATGGCGCTGACCACCGACGGCGAGGTGTATGGCTGGGGCACCAACCAGTGCTGGCAGCTGGCCGTGGGGGATCCGACCATCACCGGGCAGGATCCGATCCTGCTGGACCTGAATCAGCCCGTCGGCACCCGGTTCACCGACATCGCCGCCGGGTACACCGGGCACCGGCTCGCGCTCACCTCCGATGGCACCGTGATTGCCTGGGGAGCCGACAGCGAGGGCCAGGCCGGCAACGGCACCGAACACCACTACTGCCTGTACGACACGGTGACCTCCGAACTGCCGGCCGGCGTGCGGGCCACCGCCATCGCGGCCGGGTACGACGCCAGCTACGCCGTCACCTCCGACAACCGGCTCTACGCCTGGGGTCGCAACAACCAGGGTCAGCTCGGCGACGGGACGGGCACCGATCGGCACAGCCCGGCGACCGTGGACCTGCCGACGGATGCCGCGGTGCTGCAGGTGGTGGCCGGCCGGCAGTTCGCCGCGGCGCTGGCCGCCGACGGCACGGTGTATGCCTGGGGCTCGAACCACTTCGGGCAGCTGGGCAGTACCAATGCCCCGGAGGACCCGCACCCCACCCCGGTGGCGGTGCCGCTGCCGTCCGGTGTCGACGTCATCCAACTCTCGGCCGGCAACTATCACCTGTTGGCGCTGACCACCGACGGCTCCGTTATCACCTGGGGCAACGGCGAGCACACGATCGCCGAGGTGACGATGCCGGCGGACACCGTGGTCCGGTCTGTCCAGGCCGGGAAGCAGGGATCCAACCTGATCCTGACCACCACCGGGCGGGTGCTGGCCTGGGGCGACAACGACTTCGGGCGGCTCGGCGACGGCACCACGATCGACCGGCCCACTCCCGTCGCGGTGCACCTGCCGACCGGTGCGCCGGTGGTGGCGCTGGCGACCGGATGGTGGCACGCGATGGCGGTGACCAGCCCGCTGCGGGACGTCACCGCCGCCAGCCCGTTCCTCGCGGATATCAACTGGCAGCTGCGATATGGCATCACGCAGGGCTTCGGTGACGGAACCTTCCGGCCGATCGCGTCGGTGACACGGGGTCAGATGGCCGTGTACTTGTACCGATACGCGCACGGCGGCGACGATGCACCGACCTGCGCCGTCGAACCGTTTCCGGACGTCGCGGCGGGCAGCCCGGCCTGCGGCGCGATCGCCTGGCTGCAGGCCGAGGGCCTAAGCAGCGGGGACACCGACGGCTACTACCACCCGGGAGCGGCGGTGTCCCGGCAGGTCATGGCGGCGTTCCTGTACCGGTATCACTATCGGGACTCGAGCCCGCTCTGCCTGCGCGGGTGGGTCTTCAACGGACAGTGGATCCCGTTCGGTCCGCCGTTCCCGGATATCGCCGACGACAGCCCCTTTTGGTGCGCGGTGAGTTGGCTCGCCGGTGCTCAGCCGGTCGGCATCACCGGCGGCTACCCGGACGGCAACTTCCACCCCACGACGGCCGTGTCCCGGCAGACCATGGCCGCGTTCCTACACCGATACTTCGTCGACTTCTACGGCTACGGCGAGGCGTAGACCTCGCCGTACGCGCCTTTGTGGGGCCGGCGTCCGCCGAGTGGTCCGACGGGGCCCGCAGTTGTGGCACGATTCGGTCACGGTGGGCGGCAAGGACTCGCCCAACGCGGGACGGGACGGTAGCGTCCCTGCGACATCCAGCCGCTGTAGGACAGCGGCCACTCTCGGATATCCACGCCGAGTGTGCACCACAACGTAAGGAGAACAACGTGCGCCGAGCCAGCAGCCTTCGGCTCCTCGCAGGGGTCGCGGCCGCCAGCCTCGTGCTGGCTGCCTGCGCCTCCAACGGGTCAGCGGGACAGGGGGGCTCCTCGACCCCGGAGCAGACCCAGAGCACCAGTCAGGCGGCACCGCCCGAGACGTCCGACATGGGCGGCGGGCAGTCCTCCAGCGGCACCACCCCGTCCGGCGAGTCCTCCGCGGAGGGATCCGGAGCGGGTTCCTCGGCCTCCGGCCCGGCGATGACCGGCGACAAGTCCAAGGTCAAGATGGGCCTGGCCTACGACCTGGGCGGTCGTGGCGACCAGTCCTTCAACGACTCCGCCGCCCGCGGCTTCGACAAGGCCAAGGCGGACGGCGTCGCGGTCGCCGGTGAGCTCACCGCCGAGAAGGACGAGCCCGACTCGGCCAAGGTGAACCGGCTCAACCAGCTGGTCAAGGACGGCGCCACCGATATCGTGGCGGTCGGCTTCGCCTACGCCACCGCCCTCGGGCAGGTGGCCCCGAAGAACCCGAATGTGCACTTCGCCATCGTCGACGACGCGTCGCTGTGCACCTCGAAGGCCGATGGCGGCGCCGTGGACAAGCCGCTGCCCAACGTGGACTGCATGACGTTCGCCGCGGAGCAGGGCTCGTTCCTGGTCGGCGTGGCCGCCGCGCTGGAGACCAAGTCAAACAAGGTCGGCTTCATCGGCGGCGTGGACGTGCCGCTGATCCAGACCTTCCAGGCGGGCTTCGACGCGGGCGTCAAGGCCGCGAACCCGGACGCGACGATCTCGGACAAGTACATCACCGAGCCACCGGACTTCGGCGGGTTCAACGACCCGGCGTCCGGTGAGAAGATCGCCGACGGCATGTACGACGGCGGCATCGACATCATCTACGCCGCGGCGGGTGGTTCCGGGGCCGGCGTCTTCAAGTCAGCCAAGGCGGCCGGCAAGCTGGGCATCGGTGTCGACTCCGACCAATACAACTCGCCGTCGCTGGCCAATGTGAAGGACGTCATCATGACGTCGATGGTCAAGAACGTGGACGTGGCGGTGTACGACTTCTTCGCCGCGGCCGTCAACGGTGCGCCGCTGACCGGCGTGCAGACCTACGACCTCAAGTCCGGCGGTATCGGCTACTCCACCTCCGGCGGTGCCATCGACAAGATCGTGCCGCAGCTGGAGGAGTACAAGCAGAAGATCATCTCCGGGGAGATCAAGGTTCCGACCACGCTGGGCTGATCGCGCAGCGCCGTCCGGTCCGGTCCCGGCGGGGCAACCTGCCGGGACCGGGCCGTTCTGCTATGACAGGCTCACGCGTGGCGCGGCCGCGCCTGGGCGGCCAGAAATCACTCCCGGAGAGGCTAGGGTCATGACCCCACCGCCAGGATCCGACGACGGCGGCGCCGGTGCGAGCGTCGGGGGCGGTGTGGCCACCGCTCCCGGAGCGCCCCCGGCGGTGCGGCTGACCGGCATCACCAAGCGCTTCCCGGGTGTGGTCGCCAACTCCGACATCACCTTCACCGTCGCGCGGGGCACCGTGCACGCCCTGGTGGGGGAGAACGGCGCCGGCAAGTCCACTCTGATGAAAACCCTCTACGGGATGCACCAACCGGACGAGGGCACTATCGAGATCGACGGCCGTGTCGTGACATTCGCGTCACCGGCGGACGCGATCGCGGTCGGGATCGGCATGGTGCACCAGCACTTCATGCTGGCCGACAACCTCACGGTGTGGGAGAACATCGTGCTCGGCAGCGAGCCGGCCTCCCGCGGCGGCGTGCTTCGGGTGCGCGAGGCGACCGAGAAGATTGCCGGGCTGGGCGAGCGCTACGGCCTGCAGGTCGATCCGCGGGCGCTGGTGGAGAACCTCGGGGTGGGTGCCCGGCAGCGGGTCGAGATCCTCAAGGTGCTCTACCGGGGCGCGCAGATCCTGATCCTGGACGAGCCGACCGCGGTGCTGGTGCCACAGGAGGTCGACGAGCTGTTCGACAACCTGCGCGAGCTCAAGGCCGAGGGCCTGACGATCATCTTCATCTCGCACAAGCTGGACGAGGTTCGGGCGATCGCCGACGAGATCACCGTCGTGCGACGCGGCACCACCGTCGGTACTGCGGACCCGAAGACCGTCACCAACCGACGGCTCGCGGAAATGATGGTGGGCAGCGAGCTGCCGACGCCGGAGCTGCGGGAGTCCACCGTCACCGACCGGACGGTGCTGGAGCTGTCCGACGTGACGGCCCTGGACGCCGATGGTCGCGCGGTGCTCTCGGACGTGTCGTTGCGGATCCACGCCGGGGAGATCCTGGGCATCGCCGGAGTGGAGGGCAACGGGCAGGCCGAGCTGGTGGACGCCATCATGGGAATTCGGCACCTGGCCGCCGGCCGGGTGCTGCTGCACGGCAACGACGTCACGCACCGCTCCACGCTGGCCAGGCGGGAGGCGGGGATCGGGTTCATCCCGGAGGACCGGCACCGACAGGGGCTCATCCTGGAGGGGTCGCTGTGGGAGAACCGGATCCTGGGGCACCAGACCCGGCGACCGGCGTCGAACGGCTGGCTGCTGACGCGCTCGGACGCGCGGGCAGATACCCGGCGGATCGTCGAGCAGTTCGATGTGCGCACGCCCGGCATCGAGGTCAAGGCCTCATCGCTGTCCGGCGGCAACCAGCAGAAGCTGATCGTGGGCAGGGAGATGAGCGGCGATCCCGGTCTGCTGATCGCCGCGCATCCGACGCGGGGCGTGGACGTCGGCGCCCAGGCCGCCATCTGGGAGCACCTGCGCGAGGCGCGGGCGAACGGCCTGGCCGTGCTGCTGATCTCGGCGGACCTGGAGGAGTTGATCGGCATGTCGGACACCGTGACGGTGATCCTGCGTGGCCGGCTGGTCGGGCAGTACGACCCGCGGCACGTCACCCCCGAACAGCTCGGTTCGGCGATGACGGGGGCCGGCGGGGAGGCCCCGGATGCGCCCGCCGGGCCGGACCTGGTCGCGGGCAACGAGCCCGGAACCTCGGCGGACCTGTGATGGGCCGGCTGAGCCTCCGCCGGATCGCGCTGGCCGCGGCGGCGCCCGTTGCCGCGCTGATCGGTGCCGCCATCATCATCGTGCTGCTACTGCTGGCCACCGGGCACAACCCGTTCTCGGCCTTCTCTGCCATGGGCAGTGCCTATTCCGATCCCAGCGTGGTGACGGGAGCCATCAACCAGACCACGGTGTTTTACCTGTCCGCGGTGGCCGTGGCCATCGGCTTCAGGATGAACCTGTTCAACATCGGGGTGGACGGGCAGTATCGGCTGGCCGCGATGATCGCGGCCGCGTTCGCCGGCGCAGCGTTCATGTCCTCGCTACCCGGCTTTCTGCGCATCGTCCTGACCCTGCTGGTGGCGATGGCGGTGGGCGCGATCTGGGCCGGAATCGCCGGCTGGCTGCGGGTGACCCGCGGCGTCAGCGAGGTGATCTCCACCATCATGCTGAATTCGATTGCCACCGCGCTGATCGCCTTCTTGCTGACGCCGGACCGGCTGGCGATCCTGATGGGCCAGAACGTGTCCACCCGGCCCATCACCGATGGCGGCCGGCTGGACAACTTCGACATCGGCACCGGTTCGCCGCTGTTCAGCCTGATCCTGCTGGCGGCGCTGGTCGGGGTCGCGTACTGGTTCCTGCTCAGCCGCACCGTCTTCGGGTTCTCCATCAAGGCGACGGGGCTGTCCGAGACGGCCGCGGTGGCCAGCGGCATCAGTGTCAAGAAGATGATGTTCTACGCGATGCTGCTCTCCGGTGCGGTCGCCGGCCTGGTGGGTATGCCCGAGTTGCTCAACGGGCTGGCCGGCAGCTATTCGCTGAACTTCCAGACCGGCATCGGCTTTACCGGTATCGCCATCGCACTGCTGGGCCGCAACCACCCGGTGGGCATCGCGTTCGCCGCGGCGCTGTGGAGCTTCCTGGCGTCCTCGTCGAACGCGTTGCAGTCGGTCAACGTGCCCAAGGAGCTGGTGACGATCATGCAGGGCATCATCGTGCTGCTGGTGGTGATCGCCTACGAGATAGTCCGGCGGGCACGGATCGTGCTGGAGCAGCGAGACGTGGCACGGCAGCTGGCGGCGGTCGAGTCTCCGGAGGGGGTGGCGGCATGACGACGACCACCGACCTTGCCGGGCTCCGGCCCGTGCCGGTCGTACGCGCCCGGCGTCACATCCCGGCGTGGGGTTGGCTGTTGATCCTGGTGATCGGCCTGGCCGGGGTGTCGGCCATCCGGCTGTTCTCCGATGCCAGCAACCTCACCTCGGCCGGGGCCATCGAGGCCGCGATCGCCGCGGCCGTGCCGATCGCGCTGGCCGGGCTGTCCGGCCTGTGGTCGGAACGTGCCGGCGTGGTGAACATCGGCCTGGAAGGCATGATGATCCTGGGCACCTTCGGGGCCGGATTCGCCGGCTACCAGTGGGGCCCGTGGGCCGGGGTGTTCTTCGGCATCGTGTGCGGCGCGCTGGGCGGTCTGCTGATGGGCCTGGCCACCATCACCTTCGGGGTGGACCACATTATCGCCGGCGTCGCCATCAATATCGTCGCTCCAGGCATCACGCTGTTCCTGTCCGAGTTGCTGTTCACTGACGCCCCCGGCGGCGGGCAGCGCCAGTCGCCGCCGGTGTCCGACGTCTTCAAGATCACCATCAACGGGCTGACCGACGCCCTGCGCGCCCTGGAGCAGAAGAACTGGTTTTTCGTCTCCGACCTGGCCGGCATCGTGCGGGGTATGACGACGCAGCTGTCGGCGCTGAGCCTGCTGGCCGCGATCTTGATTGCCGCCAGCGGATATATCTTGTGGCGCACCAAATTCGGGCTACGGCTGCGTTCCTGCGGCGAGGCGCCCTACGCGGCGGAGTCGCTGGGCGTCAACGTGATCCGCTACAAGTACGCGGCGATGACGATCTCCGGGTCGCTAGCCGGGCTGGCCGGGGCCTTCCTGGTGGTGGGGTTGAAGTTCCAGGACGGCCAGACTCGCGGGCTCGGCTTCATCGGCCTGGCGGCGATGATCTTCGGCAACTGGCGTCCCGGTGGGCTGGCCATCGGCGCCGGCCTCTTCGGGTACACCGACGGGGTGCGGCTGTACGACTCCACGAACACCGCGATGCACGCCGTGGTGCTGCTGCTCGCGGTCGCGTTGGTGATCGTGGCGGCACTGCAACTGCGGCGCGGCAACCGGATGGTGGCCCTGTCCGGACTGATCATCGCGGCGCTGGCGGCCTGGTGGTACTTCTCCATCGACCAGGTGCCGCGGCAGTTGGTGGTGGCCGCGCCGTACGCCATCACGTTGCTGGTGATGGGCCTGGCCTCGCAGCGGCTGCGCATGCCCAAGGCCGACGGGCTGATCTATCGCAAGGGGGAGCATTGACCCGCGAGGACGTCACGACATGACGAACGCATCCGGCGGCACCGTCACCGCAATCGACTGGGACTTGTTGCGTGTCCAGGCCGTCGAGGCCGCTCGACTGGCCTACTGCCCGTACTCGCACCTGCAGGTCGGCGCGGCCGCGTTGGTCGACGACGGGCGCATCATCACCGGCTGCAACGTGGAGAATGCCTCCTACGGGTTGGGTCTGTGCGCCGAGTGCACGCTGGTGGGGCAGCTGCGGCTGTCCGGTGGCGGGCGGCTGGTGGCGCTGGCCTGCCGGTCCGGTGCCGGGGAGTTACTGATGCCGTGCGGGCGGTGTCGACAGGTGATTTACGAGTTCGGCGGTCCGGAGCTGATGGTGGATACCCCCGACGGCCCGCAGCCGATGACCTGGGTGCTGCCGGCGGCGTTCGGTCCGGAGCACCTGCCGGCCTAAGGTCGTGTGGTCCAGCGAGCGCCACAGCGCCCGCTGGACCACACGACTCGCAGTGCGAAGGGATGCAGCAATGGATATCGCGGCGGTAGATGTGATCCGCGCCAAGCGGGATCGCCGGGTGCTGACCGAGGCGCAGATCCAGCAGATCATCGACGGCTACACGGCGGGCGCCGTGGCCGAGGAGCAGATGTCGGCGCTGCTGATGGCGATCCTGCTCAACGGCATGTCCGCCGACGAGATCGCCCACTGGACCTCCGCGATGATCGATTCCGGGGTGCGGATGGACCTGTCCGGCGTCGGCCGGCCCACCGTCGACAAGCACTCCACCGGGGGTGTGGGGGACAAGATCTCGCTGCCGTTGGCCCCGCTGGTCGCCGCCTGTGGGGCCGCGGTGCCGCAACTGTCCGGCCGGGGCCTCGGGCACACCGGCGGCACGCTGGACAAGATGGAGTCCATCTCCGGCTGGAATGCGGCGCTGTCGCCGCAGGCGATGCGCGAGCACCTGGCGACCGTCGGCGCGGTGATCTGCGCCGCCTCGGCGGATCTGGCGCCGGCCGACCGAAAGCTGTATGCGCTGCGGGACGTCACCGGAACGGTGGAGTCCATCCCGATGATCGCTGCTTCCATCATGAGCAAGAAGATCGCCGAGGGTACGGCGTCGCTGGTGCTGGACGTCAAGGTCGGCTCCGGGGCCTTTATGAAGGACGCCACCTCGGCGGCGCAGTTGGCCCGCACCATGGTCCGGTTGGGGTCCGATGCCGGAGTGCGCACCTCCGCGCTGCTGACCGACATGTCCGAGCCGCTCGGGCTGGCCGTGGGCAACGCGATCGAGGTGGCCGAGGCGGTCGAAGTGCTGGCCGGTGGCGGGCCGGCCGACGTGGTGGAGTTGACGCTGGCACTGGCTCGCGAGATGGTCGAGCTGGCAGGGCTTTCCGTGGATCCGGCGCGGGTACTGGCCTCGGGCCGGGCGATGGACGTGTGGCGGCAGATGGTGACGGCGCAGGGTGGCGATCCGACCGCGCCGCTGCCAACGCCGAAGACCGTTGAGGTGGTGACGGCGCCGTCCGGCGGGGTGATCGCCAGAATGGATGCGCTGGCGGTCGGCATGGCGTCGTGGCGGCTCGGCGCGGGCCGGGCACGCAAGGAGGATGCGGTGCAGGCTGCCGCCGGGGTGCTGTGCCGGGCCAAGCCCGGTGACGAGATCGCCGAGGGCGCCCCGCTGTTCGAACTGCACACCGACACTCCGGAGCGGCTGGCCGCGGCCCGCGCCGAACTGGCGACGGCGGTCGACATCGTGCCGGCCGGGCGGCCGGTGCCACGCCGGGCCATCGTGCTGAACACCATCCGCGGCTGATCCGGTCGCCCCGATCGTGCGGTAGCGTCACGCTCATGCCGACGTCCCTGACCGCGGACACCATCCGCATCGCCCCCAAGGTCCTGCTGCACGACCACCTGGACGGAGGTCTGCGCCCCGCGACGATCGTCGAGTTGGCGGCCGACTGCGGGTATCACGGACTGCCGACCGCAGACGCCGACGAACTCGGTCGCTGGTTTATCGAGTCGGCCGATTCCGGTTCGCTGGTGCGGTATCTGCAGACCTTCGATCAGACGCTGGCCGTGATGCAGACCCGGGAGGGGCTGGTGCGGGTCGCGTCCGAATGCGCACAGGACCTGGCCGCCGACGGCGTGGTGTACGCGGAGGTGCGATTCGCCCCCGAGCAGCACCTGCAGCGCGGCCTGACGCTGCCCCAGGTGGTGCAGGCGGTGCTGGACGGGTTCGCCGAGGGCAGCAGGATCGCCGCGCAGGCCGGACGGGGTATTCGGGTGCGCGCGCTGCTCACCGCGATGCGGCAGGCCGCGCGGTCCCGGGAGATCGCCGAACTGGTGGTGGCCTTCCGGGGCAAGGAGGTCGCCGGATTCGACATCGCCGGTGCCGAAGCGGGTTTCCCGCCCAGCCGGCACCTGGACGCCTTCGAATACCTGCAGCGGGAGAACTCACACTTCACCATTCACGCCGGCGAGGCATTCGGGCTGCCGTCGATCTGGGAGGCCATCCAATGGTGCGGCACCGAGCGCCTCGGTCACGGGGTGCGCATCGTGGACGACATCACCGTCGACGAGGACGGTAACGCGACGCTGGGCCTGCTGGCCGGCTACGTGCGGGACCGGCGCATCCCGCTGGAGATGGCGCCTACCTCGAACGTGCAGACCGGTGCGGCAGCCTCCATCGCGACGCACCCCATCGGGCTGCTGACCGACCTGCGCTTCCGGGTCACCGTTAACACCGACAACCGGCTGATGTCCGGCGTCTCGATGACCAGCGAGATGGCTGCCCTGGTAGAGGCTTTCGACTACGACTGGCACAGGCTGCAGTGGTTCACCATCAACGCGATGAAGTCGGCGTTCCTGCCGTTCGACGAGCGGCTGGCGATCATCGAGAATATCGTCAAACCGGGGTATGCGGCCCTGATGGCGTGATGCCGTCGGCGCCCGCCTGACCGGGCAGGCTGAGTTCAGCGGGCAGGCCAAGCTCGGCGGCGGCCCGGGCCTGCTCGTGCCGCGGGACCAGCGGCTCCAGCAGCGCCGCCTTGTCCGGGTTCAGCTTCGAGTACAGCGCCCACCAAAATGCCGGCTCCGCCAGCGGGATCTCGTCACCGTCCAGGATTGCGGTGCCACCGGACCGCAACGGCAGCCGCTGCCAGGTGCCGCCGACCAGCAGCCCGGGATGCTCGAACACCTCCACCGGCACCCCACCCAGCACACCACGCCACATCCGCCCGCCGCCGACCTCGCCCCGATCGGTACGGATGATCGCTCCGTGCTCGGCATACGGGTACACCTCGGCGAACCCGCGCAGGGCGGAAAGGCTCGTCACCGCTTGATATCCCGCGTGGTCGATCTCGATGTCCAGATCCCGCACCGGCGCCGGCAGACCGAGCAGCGCCAGCAGGCCGCTGCCGCCGACACCGTGCCGCACTCCGGCGGCGGCCAGTTCCCGGCTGATGCGTCCGGCTGCCGCCGCATGCGGTCCTGGAAGTCCCACGGCCCAGTGGATGTCAGTGGATGCCGGTGGATGTCAGTAGCTTCAGCGCCAGTCGAGGGTCGCGGTGAACGACTCGACCAGAGCGGTCCAGGCGGCGACCTCGTCGTCGAACGGCGGTGACGGAGGCAGCCGGCCGGGGTCCGGCTGGGTGATCGCCCGCACCAGGTTGCCCAGCGGCGATGCGGTGGACAGCGCCTCCGCCACCTCGCCGTCGTCCCGGGCGGCCGCCGCGTCGGTGAGCAGCTCGACCGCCAACTCCAGCTGCTCGGCGTCGACCGCTCGTGGTCCGTCCAGCATCTCCCGGTCGAGATCGTCGAGCCGGTAGGTGTTCTCGGGCCCGGCGAGCACCGACGCCTCGCCGCCGGCGACACCTTCGCGGATGGTGGTCCAGGCATCCAGATGGCTCAGCGCGTTCTCCGCGGTGGGATCGGCCAGGTACTCCTCCAGCGCCGCCGGTGACGCGAACAGCCCGATCCGGTCCGCCGTGGACAGGAAAACCGGCGCCTCCTCCAGATAGCAGCGCAGCGTCCACCCGGTGCGCCCGCCGGCGGTGACCTTCAGGCAGTCGATGCCAACCTCGTCCCAGAACGCCAGGTCGGGGTCGCGCTCCGCCTCCGGCGCAGCGGCGCCGTCCAGACCGGCGTCGATCTCCTCGGCGTCCTGTGGATGCTCGGCCAGGTAGTCCTCCACCTCTCCGCCGCCCTGCACGGAGGCCACCGCGTCCAATTCGGCCTGCGCGGCGGCGACCGCGTCGGCGTCGACCTCGGGGGTGACGACGAGGGCGTCCAGTGCCTCGATCACCTCGTCCCAGCGGGTCGCCACCACCGAGCCGACCTCGTCCCAGAGCCGGCCGCCGGCCCTGCCGATGAACATGGTGGGTCCCTGCGCCGCGAGCGCGAAACCGGACGCCGAACCCAGCACCTCCTCGATCACCGGCAGGTCGCACACCTCGGCCAGTGAGCGCAGGATCGCGACCGTGTCGGCCAGTTCGGCCAGGCTCCAGACGTCGGGATGCTCGGCGACCAGGTCGGGCACCCCGACGATGTCGAACCGGTGGTCCTCGTCCGGCACCAACTCGTCGGCCAGCAGGGTGGCGGCGCGGTGCCACTGGGGGTGATCTTGCAGGTCGTGCTCGGCATCGGACCGGATGAAGGCGGCCAGGTGTGGCGCATCGGGCAGCAGGTACAGGGCGTCACCGTGGCCGAGGAACGCCTCCCACTCCTCGCCGTCCTCCACCCAGCGCTGCGCCCACAGAGTGATGCCATTGCCGTGGGTCAGGCTCAGCTCGATCGGGATGATGTCCGATGCCACGGTGGAAGTCCTCTCGAAGACCGGCTTTGTGAGTCCCAGGTGGCGCTATGGCGCGACCTGGGACTCACAAGCGCCAGCGGGGGCGGGTGCGGTGACGAGCCTAGCGGCGGCTCTAGAGCGCCCGGACGGCGTCCTCCAGCACGGTCAGGCCCTCATCCAGCAACTGCTCGGGGATCGTCAGCGGCGGCAGCAGTCGGATGACGTTTCCGAAGCTACCGCAGGTCAGCACGATCACGCCGGCGGCATGGCACGCCTTGGCGACGGCGCCGGCCGCGGCCGGGTCGGGGTCCAGGGTGCCGGGGGTGGTGAACTCGGCGGCGATCATGGCGCCGCGGCCGCGGACCTCCGCGATGCGCCGGGTGTCGGCGGCCAGGGTGCGCAGTCGGGGGATGGTGTGCTCGCCGATCCGGCGGGCCGCGGCGCACAGGTCGTGTCGGGCCATCACCTCGATCGAGGCCAGGGCCGCGGCGCAGGCGACCGGGTTGCCGCCGTAGGTGCCGCCCAGTCCGCCGGGGTGCACCGCGTTCATGATCTCGGCGCGGCCGGTGACGGCGGCCAGCGGCAACCCGCCGGCGATGCCCTTGGCGGTGGTGACCAGATCCGGTACCACCCCCTCGTACTCGCAGGCGAACCAGTCGCCGGTGCGGCAGAACCCCGACTGGATCTCGTCGGCGACGAACACGATGCCGTGGGCCGTGCACCAGTCGCTCAGCGCGGGCAGGAACCCGTCGGCAGGCACGATGAACCCGCCCTCGCCCTGGATCGGCTCGATCAGCACGGCCGCCACCTGATCGGCACCGACCTGCACGCTGATCTGCTCGATGGCCCGGGCCGCGGCCGCCTTGCCGTCCAGGCCGCCATCCCGCAGTGGGTAGGACATGCCCACCCGGTACACCTCGGGGGCGAATGGGCCGAAGGTCCGCTTGTACGGGTTGGCCTTCGCGGTCAGCGCCATCGTCAGGTTGGTACGGCCGTGGTAGGCGTGGTCGAAGACCACCACCGCGGTGCGGCCGGTGGCCGCGCGGGCGATCTTGACGGCGTTCTCCACCGCCTCGGCACCCGAGTTGAACAGCGCCGACCGCTTGGCGTGCGCCCCGGGGGTGAGTTCTGCCAGTTTCTCCGTCACCGCCACATAGCCCTCGTACGGCGTCACCATGAAGCAGGTGTGGGTCAGGTGGCCGGCCTGCTCCGCAACCGCGGCGGCCACGGCCGGGTTGGCGTTGCCCACGGAGGTGACGGCGATCCCGGAACCCAGGTCGATCAGCGAGTTGCCGTCCACATCCACCAGCACGCCCCCGTCGGCGTCCGCCGCGAACACCGGCATCGTGGCGGAGACCCCGGCCGCGACCGACGCCGCCCGACGCGCGGCCAGCGCCGTCGAGTGCGGCCCGGGCAGGGCGGTGACGAGGGTGCGGGCCTGGGGCAGTCGGTAGTCCAGAGCGGTGTTGCCGCCAGCTTGGGGGACGCGGGTGTCGGTCGCCGTCACGACGGGTCGCCCAGCGCGTGCATGACGTGCTTGATACGGGTGTAGTCCTCCAGCCCGTAGACCGACAGATCCTTGCCATAGCCGGACCGGCCGAACCCGCCGTGCGGCATCTCGGCCACGATCGGGATGTGCGTGTTGACCCACACACAGCCGAAGTTCAGCTCCGCCGACATCCGCATCGCCCGACCGTGATCGCGGGTCCATACCGACGACGCCAGCCCGTAGCGCACCCCGTTAGCCCAGGCCAGCGCCTGCGCTTCGTCAACAAAGCGCTGCACGGTGATCACCGGGCCGAAGATCTCGTTCTGGATCGCCTCGTCGTCCTGCTGCAATCCGGAGACCACGGTGGGGGAGTAGAAGAACCCGGGCGAGTCCACCCGGGAGCCCCCGGTCTGCACCGTGGCATGGTCGGGCAGCCGGTCCACCATCCCCGACACCCGCTCCAGCTGGGTGGGGTTGTTCAGCGGCCCGTACAGCGCCTCCTCCGTGTCCGGCGGCCCCGTCACCGTTCCCTTCGCCTGCTCGGTCAGCGCGGCCACGAACTCGTCGTGCACCCCCGGCCCGGCCAGCACCCTGGTTGCCGCCGTGCAGTCCTGGCCGGCATTGAAGTAGCCGGCCACCGCGATTGCCTCGGCTGCAGCGGCGATGTCCGCGTCGTCGAACACCACCACTGGGGCCTTGCCGCCCAGCTCCAGGTGCACCCGCTTGACCCCGTCGGAGGCCGACCGCGCCACCGCCATACCGGCCCGCACGCTGCCGGTGATCGCCACCATCGCCGGGGTCGGATGTGCCACCAGCGCCGCGCCGGTGTCCCGGTCGCCGGTGACCACGTTCAGCACTCCCGGCGGCAGGAACTCCGCCGCCAGTTCGGCCAGCATCAGGGTGGACACCGGGGTGGTGTCGCTCGGCTTGAGCACGATGGTGTTGCCGGCCGCCAGTGCCGGCCCGATCTTCCAGATGGCCATCATCAGCGGGTAGTTCCACGGCGTCACCTGGGCGACTACGCCGACCGGCTCGCGTCGCACGTAGGAGGTGTGCCCGGCCAGGTACTCGCCGGCCGCGCGGCCCTCCAGCGTGCGCGCGGCGCCGGCGAAAAAGCGCAACTGGTCCACGCACGGGGGCAGCTCCTCGGACGCCGTCATCGCCGTCGGCTTGCCGGTGTTCTCGCACTCCGCCGCCACGAACTCGGCGGCACGTGCCTCCAGCTTGTGGGCCATCCGCAGCAACGCCAGCTGCCGCTCGGCCGGCGTGGCGTGCGACCAGCCCGGGAATGCCGCGGACGCCGCTGCGAATGCCGCGTCGATGTCCGCCGCGCCCGATACCGGCGCCGTGGCGAAGACCTCTCCGGTCGCCGGATTCACCACGTCCGCGGCCGGGCCGTCGGCGTCGACGTACCCGCCGTTGACGAAGTTGCGCAGCTGCCGAACAGAGTCACCCATTCGAATTCCCTCCACGGTGCGACCGACGGTGATGACGACAGCCTGCCACGCCGATGCCGTTGTCTGGAAGACCCCGATATGACGACCGCGATGACATCGACGCAAATCTGCGACGGATACCGTCGCGAATCCTCAGATTGACGACGGTATGCGCATTCGCCTCTGGATAGTCGGCCAAGCAGCTCGGCGCGCGGCAGCCTCGGTGCGCCCGGATGGGTCGGGATAGTCGGCTGCATCAGCCACGAGGCATGGGACATGATGGCGACAGCGTCCGGTGGCCAGCGAGCTGCCGGTCGCCCGACCGGTGACGGCGGGCCGCCGCCGCGCCCGATCGGCACCGGGTTGCCCACGACGAGGGAGGCTGGCCATGGCGCAGCAGCAGGACGGCACCGGTCAGGCGGATCACGCCGACGAGACCGACCACGACGCCGGGACGGGCCCAGGCGGTGACGGGACTTCCGGCGATGCCGGCACCGAGGCGGATGGCGCCTCCGGGATGTCGGTGTTCGCCGCGGCCATCGAGCGCAAGAAGGCCGCCGGCCAGGCCCGCAGCGCCCACCTGGACGGCCGGGCCAAGGTCGGCGGCGCCACTTCGAATCACAAGACCTCGCGCACGTTCCGGCGCAAGTCGGGGTGAGAGCCGCCGGTGTGATGTGCCACGGCCAGGCACCGGCGGTGGGGCGCGAGTGGAGGGCCGACGGGAGCGACTAGAAACCCTGCCGGGACCGGCGCCGCTCCGATGGGCACCGCTCCCCATCGCGCCCCGTTTGGGCGATGCCCTACCCTTTGTACGGGCTCTGTGTGGGTTCTGTGCGGGCTTGGTGCGGGCGCTGTGCGGGCTGAAACGGGCGACGAGGGGCTGATATCGCGTGCCACGGTGCGACCGCCGCGCGTCGGCCGACCGGCCGGTCACACCGGCGCCCGCGGGGTCGGAGACGAGCCGATGATGCATCTCGCTTGGGGCGCGCGCACCGACCTCGGCCGGGTCCGGTCGGCCAATGAGGATGCGCACCTGGCCGAGCCGCCGGTGTTCGTGGTCTCGGACGGCATGGGCGGACACGCCGCCGGGGGCGTGGCCAGCGCCATCGTGGTGGACGAGTTCCGCCGCTGCGCCGGGGCGGCGACGGTGGAGTCCGACTGGGTGGCGGGTTGCGTCGCCCGGGCCGGCACTCGCATTCGCCGGCTGTCCGGAGGCGGCGCGACCGTGGTCGGGGTGGCGCTGGTGGAGCAGTCCGGAACGCCGTACTGGCTGGCGTTCAACCTCGGAGACTCGCGGGTGTACCGCAGCACGGGTGGCGTACTGGAACAGGTCAGCGTGGACCACTCGCTGGTGCAGGAACTCGTGGACGCCGGAGAACTCGAGCCGCACCTGGCCCGGACCCACCCCCGGCGCAACGTGATCACCCGGGCGGTCGGCGTGGCGGGTCCGTCCCATCCGGACTGCTGGTTGCTGCCGGGCGTGCAGGGCGATCGATTCCTGCTCTGCTCGGACGGGGTGACCGGCGAGTTGACCGACGGGCGGCTCGCGGAGATCCTCGCAGCATGCCCGGATCCGCAGCAGGCCGCCGACGCGCTGGTTGCCGAGGCGGTCCGGGCGGGCGGCCGGGACAATGCGACGGCGGTGGTGGTGGACGTGGTGACGGTGGCTCCCGGAACGGCCGGCGGCGATCTGACCCGGTCGGGGCCGGGCGGACGCCTCGTGATCCCGCAGGCCGGCACCGATGCCGCGGGGGAGGACACCCGGCCACGTCGTGGTGCCGGGGCCGCGGAGCTGTCGATCGGCGGGCGCGGCGCGGAGCCGGCGTGACGGCGCCGCTGGCTCGGCGGGGTGCCCGGTGACCGCCGGATACCGCCCGGGCGAGTCCTGGCTGGTGGCGACCCCGCAGGCGATGGCGTTCGTGGGTGGGTCGGATGCCGAGGCGGTGCTGCTATGGCGCGTGCTGTCCGGCGCGCCGTCGGCGGCGGCCGCCGCCGGGCTGCTGCTGGAGTCGGCGCTGCGGGACGGGGCCGCCGGGCTGGCCGGCCTGGGTGCCTTCGTGCTGGCGATCCGCGAAGCGAGCGGCGTGCGCGTGCTGTGCCGCGAGGTGGATGACGTCGCGGTGTGGGGCGCCGACGGGACCGTGACGGTGCTGGCCGGGAGCGGGCTGGTCGGCTGGGCCGAGGCGCTGTTTCCGCTGCCCTGCACGGTCACCATCGGCGATCCTGCCGGCGGTCGTGACGGCGACCTGCTGCCGGTACCCGGCGGGGTGGTACGCGCGGCGGCCGTGCGATGGGAGCCGGCCGGCGCGCCGGTGCCGTCGCCGGCGCTGGCGGCGCCGCTGCCCGACCCGGCAGCGCCGCCCGCATCGCGGCCGCTGCCCGACCCAGCAGCGCTGTCCGACCCGCCTCCACCGTCCGATCTGCCGGCACGGATCGTCGAGTGGACGCCGGCCGTGGAGGAGACCCGCTACGAACTGGGCGTGGACCTGGACGACATTCCCGGCGACGATCCACCCGACCGGTCCGCCAGCGAGACCGACCCGGCTCATCGCGCGACAGAGGTGGCCGACCCCGCCGGCGGATCGGCCTTGCGCGCGCCGACCCAGCCCCCCATCACGGCGGTGCCGCGAGCCGACCCCGGGACCGAACCGGCCGGGTCGTGGCCGCTCCCGGCGGAGGACCATGACGGGCTGACCCAGCTGGCGGAGGACCTGCCGATCGGGTTCACGCCGCCGCCGACGGCCGACGAGGAGGCGCCGGGCACCGTGCTCGCCGTGCTCTGCCCCTCGGGCCATGCGAACGCCCCGCACAGCACCACCTGCCGGCTGTGCGGGCAGCCCGTCGGCATGACCGAGCCGATCCCCGTGCAACGACCTGTCCTGGCCCGGGTTCGGCTGTCCACCGGCCAGGTGGTCGACCTGGACCGGCCGCTCGTGGTGGGCCGCGCGCCATCCGCCAGCCGCGTGCCGGCGCCGGACCTTCCGCACCTGGTGACGGTGCCCAGCCCGCACCAGGACATCTCCCGGACCCATGTGCAACTGCGGGTGGTGGACTGGCAGTTGCTGGTGACGGACCTGGACTCCACCAATGGCACCACGATCCGGTGCCCGGGGCGGCCGCCGCAGCGGCTGCGACCGGGCCAGGAAGTGGTCGTGCAGCCCGGCTGGTTGGTGGAACTGGGCGACGGTGTGAGCCTGGTGATCGAGGCGCTGTCGTGAGCAAGCGCCCGCCGGCTCCGCCACCGGTCCTGGCGGGATACACCGTCACCCGGCTGCTCGGTTCGGGCGGATTCGCCGACGTGTACCTGTACCGGCAGGCGCTGCCGCACCGCGACGTCGCCATCAAGGTGCTGATCCCCGGTGCCGCCGACGCCGGCACCCTCGCACAGTTCAACGCCGAGGCCAACCTGATGGCGGCGCTGTCCACCCATCCGGCCATCGTGACCATCTACCACGCCGGAATCGCCGCGGACGGGCGACCGTACCTGGTGATGGAGTATTGCTCCCGTCCGAACCTGTCGGTTCGTTACCGCTCGGAGCGGCTGTCGGTGGCCGAGGTGCTGCGCATCGGGGTGCGCATCGCGGGGGCCGTCGAAACCGCGCATCGGGCGGGCATCCTGCACCGGGACATCAAGCCCGCCAACGTGTTGACCACCGACTTCGGACATCCGGTGCTCTCGGACTTCGGCATCTCGGTGTCCCGGTCGGGGGGCCCTGACCGGCCTGGAGCGGCGGCCGGGCCGGCTCCGGCGGGCCCGGCCGCCGTGGGCATGTCGGTGCCGTGGACGGCGCCGGAGCTGTTCGTCGGTGCCACCCTGGGGGACGGCCTGCCCGGCGGTGACGAACGCAGCGACATCTACTCGCTGGCGGCCACCCTGTACACGGCGCTGGCCCGGCGATCGCCGTTCGACCGGCCGGGCGGGCCAAATGGGACCGCGGATCTGATCGGCCGGATTCGAAGCGCCCCGCTGCCCCCGTTGGGCCGCTCGGATGCCCCCGAGTCGCTGCAGCGGGTGCTGGCCCGCGCCATGGACCGGAATCCGGCGGCCCGGCAGGCATTCGCACTCGATCTGGCCCGCGACCTGCAGCGGGTGGAGGCCGAACTCGACCTGGCGCCCACTCCGGTCGACGTGCTCGCCGAGCAGGCACCGGCGGCCGCGGCCGAGTCGCCGGGCGGTCAGGCCACCCGGATCCGCGCGATCACCGTGGTGGACCCGGTCCCGTCGACCCGCGTCGGTCCGGTGCCGGGCGGGCCGGACTGGCCCGAGCCGGGCGGCCCGGGCCAGGGGTGGCTCGGCGGCGGCGCGGGCGTACCCGGTGCGGGAGCCGCGGCGCGTGGCCCCCTCCGGACCGGGCCCGACCCGGGGCCCGCAGCCGAGGTCGACACCGCCCGCCAGGGCGACAACGCCGCGGGCCGCCGGTCGCTGTTGCCGCTGTTGTTGGGCGGCGGCGCGCTGCTGGTGATCGTGGTACTGATCGTCGGGCTGATCCTGATCCGCGGAGACAAGACCCCGACACCGCCGAACGACGGCGGCGACCACCTCACGACCGTGCACAGCCCGGGTGACCCGCTCGGATCCGGCGTGCCCGCGCCGGCGAACCTGGCCGGTGTGCGGGCGGCCGACGGCGTCCGGTTCAGCTGGACCAACCCCGACCCTCGGCCGGGCGACACCTTCCAGTGGTATCGCACCGACGCGGCCGGCACCTCGCGGCGGCACGTGGTCACCGGCACCACCGTCACCGTTTCGGCTTCGGGATCGGTGTGTATCGCGGTCATACTGGTGCGTGGTGACGGGGCGTCGTCACCGGAACCGGCCCGCGCGTGCGGCGACGCCGCCGGGCCCAGTGGATCAGCGGCGCCGCGCACCACGTGAGCCGGCCCGGCTGCTGGGGGTGTGGCCATGCGGATGCATGTGGAGTTCTGCGGCGAGTGGACCGAGCTCGACCCCGATCGGCCGTTCACCATCGGGCGGGACGGCGACCTGCAGATCGACGACAACCCGTACCTGCACCGGCACTTCCTGCAGGTGAGCAACCTGGACGGGTTGTGGTGGCTGACCAACACCGGGTCCCGGCTGTCGGCGACGGTGTGCGATGTGGCCGGATCGGTCCAGGCGTGGCTGGCGCCCGGCGCCCGGCTGCCGCTGGTGTTCGCCGAGACGACGGTGCTGTTTACCGCGGGTCCCACCACCTATGAGGTGACGCTGGTCGGTGACGAGCCCACCTTCCTGCCCAGTGAGGTCGGTCGGGCCGAGTCCGGCGAGACGACGATCGGGCCGGTGGTGCTGACCGACTCGCAGAAGGTGCTGATCGTGGCGCTGGCCGAGCCGCTGCTGCGCCGGGACGGCACCAGCACCAGCGCCATCCCGTCGTCCAAGCAGGCCGCCGATCGGCTGGGCTGGGAGTTGACCCGGTTCAACCGCAAGCTGGACAACGTCTGCGACAAGCTGGCGCGCCGCGGGGTGCGGGGGTTGCGTGGCGGCCCGGGCCAGCTTGCGGTGAACCGTCGGGCCCGGCTGGTCGAGCATGCGGTGGCCTCCCGGTTGGTCACGCCGGCCGATTTGGTGATGCTGGACAACCCGTCCTGACATCCGTCGGACTGGTAACGGACGGTAGTTGGCGGTAGCGAACGGTCACAAGTTGCCGTCGGCCGTGGCGTCAGGTGGGACAATGGCGCAGCGTCGGCGACCCGTCGTGACGGGTCTGGGGATGGCGCGCCCGCGGCGTTCCGGGCGCGGGAACGAACGATCAGGGAGGCCCGGTGAGTCGTTCGACGGCCGGGCCGGCCCGCACCCGACGGGCCCTGGTGGTGATCGCCGTTGCCGCGTGCCTGGCGGCGCTGGTGATCGTGGCATCCCAATTCCCCGGCTATGCCGGAAGCTCCGTCACCGCCACGGTTCGCACCGTGTGGGTAACCAACCCGGCGCAGTTCCTGCTGGGCCGGATCAACCGGCAGATCGACGAGCTCGATTCGTCCGCGGCACTCAGCTCCGCCGACTTTGACGTGCGGCAGGACGGCAGCGATGTCTTCGCGGTGGACAACGCCGCCCACCAGCTGCGCCGGGTGGATCCAGCCACCGTGACGCTGTCCGAGCCGCTGGACTTGCCCGACCACGCCGTGGTCGCGTTGGGCGGTGGGGTGCTGGCGATCGGCGATACGGCCACCGGCCGGGTCTGGACCCGCTCCGCCGACCGGCTCGGCACCGGCGATCTGGTCAACACGGCCCCTGCCGCGACGGTGGCGCCCGGCGTGGTGCTGGCCGTGGGGACCGACGGCTCGGTGGCGGCCACCGCTCCCGGCCAGCGCCGGCTCACCCTGATTCCAAACGGCACCCCGACCACCGGTGACGGCGACCGGGCCGAGACCGTATCGCTCGGACGCGCGCTGTCCGCCGCCAGCACCGATCACCCCGCCCCTGTGGCGTTGGCCATGGTCGGGAGCACCCCGGTGGTGCTGGACCGCCAGGCCGGCGTGCTGCTGGCGCCCGGCCCCGGCCAGGCCGGCGAGCGGGTGCTGTCGCTGCCGCGCGGAGCCTCGGACCTCGCGCTGCAGCAGTCCGGCCCGGCCGCGGATGCGGTGCTGGTGGCCACCGGCTCGGCGCTGTTGCGCGTGACGCTCGCGGACGGCGCGGTCGGCAGTTTCGACACGGGCACCTCCGGCGCCCCGGCCGCCCCGGTCTGGCTGGACGGCTGCGCGCACGGCGCCTGGTCCGGTCGACACCCCACCTATCTGGCCTGGTGTGGGTCGACGCCGACGATCCGGCCCCTTCCGACCCGACCCGGCGGGACGGGGGGCCCCACCGGGCACGCGCTGGTGTTCCGGGTGAACCGCGCCGAGATCGTGCTCAACGACCTCGCCACCGGCGATACCTACCTGCTGGGCGAGCACCTGACCGTCATCAACAACTGGTCCCAGGTGGCGCCTCCCCGCGAGCAGGACTCCGATCCCTCCGGCAGCCGCGGCGACGAGAACGACTCGGACCAGGTCACCCTCAGCCGCGCCAACTGCACCGGCGCCGTCACCGCCCCGACGGCCTCCGACGACACCTTCGGCGTCCGCGCCGGACGACCGGCGATCGTCCCGGTGATGGCCAACGACGCCACCACCGACTGCGCGGCGGTCATCATCGACTCGGTATCCGCGCTGCCCGCCGACGCCGGCAGCGTCGCGATCGTCGACGGCGGCCGCGCGCTGCAGGTGACCGCCGCCGAGGGGGCGACCGGCCGGCTGCCCCCCCTCACCTATCGGCTCTCGGACGCGGCCGGGCACACCTCGTCGGCCACCGTGGCGTTGCGGGTGGTTCCGGCCGGCGAGCACCCACCGCCCGAACGGCTGCGCGGATCCGCCACCATGGTCGGGGTCGGGGGCAGGATCACCGCCGACGTGCTGGCCGACTGGTATTCGCCCGCCGGTGATCCGCTGTGGCTGACTGCCGTCAGCACCCAGGGGCAGGCACTGTCCGCCACGTTCCGGCCGGGCGGCGCGATCACGGTGCGCGACTCCGGCACCTCGGGCCCGGGCAAGCGGACCGTGACGTTCGCCCTCACGGACGGGGTGACGGTCAAACACGGCACCCTGACCGTCCAGGTGGTGCCGCCGGAGGACGCCGTGCCCCTCGCGTCGCCGGTCTTCGCCCAGACCACCGCGGGCACGCCGGTCACGGTGCGGCCACTGGACTCGGTGCTGGTGCCGGGCACCGGGGCGCCCCGGTTGTCCGCGGTGACCCCGGATCCGGTGGACGGCGATCCGCCGGCCGGGTTGACCGTCTCCGACATCCCGGACTCCGGCGTGGTGACGATCACGGCCGCCGCTCCGGGCGACTTCCGGCTGCACTACCAGGTGACGGCCGGGACGCTGGCCGCCACCGGGGTGCTGCGGATACGGGTGACCAATCCTGCGGCGGCCCGGACCGACCCGGTCGCCGTCACGGACGTCGGATATCTCGCACCGGACGGGCAGATCCGGTTGGACCTGACCGGCAACGACGTCTCCGTCGGCCGGCCGTTGGCCATCCAGCAGATCCACCTGCCCCCCGGATCTCCGCTGGTGGTGACGGTGTCGGCCATGCAAGTCGCGCAGGTGGCCGCGCGCCGGCCGCTGCCGGACGCCGGAAGCTGGTTCTCCTACACCGTGTCCGACGGGACTGCCGCCGCCACCGGCTGGGTGCATATCGTGCCCGTCGCGCAGACCGCGGGCCAGGGGCCGGTGGCCTCGCCGGCCACCCTGGTGGTGCGGGCCGGCGACGCCGGGACGCTGCCGCTGGCCGCCGTCGCCCAGGATCCGGACGGCAATGCCATGACGGTGCAGGACTTCCAGCCCCTGCCGCCCGGCCAGGGACTGCTGTTCGGCGCCGGCGATGCCATCCGTTATCTCGCGCCGATCACCCCGGTGGGGCCGATCTCCACGGTGTACTCCGTCACCGACACCGCCGGTCGTAGTGCCTCGGCGCCGCTGACGATCGTCGTCAAGCCGCGCGGGGACAACAGCCCACCCGGTACCCCGCCGGTGGCGACCCTGCGGGTGTTCGCCGGCGGTACGGGTAGCGTCTCGCTGCCGTTGGCCGGCATCGACCCGGACGGCGACTGGGTGACGGCGACGAGGCTAGTGGAGGCCGGAACGCTGGGCGCCGCAACGATTCGCGAGCCGACCGTGATTCGGTACGCCGCCGGCTCCCGCCCTGGCACCGACGTGCTGACCTACCGGGCGACCGATCCGTCCGGGGCGTCGGTGATCGGCCGGGTAGACGTGGTCGTCGTGCCGCTGCCGGACGTGGTTCAACCACCCGTCGCGCCGGATCTGAAGGTCGCCGTGGCGCCTGGCGGAACCATCGGGGTGGACGTGCTGGCCACCGTGACCGATCCGGCCGGGCTTGCCGTGCGGTTCGCCGACGCCCCCGCCGAGTCATCCGGCGCCGACGGGACAGCCGGACCGGAGGGATCCACCGCGGACGGCCGGGGTGCGATCCGGGTGCCTGCCGGATCGTCCGTCACCGCGCGCATCGACCACTCAATGCTGGTGGTCACCGCCGGGCCGAAACCCGTGGTCGTCCCCGTCGGCTACACCGTGGTCAACGCGCGGGGCCTGAGCGCCTCCGGTGTCGTCACCGTGACCGTCACCCCCGATGCGCCGCCCGTCCCGCCCACCGCGGACGACGTGTTCGCCACGTCGGACATGCTCTCCACCAACGGCACCAGGGTGGTGGTCGACGTCGCGAACCACGTCGCCAACCCGGGCGGCACCCTGGGCGACCTGCAGGTCGCCGTGCCGGATGTCGGGGACACGTCTGCCGAGCCCACCGGACGGCTGCAGGTGACCGTCCCGCTGACCAGCGCACGACAGGTCGTCGCCTACCAGGTCCGCAACGCCGCGGGGCTGACGGCCGCGGCCTTCATCGTGGTGCCCACCGAAAAGGAACTGGCACCCCGCTCGTCCGAGCCCGGCCTGAATCCGAAGGGCGTGTCGCTGACCGTGACCGCCGGTACCGAGGTGTCGATCGACATCCGCCAGCAGATCACCGGCGCCCCGCCGGGCCGTTCGCTCACGGTGCCCGCCAATGGCAGGGTCTCCGCCGCGGTCGGCGATCTGAGCCGGACCGATGCCACCCACCTGCGCTGGAGGGTGCCGGACGACGCATCCGGCCAGGCCGTGCTGCTGGTGGACGTCACTGACGGCCAATCGACCGCGCGGGCCAGCATCGTGGCCACCATCCGGCCGGCGCAGCCGCCCGCGCCGACGTTTGCCTCACCCGAAATCGAGGTCGCGGCCGGCGGCAGCACCCCCGTGGACCTGGCCGCCCTGACCACCCCGGGCAAGCAGGGCATGACCCTCACCTTCGCCGGCCCCACCGGGCAGGGACGGGGCGTGACGGGGACGCTGGCCGGCGGCACGCTAACCGTGTCGGCCGCCCCGACCGCCACCAAGGGCACCACCGTGAACCTCGGCATCACCGTCGACGACGGCATCCACCCGAAGGTGCCAGGGACCGTGCACGTCACCGTGGTCGCCTCCACCGCGCCGCTCGCCTGGATCCCGGAGATATCGCGCGGCGGGCAGCAGGGCGTCCCGGTGCAGGTCGACGTGCTGACCGGAGCGCAGAACCCGGTCGCCGACGCCGGGCCGCTGCGCGTGGTGGGGGCGACGGTGATCCGCGGTGCCGGGCAGGTGCGATATCAGGCCGGCGGCACCGTGTCCATCACCCCGGGGACGGGTCAGGTCGGGGACCTGGTGGTGCAGGTGACGGTGGCCGATGCCACCGGCGACCCGGATCGGGAGGTGACGGGCACCGTCACCGTCACCGTCGTCGGCAAGCCGGGCCGGGTCACCGGAGTATCGGTACTGACGCACGGCGACCGGACGGTGCAACTGTCCTGGGATGCTCCGGCCGCCAATGGCGAGAAGATCGACTACTACCTGGTGCGGGCCACCTCCGGGCCGTTCCAGCAGCGCTGCGCCGCCAGCCCGTGCCGGCTGACTGGGCTGACCAACAATGTCGCCTACCGCTTCACGGTGACGGCGCACAATGCCATCGGCAACGCACCGGTGTCGGCGCCGTCGGCGGCCGTGACTCCCGATGTGGCACCGGATGCCCCGGCCGCGCCGGACCTCGCGTTCGGCGACGGCTCGATCACCGCGACCTGGAAGGCGCCCGCCGACCGCGGCTCGCCGATCACGGGGTACCGGGTGTCGATCACCCCGGCACCGACCTCCGGCGCGGCCACCGTGACGGTGCGGCAGGGCACCTCGGTCACCTTCCGGCGGCTGACCAACGGCACCTCCTACCAGGTGACCGTCGTCGCCCGGAACTCCTCCGGCGACGACTCCGATCCGTCGCCGCCCGCCACGATGATCCCGGCCGCGCCCCCCGACACACCGCGCCCGCCGGGGCTGACCTACCTGCCGGACAAGGGGCAGGTCCAGGTCAGCTGGAAGTCGGTGGCGGGCAACGGTGACGACGCGCTGACCTACCGGATGCAGTGGACCGGCGACGACGGCACCAGCGGATGGAGCGAGGTATCGGCCGGCGACGACCTGGTAGGCACCATCGGACAGGCCGTTCTCGGGGTGACCTACCGCGCGACGGTGGCGGCGAGCAACAAGGCCGGCCGGTCGGGAACCTCCCGGGCCGGCACCGTGCGGGCCTTTACCGCGGTAGGAGCCCCGGGCGCGGTCACCGCGACCGCGACCGGCGCCGACCACACCGTCGCCGTGACGTGGACCGCCCCGGCATACAGCGGATGGGACATCGGCAGCTACGCCTACCAGATCGACGGTGCGGGGGAGTGGGTGCCGCTGCCCGCCAGGACCAGCGCCACCATCACCGACGACGCGCTGACCAACGGCAAGCAGCACACCGTGGCGATCCATGCCTGCACGGTGCAGGCCGCCGATGCCTGCGGCACCGGTGCCAGCAGCGGCGCGGTGACGCCGTTCGGCAAGCCGGTGGCGGTGACGGACCTGGCGGCGGCCCCCGGTGACGGCAGCATCGCGCTGACCTGGTCGGCGCCGGATGGCAACGGGATGGCCATCGCCGGATACGAATACAGCCTGGACGGCGGAACAACCTGGACCGACACCGGAAAGGGCACCGAGACCGGCGTGACGGTGCCCAAACTCGACGGCGTGCGGTATCGGGTCCAGGTGCGCGCGTTCCACGATGTCGACGGCGATGGAAAGTTCGCCGACGCGTCGAACACTGTGGTCCTGATTGGGCCGCCGAGACACCTAGACGTCGTCGACAGCGGCCAGACGTGGGTGAAATTCGCCTGGGAGCCGCCCGAGACGAGCGGGCAGACCTCGTACAGGTACCGCGCCAACGGCGGCAGCCCGCAGGAGAATGCATACGCGACGGTTTCTACTTCGTGCGGCACCGCCGTCTCTCTCTCGGTGGTGGCGATCGATGCCGACGGCAATGTCAGCGAAGCGGCCTCGACCAGCGGGTCGACCAAAGCGTGCCCGCCGACGTACCCGACGGGGACCGTGACAGGGGCCGGGGCGCCCGTTTTCGCCTCGCTGTACAACCTCACCCCGGATGGCAACCTCGGTCCCTACGGCCAAGCCCAGATCGAGTGCTGGAATCCGGCCTCGCTGATCGACTCTGATGGAGGCGACGGCTGGTTCAAACTCGCAAGCGGACAGTATTCCGGGCAATGGGTTGTCGCCAACAACTTCCCCCAATGGCGTTCGCTCAAGAGTCAGGTACAGGCGAACCCATGCCCCAAGACCTGACACTGGGGTGCGCAGTGCGAAGCCGGCACGACGGCGAACGCACGGCGCAGCGATCGACGAGGAGTCACCGCCCATGACCATGTCCCCGGAGCACGCGACCTGGTTCGCGCAGACCTTCTCCCAGCTGGTGGGCAACATCGGCCAGGTGGTGGTCGGCAAGTCGCGGCCGGTCGGGCTGGCCATCACCTGCCTGCTCAGTGAGGGGCACCTGCTGCTGGAGGACTTCCCCGGTACCGGCAAGACCTCCCTGGCCCGGGCGTTGGCCGCCACCGTGCAGGGGTCGCATTCCCGGATCCAGTTCACCCCGGACCTGCTGCCCAGCGACGTCACCGGCGTGACCATCTACGACCAGTCGTCGGGCAAGTTCGAGTTCCACCGGGGCCCGATCTTCGCCGACATCGTGCTCGCCGACGAGATCAACCGGGCCTCGCCCAAGACGCAGTCCGCGTTGCTGGAGGTGATGGAGGAGTCCAAGGTCACCGTGGACGGCGTTTCCTACGAGGTGGGCAACCCCTTCATGGTGATTGCCACCCAGAACCCCATCGAGCAGGCCGGCACGTACCGCTTGCCGGAGGCGCAGTTGGACCGGTTCTTGATGAAGACCTCGCTGGGCTACCCCGATCACGCCGCGACGGTCGAGATCCTCGGCGGCCGCACGACCCGGTCCCAGGTCCCCACGGTGTCGCCGATGATCACCACGGCGGCGGTGGTCGACATGGCCGAACTCGCCGCGACGGTGCACACCGACCCCGCCGTGCTGGACTACGTGGCGCGCATCGCCGAGGCCACCCGCACCGCCCCGGAGACGGTGATGGGGGTGTCGGTGCGCGGCGCGCTTGCCCTGGTGCGGGCCGCTCGCACCTGGGCCGCGGCGCACGGCCGGCACTACGTGATCCCCGACGACGTCAAGGATCTCGTCGATCCGGTGCTCGCACACCGGTTGGTGCTGGACGCCGAGGCCGAGTTCGCCGGGACCACCGCCGCCGGCCTGCTGGCGCGGATCCTGGACCAGATCGCTCCGCCGGAGCGCCGTCGGTGACGAGCCCGCCTGCCACCCGGGCGCGCACCGGGCCACCCGGGCCCGGCTCGGGGCCGCCGGCCCTCGGCCCGCCGACCTCCCGTCCCGAACCGGCCGCGCCCCCGGACTCGCCGGGCACCGACCGTACCGTCACCGTCCTGGCCCGGCTGTACACCCTGGCGGCACCCGCGTGGCCGGTCCTGCGGCGCGCGGCGGCGCCCATCACGCCGCTCGGGGCGGGCGCCCTGGCCGTCGGAACCGTCAGCGCCGCAGCCGCTCTCGTCACCGGCTGGGCGGAATTCCTGGTGCTGGCGCTCACCCTGGGGGTGGCATTGGCGGGTGCCGCGCTGTTTCTGATCGGACGCAGCTCCTATCGCGTCGGCATCGACATGCACGCCCAGCGGGTGGTGGCGGGAGAGCCGGCCAGCTGCGTGCTGACCTGCACCAACACCGGCGGCCGGCGGCTGCTGCCGGCCCGCATCGAGGTTCCGGTCGGCGGGTCGCTCGCCTCGTTCCGCATCCCCGCGCTGGCGCCGCACGCGGAGGTGGAGGAGCTGTTCGTCATTCCCACCGAGCGGCGCAGTGTGGTGACCGTCGGGCCGGCCGTGTCGGTGCGCGGTGACGCGCTCGGACTGCTGCGTCGCCAGGTGCGCTGGACCGCCGCGCAGGCCTTGTTCGTCCATCCGCGGACCGTGCCGTTGGCCGGCGCCAGCACGGGCATGCTTCGCGACCTGGAGGGGCAGCCGACCAGGGACCTGTCCAGTAACGACGTGTCGTTCCACGCGCTGCGTCCGTACACGCCGGGCGACGATCGGCGCTACGTGCACTGGCGGACCTCGGCTCGCACCGGAGCGCTGATGGTGCGCCAGTTCGAGGAGACCCGTCGTACCCATGTCGCCCTGGCGCTGTCGCTCGATCCCGCTGACTACGTCAGCACGGACGAGTTCGAGATGGCCGTGTCGGTGGCGGCATCCGTGGGTGTGCAGGCGATCCGCGAGGAGCGACCGGTGACCGTGTGCGTCGGTCAGCACGTGTTGCCGGCCCCCTCCGGGCAGCGACTGCTGGACGGTTTTGCGGGGGTGCGCAGCGTCGAGGGCGGTGGGCTGTTGCGGGCCGGCCTCGTCGCCGCCACCGCTGTTCCCAACGCGTCGGTGGCGGTGTTGGTGTGCGGTTCGCAGCCGGAGGCTGCCGTCATCCGCCGCGCGGGGTCGTTGTTCGCGGCGGGCATCCGGGTGGTGGCGGTGCGCGCGGCCGGTGGCAGGGCGGTGGCATTGTCCGCCGTGGGCGGCATCGACGTGGGCACCGTCGGCGCGCTGGCCGACCTGCCAGCGGTGATGCGCCGGATGCGGGCGACATGAGAGCCGCGGCGGCCGGCGGCCCGCGCTGCGTCGACGCGGCCGTGGTGGGGGTGCTGACCGTGCTGGCCGGCGCGGCGTTCGGGCCCGCCTACGGCGGGGTCCGGTTCCTGGCGGTGCTGGCGGCCGGCGCGATGGTCGGGGTGCTGGCGGCGCTGCTGCCCGCCGTGGCCCGGTGGCCGGGCTGGTGGACGCTGCCGCTGGCGGTGCTGGGCTATGTCGCGGTCTCCGGGATCGCGGTGCCCACCCGGGCGGCCGCCGGCGTGCTGCCCACCGGCGAGACGGTGCGGATCGCGGCGCCCGGCGCGGTGTCGGCGTGGAAGCAGTCGCTGACCGTGGCAGTGCCTGTCGGGTCGTCGGGCGCGCTACTGGTTCCGGCGCTGCTGGCGGCCACGGTGCTGAGCACCATCGGCGTGCTGCTGGCGGTCCGGCTCACGGCGTCCCCGGTCGCGCTGCTGGCACCGGCGACGATGGCGGTGCTGGCGGCGCTGATGGGCACCACGGTGGCCTGGCGTCCCGAGGTGGTGGGCAGCGTGGCGGCCGCCGCCGGCCTCGTCTGGGCGGGGTGGCGGCGCCGCCGCGCCGGACTGGTCGGGCTGGAGTGGCGCCGCCCGGTGGGGGTGCTGCTGGTGCTGGTGCCGGCGGTGGCGGTGGGCCTGCTGGTCGGCCCGCGCCTGCTGCCCGCCGCCGACCGGGTCGCGCTGCGGGCGATGGTGCAGCCGCCGTTCGATCCGCAGGCCTACCCGAGCCCGCTGGCCGGGTTCCGGCACTATGCCAAGACCGACCGGTCCACCGCGTTGTTCGAGGTCACCGGGCTGCCCGCCGGGGCGCGCATCCGATTGGCGGCCCTGGATTCCTACGACGGTGTGGTGCTGGGAACGTCGGCCGGCACCGGGACCTTCGCCCGGGTGGGCGACCGGATCTCCGGCGCCCCCGCCGGCACCAGGGCCACGGTGACGGTGACGATGCGGGGCTATGCGGACGTCTGGCTGCCCGACGCGGGGTACCTGTCCGGGATCGTGTTCGGCGGTCCCCGGGCCGGTGCGCTCACCGACCACTTCCGGTACGACCTGGCCACCGGCACCGGGGTGGTCACCAGCGGTCTGCGGTCCGGGGATGTGGTCACCGAGCAGGTCAGCGTGCCGGTGCCGCCCGACGCGGCTCGGATGGCCGGCGTGGCGGTGGCGCAGGTCGATCAGCCGGACCTGCAGGCGGTGCCCGATGCGGTCGCCACCAAGGCGGAGCAGCTGACCTCTTCGCTGCACGACGCGAGCCCGTACGCGGTGGCGACGGCGCTGGCGACCGGATTGCGCGACGCCGGCTACTTCTCGCACGGCGACAACGGGGCGGTGTCCTCACCGGCCGGGCACGGCGCGGACCGGATGATCCGGCTGCTGACCGCGCCGACCATGGTGGGCGATCAGGAGCAGTACGCGGTGGCGATGGCACTGATGGCGCGCTCGCTGGGGCTGCCGGCGAGGGTGGTGATGGGGTTTGCACCGCACGGGTCCGGGACGGTGACGGTGACCGGGGCGGACGTCACCGCCTGGGTGGAGATCCCGTTCGCCGGGGTGGGCTGGGTCGCGTTCGATCCCACGCCGGACCAATCGAAGGTGCCGCAGCAGCAGCGGCCCGATCAGCAGCAGGACGCCCAGCAACGGCAGGTGCAGCCGCCGCCCCCGCCGGAGCCTCCGGAGCGGGCGCAGACCAAGTCGGTGAAGGACGCCGGCGGCGATCCGGACTCCGGCGCCGACGACCGACAGGATCAGGATCAGCAGGTGGTGGCGGGCTTTCCGGTGGTGACGGTGCTGGCCGTCGGGATCCCGGTGCTGGTGATCGTGGCGCCGGTGTTGCTGGTTCTGTGGGTCAAGCGCCGCCGGGCCGGGCGCAGGCGGACCCGGGGCACTCCGGTGGCACGGATCGCCGGAGGTTGGTCGGAGGTCATCGACCGGTCAATCGACCTGGGGCACCCGCCGCGGGTCGGCGCCACCCGCGCCGAGGCGGGCGCGGCGCTCGACGAGACCTATGGGAGTGCGCTGGCGGTGCTGGCCCGGGAGGCGGACGGCGCGGTGTTCGCGCCGGAGCCGGTCGAACCTGCTCGGGCGGAGGCGTTCTGGGCGGACGTCCGGCGTGAACTGCGTGCCCTGGACGCGGGGCAGCCGTGGGGACGCAGGTGGCGGGCGCGCCTGTCGCCGCGGTCGCTGCGACGGCGTTCGACGGATGCCGCGGCCGGTGCCGACGGGGTGCACAGGGTGCGGCGATGAGGCCCGGGTTCGATCGACGGGTGACCGGGGATCCGGCGCCGGCGGGTGCCCGGGCGGCCGCCGCGGTGGTGGACATGCTGCCCGTGCTGGTGCTGTTGGCCGGCGCGTGGGTGATCGGCCTGGCGACACCCTGGCCGTGGTGGGTCGCGTGGGTGCCGGCGGCCGGTGCCGCGGCCTGGCTGGGGCTGTTGTGGTGGATGGCCGCCGCGGATGGGCGTACCCCCGGCAAGCGATGGCGGCATCTGGCCGAGGTCGCGGAGCGGACCGGGACCGTGGCTGCTCCCGGCCGGGTGCTGGCGCGGCTCGCGCTGCGGGGGGCGCTGGTGCTGGTGACGATGGGCATCGCCGGGCTCTCGTTCCGGTGGGACCCGGCCGGTCGGGAGCGGACCTGGTGGGACCGCGTGGTGGGCACCGTGGTGGTTCCCGGTGGGCGCGCCACACCGTCCGACGACGCGGCCGATCGGTGGGCACCTCCCGAGCCGCCACCGACCGCGGCCGGTGGTGGCTGGGTGCCGGGGCCTGGCCGTGGCGTTGTTCCGGCGCAGCCGGTGCCCACGCCATCGGGGCGGGTGCCGGTGCCTACCCCGCCGCCGGGGCCGGTGTCCGTGCCACGGCCGCCCGGAAGCCGGCAGGGCCCGTTGCCGGTTCGGGATGACCCCTCGTCGGCGGCGGGCTTCCTGGCGCCACCGCTGATCGGCGGAGCACACCGTCCGGTGCCGCCGGCGTCGCCGGGCGGGTTGGCATCACCTGGTGCGTCGGCCCAGCCGGGCACGGGGGTGGCGCTGGTCTGGGATACCGGCCGTCGCATCCTGGTGACGGGTCGAGTGGTGATCGGCCGTGACCCGGTGCCCGGCGACGGCGAACACGTCGACCAGCTGCTGCCGGTCACCACCGACTCTGTCGGAGTGTCCAAGACTCACCTGCAGATCGACGTGGGTCCTACCGGCATCCTCGTCACCGATCGGCGCTCGACCAACGGGGTGCGCATCGCTCACGCGGACGGCAGCGCCGAGCGCTGTCCGCCGGGTGTGCCGGTGCCCGTGGTGGCGGGTGACGCGGTGCATTTCGGTGGCCGCTTCGTCACCGTTGACGGCTGAGGATCCGAAGCCCGCCTCCTGAGATCGGTTGGCGGGCTCCGGATATCGATTTACCAATGATGGTAGATGTCGATCACCAACCGGTGTCCCGCCCCCGGCCCGGGCAGCACGAACGCCCGCATCGGCAGCCGGGCGCGCACGCCGAGCCCGATGGTGGTCTGGCCCTCGAACGACCCTGCGAACGCCACCTGACGCAGGGCGGAATAGCCCGTGACGTCGGCCAACTCGTTGCGATTGACCATGCGGAGGGTCGGCGTTCCGGTGCGCACGTCGTAGGCGGGTGCGTGCACGACGATGCGGATGTCGGCGGCGCCGCGCAGGGCGACCACGCTGCCGCTCCCTTCGCGACGCACGGTGTCCACGTAGCGGACATCGAAGCCGAGCTTTCCGGTCCCGGTCCCGGCCAGATCCAGTACCAGCCGATCGAAACAGGGGTGTTGTCCTGTACGCACGCCGACGATCGGTTGTGTTGTCGACCCGGTCGCCACCTTGGCCAGGGAGCCCCAGTAGACGGTGCTGCAGGAGGGGACCGTGGCTGCCGCGGTGGCGGGAACCGCCACGACGGCGAGAGTCGCGGTCACGGCGAGGGTCAGGGCGAGCGCCAGCCGTCGCGGTCCGCGCGGCTGTGAGGGAGTAACGCTCATGGTGTCCTCCTTTCGGTGAAGGGACACCGTTAGGACGTGCGATGTCGTGTGTGGTTCCCGTCACATCGCGCTGTGCCGGCTCCGCTCGTGGCGGCCCGTCCGACCGGCGGATCCGATTTGTCGGCGCATGGTGACCCGCGGCCAGGCGTCCAGGCCTCGGGCCGCCTCCGCCTGGCGCACGGCTCGCAGCTCCGGTGACAGCTCGTCCTGGTCCAGGACATCGAACCCGAGCCGCGCGTAGTAGGGGGCATTCCAGGGCACATCTCGATAGCTGGTCAGGGTGAGCCAGGTCAGGCCGCGACGGCGGGCCCAGTGCTCCGCCGCGTCGATCAGATCGCGTCCTATGCGACGGCGAGCGTGGTTCGGATGCACGGTGACCTGTTCGATGTGTGCCGCGCCGGGGAGCACATCGATCAGCAGATAGCCGACCACCCGCCCGCCGTCGTCCGCGACCAGCAGTCGGCCCGCGCGTTGATAGCGGGCGAGATCCTCTGTCGTAGGTGGATTGTCGTCGGCGACGGCGTCCATGCCAAGGGCGCGGAATAGGTCTCCGGTGGCCAGTTCCATCGCAGGCAGACCCGTAAGGTCGCACGCGCCGGCGAGTCGGATCTGGACCATGGCAACCAGCTCTTGTTCCTCCCCACTTCAACATATAGCGCACCAGGGGGCTTGCGGCAAGGCCCCGGTCAGGCGGCAGAATCGCTGTCCGCGGCCGGGCAGTCCCGGAACCGTTAGCGAGCCACGGCAGTGCGGACGTGCCGTCGTCGAGGGGAGTCCCGAACGTGAAACCCAGTGTGTCCAGCGTCTTTCGACTGAACGATGCGGGCGGCGGCAAGGACGACCCGTCGTTGATCGGGGCCGATGCGCAGCATTTCGCGGTACTTGCGACCGCGCTGGAGCACGCCACCGACGACCTGACCGAGCGGCTGGCCCAGGCGCGGCGGGCACCGGGCGGTGGCGGCCAGGAGGCGATGGAACGCGACCAGGAGATCCATCGACTGACCGCTCGGCTGCGGCTGCTGCGCCGGTATGGGGTGGATCTGTGCCTGGGCCGGATCGTCGGCCTGGGCGGCGCCGAGCCGGTGTACATCGGGCGGATGGGACTGACCGATGGCTCGGGCCGACGGCTCCTGGTGGACTGGCGATCGCCCGTCGCCGAGCCGTTCTTCGGGGCCACCCACGCCAACTCGATGGGACTGGCCAGCCGACGGCGGTATCACTGGACGCGGGGCCGGATCACCGACTACTGGGACGAGGTATTCAGCACGGACGAACTCGCCGGCGCCGGCCGGAGGGCGGCGCTGGACGATCAATCGGCGTTCCTCGCCAGCCTGGGTGCCAGTCGATCACCCCGGATGCGGGACGTGCTGGGCACCATCGCCGCCGACCAGGACGCTATCATCCGGGCCGGGTCGACCGGCGCGCTGGTGGTGGACGGCGGTCCGGGCACCGGCAAGACCGTCGTCGCGCTGCACCGCACCGCCTACCTGATGTACTCCGACCCGCGGCTCGGGCATCACCGGGGCGGGGTACTGTTCGTCGGTCCCCACCAGCCCTACCTGGCCTACGTCTCGGACGTGCTGCCCAGCCTGGGCGAGGAGGGCGTGCAGACCTGCACTCTCCGGGACCTGGTCCCGCAGGGTGCGGGTGCCCGGCCGGAGCCGGATCCCGTGGTGGCGCGATTGAAGTCGTCCGCGCGGATGATGACGGCGATCGAACCGGCAGTCGCGTTCTACGAGGAACCGCCCACCGAATCGATGTTAGTCGAGACGCCGTGGGCCGAGATCCCGCTGCGCGCAGCGGATTGGGCGGAGGCGTTCGCTTCACCCGACCCTGGCACGCCGCACAACGAGGCCCGGGACGCCGTCTGGGAGGCGTTGCTGGCGATTCTCGTCGACGCCTACGGCCAGGACGACGATGTACCGCCCGAGGTGCTTCGGCGTGCATTGGTGCGTAACCGGGAATTGGTCGGTACCTTCGGCCGGGCCTGGCCGTTGATCGACCCTGCCGACCTGGTCGGCGATCTGTGGTCGGTGCCGGCGTATCTGCGTCGGTGTGCTCCCTGGTTGGAACCAGGTGAGGTGCGGGCATTGCAACGCGCCGACCCGCGGGACTGGACGGTCGCTGATCTTCCCCTGCTGGACGCGGCGTGGCACCGGCTGGGCGACCCCGAGGCCTCGCGACAACGCCGGCGGCGTGCGGCGGCCGACGAAGCCGACCGGATACGGATGGCCAGCGTGATCGACGAGGCGATTGCCGCCGACGACTCCGAGATGCTGGTGATGTCCATGCTGCGCGGGGACGATCTGAGGGCCGCCCTGGTCGATCCGGACGCGGTGCCAGAGGTTGAGCCCGATCGACTGGCCGGGCAGTTCGCTCACATCGTGGTGGACGAGGCCCAGGAGCTCACCGACGCTGAGTGGCAGATGCTGTTGCTGCGTTGCCCGTCCGGCAGCATGACGATCGTCGGTGACCGCGCGCAGGCTCGGCGGGGATTCGCCGAGTCCTGGCCAGAGCGACTGGAGCGCGTGGGCCTGCGCGACATCCGAGTGGCGCGACTGGGGATCAACTATCGGACGCCGCAGGAGGTGATGTCCGAGGCGGAGCCGGTGATTCGGGCGGCGTTGCCGGATGCCAATGTGCCGACCTCGATCCGGGCCAGTGGACTACCCGTGGTGCACGGCCGGGTGGAGGATCTCGATGCCGTGGTAGGCCGCTGGATCGCGCAGCATTCGGAGGGTGTGGTGTGTGTCATCGCGGAATCGCTGCCCGCGATTGCCGACGCTCACCGAACGACGCAGGCCCTCGGAACTGCTGGCGCCCTCGGAACTGCTGGCGCCCTCGGGATTGCCGACAGCGCCGGAGCAGCGGCAGCGGTGGGCTCGGCCGGCGGTATCGACGTAGCCGGAGCAGCCGTTGGCGACACCGCCGGAGCCGACAATGCGTTCGGCACCGCCCGCGGTGCGGCGAGCACCCGGGTCAGGTGGCTGACCCCCGAGTTGTGCAAGGGGCTGGAGTTCGACCTTGTGGTACTGATCGACCCGGATAGGTTCGGCCTTGAAGCGCGCGAAGAGCCTGCCGGGCGTGCGCGTGATGGCATCCCGGGCGCTGTGGATCGTTACGTCGCCATGACGCGCGCCACTAGCCAGCTGGTGATCCTGACGACCGGACGGCCAACGCCGGTCATCCGTGCCGCTCTGCCCGTGCGACTGCGGGAACCAGCCCCGAAGTCGGTGACCTGCCCAGGCTCTCATTGACGGAGGCCGTCCGGCACGACACCAGCACCGCTCACTGTCTGCTGATGGTGGTGAGCAGATCGGGGAGGTGGAAGTGTGTGTTGCGGCGAGGTTTTCGTGTCGGGTCGATGTGCGGGGGTGGGATGAACCGGGGCCGTCCACCGCCTGGGTCGGGGTCGACGCGCCATCGGCCTTGGTGGATCAGCACGTGATGCCGTCGGCACAGCAGGACTCCGTTGCTGATATCGGTGGCGCCGCCGTGGGACCACCAGATGAGGTGGTGGACCTCGCACCACGCCGGTGGAATGTCGCAGCCGGGGAAGGCGCATCCCTTGTCCCGGGTGGTGACGGCGCGGCGCTGCGCCGCGGTGAACAGTCGCATCGCACGGCCCTGGTCCAGCACCACCGACTCGCCGCCCAGGACCTGCGGAATGATCGCCGCGTCACAGGCCAGTAGCCGGGCGGTGGCGGGGTCGGTGACCCCGCCGTAGTCGAACCAGCCGCACCCGCGGCGCGATCCGGAACCCGAACCCGAACCCGAGCCGGTGCTGGGGCCCGAGCCGCCGCGTGCTGGGGTACCGGAGTTGCCCGCGCAGTCGGCGCCCTGGCCGGGCCGGCCGGCGCGGGGGTGGGGACGGGTGTGGATGGTGGGGTGGCCGAGTAGGTCGTCCAAGCCGATGGTGACAACCACCTGCGGGCGAACGCCGCCGTCTTTCGGCCCGGCTCCAGCGGTGAGGTAGCGGTGCAGGATTTCGGCGAACGCGTGTGCGCGACGCAGCGGCGCCGGCCGCGGGCCCGGGGTGTTCTCGTCGAGGGGTTTCGGCGTGGATAGCGCCTCGATCGCGACCTGGAGGTGTTCGGCGGTCAGCGGGTCTGCCAACCCGCGGTACGGGGTCAGCCCGTCCCGGCGGCGCCGGCCGATGTGGAGCTCGGCCCGGTCTGCGGCGTCTTTGCCGGTCAGGGTGCCGTCCGGGTCTACTCGTAGCAGGATTTGGTCGGCGACCTGGCGTAGCCCGTTCGCGTCTCGCATTCGTGCCTGCTCGTGCAGGGCCGCCTGGCAGGCAGCCCTGGTGTGTTGGTCGACCTCGGCTGGGACCTTGGCCCAGCAGTCGGTGATCACCTTGGCGTGTCGGTCGGAGAAGGCGCCGGCATCGACGCCGCGCAGCAGCTCCGGCATGGCGGGCGGAATCGTGACGCCGCTGAGGTTGTCCCGGGGCAGGGACGCCTGGGCGGCGGCGACCCTGGCCCGGGCGTCGGCGATGGTGAGGTTCAGGGCGTCGTGTAGCAGGTGCGCCGCCGACCGGGCATCGAGCATGCCGGCCAGGCCACGCTGATCGATTTCTCCGGCCAGTCGGACCTGTATCCCGTACCCGGTGCGCAGCGCGGCCTCGACCTGACGGGCCAGGCCAAGCAGATCCGCCTGGCCCAGCGCCCACAGCGGCAGGCCGCGCAGGTCGGCGAGCGCGGTGCTGATGGCGCAGACCCGGTCTCGGGCCGCGGTCAGGGCCGCGGACACGGCGGCGGGATCGTCCGCGGACACCGTGCCGGACACGTCCACCCCGGTGCCCCGGCTGGGGTGGGACATGCCCGCGCACCGGTCGGCATCCACCGCCGTAACGACGCCCACCCCGCCGGCGTCGTCACCGATCAGCCGACCCGCGCTGCTGGATGGCTGCTCCAATCCACTCATACCGACGACTGTACGATGAAGGTACGACAGTCAGGTCCAGATCCGGGCTGTGCACTTGGCCCGGCTGGCCCAGCGGCCGTGCGACGCGGCTCGCACCGACCGTCATCCGCAGGCAAGATCGGAATATGAGTCCTCGGGTGCTCGCGGTCAGTCGCGACGGAATCCATCGCTTCAGCAAGACTCCCCGTGCCGCGATCGGGCTCGTCGAAGGCATGGGCGTGGCCGGCGATGCGCACGCCGGAACCCTGGTGCAGCACCGCTCGCGGGTCCGTCGTGACCCCAACCAGCCGAACCTGCGTCAGGTCCACCTGTTGCAGGCCGACCTGCTCGACGAAGCCCGTGCCGCCGGGCACCAGGTCGGTCCCGGCGGGCTCGGGGAGAACATTCTCACCGCGGAGCTGGATCTGCTCTCGCTGCCGACCGACACCCGGCTTCGCATCGGCGAGGCGGTCGTCCGGATCACCGGGCTGCGCAACCCCTGTCGGCAGATCGACGACTTCTCGGCCGGCCTGCTCAGGCTCGTGGTGGCTCGCGTCGATGGCCGCCCCTCGGGCTCGGCGGTCACTCTCGGCCCGACCGGGGGAGCGGAGTCGATTGACGGGGTCGGCATCGTGCGTCGGGCCGGGGTCATGGCGGTGGTCGAACGCGGCGGCGAGGTCCGGCCGGGCATGGCCATCGACGTGGACCTGCCCGACCCCCCGCACCGCCCCCTGACGCCGGTGTAGGGCACGACGGCTGCCGGATGTCACGACGGAGCGCGGCAGATCCGATCGACCCGCCGTCGCCCATCCGGCCCACGTCGCTCGCCGCGCGGAAATACCGTTGACGGCCAGGGGGCCCCACGGTCTAGCCTCGGCCCCGACAGCCGTCGAGGACTGACGACCCTCGGGCCGCGCGGGATTCGGCCCGGCAGGCGGCCGTCCGCGCGTCACGGCGTACCGACGAGAGGCCGATCAGTCGGCAAAGGTGTGGTGGCACAGCGACTTGGCCCCCGCCCACACCTCCAGGGCTCCCGCCGCCTGGAGGAACGATGAGACCACCCACCTCACCCGCAGTGACACCTGCCCGCACCCTGGCCGCCGACCTGGCCACCACCGCACCCGGAACGCCGGTGACCCTGATGGGCCACGTCCATCGCCGGCGCGAACTGTCCTCGGTGGCGTTCGTGATCCTGCGCGACCGATCCGGGCTGGCCCAAATAGTGCTACACCCAGAAGAGGTGCCGCCCGGAGGCCTGCCGCCGGAGGAGACCGCCGTCCGGATTACCGGTGTCGCCGCCCGGAACGTCCAGGCGCCCGGTGGCTTCGAGCTCGTGACGCCGACCATATCGGCTCTGACCGAACCCGCGCACACCCCACCGGTCGAGCTGTGGCGCCCCACCCTGCCGGCGAGCCTGCCGACGCTGCTGGACCATGCCCCGGTCGCCTGGCGGCACCCGAGGCAACGCGCCCACTGGGAACTGGCGGCGGCCAGCCTCCGCGGCTTCCGGAGCGCCCTGAACGCAGCAGGGTTTACCGAGGTGTGCACTCCGAAACTTGTTGCCTCGGCGACGGAGTCGGGCGCGAACGTGTTTCCGGTGGACTACTTCGGCCGGCCCGCCTACCTTGCCCAGAGCCCGCAGTTCTACAAGCAGCAGCTGGTCGGGGTCTTCGAGCGGGTCTACGAGGTGGGGCCGGTGTTCCGCGCCGAGCCGCACGACACCGCCCGCCATATGGCCGAGTATGTCTCGCTGGACGTCGAACTCGGCTTCGTGCACGACCACCGGGACGTGCTGGCCGTGCTGCGTGACGTGCTTGCCGGGATGCTCGCCGGCATCGCCGGACACGCGGCGGACGCCCTGGACCGGCTCGGCATCACGCTACCCACGATTCCCGACCAGATACCGGTTGTCCACTTCGCCGAGGCTCTGGCGTTGGTGGGCGCACCGGCCGACGCCGCGGACCTCGCACCGGACCACGAACGTGCCCTCGGCATCTGGGCCCAGGACACATTCGGCGCCGAGGTGCTGGCCGTCGAGGGATATCCGCTGCGCAAGCGGCCCTTCTACACGCACGGGTGGACTGGCCGACCGATCGACGGTGGACCGTGGACCAATAGCTTCGACGTGATCTTCCGAGGCCTGGAATTGGTCACGGGCGGGCAGCGGCTGCACCGGTACGCCGACTACGTCGCCGCCATCCGGTCCCGCGGGGAGGCCCCGGAAACGTATGCGCCGTACCTGCAAGCGTTCCGGCACGGTATGCCGCCGCACGGTGGCTTTGCCATTGGCCTGGAGCGCTGGGTCGCCCGGCTGGTCGACGCTGCGAACATTCGCGAGGTGACGCTGTTCCCGCGGGACCTGCACCGGCTCTCCCCGTGACGGTCATCGTGCCATGCGACGGTGGCGCTCCGCGCTACCACCAGGAAATCAGCGCATCCTCGGTGAGTTCACACTCCTAGACATCCGATCGGGATGACGTGGACGCCGTCTGCACGGAGGCCGCCGGTGCCCGTGCTGGTAATGACACCGAGGCAGGCGGGTTCACCATGGCGTGTCTTGTCGACATTGGCGCTGAACTTCAGCAGGGCGGCCGCGCCGTTGTCAACATGACGGGGATTGAGTTTGACCTCGAAGGCGGCCCACTTGTTGTCGTTGATCGAGACGACTGCGTCTACTTCGTTGCCGTTGCTGTCCCGCCAGGAGTCGACGGTACCGCGATGCGGCTGAGCGAGGATTCTGAGATCACGAATGACGAGAGCTTCGAAGTGGTACCCCGTGGCGCGCGGATCAGCTCGTAACTCGGCACTGCCAATGCCGAGTGACGCGGGACCCAGTGAGGGATCGACGAAGTAGCGAGCCTCTGCGGTGCGAAGCGGGGTCTTGGAGCGCATGTGCGGTCGCCATGCCGCGGAGTTGTCAGTGAGGCGAAGCCGCTCCATAGTGTCGAGATAGCTGCCAATTGTCTCGGCCGAGAGCGACCGCGAATCGCCGGCGACGTCTTTTGCAAGCTCGGTCTGCTTCACGGCTTGGCCGACGTTGCGCGCCAGCGAAGCGAACAGGCGCCTCAAGTTGCGCGGGTTGCGGCGGTGTCCCATCGCGGGCATGTCGACCTCGATGACTTGATCGAGGTACCCCTGGAGCCAGTCGCGGGCAGCGTCTTCGGGCCAGTCGGTAATCTCTGGCCAGCCTCCGATAACGATTCGCCGGAGCAGTTCGTCGAAGGTCAGATGGGTTCCGAGACCGGTTTGCCTTTCTCCGGCCAACAGCGCGGCGAAGGACATCTCGCCATTGGAGTGGCCGCTCTCGTAAAGGCTCATAGGTCGCATCTGGAGCGTCCCGAATCGTCCCGCACCCGAGTGACGGCTGGCGTCGTCGCGGGGCCGGGCCGATCCGGTGAGGATGAAGTTGCCCATGGAACGGTGATCGTCGACTTCACGACGGATGCGATTCCAGATCGTCGGTTCGAGCTGCCACTCGTCGAAGAGGATGGGAGGCTCGCCGGCGAACAGTGCGTCAGGGTCGAGCACAACCTGGGATCGGGCGGCGTCATCGGCGTCGAAGCGGATGATCGTTCGAGCGACCTGGGACGAGGTCTCGGTCTTGCCGCATGCCTTCGGCCCTTCGATGAGCACTGCGCCGTGAGCACGGCGCAGGCGGGTGAGCTCGCTGTCGGCGATGCGGGGACGGTAGACCATGTGACTAGCCTATCGTTCGCATGGATTTGAAACCCAGGATTCGCATAGAACGAAACCGGCGTTGTGAATAATCTCAAGCCAGTGTTTTGCACCTCAGGCGGGGTCAGATTCCCGCGCCGAACGCTCTACCCGGGTTGAGGCCCCGGCGGCATGATGGCCGCTCTCGCCCGCCGTGGCCGGTTTGGACCGTGTCACCGGCGCGGAGGGCATCCCACCCTCTCTGCCCTCACAGTAGGAACCCCGCTGCGCCTCTCGGCTGAGTGAGTGGGCTCAGTCTCGGTCGGCGCGGGCGATGTGGGTCATCTCCTCGCGGGAGATGACCTTGACCCGTTCCCGGGCGAGTGCCGCACCGGCCGCGGTTTCCGCGTCGCCGAGGGCGCGCTCGTGCGCGTCGAGCCGGTCCCAGCCGGCGAAGTCCGTCACCGGCAGGTCCTTGCCGGCCAGCAGCGCCAGCACGGCCGTCCTGTCCCGCTGCGGGGCGCGAGACAGCTGCGGGGCGTCTGCCAGCAGGTTGGCTACGGTTTCGGCGGCGTCGGATTTGGTGCTGCCGATCAGCCCCACCGGTCCACGCTTGACCCAGCCCGTCGCGTAGATTCCCGGGACCCGTTCGCCGTCGGCGTCCAGCACGCGCCCCGCGACGTTGGGTAGCACGTTGGCCGCCGGGTCCCAGGGCAGCTCGGCGAGCGGTTCGGACCGGTAGCCCACCGCGCGGTAGACGGCCTGCACATCCCAGTCGTGCAGCTCGCCGGTGCCGGACACGGTGCCATCGCCGGCCAGTACCTGGCGCTCGGTGCGCAGCCCGGTGACGTGCTCGGAACCCAGGATTGCCACCGGGTTCTGCAGGAAGTGGATGTGGATGCGTCGATGTGGGCCCGGGGTGGGTTCGCGCAGCGCCCATTCGGAGAGCACGTCGACCACCATGCGCAGCGACTTGGACCCGGCCAGCGCCTTCTCCGAGGCCTCGTCGAATTCCATCCCGGCGGGGTCGACCACGGCCTGCACGTTGGCCGAGCGGTCGATATCGCGCAGCTCGACAGGGGTGAACTTGGCCTGGGCCGGGCCCCGCCGGGCGAACATGTGCACGTCGGTGATGGACGATGCCCTGAGCACCGCGTGCACGTGCGGGGGGATCTCGGTGTAGAGCAGCTCGTCGCCGGTGCGGGCCAGGATTCGGGACACGTCCAGCGCCACGTTGCCCACGCCGAGCACCGCGACGGACCTCACGCCCGTGAGGTCCCAGCCCCGCTCCCGGTCGGGGTGCGCGTCGTAGAAGGACACGAAGTCGGCTGCGCCGTGGGAGCCGGGCAGGTCGATCCCGGGCAGATCCAGGTGTTTGTCCCGTTCCGCGCCGGTTGCGACGATGATCGCGTCGTAGTACTGCCGCAGCTCATCCAGCGTGACGTCCACCCCGACGTGCACGTTGCCCAGAAAGGCGATCCGCGGGTTGGTCATCACCTGGTGCAGCGCCACGATGATCGCCTTGATCCGCGGGTGATCCGGTGCCACGCCGTAGCGGATCAGTCCGTACGGGGTGGGCAGCCGGTCGAAGATGTCGACCGTGACGTCGGGATCGGACTTGCACAGATTGTCGGCGGCATAGATACCGGCCGGACCGGCGCCGACGACGGCCACCCGCAGTGGCTGGGACATCCACATCTCCTCATAGCTGTTCATCACGCGACCGGCCGCTGGTAGATCGATCCGCACGACTGATGGGCGGGCGACCAGCGGTGACGAACCCGTCGGGGTCGCTCGCGCAACCCTTCCAGGTTACCGGCGGCCCCGACTGCCGCCGCGCGCACGGCTCTGCCACCCGCCCGGAGGCCGACCCAGCCGCTATCGTCGGTAGTGGCTGGTGGTGCCTGTGTGACGGGAGTGACGGGCATCCGGGGGCCGATCGCGAAGGGGAACCGTAGGCATGGTGAGGCGAAGTGCCCGGCAGCATGGCCGCCCGCCCGGGCGGACCGGGATGCTGGTGGCGACGCTGTCCGCGCTGACATCGGTGGCCGTGCTGGTGTCCGGGTGCTCCGTCCTTGGGCTGAGCAGCGAGGACCCGGTGGACGCCTCGATCGTCACCTCCGCGGCCCCGGTCGCCAGCGGCGGCTCCACCTCGAGAGCCGTCGTCACCATCCCCACGCTGGGCACCGGGAGCTCTTCCACTCAGGCGACGCCCACCCCCTGGGAGGACCTGACCAGCAGCTCGGCCCCGCCGAGCACGTCCGAGCCGCCGCTGACCGCACCGACCACCACCCGCACCACGCTGACCTTCTCCTCCTTCTCCACCGCGACCAAGCCGACCGTCGCCGCGCCGAGCCTGTCGGCTACCCCCCCGCCGAGGTGCTACACCGAGGGCAGTTGTGCCGCGCTGGACTCCGATTCGGCCGGGTCCGGGACGGTGCTGGTGGTCAACCCGCCCGGCGGGGATGCCAGTGTGGCCATCCTCACCGTGGGCGGCAAGGCCGTCGACGCGCTCTCGCTGGCCCGCCTCGGATCGCCCTCGGTGGACTGCGCGGGCTCGCACTGCCTGGTGCAGGGCACCAACTCCGGCGTGCACTTCGGCGGGCTGGTCGCCGTCAACGGCAGGCGGCTCACGGCGGTCCCAGGCTCGCCGGTGTCGGCGGGTTCGTTGCGGCTGGTGGGATCCGGATCGGGCCTGCTCGTCGCAGGGACCCAAATGTTCGCCGATTACGGCCTACCGGTGACGGATGCTCCGGTCGCCGCCCGCACCTGGGTGCTCAGCGGTGGCAGGCTGAGCAGCACGGGCTGCTCGGCGCCCCGGCTGTACGCCAGGCCGCCCTCGGTCGACAGCGCACAGCACGGAACCTGTTCCGGGACACCGAAGATCGCCGGCTACGGAGCGGCGTCGGCGCACCCGATCCGGCACCTGGGCGGGTTCAGTACCCCGTCGGGGAACATCGCCTGTGCCGTCGTGCCCGGGGACAAGCTGGCCTGCACCGCCAAGCAGCACGACTTCTCCGTCACGAAGTGCAGCAAGCCGGAGAAGGAGGTGCCGGAGGGGTTGCGCGGACTGCGGGTGTTGGTCGGCACCTCCGGCGGCGTGTTCCACGACGGGTGCCTGGGATACACGCTGATCGGCAGCCCAGACTCCGCGATCTCCTACGGTCGGCTGGCCGCCGGTGACGGGTTCGTCTGCGAGGTGCAGGAGTCGGGGGTGACGTGCACCGCACCATCGGGGCACGGCTTCACGCTGTCCCGGTCAGCGCTCAAGACCCACTGAACGGCGCTTATCAACTCCGCATCCGCTTACGAACTCGGCAGCTCCAGTCACACCCGTCACATTTGCGCGGAGTTGATAAGCGCCGACCGAATCCGGCGGCGCGTGATGCGGGGTCAGTACGCGCCGCCGCCGGCCAGCGACACCGCGCCGGTGGGATGCCAGACCGTCTTGGTCTCCAGGAACGCGCGTAACCGGGCGGTACCGGGCGGCGCGCCGAAGTCCGGCTCCCGAGCCGGGGTGTACACCCGCTTGATGGTGCCGGATGCGCTACGCGCCAACGACTCCCGTAGCTCGCCGGCGACGCCGGTCAGGTCCAGAGCGTTCACGTCGCCGTGCGCGGCCAGGTGCGGGCCGATCTCGGCGGCATCTCCGGTCAGCACGTTGACCACCCCGCCGGGCAGGTCCGAGGTGGCCAGCACCTCGGCCAGCGTGATCGCCGGCAGCGGCCGGTCCTGCGAGGCGACCAGCACCACCGCATTGCCCGAGGTGATGATCGGCGCGACCACGCTCACCAGGCCCAGCAGCGAGTCCCGCTGCGGCGCGAACGCGGCCACCACGCCGGTCGGCTCCGGGGTGGAGAAGGAGAAGAACGGCCCGGCCACTGGGTTCGACGACCCGAAGACGGCGGCGATCTTGTCGGTCCAGCCGGCGTAGTGCACGAACCGGTCGATGGTCGCGTCCACCGCCGCTTGCGCCGCGCGGGGTCGGAACGCCTCGGCGGCTGTCAGCAGGTCCACGAACTGGGCGCGCCGGCCCTGCAGCATCTCGGCGATCCGGTAGATCACCTGGCCGCGGTTGTAGGCGGTGGCATTCGACCACGCCTTGAATCCCTTGCGGGCAGCCACCACCGCATCCCGGGCGTCCTTGCGGGAGGCCTGCGCAGCGTTGGCCAGGAACTCGCCCTTCGGACCGCGCACCGGGTAGGTGCGGCCGGACTCCGAGCGGGGGAACGCCCCGCCGAGGTAGAGCTTGTAGGTCTTGAGCACCGACACTTCGGCGGTGACGGGCGCCGCGGACGTGGCGCGTTGCCGGGCGGTGGCGCCGGTGCCGACGGTCGCTTCTGCCTGTCTGGGCGCTCGAACGGTGCGCGTCGCCGCACTCTTCGCCGCTACTTCACTGTCCGACTTGCTCGTCACCGCCTGGCCTTTCGCTCCGGCCTTGCCTCGCGCGGCGGGCGCCCGGGATGCCGTCGCTCGAACCTGCTGTGCCATCACGCGGCTCCCTCGTCGTCGGTGTCCAGGTAGGCCGCCAGCCCGGATCGTCCGCCCTCCCGGCCAAAGCCGGACTCCTTGTATCCGCCGAACGCCGCCGTCGGATCGAACCGGTTGAAGGTGTTGGCCCACACCACGCCCGCGCGCATCGCGGCGGCCATGCCCAGGATCCGGGAACCCTTCTCGGTCCAGATCCCCGCCGACAGCCCGTACGGGGTGTTGTTCGCCTTGGTGATCGCCTCGTCCGGGGTACGGAACGTCAGCACCGAGAGCACCGGCCCGAAGATCTCCTCCCGGGCGATGCGCATGGACTGTGACACGTCGGTGAAGACGGTGGGGGGGAAGAAGTATCCGCGGTCGGGGACCGGGCACGGGGAGGTCCACCGCTCGGCGCCCTCGTCCTCGCCGGCCGCGGTCAGCTCGCGGATCTTGGTCAGCTGCTCGGCGGAGTTGATCGCCCCGATGTCGGTGTTCTTGTCCATCGGGTCGCCCAGCCGCAGCGTCGAGATCCGGTCGCGCAGCCTGGCGATCACCTCGTCGGCGACCGATTCCTGTACCAGCAGCCGGGATCCGGCGCAGCACACGTGTCCCTGGTTGAAGAAGATGCCGTTGACGATGCCCTCCACGGCCTGGTCGATCGGGGCGTCGTCGAACACGATGTTGGCCGCCTTGCCGCCCAGTTCCAGGGTGATCTTGCGGCCAGTGCCGGCCAGGTCGGATTGGATCTTCCGCCCGACCGCGGTGGACCCGGTGAACGCGACCTTGTCGATGCCGGGGTGGCTGACCAGGTGCGCGCCGATGTCGCCGGCGCCGGTGACGATGTTCACGACCCCCGGCGGCAACCCGGCGTCGGCGATGATCTCGGCCAGCACCAGGATGGACAGCGGCGTGGTCTCCGCCGGCTTGATCACCACGGTGTTGCCGGCCGCCAGCGCCGGGGCAATCTTCCAGGCGGCCATCAGCAGCGGGAAGTTCCACGGGATGACCTGCCCGGCCACGCCCAGCGGTTTCGGCGTCGGCCCGAATCCCGCGTGCTGCAATTTGTCCGCCCAGCCGGCGTGGTAGAAGAAGTGCGCCGCGGCGGTGGGCACGTCGACGTCCCGGGACTCGCGGATCGGCTTGCCGTTGTCCAGCGTCTCCACCACGGCCAGTTCCCGGGCCCGCTCGGCGATGCCGCGGGCGATGCGGAACAGATATTTGCCGCGTTGCAGGCCGGTCATCCTCGACCAGGTCTTCTCGTAGGCGGCGCGCGCCGCCGTCACCGCGGCATCGACGTCGGCCGTGGACGACCAGGACACCTGTGCCAGCGGCTGCTCGGTGGCCGGGTTGATGGTCGCCACGTCACCGCCGTGGCCGTCGACGAAATCGCCGCCGACGAACATCTGGTAACGCTTCTTGACCCGGCCGGTGGCCGCCGCCTCCGGTGCCGGCGCGTACTCCCACGCCATCGGGGAGGTGGCCCGGCGCCGCGACACCGTGTTCACGGCGGTGCCCTTGACCTGCTTGTCGCTGCGTGCCATTTAGTCCACCGTCACATAGTCCGGGCCGGTGTAGTGGCCCTCCAGCTGGGTTCGGCGTTGCATGATCAGATCGTTGAGCAGGCTGGAGGCCCCGAAGCGGAAGTAGAACGGGTCCAACCACTCCGGGCCGGCCACCTCGTGCACGGCCACCAGGTAGCGGATCGCGTCCTTGGCGGTGCGGATCCCGCCGGCCGGTTTGACCGCCACCTGCCGCCCGGTCTCGCCGCGCCAGTCACGGACCGCCTGCAGCATCACGTGTGTCACCGGCAGCGTGGCGGCGGGGGATACCTTGCCGGTGGAGGTCTTGATGAAGTCCGCGCCGGCCAGCATGGCCAGCCAGGACGCGCGACGCACGTTGTCGTAGGTGGCCAGCTCGCCGGTCTCCAGGATCACCTTCAACCGCACGCCGGGAGCGTGTGTCACCGCGCCCTTCACGGCGGCGATCTCGTCGAACACCACCCCGTACTGGCCGGCCAGGAAGGCGCCCCGGTCGATCACCATGTCCACCTCGGTGGCCCCGGAGTCGATGGCCAGCGCGGTGTCGGCCAGCTTGACCTGCAGCGACGACCGCCCCGACGGGAATGCGGTGGCCACGCTGGCGATGCCGATCGATGTGCCGGACAGCTCCGCCGCTGCGATCGCCACCCGGTCTGGGTACACGCACACCGCGGCCACCTGCGGAGTATCCGGCCGGTCCGGGTCCGGGCGCCGAGCCTTCGCGCACAGCGAGCGCACCTTACCGGGCGTGTCCGCCCCCTCCAGCGTGGTCAGGTCCACCATCGAGATGGCCAGATCCAGCGCCGCCAGCTTGGACGCCTTCTTGATCGACCGGGTGGCCAGCGCCGCGGCGCGCGCCTCGACGCCCACCGGGTCGACGCCGGGCAGCCCGTGCAGAAACCGGCGCAGCGCGGCCTCGTCCGCCACCGCGTCCGCCAGGTGCGGCGGCAATGACGGCCGATCCGGCACGGCGACCGCCACCGGGGACGACCCGGACCCTCCCGATGACGAATCGGACCGAGGACGGTTGTCGGGCACACTCATGCCCCGATCCTACAAATCTGCGGGGAGCGCGTGGGGGTCTGCGAAGGCATACTGGCCGGGCGCACCCAGTGGCGGCGGCACACCGGGGAGGGATCATGGCGGGTTCGATGAACGGCCTTCGTCACCGATGCCGGTGGATGGTGGTTTTCGTCGTCACCGCTGTCTCGCTGGCCATCGGTGCCGGCGGAGCCGAACCGGCCGCGGCCGAGACGGCCGGTGGCTGCACCAGCGCCCCGCACCTGTCCGCGACGTTCGTCTCCAGCGGGGTGCAGCCGGTGGTTCGTTGGTCGGTGTGGAACTGGACGCGGGAACTGCTCGAACTCAAGCGGGCCTGCATCTCCACGGTGATCTTGACACACACTGCGACCAACGATTCCGGCTCGGCAACGCTCACGCCACTGTTCGGTCCGCAGGCGCCGGCCGACGTGCCCGGGAATCTGGTGCGTGCCGCGGAAGAGGTGGGAGGGATCGGCGTCTACCTAGGGCTGCAGACCGAGGACGGCTGGAACTCGACGTTGACCGACACCTGGGCGTCGGGAGCCGCCCGCAGGTCCGCCACGCTGGCCCGCCAGCTGCTTACCGACGTCGGTCACTCGCCGGTGCTGCGCGGCTGGTTCCTGTCGCCGGAGCCGGCTCCGTCCGAGTTGCGCACCAGCGGCCGGCAGGCCGTGTTCGCCAGCTATGTCGGCCAGGCGACCGAGCGGCTCGCGCGGCTGCTGCCGAGCGGGCGGGTGATGCTCGCGCCGACGTTCGACACCGCGGTGCCGATCGGCACCTTCTCCGCCATGATGCGCACGCTGGCCGGCTCGGGCGTGGACATCCTGGCGTTGCAGGACCGCACCGGGGAGGGCTACCAGCGCATCGATCCGGCGACCGACCTGGTCCGCTGGTTCCGGGCGGCGCGCGCCGCGGTGAACGCCGCCGGGACCGGGGTGGCGCTGTGGAGCGACACCGAGACGTACCGCACCGCCGACTGGACGCCGGCCACCACCCGCGCGATCGTGCAGGCCATGCGGGCCGAGGCGCCCTACGTCAGCCGGCTGGCCGGCTTCTCCTTCGTTCATTACCTGAGCCGCGACGGCTGGTTCCCCGCGTCTGCCGCGCCGTACCTGCACTACGCGCGCACCGGGGCGCTGCCCGGCTACCGCCCGACGGCGCCGGTGATCTCGCTGCACCGGGACGGGCTGGGCGCCCGGTTGGGCTGGGCGGCCGTGGTCGACCAGCCGACCAGCGGATACCTGCCGGCGATCAGCCACTACCGGGTGTACCGCAGCGAGGACGGCGGCGCGCCGCGGCTGCTGGCGACCCTGCGCGCCACCCGGACCGGCGGTGGCTGCGGTGTGGCGTACTGCGTCGACGACCCGCAACTGGTGCCGGGCCACAGTGACGCCTATACGGTCATCGCGGCCAACGTGGTGGGCAACACGGCCCAGTCCACCGCCGAGGTGCGGGTGCCGGCGCTCACCGGTGCGGACGACCTCGCTCTCGGCGCCTCCTACCGGATCGACCGCGCACCGTCGGCGAGCTATCCGGACGAGGACGGCAACCTGGTCGACGGGCAGCTCGGTGCCGCCGACGATCAGGATCCGGCCTGGGCCGGGTGGACCGACCGCGCCGTGACACTCACCGTCGACCTGGGCAGCGTGCAGCCGGTCAGCTCGGTCAGTTCGACCTGGCTGCAGCAACTCGGTCCGAGCGTGGTGCTGCCCTCGAGCGTGACGGCGCGACTGTCGACGGACGGGCGATCGTGGAGCGTGGCGGGCACGGCCCGGCGCCCCCGGGTCGGCACCGCCGACCAGGTCCGCGACGTGACCGTGCCGATCGCCGAGCCGGCGCGCGCCCGGTACGTCCGGCTCACCGCGGTCAACCCAGGCGGCTGGCTGTTCGCCTCCGAGATCACCGTCCGCGGACCGCTTCCGCTGGCCGGCCGTACCGGCGTCGTCGTCAGCCGCCCGCCTGCCCCGTCCTACCCCGGGGTCCGCGGCGGCCTGCGGGACGGCGTCATCGGCCGGGCCGGTGACCCGTACGACGCGCAGTGGGCCGGTTGGTGGCGCGCGGACGGGCTGAGCCTCACCGTGCCGCTGGCGGCGATGCGGACGGTCCACTCGATCACCCTGCACTGCCTGAACCTGCCCGGATGGGGGATCCACCTGCCGACCGGCGCACGGGTCGAGGTGTCCGCCGACGGGATCGACTACCACCGGGCCGGGATCGGCGTCGCGCCCGGCGCCGGCACCGTGACACTGACCCTGGACGCGCCGGTGTCGGCCCGCTATGCGCGAGTGATCGTGTCGGCCGCACCGGACACCTGGACGATGATCAGCGAGGTCACGGTGCGCTGACCGGTCGCGTCGGGGCCTGGTGCGCCGGCCGTGCTCGGGCGTTGCCCGGACGGCCCCCGTGACAAGATGACGGGCATGCCTGCACCTCACGAGATCCCCGAGGGCCTCGCCGTCACGGTGGTGGACCACCCGCTGGCCGCGTCCCGGCTGACCATCATGCGCGACGCCCGCACCGACAACGCCTCGTTTCGGGCGGCGGTGCACGAGCTGACCCTGATGCTCATCTACGAGGCGAGCCGGCAGCTGGCGACCGAGCAGGTCCCGATCCACACGCCGGTGGCCCGCACCAACGGGGTGCGGCTGACCAACCCGCCGCTGCTGGTGCCGGTGCTGCGCGCCGGGCTGGGCATGGCCGACCAGGCGCACGCACTGATCCCGGAGTCGCAGATGGGGTTCGTGGGCCTGGCCCGGGACGAGCAGACCCTGCAGCCCACCCCGTACATGGAGTCGTTGCCGGAATCGTTGGCCGGCCGGCCGGTCTGGGTGCTCGACCCGATGCTGGCTACCGGCGGGTCGATGGTGCACACCATCTCGCTGCTGACCGGCCGCGGGGCCACCGATGTGACGGCGATCTGCTGCCTGGCCGCGCCGGAGGGGCTGGTCCGGCTGGTCGAGTCCGGCCTGCCGGTGCGGGTGGTGACGGCGTCCGTGGACGAGCGCCTGAACGACTCCGGCTACATCGTGCCGGGGCTGGGCGATGCGGGAGATCGGCAGTTCGGCGCGGTGTGAACCGGGCACGTTTTAGAACTCGAGGAGTTGCCGCGGGGACACCGTCACCGATCGGGCGCCCTCGATCGGCAGGGTGACGACGACCTCCTCATCGCCCTCGGCGCGGGCAGCCTCGTGGTAGGCGTCGGCGCCGAGGTCGAAGACGGTGACGGACGGTCCGGTGCCGGGCCGGATGCCGGGATCGACGATCCAGTACTGCGCGATGCCGCCCTGCGCGTACCGCTCCTTCTTGGCGGTCCGGTCGATGCGGGCGGTGGACGGCGAGGCGACCTCCACCACCGCTGTCAACGTTTCGAGTGCCTCTCGTGCGCGGTAGTTCTCCCGGGACACGATCAGCAGGTCCGGCTCCAGCGAGGTGCGCTCGTCCGGTTGCCAGTCCAGCGGGGCGAAGAACACCCGATGGGTCCTGGGCAGCGCCGCGCGGAGCAGGTCGTACAGGTTTGCTCCCGCCAGCTGATGCGTCGGCATCGGTGACGGACTCACCAGCAGCGCCCCGTCCAACAGCTCGTACCGCCGGCCGTCGTCGGGCAGGTCCGCCAGCATGTCCACGGTCCACTCGCCCGCCGCGGGCGCCGGCCAGCGCCCGGCCGGCGTGGTTGCTGCGATCGGTGCCGCCATGGTTGCCATGGTGCCTCCCTTGCCGGTGACATGCCAGCAGCATCTCAGGTCTCGAGCCTGCTGGCCCCGATCTATCCACAGGTTATCCACAGCGGTCCGGGTCCGGTCCGCGTGTCCCGTGCAACCCCGACCGTGGTGGCGCCCGTCTTTCGGGTAGGTCACCATGGAGCACCACCGACGGGGAGGAACTCGACGTGCGAGCACATCGAGCGGCGGATCAGCAGATCGCGGGCGGCACCGGTACGCCGACCCAGACGGGGGGAGCGTCGGCGGTCTCCGGGCTGGCCCTGGCGCTGCTCGCGGTGATCGCCCTGGCGGTGGCGGGATGCGCCAGTCCCGGCTCCGCCGTGGCCAACCCCGGCGGATCCTCGGCCACCGACCGGACCTCCGGCGGTGGCGCCGATCAGCTCGCCGGACGGACGTTCCTATCCACCACCGTGCAGGGGCACGATCTGGTCGCCGGCAGCACCATCCGGCTCACCTTCGACGCGAGCCACGTCACCGCCAACGCCGGCTGCAACACGCTGTCCGGCAGCTACCGGCTCGCCGATGGTGCCATCACGGTGCGGGACATGGGCGGCACCGAGATGGGCTGCGACCAGGCCCTGATGGACCAGGACAGCTGGCTGGCCGACCTACTCGGCTCCGGGCTCGACTCCGAGCTGCACGACGATGTGCTGACGTTGACTGGCCAGGGGGTGACGATGCGGCTGACCGACCGCCGCGTCGTCGATCCCGACCGGCCGCTGCAGGGCACCACCTGGCTGCTGGACGGGATCATGACCGGAACGGGGCCGTCCGGGTCGGTGTCGTCGGTGCCGCAGGGGATCACCGCGACACTGCGCATCGCCGACGGCAGGATCCACTTCTTCGACGGCCTGAACGACTACGACGGACCGGTCGACCCGGGCGGCAGACTGGTGATCGGCCCGGACACCGTGCAGATCTCGGGGGAGATCGCTGGCAGTGCCGTGGGATGCGCGTCCGGCAGCGCCTGCTCGGTCGACATGTCGCTGCTAACCGACGATTTCGACTACCGGATCGTCGCAGACCGGCTGACCGTGACCGGCACCGGCCGCTATGCCGACCACGGGCTGATCTTCGTCGCCGGCGATGCGAGCACCAGCCCGACCGAACCTGCACCTGGCTCCACCGGGGCACCTGGCTCCACCGGCGACTCGGGCGGGTCGGTGTCGCCGGCCCAGCCGGCCCCCGGCACCACCCGATCGGCCCCGGACCTGACGAGTGCGGCGAACCCCGGTAAGTCGCTGCCCGGTCCCCACGACTCGATCCCGCCGCAGCCCTCGCCCCGCGGCGCCCCCACATCGGTGGACGCGTCCGATGCGCCGCCGGATTCTGGCGCGCATCCGTTACCGGGACACACCTTCCGGTTGACCGGGCTGTTCACCGACGCCGGCGGTGCGGACACCCGGCTCCGGGACGCCCGATTTACCATCGAATTCGACCGGTCCAGCGCGACCGCCGTGTCCTCCTGCGGCACGATCACCTACCCGACCGTGCGCTACTACCGGACCGAGACCACCGCGATGGTGGACCTGGGAGACCCCAGCGGGCCGGACTGCTCGCTCGGCACGGACCCCGCCGGAGTGCCGTCCGGCCAGTTGATGGCCGTCACGACCGACGGCAGGCTGTTCCTGTCCACCGGGTTTGTTGGCTGGTGGTTCGAGCCGGTCGGCTGACCGGCCCTCGTCAGGCGGAAATACCCAGCAGAGCAGCGATCTCGGCGCGCAATGCCGCCAGATCCGCCGCAGCCGCCGCCCGCACCTCGGACAGGTCCACGGCATCGGCCGGAACCGGTGTTGCCGTTTCCAGGTAGCACTTGAGCTTCGGCTCGGTGCCGGACGGGCGCACCACTACCTTCGCGCGCTGCGTGCGCAGCACGATCGCATCCGTGCGGGGCAGCAGGTCCGATGACTCCGTCACCGGGTCGCCCAGCAGCGCCGTGGGCAGGTCACCCCGCAGTCGGGTCATCATGGCGCCGATCCGCGTCAGGTCGTCCACCCGGACCGAGAGCTGATCGGTGACGTGCAGCCCGTGCGTGCGGGCCAGATCGTCCAGTGCATCGAGCAGGGTGCGTCCGGACGCCTTGAGCGTCGCGGCCAGGTCGCAGGCCAGCATCGCGGCAGAGATGCCGTCCTTGTCCCGCACCGCATCCGGGTCCACGCAGTGTCCCAGCGCCTCCTCGTAGCCGTAGACCAGCCCGGTCCCGTGCCCGTCCCCGGCGCGCACGATCCACTTGAACCCGGTGAGCGTCTCGTCGTACCGCGACCCGTGCGCGGCGGCGATGGAGCGCAGCAGCGAGGACGACACAATCGTGGTGGCCACCAGCGGGTCCGGATGCGCGGTCGTGTCCAAGGTCGCGAGAATGTGCTCGCCCAGCAGCACTCCGGCCTCGTCGCCGCGCAGCATCCGCCAGGCGCCGGCATTGTTCGTCGGATCCAGCGGCACACCCAGCGCGCACCGGTCGGCGTCCGGGTCGTTGGCGATGGCGATGTCGGCGCCGACGCGTGCCGCCAGTTCCAGCAGCAGGTCGGTCGCGCCGGGCTCCTCGGGATTGGGGAATGCCACGGTGGAAAAGTCCGGGTCAGGCACCGCCTGCGCCGGCACGACGTGCACGTCGGTAAAACCGGCCTGCGCCAACCCCGTCACCAGGGTCTCGCCGCCGACGCCGTGCATCGGTGTAGCCGCGATTCGCAGGGTTCTGGCGGTGCCGCGGGGCAGCGATGCGACCCGGTCCAGATAGTGCTGCACCAGGTCGCCGGGCCATGGGGTGGGCGAGCCGTCGGCGGGGATGGACACGGCGGCGGGAGCGGCGGCGATTGCGGCCTCGATCTGCGCGTCCATCGGGGGCACGATCTGCGCTCCGCCGGCCAAATACACCTTCAACCCATTGTCGTTCGGCGGGTTATGCGACGCCGTGACCTGCAGCGCGGCCGCCGCGTCCAGGTGTTGCACGGCGAACGCGGTGATCGGGGTGGGCAGCGGACCGGGCGCCAGTAGCGCCGTGAAACCTGCCGCGGCAAGGACTCTCGCGGCGTCGGCGGCGAATTCGGCGGAGCGGTGACGAGCATCGTGGCCGACCACCACGGTCCGGCCGGCACCGCCGTTCGCGGTCAGGTACGCGGCGATTCCGGCCGCAGCCCGGCGCACCACCGCCAGGTTCATTCCCGCCGGTCCGGCGCGCAACGGTCCGCGGAGCCCCGCGGTGCCGAACGTCAGCGGGGCGCCCATTGCCTCGCCGAGCGCGTCGGCGGATTCCTCGTCACCGCCCATCGCCCTGGCGAGGATGCGCTGCAACTCGTCCCGGTCGGGCTGGCATGGATCGTCGGCGATCCACCGCATTGCCGCGGTGCGCAGCCCGCTGGGCACGCTCATGCGCGCGTCACCAGATCGGCCAGCAGCAGGCCCATCCGCTCGGCCGAGGCTCTCCCGGCCGCCAGCACCTCGGCGTGATCCAGTGGCTCGCCGGTCATGCCCGCGGCCAGGTTCGTCACCATTGACAGCCCGAACACCTCCGCGCCCGCGGCCCGCGCGGCGATCGCCTCCAGCACGGTGGACATGCCCACCAGGTCGGCGCCCAGGGTGCGTAGCATGCGGATCTCGGCCGGTGTCTCGTAGTGCGGGCCGGGCAGTTGCGCGTACACGCCCTCGGTCAGCGTCGGGTCGATCTCCCGTGCCAGGTTGCGCAGCCGGGGCGAGTACAGGTCCGTGAGGTCCACGAAGGTCGGGCCGACGATCGGCGAGGTCGCGGTCAGGTTCAGGTGATCGGCGATCAGCACCGGCTGGCCGGGTGCCATGTCACCGCGCAACCCGCCGGCGGCGTTGGTCAGGATCACCAGCCTCGCCCCGGCGGCCACCGCGGTGCGCACCCCGTGCACCACCGCGGCCACCCCCCGGCCCTCGTAGTAATGGGTGCGGCCGAGCAGCGCCAGCACCCGCTTGTCGCCCACCTGGACGGACAGTGCGCTGCCGGAGTGCCCGGCCACCGACGGGGCGGCGAATCCGGGCAGGTCGGCCATTCGGATCTCGGCGGTCGGGGTGCCGAGTTGCGCCGCCGCTGGCGCCCAGCCCGACCCCATCACGATCGCAACATCGTGCTGCGCGACGCCGGTGGCGGCGGCGAGTGCCGCGGCGGCATCGGCGGCGGACGGGGTATCGGGGGACGGATCGGTCGGCATGGCAGGAGCGTAGTCCGCGGTGGTGATGCGCTCTGCCGTGCGAGTCTGCTGGAAAGTGACGGCCAGACTCGGCTCTTTCAGCATTTGCGCAGGTCGAGATGATCTTGAAAGAACCTGGCCGCCGAAAAACAGCGGGATGTCCGGCACCGTACTGCGTGAGGTCGCCCCGGAATACCCCGACGGTCCCTGGTGTTGGCATGGACATAACTCGATGACATGTCAACAATCGGTCGGCCATACCGTCCGAATAACTCCGAGTAACCCAGGGAGCACATCATGCAGTTTGGCATCTTCTCGGTCGGCGACGTCACTCCCGACCCGACCACCGGCCGCACCCCCACCGAGCACGAGCGCATCAAGGCGATGGTGGCGATCGCGCAGAAGGCCGAGGAGGTGGGCCTTGACGTGTTCGCCACCGGCGAGCACCACAATCCGCCGTTCGTACCGTCCAGCCCGACCACCATGCTCGGCTACGTCGCCGCCCGCACGAAGCGCATCATCCTGTCCACGTCCACCACGCTGATCACCACCGACGACCCGGTTAAGATCGCCGAGGACTTCGCGATGCTGCAGCACCTGGCGGACGGTCGAGTGGACATCATGCTGGGTCGGGGCAACACCGGCCCCGTCTATCCCTGGTTCGGCAAGGACATCCGCGAGGCCATCCCGCTGACCGTGGAGAACTATCAACTGCTGCACCGGCTGTGGACCGAGGATGTCGTCGACTGGGAGGGCAAGTTCCGCACCCCGCTGCACTCGTTCACCTCGACACCCCGGCCGCTGGAAGGGATTGCACCGTTCGTCTGGCACGGCGCCATCCGAACACCCGAGATCGCCGAGGTGGCCGCGTACTACGGTGACGGGTTCTTCGCCAACCACATCTTCTGGCCCGCCGCGCACACCCAGCGGATGGTCGAGTTCTACCGTCGTCGGTTCGAGCACTACGGCCACGGCAGCGCCGATCAGGCGATCGTCGGACTGGGCGGGCAGGTGTTCATGCGGCGCAATTCCCAGGACGCGGTCCGCGAGTTCCGGCCGTATTTCGACGTCGCTCCGGTGTACGGGCACGGGCCGAGCCTGGAGGACTTCACCGCGCAGACACCGCTCACCGTCGGCAGCCCGCAGCAGGTGATCGAGCGCACCCTCGGCTTCCGGGAGTATGTGGGGGACTACCAGCGCCAGCTGTTCCTGGTGGACCACGCCGGCCTGCCGCTCAAGACGGTGCTGGAGCAACTGGACCTGCTGGGCGAGGAGGTCGTTCCGGTGCTGCGCAAGGAGTTCGCCGTGGGGCGGCCGGCGCACGTGCCGGATGCGCCGACGTTCGCCTCGCGCCTGGCCGACCGTGACGCGGCCGGGGATTCCCACCGCGACCCAGCGGGTGAGTCGGCAGTGGGTGAGTCGGCACAGGGTGTGGCGGCCGAGGCCGACGGGTCGGCGCGCGAGGTGATCCTGGCCTGATAGCCGACGGCAGTGGTCGCAGGTGAGCCTCGGGCGCCCGTTCCGGCATGATGCGAGGGGCAATGACGGCATGATCGAGGCGGTGGGTGCGGCAGTGACCGGTGATGTGACCGACACCAAACAGGGCGCGGCGGGTCCGGGCCGTACCGAGCGCACCCTGGCCGTGGTGACGGCCGGCCTGCGCCAGCCGTCGTCCACCGCGCTGCTGGCCGAACGGTTGGCCGACGCCACCGTCCGGGCGCTCGCCGACCGGGGGCTGGCCGCCCGGGTGCACCTGGTGGAGTTGCGCCCGCATGCCAAGGCCCTCGCCGATGCGATGGTCACCGGGTTCCCGTCGCCGGCGCTGGCCGAGGTGATCGACTCCGTCACCGGCTCCGACGGGCTGATCGCCGTCACCCCCACCTTCGCCGCCTCCTATGCCGGGCTGTTCAAGTCGTTCTTCGACGTCCTGGACCCCGACGCGCTGACCGGCATGCCGGTGCTGGCGGCGGCCACCGGAGGCAGCGCCCGGCACTCACTGGTGATCGAGTACGCGATGCGGCCGTTGCTGAACTACTTCCGGGCGGTGATCGTGCCGACCGGAGTGTTCGCCGCCACCGAGGACTTCGGTGACGGGCCGCAAGTGGCGCGTCTGACGGCGCGAATCGACCGTGCCGCCGGCGAGCTGGCTGAGCTGGTTGCCCCCGGTTCGCATCGGAGTGCTCCGGATCCGTTCGCCGATGCGCCGTCGTTCGCCGATCTGCTCGGCGACGGGGGCGCGGGGTAGGCCGGCGCCCCACGAGCGCGCCGGGGCCCGCGGGCTGGGTGCGCTACCGTCGCTGCGGCGGCGCCCACACGGCACCGGCCGGACCGGACCAGACCGGACCGGCAAGCGAAAGGAACCCATGGCCTCCGACCAAGACCCAGCCGGAGATCCTGCGAGCGCTGTGGACCGCGAGCCGCATCGGCGGGACGTGCGGCGCTGGCAGCGCTACCTGTCCGACGAGCGTGACGAGGCCGCGGTCTATCGGGACCTGGCGGGTCGGCGAACCGGCGAGGAGCGGGACATCCTGCTGGCGCTGGCCGATGCCGAGGGACGACACGCCGCGCACTGGCAGCAGTTGCTGGGGGATCGGGCGGCCGCGGCCGGCCGGGGGAGCCTGCGCACCCGGATCCTGGCGTTCCTGGCCCGGCACTTCGGATCCGTCTTCGTGCTGGCTCTGGCGCAGCGTGCCGAGGGACGTTCCCCGTACGCCAGCGATGAGCACGCCACCGCGACGATGGCGGCCGACGAGCGAATCCACGGCGAGGTGGTGCGGGGCCTGGCCGCCCGGGGGCGCAGCCGGCTGTCGGGTAGCTTCCGGGCGGCGGTGTTCGGCGCCAACGACGGGCTGGTGTCCAACCTGGCGCTGGTGCTGGGCATCGGGGCGGCGGGAGCGTCGGCACGGGTGGTGCTGTTGACCGGCCTCGCCGGACTATTGGCCGGCGCGCTGTCCATGGGGGCCGGCGAGTACGTGTCCGTGCGCTCGCAGCGGGAGCTGTTGGAGGCCTCCACCCCGGACCCACATGCCGGTACGGTGCTGCCGCATCTGGATGTGAATGCCAACGAGTTGGCGCTCGTCTACCGGGCGCGGGGCATGCCGGCCATGCAGGCGGAGCGGCATGCCCGGGAGGTGCTGGCCGGGTATCGGACCTGGACGGGGGCACCGGGCGAGAGCGACGGTGCCGGCATCATCGAGGGCGATGCCGGCGATGATGCCGGTGGCGTTGTCGGTGACGGAGCCGGCGGGGTGGACCGGGCCGTGGCAGCGGATGACACTGCCGGCCCAGACATTGCCAGCGACGCAGCCGACGAGCACGAGGCCATTGGTACGGCCTGGCGTGCGGCCGTATCCAGCTTTTGCTTCTTTGCCTCCGGCGCGATCATTCCGGTGCTGCCATACCTGTTGGGTGCCACCGGATTTACCGGGCAGATCATCGCGGCCGCTCTGGTCGGAATCGCGCTGCTGGCCACCGGCGCCGTGGTGGGATTGCTATCCGGTGCGCCGCCGCTGCGTCGTGCCGCCCGCCAATTGCTGATCGGATACGGTGCTGCGGCCGTCACCTACCTGCTCGGCCTGCTGTTCGGCGCCTGATCGGCGCCTGTTCGGAGCCCCCGGGACAGCCAACGCCCCGGTAGCCATTCCGGCGGAGACGGATCAGGGCGCCGACCGTGGGCCGTCGTCCGGGGGGCCGCCCGATGGGGAGGTTCCGCACCAGCTGTTCCACAGGTGAGCGTACTGCGCGGAGCGCGCGAGAAGGCTGTCGTGCGTGCCGGTTCCGGTGATGCGACCCTGGTGCATGACGGCCACGTAGTCCGCGTCGTGCGCGGTGTGCAGCCGGTGGGCGATGGCGACGACGGTGCGCCCGGCCAGGGTCGCGGACAGCGCACGCTCGGCGGCGCGGGCGGTGCGCGGGTCGAGCAGCGCGGTTGCCTCGTCCAGGACGACGGTGTGCGGGTTGGCGAGAACGACCCGGGCCAGCGCGATGTGCTGCGCCTGCCCGCCGTCTAGACGTCTGCGGTCGGTGAGTTCGGTGTCCAGGCCGTCGGGAAGCTCGTCCAGCCAGCGGGCTCCCACGGTGCGTAGCGCGGCCCGGAGCTCCTCGTCGGTGGCGGACGGAGCAGCGAGCGCGAGGTTGGCGCGGACCGTGTCACGGAAGAGGTAGTGCTCCTGGGTCACCATGATCACGTGCTGGCGCCGGATTTCTGGTGGCAGGTCGGCGATCGGGACACCACCGACCGTCACGGCTCCGGTCCGGGGCCTGTCGATGCCGGCGATCAGCCGGCCGACGGTGGTCTTGCCGGCGCCGGAGACGCCAACGATGGCCAGCCGGAAGCCGGGGGTAAGTGTCAGCGATACGTCGTGCAGCACGTCGCGGCCGGGACGGTAGGCGTAGTTCACCCCGGTCAGCGCGATGGCCTCGTCCGCCGGCGCCGCAGGGCTGGTCTTATCCGCTCGGGTGGTGGCGGCCGCGGCCAGGCCCTCGATGCGGGCGAACGACGCGCCGGCGCTCTGCAGCGTCTCGGTCCAGAGGGTCAGGGTGTCCAGCGGCGCCGACAGCTGGCGGATGTACAGCGCGACCGCGACCACAACGCCCAGCGAAAGATGACCTGCCAGAAGGAGCCCCCCGCCGACCGCGACGACCGCTGCGACGGCGATCCCGTAGCAGGCATCGACGGTGGGGAACAGTCTGCTACGCAGTGCGAGGGTCCGCCTCATCGTCGCTTCGCTGCGCTCCAGTGCCGCGACCAGCGCCGCGGTGCGTTGCTGCTGCAGGCCGAACATCTCGATGGTGCGCGCATGATCGGTGGTCTCGGTCAGGATCGTGGCAGCGGCGGCGCCGGCTGCGCCCTGGTCCAGGTACGCCGCGCGGGCGCGATGCACGTACCAGCGCACCGCGACACCGATGGCCGCCAGGCCGGCAATGCCGCACAGGCCGAGCACGGGGCTGAGCCACAGGGTCGCGGCCACGATGATCGCGGCCTGGATCGCGGCGAACAGCACGTCCGGGGCGGCGGTGCGGAGCACGCCCGCGACGGCGGCGACATCGACGCTGCTGCGGGCCGCGAGGTCCGCGGCCGAGACTCGTTCCGCGCTACGGGCATCCAGGCTCAACATGGTGTCGGTGACCTGCTCGCGCAGCCGCGCACTGGTCCGCTCACCGAAGCGGTAGCTGACCGACCGGGCGAACCGAGCCAGCGCGAACTGTGCGAGGCCAGCGACCGCCAGGATCAACCCGAGCCGGTCAACGACGGCCAGCCCCTGGCCGCCTTGAACGGCGGTGACGATGCGTCCGACGATCAGTGGAGAGATCAGTCCGGCCGCCGCGGCCGCGACGTTCAACACCAACGCGACGGTGAACGCGGCCCCGTCCGCGCGGACCAACCGGCCGGCGGCGCGCCGCACCTGTGCCCGATCGGCGGCTGGCAGTGTCGACGTCGCGGTCACGATGCCCGTTCCGCCTCGCCGCGGGTGACCAGGCTCCGGTACCGCGGATCGCCGAGCAGCTGCTGGTGGGTGCCATTGGCGGCGACCCGGTGGTCCACCACGAAGGCGACGCGGTCGGCCCGTTCCAGCACCAGCGGCGACGTCGTGGTCACCACCGTTGTCCGACCACGCCTGGCCGCGCGCAACCCGGTCGCAACGGCGGACTCGGTGTGGGCATCCAGCGCCGAGGTGGGGTCGACGGCGAGCAGCACCTCGGGGTCGGCAGCAACCGCACGAGCCAGCTTGACCCGCTGCCGCTGGCCCCCGGACAGGGTGGTGCCGCCGCTGGTCAACGGCCCGTCCCAGCCGCCATCCAGCGCCGTCAGCACGTCGTCGGCCGATGCCACGACCAGCGCTGCCCGGACCGCCGGTAGTGGTCCGGGCGCGCTGCCCGGCTCCGCCTCGGCGGCCCGGCCGGCCACGGTGTCGCTCAGGCTGCCGGCGAACAGGGCCGCGTCGTTGTCCGCGACGAGCAGCCGGCGCCGTACCTCGCCGGGGGGCATGCGGCTGGTCGGCGCACCGCCCCATCGCCCGCCGGGCTGCAGGCCGGCGAGCCGGTCCACGATCTCGCGGGCCTCGACCTGCCGCGCCGTCACCACCGCCGTGAAGGACCCCGGATCGATCCGCACACCGGTCACCGTGTCCAGCAACGGTTCGGGACCGGCGGGCGGCCGCTCGGTCGCCGGCTCGGCCCGGTCGGTGAGCGCGAGGAACGCGATCACCTTGCGGGCCGGGACGATGGCCTGGCTGAAGTCGACGGCCGCTTCCAGAAACGACGTCACCGGAACGATCAACACCGCCGCATAGCCGTACACCGCCACCAGCTCGCCGATCGTGATCGTGCCCTGCGCTGCCAGCCGGGCCGCCAGCCACACCACCGCCGCCAGGTACAGCGTCGGCAGCGCGATCGTCAACGCCTCGATCACGCTCAGCACCGCGCCCACCCGGTAGCCCAGATCCCGTGCCACGGCCGAGCGCCGAGCGAACCGGTCTCGAAACAGCGCCTTGCCGCCCACCGCGTTGAGCACTGCCAGGCCACCCGCGATGTCCAGGCTCTGATCGGTCAACTCCGCCTGCTGTTCCCGGTAGGGCAGCTGTGCCCGGGTCAGTCGAGGAAGCGCCGGGCCGACGATCACCGCCAGCACCGGAACGCCGACCAGGACGACCACGGCCATCAGCGGCGACACCCGGAACAACAACACCGCCGTGACTGCGTAGGTGACGACGGCGCCCACTCCCGGGCCGGTGGCCGTCAGGCTACGGCCGATCGTCCACGAATCGCCGAAACCGATCGCGGCTACCTCACCGGCACGTTCCTGCCGGGCGAGCGTGCGGCCCAGCCTGATCGCCTGGTCGCTGACCAGCCGGATGATGCGGAACGCCGCGTCCATCCGGACCCACGTCATCGTCCGATGCCGCATGATCCCCAACCACGCCGTGACGACCGCGACGAGCACCAGCATCGCCACCCACAGCGCCAACGCACCCGGCCGGTGCTGCTGCAGTCCCTGGTCGATGGCCATCTGCAGCACGTAGGGCGGGACGGTCAGGCTGAGCATCCACGCGGTCCCGAGCAGGGCGCCACGAGCCGCGCGGCCACGCTGCTGCGTCGTCAACCACCACAGCAGGTGCCACGGGCCGGTGAACGCCGTCGGCGGGGAGTCGGCCGGACCGCCCGCTGCCCACGATCTCGCGTGATCTGCCATCGGTCCCCTCACCTCGACGACTGCATCGTCGTGCGCGCGGCGGTCAGGCCAGACCCGCGATGGCGATCACACCGAAGTAGCCCGCGGCCGCGGCCACCAGCAGTATCAGGATCGCGCCCAGGATGATCGGCCCCGGCCGCCGGGCCGGGGCGGCGGCCGGCAGCGGCGGCAGGCTCTGGGCCGCCTCGGCCGCCCACGGAGGGGGAGGCGTGCCCGACGCGCCGAATCCGTGCCCGCCGGGTGCCGCGGTACCCGACGGCGACCCGGGGTGCGCGCCCGGGACGGGTAGGGGTGGTCCGGCCAGGGTCCTGCGGGCGAGGCCCGGTGCGGGGAGGCTGGCCAGGGGTCCGGCCGGTGCCGGGATCGGTGCCGGGGGCGTCTGGATCGGTGGCGGCGGCAGGATCGGTGACGGTGGCGCCGGCCGAGACCCGGTGGCGCCGGCCGATCGCCCGGCAGTCGCGGCCAGTTCCGCTCCGGCCTGCTGCACCGTCATCCGCCGCGCCGGATCCTTCACCAGCAGGCCATCGATGATGGCCGCCAGTCGGCCGGAGCGCGGGTGCGGTGGAACCGGATCCGTCACCACCGCGGTCAGGGTGGCGATCGGTTCCCCGCGATCGAAGGGCGGATGGCCCTGTACGGCGGCGAACAGCAGCGCGCCCAGTCCCCACGCGTCGGCCGCCGGGGTGGCCGGTCGCCCGGACGCCACCTCCGGTGAGATGTAGGCCGGCGAGCCGAGAAGCATGCCGGTGGCGGTCAGGGTGTGCTCGTCGACGCTGCGTGCGATCCCGAAGTCGGTGAGCTTGATTCGGCCGTCGTCACCGATCAGCACGTTCGCCGGCTTGACATCGCGGTGGGTGATACCTGCGGCGTGCGCGGCCGCCAGTCCGTCGGCCACCGCCCGCCCCACCCCGGCGGCACGGACATCGCCGAGCGGGCCATCCTGCGCCAGCACCAGGGCCAGGGAACGAGCCCGCATCAACTCCATCACGATCACCGGGCCGCTGGGCAGCGTGATGATGTCGAACAGCGTGATCACGTGCGGATGCGAGAGCGCCGCGATGGCCCGTGCCTCTCGCAGGGTGCGCTCCGCCAGCTGGTCGATCTCCACCACCGGCATGCCGGCCGGGAAGCGGACCTCCTTGATGGCCACCCGGCGACGCAACACCACGTCGTAGGCATCCCACACCGCCCCCATCGAGCCGTGCCCGATCTCGGCATCCAGCCGATACCGATCGGCCAGCATTCGAGGGGCGCCCATGGCTGGAGATTCTCGCAGGTCGCGCCGGTATGCCGCGCGGAAGTGCACCGCTGTCGGGCCCACGTTCTATCGTGCACACGTTCGATAACGAGGCGACACGGGTCGCGAACGAAACGAGAGGAGACGATCATGGATCCAGCGACGGTGGCCTGGCTCGACCAGCAGGACGCCTGGATGCGCGGCACGGTGCGGGACTACGGCTGGGCCGTGGAGTATGTCGGAGGGGTTACCTGCGGCCATCCGGGGTGCGGTGGTGGGGACGCCGATCAGCCGTTCGGCTACACGGTGGGATTGCACGGCATCGGGCACCCCGAGCTGCTGCTGTTCGGATGTGGTCAACGCGTGACGCTGCAGGTGCTCAACGGGCTGGCCACGCAGGTGATGCAGGGTGTGGATCTGCTGCACGGCCAGCAGTGTGAGGTGGACGGCTGGCCACGGGCGATGACGGTCGTGGCGGTGCCGAACCCCGAGCAGATCCTATTCGCGGCCTATCGGTTCTACCGGTGCGACCGCCCGGGCGCGATCGAGGCGCTGCAGGTGTGCTGGTCGGATTCGGCCGGCCGGTTTCCGTGGGAGCCGGGCTGCGACGCCGATGCTCGCCGGCAGCCACCGCCCGGCGCGTTCGCGGCGTGAGGCTCGTGCGTGAGGTGCGAGCACGCGCCGATGCTCGCGTGAACGATGACCGCTACCTGCTCGTCCGGTTCAACGACGACGTTGATGTGCCCAACGTGGTTCGGTTGGCGCGGGCTGACGCTCACCTGTACCGGGTGCTGCCCGGCTACGAGGCCGCCGGGGCTCTCACCCTGTCGGTGTTCCTGGTCAGCGGAGCAGCCGAGGCTCGCACGCTGACAGCGGGACTGGGGCAGACCCGGTTCGGCCTCACCACCGCCGGGCACGTGCGTGGCGCGGGGTTCGACGTCGTCGCCACGACAGTTCTCGAAGACGGGCGCCGCTGCCGTTCTCCGATCGCCACGCCGACATCGTCCTAGCTACCTACCCGGCCGGTGAAAGCCCCTACCGGCAATTGACGCGCGCCGACAGACGCAGGCTGAGGGAGGCGCTCGCCGATCGGTACGCGCGGGCCGTCACACTGTTCAACCCTCGCTACACCGTGACGCCACCCGCCGACCGGACCGGGGGAATACCATGAGTACCATGACCGGGCTCCCAGTGCTGGCCGCCGACCTGACCTACGTCAGGGTTAACGGTGGACGTGCCCACGCGGACATCGTCAACTGGAACGAGGACGCCGACCCGGTTGTCGGGCAGCACGTGCTGCTTGCCGGCGGCAGCTCCGAGCGGCTGGAGGCGGAGATCATCGAAATCCGCGCCGACGGCACAGTCACGTTGGCTGTGTTGGCGTATGCCTCACCACTGCGCAGTGCGACCTGATCGCGCTCCGCCCATCACTGTTCCCGTTGCGGGATCTCACGTCGCCGGTCCGCCCGGGCGAGGCAGCGCGTCCACCCGGCGCAGCATGGAACGCCGACGCAGGTAGTCGGCCAGGTGGTCGCGATGCCCGTCGCAGGCCGTCCAGATCTTCTCCCGGTCCGGGGTGTGGATGCGCGGGTTGTTCCACACCACTGCCCAGGCGGCCGGTTCGCGGCATCCCCGGGCAGAGCAGATCACGGAGTCGGGGCCCGCCCGTTCGGGGTCTGTCAGCGGGTATTCGGGCGGCACCGCTCAGCTCCCGCCGACGGGCTCGGGCTGCTGCCTGGTCGAGATGGCCAGCCGGTTCCATACGTTGATCGTGGCGATGGCCAACAGCAGCGCGGCCGTCTCCCGCTCGTCGAATCGCTCCTGTACGTCCGACCAGACGTCGTCCGGAACACCGTCCACGGAGATCAACGTCACCGCCTCCGTCAGCGCCAACGCCGCCCGTTCCCGGTCGGTGTACAGCCCCTCCACCTCACGCCAGGCGCGCAACACATCCAACCGCTGCGCAGACTCTCCTGCGGCCCGCGCATCCCGCAGGTGCATGTTCAGGCAGTAGGCGCAGCCGTTGATCTGGGACGCCCGGATCTTCACCAGTTCGTAGAGGGGCGCCTCGATGGGGCCCGACCGGTTGACCTTCTCCAGCCCGAGGACCGCCCGGTACGCCTCCGGGAAAACGCTGCCGACGTCCATTCGCTGCTTGCCCACTGCTCGCCTCCGTGACGCACCACCCAGTACGGCCGGTGCTGTTGCTGATTCTTTGCACCACCACACTCGGTTCTACTGCTGGACCGTCCCGACGGCAAGGATTGCGGCGCTGGCCGACCGTGGTGGATTGCGCCGCCGAGCCGGCCGGCCGATCCTGCTAGCCTGCCAGCAGAGGTGATGTGATGAGCCCGGATTCGGCAGCGGGCATAACCGCGGGCCAGATCATGACGGCACCGGTGGTGACCGTGGCACCCGAGGCTTCCGTCACCCACATCGCCGAACTCCTCACCACTCGGCGGTTCAGCGCGGTGCCGGTGGTCGACGGTGCCGGCGCGGTGCTCGGGTTGGTCAGCGAGCGGGATCTGCTGGCCCGACCGGGCCGCACGGCCCGCGAGGTGATGACCACCTCGGTGATCAGCGTCACCACCGACACCGACATCGAGCAGGTGCGCCGGATGCTGGTGGACGCCCCGATCCGCCGGGTGCCCGTGATGTCCGCCGGCCGGCTGGTCGGGATCATCAGCCGCCACGATCTGGTGGGTCGGATGGTGGAATGGGCCTGCGGGGTGTGCGGGGAGACGGTGCGCGGTGCGCATCCGCCGCTGGTGTGCCCCAAGTGCGGTGGCAGCGAGGACAGGTTTGCGCTGCAGGAGCAGCCGCCCGGTCCGTGACGATGTCGTTCGCGGCGATCGGGTCCGGCGTGGTGAAGGGATAGCAGCATGGCCGAAGGTGCACGCGCCGGCAGTCGCCGTCCGTCGACCAGGGGGGCGAGAACTTCTCGGGCCGGAACCGCAGCCGGTCGGACAACCTCTCGGAGTACGCGCACGATCGCAGGCTCTGGCAGCGGGCCCGACGCGGAGACGCTGATCGGCTACTACCGCGAGATGACGCTGATCCGCGAGTTCGAGCTGCGCGCCGGAGAGATGTACCAGCGGGCCAAGATCGGCGGATACTGCCATCTCAACCTGGGTGAGGAACCCACCGTGGTCGGCCTGATGGCCGCGCTACGGCCCACCGACTACCTGTTCACCAACTACCGAGAACATGGCTACGCGCTGGCCCGGGGCATGGACACCGGGCGGGTGATGGCCGAACTGTTCGGTCGGGCCGACGGCGTCTCGGCGGGTCGCGGCGGCTCGATGCACCTGTTCGACGCACGCCTGCGGTTCCTGGGCGGTTACGGCATCGTCGGTGGGCAGCTGCCGCCCGCCACCGGGGCCGCGCTGGCGCTGACCTACCGCGGCGCGCCGGGTCCGGATGCCGAGGCCGTGATGTGTCAGATGGGCGACGGCACCACCAATATCGGAGCGTTTCACGAATCGCTGAACCTCGCGGCGATCTGGCACCTGCCGATCGTGTACGTGATCATCAACAACGGCCTGGGTATGGCGACCACCGTGGAGCATGCCTCCGGCGAGCCCGAGCTGTACAAGCGCGGATGCTCCTATCGGATCCCCGGCGAGCGGGTGGACGGTGACGATCCCGCCGTGGTGCGCGCCGCGGCGACGGCGATGCTGGACCGGGCCAGGATCGAGCGGCAACCCGGCCTGCTCGAGGTGATGTCGCACCGGCTGCGCGGGCATTCGGTGGTCGACCCGGCGCGGTATCGCAGCAGGGAGGAGACCGAGCAGCTGCGCTCGCTGGACCCCTTGCCGGCCTACCGACGGAGGCTCGTCGGTGACGGCGTGCTGGACGACGACGTCGCGGCGCGGATCGAGTCCGAATCCGCCGATAAGGTCGCTGCGGCAGTCGCTTTCGCCGACGCCAGCGCGGAACCGGCGGCGAGCACATTGTTCGACTTCGCGTATGCGACCGACGTGCCGAATGCGCCGGTGCTGATGCCCGGCGATCCGGTGCTGCCCGCCGGCTGGGACGAGGGGGAGTGACCGTGGTGCGCGACGGTGAAGGCGGTCGGTGGACCGGCGGTGACGGCAATGGCTGAGATCAGCTATCGGCAGGCGCTACACGACGCACTGCGTGCCGAGATGCTTCGGGACCAGTCCGTGATCCTGCTGGGCGAGGAGATCGGAATCTTCGAGGGTTCGTACAAGATCACCGCGGGCCTGCTGGACGAGTTCGGTCCGGAGCGGGTGCGCGACACACCCATCGCCGAGGAGGGTTTCGTCGGAGCGGCCATCGGGGCGGCCATGCTCGGCATGCGCCCCGTCGTCGAGATCATGACGATCAACTTCTCGCTGCTGGCGATCGACCAGATCGTCAACCACGCCGCCAAGATCTACGGGATGTTCGGCGGGCAGACACCGGTGCCGATGGTGATCCGGACACCGGGCGGCGGCGGACAGCAGCTGGCGGCCACCCACTCGCAGAACATCGAGGTCTGGTACGCGCACGTGCCGGGCCTGAAGGTGCTGGCTCCGGCCACCCCGGCCGATGCGAAGGCGATGCTGACGGCCGCGATTCGGGACAACGATCCCGTGCTGCTGCTGGAGAACCTATCGCTGTACAACACCAAGGGTGAGGTGCCCGACGGTGAGCAGGTCGCCACCATCGGCGCCGCTCAGGTCACGGTGCCCGGCACCGATCTGACCGTCGTTGGCTACTCGCGCTCGGCGGTGATCGCCAAGGACGTGGCGCGCCGATTCGCCGAGCAGGGCGTCTTTATCGAGGTGGTCGACCTGGCCAGCCTGCGGCCGTTGGACCGACGGACCATCTGCGCGTCGGTCCGCAAGACCGGGCGGGCGGTGATCCTGGAGGACGACTGGCTCACCTACGGTGTCGGGGCCGAGATTGCGGCCACCATCGCCGAGGGCGCATTCGACTATCTGGACGCCCCGGTTCGCCGGGTGGCTGCAGCGGAAGTGCCGCTGCCGTACGCGAAGTCGCTGGAGCGGATCGCGCTGCCGGATGCAGATGCGCTGATCCGGGTGATCAACGAACAACTCGACGCGACCAGATTCGTGCGCACCAGCGCAGCGGGAAGGGCGTGACCAGCGATGCCTGACGTGTTCATGCCGCGCCTGTCGGACACCATGGAAGAGGGCTCGATCGCCCAGTGGCTCAAGGCCGAGGGCGACGAGATCCACCGTGGCGACGTGCTGGCCGAGATCGAGACCGACAAGGCCGTGATGGACCTGGAGGCCTACGAGGGCGGGGTGCTGGAAAGGATCCTGGTGCAGCCCGGTCAGATGGTGCCCATCGGCGCCCCCATCGCGGTGATCGGCGACGGGTCGGGATCATCCTCCGGTGCTGTCGGTGCGGACAGCGACTCCGGTGCGGGAGCCGAGGCAGGTGTGGACAGCCCGGCGGCGGAACCCACAGGCGGCACCGGGACCGCGGCCCAGCAGCCGCCCACCGGGGCCGAGCCGCCGGCTGCGGCTCCGGCCATCCCGGCAACCGGTGACGGCCGGCTGAAGGCCTCGCCGGTGGTGCGCTCCCTGGCCCGCACACACGGCATCGACCTGTCGAGGATCACCGGAACCGGGCCGGGCGGCCGGATCATTCGCGCCGACGTGGAGCAGTTGCTGGGTCGGCCCGCGGCGCCGGGCGCCACCGGATCGGCGATCGCGTCGACGTCCTCGTCACCGACGCCACCATCGGCCCAACCGACCACCGGCCCGGCGGGGCCGACCACCGCTCCGGTGGGCGTTGCCGGCCCGGACGACGAGCGGATTCCGCTGACCACCATTCGCAAGGTCACGGCGCGGCGGCTATCCGAGGCCGCGCTGGTGCCCGCGTTCCAGCTCACCACCGTGCTGGACGCGTCCCGGCTGACCGAGCTGCGCCGAGACATCAACACTCGGCTGGCCGGCAACGGCGTCAAGATCAGCGTCACCGACCTGCTGGTGCGGGCCAGTGCCGTCGCGTTGCGCGCGCACCCGGAGATCAACTCCTCCTTCGGCGGGGACGCGATCATTCGGCACCATCGGGTCAACGTCGGCATCGCCGTCGCGCTGGACGACGGGCTGATCGTGCCGGTTGTCAAGGACGCGGATCGCAAGTCGGTCAGCGAGATTGGCGCCCAGGCCAGGGATCTGGCTACCCGGGCACGGGCCGGCAAGCTGACGCCGGACGAGTTCACCGGCGGCACCTTCACCATCAGTAATCTCGGTATGTACGGCATCGACAGCTTCGTCGCGGTGCTCAATCCGCCGGAGGCTGCGATCCTCGCGGTCGGATCCACGCTGGACGAGCCGGTGGTGATCGACGGGGAGGTTCAGGTGCGCCCGCGGATGCGCATGACGCTCACGGTGGACCATCGGGTGGCCGACGGTGCCACCGGGGCCGCCTTCCTGCGGGACCTGACCGACCTGCTTGCCGAGCCGCTGCGGATCCTGGTCTGACGGCCATCATGGCGCCAGCGCGGAGGGTATCGGTGCGCCCACGCGCCGTCCAGAGGCGATGACGGTGCGACCGGAACCGGGCGGAGGGCAGCCGGTGTCGATGTCGCGTCGCGCGGCCGTGCTGGCGGAGCCTGGCACGCGGGTGTGGTTGCTGCCCTTCCTGATTGCGGGCGTGGCGTGCCTGGTGGGCGGGGGCCTGCTGGCCGCCGCCACTGCCTATGTGACGACCCAGAAGACCGCCTGGGCCACGGCCTATGTCGTGCTGGTCGGCGGGGTGGCCCAAGTGGCGCTGGGCGCCGCGGTCACCTGGCTGCGCCCGGCGGCGAACCGGCGCTGGGGTCAGATCGCCTTCGTCTGCTGGAATCTCGGAAACGCCGGGGTGCTCGCCGGGCAGTTGGCGGCGCTGGTGGTGCTGACCGACGTTGGCAGTGCGCTGCTGGTGGTCGCGCTGGCACTGGTGCTGGCCGCTACGGCGCGCCGCCGCGCGTCCCGTGGGTTCTCCCGGTACGGCCCGACTCCCGAGCACCGGCAGCCGCCACATCCGGTGCTGCTGTGGGCGTTCCGGGCGCTGCTGGTGATCCTGCTGGCCGGCATCGTCGTCGGCACCGTGTTGGCCCACATCGCCGGCTGACCGCCGGTGCCTGCGATGGCCAGGTCCCTCGCGCGGGAATCGGCCCTGCGGAACCGGCCCTGCGGAACCGGCGCCCTGACTCAGGGCAGATCGCGCCGCATGATCAGCCGAGGCAGGCCGCCGGCCACGGCATCGGTGGTGCCCACCACTCGGAACCCGGCTCGGTCGAACATCGCCCTGGTTCCCACGAATGCCATGGTCTGATCCATCCGACCTGACGGGTCGACGGGGTGCGCCTCGACGGCGGGCGCATCGTGCGAGGCGGCGTAGGCGACGGCACCCTCGATCAGCTGCGCGGTGACTCCCTGTCGGCGATGGCCCGGGCGTACCACGATGCAGACGATGCTCCAGACCGGAATGTCATCGACCGGCATGATGAGCCGGGAACGGGTCAGCCGGCTGATCTCGGTGCGCGGGCCGATGTTGCACCAACCGACCGGCACGCCGTCCCGGTACGCCACCACTCCGGGTGGGTGTTGCCGCTCGCACAGGCGACGCATCGCCTGCTCACGATCGCCGCCGCCGAGCTCGTCGATCTCCTTGGCCCGCAGTCGATGCGACAGACACCAGCAGTGGTTGCGGCGCCGAGTCCTGTTGACGACGTCCGCGAAGTCCTCGAATCGGTCCGGCGTCACCGGATGCGTCTGCCACGTCATGGTGCCTCCTGATCACGACCCACCGACAGGGGCGGCGGGCCCGACCGGTTGATGCGCACGGCGTCCGTCAGGCCCCCAGTCGCTGGCGCAACACGTACTGCAGGATGCCGCCGTGCCGGTAGTAGGCCCGTTCGGTCGGGGTGTCGATCCGCACCACGGCGGTGAACTCCCGCGGTGAGCCTGCGTCCGGCTGCGCCCGCACCGTCACCGTTTCCGGCACGTCGTTGACTCCGGCCAGTCCCACGATCGAGTACTCCTCGGTGCCGTCCAGCCCCAGCGACTCGGCGTTCTCACCGTCGGAGTACTGCAGGGGCAGCACTCCCATGCCGATCAGGTTGGACCGGTGGATCCGCTCGAACGACTCGGCCAGCACTGCCTTCGCGCCCAGCAGGATGGTGCCCTTGGCCGCCCAGTCCCGCGAGGAACCGGAGCCATACTCCTTGCCGGCCAGGACGATCAGCGGCACCCCATCAGCTGCGTACTGCTGCGCCGCGTCGTAGATGGTGGTTTGCTCGCCACCGGGCAACACTCGGGTGAAGCCGCCCTCGACCGAGCCATTTTCAGAATCCAGCAGCTGATTGCGCAGCCGGATGTTGGCGAACGTGCCGCGGATCATCACCTCGTGGTTGCCACGCCGCGATCCGTAGGAGTTGAAGTCCCGCGGCGTCACCTCGTGCGCGATCAGGTAGGCACCCGCCGGGGAGTCCCGCTTGATGGACCCGGCCGGTGAGATGTGGTCGGTGGTCACCGAGTCGCCCAACTTCGCCAGCACCCGCGCGCCAGTGATGTCGGCCAGCGGCTCGGGCTGCACGGCCATCCCGTCGAAGTACGGCGGCTGTCGGACGTAGGTCGAATCGTCCTGCCAGTCGAAGCGCTCGCCCTCCGGGACGGGCAGGCCGTTCCAGTTCTCGTCACCGGAGTAGACATTCGAATAGCCCTCGGTGAACATCCGCGCCTCCACGCAGGAATCCACCACTTGCTTGATCTCCGCCGTGCTGGGCCAGATGTCGGCCAGGTACACCGGCCGCCCGTCGCTGCCGGTGCCCAGCGGGTCGCGGGTCAGGTCGACGTGCATGGATCCCGCCAGCGCGTAGGCCACCACCAGCGGGGGGGAGGCCAGGAAGTTCATCCGGGACTGCGGGTGGATCCGGCCCTCGAAGTTGCGGTTGCCGGACAGCACCGCGGCAACCGTCAGGTCCCCGGCGTCGACCGCGGCCGCGACCTCCTCCGGCAGCGGCCCGGAGTTGCCGATGCAGGTGGTGCAGCCGTAGCCGACCAGGTTGAAGCCGAGCTTGTCCAGGTACGGCGCCAGTCCGGACCGCTCGATGTAGTCGGTCACCACCCGAGACCCGGGCGCCAGTGAGGTCTTGACCCACGGCTTGCTGGCCAGGCCCTTCTCCACGGCATTGCGCGCCAGCAGCGCCGCCCCGATCATCACCGACGGGTTGGAGGTATTCGTGCAGGACGTGATTGCCGCGATCACCACGTCACCGTTGTCGATGCTGGTGTCGGTACCCGCCAGGGTCAGCGGCTGCCTGTTGGACGGCCAGTCGTGCCGCCGGCCGCAGGTGCACGCCCCCCGTGGCGCCTTGGCGTCGGCCAGGGTGCCGTCACCTTCGAAGGGGTCGCTGGCCGGGAAGGTGTCGTCGATCGCATCGTCCAGGGCGGTCAGCGTGCGCACGTTGGCGCTCGGGTCGGCCAGCAGGTTCTCCACCGTGTGCTGCGCCAGGGTCAGCGGGATGCGGTCCTGCGGCCGCTTCGGCCCGGCGATCGACGGCTCGATGGCGCCCAGGTCCAGCTCCACCACCTGGGAGTAGGCGACCTCGTGCGCCGGATCGTGCCACAGGCCCTGCGCCTTGGCGTAGGCCTCCACCAGGGCGACCTGTTCGGCGCTGCGCCCGGTGAAGCGCAGGTAGTCCAGGGTCTCGTCGTCGATCGGAAAGATGGTGCAGGTGCAGCCGTACTCCGGGCTCATGTTGCCGATGGTGGCGCGGGTGGCCAGTGGCACGTTCGCCACGCCGGAACCGAACAGCTCCACGAACTTGCCGACCACGCCGGTCTGGCGCAGCAGCTCGGCCACCGTCAGCACCATGTCGGTGGCGGTGACGCCCTCGCGCAGCTCCCCGGTCAGCCGCAGCCCCACCACCTCGGGCAGCAGCATGGACACCGGCTGGCCCAGCATGGCCGCCTCGGCCTCGATGCCGCCGACACCCCAGCCCAGCACACCGAGCCCGTTGACCATGGGGGTGTGCGAGTCGGTACCGACCAGGGTGTCCGGGTAGGCCATCGGCAGGCCGGAGTGCTCCGAGATGCGGGTGCCGCTGCCCGCGCCGAACACCACCCGGGACAGGTACTCCAGGTTCACCTGGTGGCAGATCCCGGTGTCCGGCGGAACGACGACGAAGTTGTCGAAGGCGTGCTGGGCCCAGCGCAGCAGTTGGTAGCGCTCCTTGTTGCGCTCGAACTCCAGGTCGGCATTGATCTTGAACGACGCGGCGCGGCCGAAATCCTCGGCGATGACGGAGTGGTCGATCACCAGCTCCACCGGGATCAGTGGGTTCACCTGCTGCGGATCCCCGCCCAGGTCGCTCATCGCGTCCCGCATGGCCACCAGGTCCACCACCGCCGGGACTCCGGTGAAGTCCTGTAACAGCACCCGGGCCGGATTGAACTGGATCTCGGTGTGGGCCACGTCGGTGGCGTTCCAGTCGGCCAGCGCGCGGATCTGATCCGCCGTCACCGCTGCGCCGTCCTCGTGGCGCAGCAGGTTTTCCAGCAGCACCTTCAGGCTGTAGGGCAGGTGGTCGGCGCCGGGCACGGCGTCCAGCCGGTAGATCTCGAACTCCCGATCACCGACGGCGAGGGTGCCTCGCGCGTTGAAGCTGTTGGCCGAACTGGTGCTGTCGTTGGTGGTGGATGCCATCCGGGACTCCCGATGCGAGTTGCGTGCCGCGCACGCGCCGCCAGCGGCGTGACGCAGGCCTTGCTCCTATGCTGCCCCGGCCCCCGCAGGACTGCCACCCCGCCCCCAACCCGGGGGGACCGGGCGTGCGGGGTGCGGGGGGCGGTGAGACGATGGGGGCGTGAGCATAGTGGCCGGATCGCTGGCTGGATCGCTGACGGCGTCTACCGTCGCGATCGGCGGTGCCGGCGGCGACGAGATCGAGGCGTACCTGGCGCGGCCGGCCGGATCGCACGCGCGTGGCGGGGTCGTGGTGATCCACCACCTGCCGGGGTACGACCGCAGCATGAAGGAGATCACCCGGCGGTTCGCCGAGATCGGCTACGACGCGATCTGTCCCAACCTGTATTCCCGGCAGGCGCCCGGGGCGGCGCCGGCCGAGGCCGCCGAGCTCGTGCGGTCGCAGGGCGGCATCACCGACGACCAGCTGCTCGGCGACGTGGCGGGCGCGGCGGCGCATCTGCGTGGCCTCGACACCGGCAACGGGAAGGTCGGGGTCATCGGCTATTGCTCGGGTGGGCGGCAGTCGGTGCTGGCGGCCTGCGGCCTGGACGTGGACGCAGCAGTGGACTGCTATGGGGCGTTCGTCACCGGCACCCCACCCGAGGGATTCCCGCTGAAGGTGACGAACCTGGTGGCGCAACTGCCGGATCTGCGCTGCCCCTTGCTCGGCCTGTTCGGCAACGACGACGCCGCGCCCAGCGCCGCGCATGTCGACGAGCTGGAGCAGATCCTGCGGCGCGAGGGCAAGACCTTCGAATTCCACCGCTACGACGGTGCCGCGCATGCCTTCTTCTCGCCGGACCGGCGGTCCTATCGGGTGGACGCGGCGAACGATGGCTGGCAGCGGATCGAGCGCTTCTTTGGCAGCTACCTGGCCGGGCCCTGAGAAACCCTCGGACCGGGCGCACGACCCACGCACCACGGGGAACGTGCTTCACACACCATCAACACCTCGGCGTCGTACGGTCGGAAGGATAGGCGGTGACCCCCACCCAGCTGCGGGCCTTCGCCGCCGTCGTCCGCCTCGGCTCGGTGAAGCGGGCCGCCGCCGAGCTGGACGTCAGCGAATCGGCGGTGTCGCTGCATATTGCCGCGCTGCGCAAGGAACTGGGCGATGCGTTGTTCACCCGAACCGGTTCGGGGCTGGCGTTCACCCCCGGCGGGCTGCGGTTAGCCAGCCGCGCCGCCGAGATGCTGGGGCTCGCCGACCGCACGGTGCTGGAGGTCAGCCAGGCCGGCCATGGTCGACGCATGCTGCGGGTGGCCGCGTCCGGCCTGTTCGCCGAGCACGCCGCGCCGGGTCTGATCGAGCTGTTTGCCGGCCGGGCCGACGACCTCGACGTCGAACTGAGCCTGCACGGGCCGCGGGAGTTCGATGCGTTGCTGCGCAACAGGACCGTAGACGCCGCGATCGGCCCGCACGCGCCGGCGCCGGGCGAGGATGTTGCCAGCAGGCCGTTCCTGAACTACCAGGTGATCGCAGTGGTGGGCGCCGGGCATCCGCTGGCCGGGGCCCATCCCGGACTGGCGGAGCTGCGCCGGCAGACTTGGTTATTGGGCCCGGCCGCCGCGGGCGGCCTCGGATTGGTACCGCAGCTGATTCACCGGCTGGGCATTCCCGAGGAGCATCAGCAGATCTTTCAGAGCCAGGCGGCCGCGGTGGAGGAGACCAAGAGAGGTCGCGGGGTGGCGCTGGTGGTGTCGTTCGCCGCGGCGGCCGATGTCGCTGCCGGCGACCTGGTGCGACTTCAGGGTGCCGCTCTGCACGCGGACGGCACCTGGGGTATCCGCACGCTGACCGGGTCGGCGGCGCCGCCGGCCGCAGCTGAGTTGGCTCGATTCGTCACGACACCCCGTGCCATTCAGGCGATGTTGCGCGGGTCGGGGGTGACTGTTGGGCGGTTCCGGCCGTCCATCCACGTCACGTTGTGGAGCTGACCCGGGCGGACCTGGCTGCTGATGCACGGCGGACGCCGGTCCCCGGTGACGGAGCCGCCAGACGCGTCGCGTCGATGGCGGCGATGACGCTGCGCAGATCGGTGACGGTACCGCCGGGCAGGAACTCGTCGCAGAACGGCAGGGCAGCGGCCATGGTGGACACCAAGGGCTGATACCCGGCAACTGACGCCCGCGGGTTGATCCACATCACCCGGTGGGCGCGCCGCCGCAGCCGGGCCATGGCGCGTTCCAGGCGCTCCGGGGGCTCGCTGTCCCAGCCATCCGAACCGATCAGCACCACCGCTCCGCGCAGCAGCCCACCGTGCCTGCCGGCGAGTAGCGCCGCGAGGTTGGCCGCGATCCGGGTGCCGCCGAATCGGTCAGCCACCGCCGCCGTTGCCGCCGCCACCGCCTCGGCGGGGGAGTGCTGGGTCAGTGCCGGGGTGAGTCTGGTGAGTCGGGTGGCGAAAGCGAACGCCTCGGCGTCCGCGCCGAGTACCAGCGCGCGCATCAAGTGCAGGTAGGCGGTGGCCTCGGCCTGCATGGAGGCGCTCACGTCGCAGATCATGACGACCCTGCGAGGTCGCCAACGGGGGGCCGCGGTCACCAGGGCCATCGGTTCGAAGCCGGTGCGCCGCGCCCGGGACACGGTGGCGCGCAGGGCGATCCGGTGTCCAGCGGGATCGATGACCATTCGGCGGGTGCGGCGGCGCGGCCAGCGAGCAGCCGCGTGGGCCAGCCAGTCGCCCAGCATCGCAAGCTGGGCGGGCTGCAGTTGACCGAACGGAGTGTCGGTCAACCCGGACAGTTCGCTGGGCAGCCGCAGTGGCAGCACGGTCGGTGGGCGGCTGTCTTTGTCCGCGTCGTCCGTGCGCGGCGACACCGCGGGAAGAGTTGCCCAGGGCAGACCGGATCCCGGTTCGTCGTCACCATCCGAGCCGGGCAATCCGTGGTACTCCTCGTCGTCGCGGCCGGTTGCCGGCAGCGAGTGGCGTCGCGCATTCGGGTCCAGCGGCAGCACCGCGTCGCCGAACACCGCCTCGAATACCGCGTCAAACCGAGGAATCTCGGACCTCCGCCGCACCAGGGTGATTCGGCATGCCCAATACACGTCACTGCGGTGCTCCAGGGCGACCACCCGCAGCGCCCGGACCAGGTCGGCGGTGGCGGTGAGGTCCACCGGGACCCCTGCACTGCGCAGCCGCGCCGTCAGCGACACGGCGAACGCGGCGCGATCCATGCCGCGCAGCACTCCGGATGGCGCTCCGGACGGCACTGCGGACAGCGCTCTTGGCGCCGACCCGGGGTGGCTGCCGTTGGCCGTGGCAGGACCGTCCGCTGCCGGGCAGGGCCTGGGTGTGCTCATCGGCGGGCAGACCGCCGATCAGCGGGTGGGCGCCGGGTAGCCCCACCCGTCCAGCGCGTCCAACATGGCGTCCCGATCGTCCGGCGTCTTGGCGATGGTGCCGAGGGAGGCGACAATGTCCTCCCGGACCAGGTTGGTGGCGCCCAGTGCCGCCAGCGCAGATACCCAGTCGATGGTCTCGGCCAGCCCAGGGGCCTTATCCAGATCGAGAGTGCGTGCCCGACCGACGAAGTCGGTGGTCGAGGCGATCAGCGCGTCGACCGCACCGGGCACCCGCCGGCGCACGATGGTCGCGGCCCGCTCCCGGTCCGGGAATTCGATCCAGTGATACAGACAGCGCCGCCGCAGCGCGTCGTGCAGTTCCCGGCTGCGGTTGCTGGTCAGGATCACGACCGGTGGCCTGGCGGCGGTGAACGTGCCGAGCTCCGGAATGGTGACGGCCGCTTCGCCCAGGAACTCCAGCAGCAGGGCTTCAAACTCGTCGTCCGCGCGATCGATCTCGTCGATCAGCAGGACCGCCGGGGTGGCCCCCTGGTATCGAACCGCGGCCAGGATCGGTCGCTGCGACAGGTACTCCTCGGCGAACAGGTCGGCCTGCGCGACCGATTGCCCGCTGGCCTCCGCCAATCGAATCGCCAGCAGCTGACGTTGATAGTTCCACTCGTACAACGCCTCCGCGGCGGTCAGGCCCTCGTAACACTGCAGCCGAATCAGCGGTGCGCCGATGGCCGCGGCGATGGCCTTGGCCGCGGTGGTCTTGCCGACGCCTGGTTCGCCCTCCAGCAGCAGCGGGCGGCGCAGCAGCGTCGCGAAGTACACGGCGGCGGCCAGGCCGTCGTCGGCCAGGTAGTCCACCGCATCCAGCTTGGCCCGGACGGCCACGGCGTCGGCGAACAGCCGTTGGTCGCCGGGCGTCGATGGTGCGGTCGGCGCGGAGGGCATATCTGTCACGGTAGCCCGGTCACCCCCGCGTGCTGGGCGGCGTAGGCATCCCGGCAGCCGGGACGGCAGAAGTAGAAGTCCTCGCCGTTCAGGTGCAGGTGCGGGGTATCGGGCATCACCGTTACCGACATGCCGCACACCGGGTCCACGGCCTGCACGGGGGTCAACGCCGCTGCCGGCAGCCCCACTGATGGCGCTACCGCCTGCGGTGACGTGCCCTCCGGCGCTGCGCCCCGAATCGCCGCCACCACCTCGGCCATGATCGACAATGCGATCTCGGGGGCCGTGCGGGCACCGATCCACAGTCCGGCCGGGGTATGCACCCGGGATCGCTCCGCGTCCGACACGCCCAACTCGTCCAGCACTCCGGTGCCGCGGCGACGGCTGGCGACCAGCGCTATGTAGCCGACGCCGGCGTCGAGCGCCGCGCGGAGCGTCTCCGGCTCGCCCGGGCCGTGGCTGGCCAGCACCACGGCGGCGCAGCCGGCAAGCTCGTCGACGCTGAGGGCGTCCCAGCCGGGCGAGGAACCGACGGGTCTCGTGTCCGGCTCGGGGAGCGCTGCGTATCCCAGGAACGCCACAGTGGCCCGCAACGCCTCGGCGATCGGCGTGGACCCCGTCACCGCCACCACCGGCGCGGGAAGTACCGGCTGCAGGAAGATCTCCACCGCGCCGCCGGACAGGCACGGATTGACCACCACCTGGGCACCGGGTGTCGCCGGGAATTCCGCAGTCCCGTCCGGCAGCACGCGCAGCAGGGTGGCGGCGCCGTCGGCCAGTGCCGCCAGCGCCGCGGTTCGCACCGAACTCTGCGTGCACTGGCCGCCGACGAAGCCCTCCATGGTGCCGTCCGGCAGCACGATGGCGCCGTCGCCCGCGCGGACCGAGGTGGGCGGCTGGGCGCGCACCACCGTGGCATGCACGAACGGCGTGCGGGCGCCGGTCAATTCCGTCACCCGCTCGGAGATCTGTTGGCTCACTGTCCTCCTCCCGCGCCTTGTGAGTCTGTCGTGGCGCTATACCGTCACCTCAGACTCACAAGCCGGTTCTAGATCGGCGGCTGCAGGGTGCCCTGCATGGCCTCCCACACCCGCGACGGCGTGAGCGGCATGTCCGCGTGCCGCACCCCGAACGGGGCCAGTGCGTCGATCACCGCGTTCACCACCGCGGGCGGCGATCCGACCGTCGCCGACTCCCCGACACCCTTGGCGCCGATCGGATGGTGCGGAGATGGAGTGACCGTGAAACCCGTCTCCCAGTCCGGCACCTCCAGCGCCGTCGGAATGAGGTAGTCCATCAGCGATCCGCCCAGGCAGTTCCCCTGCTCGTCGAAGGCGATGATCTCCATCAGCGCCATGCCCACGCCGTCGGTGAGCCCGCCGTGCACCTGGCCCTCGATGATCATTGGGTTGATCCGGGTGCCGCAGTCGTCCACCGCAATGAACCGACGGATCTTCACCTCGGCGGTGCCCGGATCGACGTCCACCACGCAGATGTAGGCACCGTTGGGGTAAGTCAGGTTGGACGGGTTGTAGCAGACCTCGGCGTCCAGGCCGCCCTCGATACCCTCCGGAAGATCACCGGCACCGTGCGCGCGCATGGCGATCTGCTGGATCGTCACCGACTTCTCGGGATCCCCGGCAACGTGGAATGATCCCTTGTCCCACTCCAGGTCTGCCACGCTGACCTCGAGCATGCCGGAGGCGATAATGCGTGCCTTGTCGCGAATCTTGCGGGACACCAGCGCGGCTGCGGCGCCGGACACCGGGGTGGACCGGCTGCCGTAGGTGCCCAGCCCGAACGGGGTCTGGTCGGTGTCGCCGTGCACCACTTCGATGTCCGCCGGTGGTATGCCCAGTTCCTCGCCGACTATCTGCGCGAACGTTGTCTCGTGGCCCTGACCCTGGGTCTGCACACTCAGTCGCACCACGGCCTTGCCGGTCGGGTGGATGCGCAGTTCGCAGCCGTCGGCCATGCCCAGGCCCAGGATGTCCATGTCCTTGCGAGGCCCGGCGCCGACCGCCTCGGTGAAGAACGCCATCCCGATGCCCATCAGTTCGCCGCGCGCTCGCTTCTCCGCCTGCTCGCGGCGAAGTTCGTCGTAACCGGCAATGCGCAGCGCCTCGTCGAGCGTGGCCTGATAATCGCCCGAGTCGTAGACCCAGCCGGTCTGCGTGGTGTAAGGGAACTGCTCTGGCCTCAGCAGGTTTCGCCGCCGCAATTCCACCGGATCCATCTTCAGCTCATAGGCAAGGCAGTCCACCAGTCGCTCCACCAGATACACCGCCTCGGTGATCCGGAACGAGCAGGCGTAGGCCACCCCACCGGGTGCCTTGTTGGTGTAGACCGCCGTCATATGGCAGTAGGCGGCTTGTAGGTCGTAGCTGCCACAGAAGACACCGAAGAATCCGGCGGGGTATTTGACCGGTGCCGCAGTGCCGTTGAACGCCCCGTGGTCGGCCAGCACGTTGGTGCGGATCGCCAGGATCTTTCCGTCCTTGGTTGCAGCGATCTCGCCGCGCATGATGTAGTCGCGCGCGAACCCGGTGCTGGTCAGGTTCTCCGACCGGTCCTCCATCCACTTGACGGGCTTGCCCAGCAGCAGTGACCCGACGATGGCACACACGTAACCGGGGTAGATCGGCACCTTGTTGCCGAACCCGCCGCCGATGTCCGGGGAGATGACGCGGATCTTGTGCTCAGGCAGGCCGGCGACAATGGCATACAGCGTGCGGTGCGCGTGCGGCGCCTGCGTGGTCGACCACAGCGTGAGCTTGCCGTCGATCGGGTCGAGATCGGCGACCGCGCCACAGGTCTCCATCGGCGCCGGATGCACTCGCGGGTAGACCATGTCCTGGGTGACGACCACGTCGGCGGAGGAGATGACTCGCTCGGTGGCGTCGGAGTCCCCGGTTTCCCAGTCGAAGACGTGGTTGTCGGTCTTGCCCTCCAGGTCGTCACGGATCACCGGCGCATCGGGCTCCAGCGCGCGGCGGGCGTCTACCACCGGCGGCAGTTCCTGGTAGCTGACCTCGATCAGTTCCAGGGCGTCCCGGGCGGAGTAGCGGTCCTCGGCCACCACGAACGCGACCTCCTGGCCCTGGAAGCGCACCTTGTCGGTGGCCAGGACGGCCTGCACATCGTTCGACAGTGTCGGCATCCAGGCCAGGTTCTTCTCGGCCAGCATCGCACCCGTGACCACCAGCTTGACCTTGGGATGTGCCTGGGCGGCGCTGATGTCGATCCCGGTGATTCTGGCGTGCGCCAGCGGGGAGCGCAGGATGGCCAGGTGCAGCATGCCGGGCAGGGCGATGTCGTCCAGGTAGTGACCCTTGCCACGGATGAACCGGGGGTCCTCCTTGCGCAGCATCCGGCCGTGCCCGACCGGATGCTGGTCGTTGTCGACGAACGCAGTGACGCGATCGGCCAGCGGAGGCTCGACGGGAGTATCGACGGTCGCGGTCATGACATGCTCCCCGCGGTAACCGGCTCCAACGGGGCCGACGGCGGATCGGGCTGCAACGTGGTGCGGGTGCCGGCCTGTTCCGAGGCCGCCCATCGGATCGAGCGGACGATGGTGGCGTAGCCGGTGCACCGGCAGATCTGCCCGGAGATCGCCTCGCGGATCTGCTGCTCATTCGGATCGGGGTTGCGGTCCAGCAGCGCGCGGGCCGTCATCATCATGCCGGGGGTGCAGAAGCCGCACTGCAATCCGTGACAGTTCATGAAGCCCTGCTGCACCGGGTCCAGCTCGCCGCCGACCGCCAAGCCCTCCACGGTGCGTATCTGGTGCCCGTCGGCCATGGCGGCCAGCACGGTGCACGACTTGACCGGTTCGCCGTCCATCAGCACCACGCAGGTGCCGCAGTTGCTGGTGTCGCAGCCCCAGTGCGTGCCGGTGAGCCCCAGGTGATCGCGGAGGAAGTGCACCAGCAGCAGCCTGCCCTCGATCTCCCGGGTCACCTCCTCACCATTGACGGTCATGGTGACCTGCATGGCCCTTCAGCTCCCTTCTGCGCTGGTCGCCTCGGTGGCCCGCTCGACGGCCCGGCGCAGTGCCCGGCGGGTCAGTTCGTTCGCGAGATGCCGCTTGTACTCTGCGCTCCCGCGTTGGTCGGTGACGGGATCGCAGCCCTGCGCGGCGAGTTCGCCTGCCTCGGCGTACAGCTCTTCGGACGGGGTCTGGCCGCGCAGCGCCGCCGTCACCGCTGGCAGACCGGTTGTGTTCGGGCCGACCGCCGCTAACCCGACTCGGGCGTCGGCGATCACGGCGTCGGCACCACCGGTCAGCCACACCGCTGCCCCGGCGGACACCACTGCCCAATCGCCGGCGCGGCGTTCCACCTTGTAATAGGCGCTGCCCCCGTGCGGCCGCACTGGAAAGCGCACCTCGGTGAGCATTTCGGCTGCGCCGACTGCCGTCTCGTACGGTCCGCGATGGAATTCCTCCATCGAGACCACTCGCTCGCCACCGGAGCCACGGATCACGCAGCTAGCGTCCAATGTGGTGCACACCGCGGACAGGTCCTCCGACGGATCGGCTTGACACAGCGAGCCTCCCAGCGTGCCCCGATTGCGCACGACCGGGTCGGCGATCACCCGCTCGGCGTCCGCGAAGATGGGGAAAACCCGCGCCAGATCGGCGGACTCGGCAAGTTCACGGTGCCGGGTCATGGCGCCGATGCGGACCTGGTCGGCCTCCAGGGTGATGTACCCGAGCTCGTCGTGCAGACCGTTGATGTCGACCAGATACTCGAAGTTGGCCAGCCGCAACTTCATCATCGGCAGCAGGCTGTGCCCCCCGGCCACGATCTTGGCACTGTCGCCGAGCCGCTCCAGCAGCCCGATGGCCGCCTCGACGCTGGTGGCCCGCTCGTATTCGAACGGTGCGGGAACTTGCATGCCGCGCTCCCTTCCTCGATGGCGCCGGGTCCTGGATTGCCGACGCCGGACCGGGCGACGGGAGCGTTGGTCGAACCACGCCATGGGCCCCGCACGGCGCCGGTTGCCTCATTGGGCGTCAGTTGAGTCAGAAAGTCAATGCCGACCTAAGCGCATCCTTAGGTCGGCATTGACCGGCTCGGGACACTGCGCGAGGGTGCGCAGTTGTTGTGGGGCACACGGTTTGCCGCCAAGCTCTGCGAAGCGCTCGCAGATGCGTCATGTAGTCGGGCAGCATCTCCGCGAATGCGGCGTTCGGAGGTGGGCGCTGCACCCGAACGGAACCTGGAGGGGAGGCGAGATGATCGCCCCGGTGTGGGCACGATGGTTGCTCGGCGTCGCAATGCTCATCGTGACCGGGTACCACCTGGTGCGGATCGTTCGCCGGTACCGCGGCGCGCACCGAACTGCGCGGGTGGCCGATCTGTGGCACGCCGCGCCGGTGGCCGATCTGTGGCACGCCGCGCCGGTCGCCGATCTGTGGCACGCAGCGATGGCCGCTGGGATGGGGCTGATGGCGCTCGGAGTGGTCGGGCACGGCGCAGGCTGGTGGCTGCTGATGTTCGGCATCGGGGCTGCCGTACTCGCCGGGCGTGCGCTGGATCGGTACGTGGTCGGCGGCGTGTTGTTCGCCGCGCACGACCTGCGCCAACTGGTGGCGGGCGTGGCGATGTGCTGGATGCTGGGGGCACCGGTATCGATGGCGGCCGCTGCCGGGGCTGCGCCCGACGCCGGCGCTCGCACCGGGGACACGGTCCAACCCGTGGTAGCCGTCGACGGAGGGCTGCCGCACTCCATGGCAGGGATGGTCCCCGGACCGGGTTCGAGCGCGGACCCGGCGGTGCTGACCATTCTGCTACGCGGGGCCACCGTGCTGATGCTGGCGGCGGTGCTGGCGCTGGCCGTCTGGTCGTGCTGGATGATGCTGCGGCTCCGGCTGCCGAGTCATTGGTTGCCGGGGCGCCGGCGAGCACCTGGTGAGGTCGTGGGAGCCGTGAGCCCCTCCGGGCGAACCTGTGCGCCGGCATGCTGCCAGGGCTGCCAGGCGGCGATGCACGTCACCGCCGCACTCATGCTGGTCGCGATGGTGTGATCGGCGCCGGCCGATCGTGATCATCGACGGGAGCGTGGCAGAACCTCGTCGCGCGATGTGATCCTGCCCGCTTCACCGATCCAGTGTGTGCACGGTCATGGTGCCTGCCTGCCGGGGACCCACTAGCCTGGGCGAATGTCGGCGGGCCCCATCGAGATCCATGTCATCGCCGATTCCACCGGCGACACGGCAGCCCGGGTGGCCCGTGCCGCCCAGGCCCAGTTCGCCAGTCACCCGACGCGGATCATCCGGCATCCGCGCATCACCACCGCGGCGGGGCTCGCCACCGCGTTCGAACGGATCACCGACGGCCAGGGCGCGGGTGTGACCGTCTTTTCCACGCTGGTCGACGACGGCCTGCGCGCGCTGGTGGTGCAGCGTTGCGAGCAGCTGCGCATCCCGCACTGCGACCTGCTCGGACCCGCGCTGGAGGCAATGGAGCGAGCCAGCGGGGACCGCGCCGAACGGATCCCCGCGCGCCCGGTCGGGATCGACTCCGACTACTTCAAGCGGATCGCCGCGATGGAGTTCGTGGTCAAGCACGACGACGGGCAGTACCTGGAAGGGCTGCGACAGGCGGACATCGTGCTGGTCGGAGTATCCCGCACCGGCAAGACCCCGCTGTCGATGTATTTGGGCTACCTCGGCTATCGGACCGCGAACGTCCCCCTGGTGCCCGGCATCGCGCCGCCGCCCACGCTGTTCGAGATCGACCGCTGGAAGATCATCGCCCTGACCATCGATCCGGCGCGGCTGGCCCGGATTCGCACGCGGCGGGTCAAGGCCATCGGCAGCACCGGCGACGCCGGCGGGTACTCTGCCCTGGCCGCGATCTTCGACGAGTTGGACCGGGCGGCGCAGATCCAACGGCGCCTCGGATGTCCCGTCATCGACACCACCAACCTGGCACTGGAGGAGGCCGCCGGTCGGGTCATCGACCTGGTCGACGAGCGCCGCCCGCCCAGAAAGGACCAAGGGAGATCAGCGTGAGCGCCGACAAGTACGTCTACGACCTCGCCGAGGGCGACGCGTCGATGAAGCCGCTGCTCGGCGGCAAGGGCGCCGGGGTGGCGGAGATGATGCGCATCGGCGTCCCGGTGCCGGACGGCTTCACCGTCACCACCGCCGCGTGCGTGGCGACGATGCAGAGCGACGGCGACTGGCCCGATGGATTATGGGATCAGGTGACCACCGCGCTGCGCCGGCTCGAGCAGCGCACCGGCCGCCGGCTGGGTTCGGCGAACCGCCCGCTGCTGGTGTCGGTCCGGTCCGGGGCCGTGGTGTCCATGCCCGGGATGATGGACACCATCCTGAACCTGGGTATTGGCGACGACACCGTCGATGCCCTGGGTGCCGAGTCCGGGAATCCCCGTTTCGCCTGGGATGCCTACCGCCGGTTCATCTCCATGTACGGCGAGGTCGTGGAGGGTGTGCAGTCGTACGTCTATGAGGACGCGCTGGGCGCATTGAAGGCCGATCGGGGAGTCGCCCAGGACACCGAGCTGACCACCGAGGACCTGACGGAGCTGGTGGCGACCTTCCGGCGGCTGTCCCGCGAGCAGATCGGCGAGGACCTGCCGACCGACCCGATCGAGCAGTTGCGGCGCGCCATCGACGCGGTCTTCCGGTCGTGGCTGAACCCGCGCGCCGCGGTGTACCGGCGCGCCAACAACATCCCGGACGACCTGGGCACCGCGGTGAACGTGATGCAGATGGTCTTCGGCAACCGCGGCGAGACCTCGGCCACCGGCGTGTGTTTCACCCGCAACCCGTCCACCGGCGCCAAGGAGCTCTACGGCGAGTTCCTCACCAACGCGCAGGGGGAGGACGTGGTCGCCGGGATCCGTACCCCCCGGCCGCTGGCCGAGATGCAATCCGTGCTGCCGCAGGCGTTCGGTCAGCTGACCGACACCATGGCCACGCTCGAGGCGCACTACGGGGACATGCAGGACATCGAGTTCACCGTGGAGGACGGCTCGCTGTACCTGCTGCAGACCCGCACCGGCAAGCGGACCGCGAATGCCGCCATCGCCATCGCCGCCGACTTGGTGGACGAGGGCGTGATCGACCGTGCTGAGGCGCTGCGCCGGGTGGAGCCGGCCCAGCTGGACCAGCTGCTGCACCCGGCGATCGACCCGGCCGCGAAGGGCGAGCCGCTGACCACGGGTCTGAACGCATCGCCTGGCGCGGCGGTGGGTGGCGTGGTCTTCGACGCCGTCGCCGCAGAGGAGCGCGGCCACGCCGGCGAGAAGGTGGTCCTGGTGCGGTGGGAGACCACCCCGGACGACATCGCCGGAGTCATTGCCGCGCAGGGCGTGCTGACGGCGCACGGCGGGATGACCTCGCACGCCGCGGTGGTGGCGCGGGGCATGGGCAAGCCGTGCGTGGCCGGTGCGCCGGATGTGCACATCGACGCGGCCGGCAAGGCGGTGACGATCGCCGGGCAGGTTCTGCACGAGGGCGACGTGATCACCCTGGACGGCTCGACCGGCGAGGTGTTCGCCGGGGCGTTGCCGCTGGTGCCGCCGCAAGTGACGGACGCCTTCACCCGGGTCGTCGGCTGGGCGGACGAGGTGCGGCGGCTGGGGGTGCGCGCCAATGCCGATACCGGCGAGGATGCCCGCCGAGCGCGCGAGTTCGGCGCGCAGGGCATCGGGCTGTGCCGCACCGAGCACATGTTCATGGACGAGGCGCGGCTGCCGGCGGTCCGCGCCATGATCCTGGCCGAGGACGACGAGGGTCGGGCCGCGGCGCTGGAGCAGATCCTGCCCATGCAGCAGGGCGACTTCGAGGAGATCCTGACCGCGATGAGCGGTCTGCCGGTGACGATCCGGCTGCTCGACCCGCCGCTGCACGAGTTCCTGCCGTCGGTGACCGAGCAGGCGCTCACGGTGCAGCGGCTGCAGGCAGACGGCTCGGGGGCCGGCTCGGATCGGTTGGCCGCCGCGGAGTCGCTGCTGGCCCGGGTGCGCGAGCTGGCGGAGCAGAACCCGATGCTGGGCACCAGGGGCGTGCGGCTGGCACTGCTGTATCCGCAGATCCCGGAGATGCAGGTTCGCGCGATTGCCCGTGCGGCGCTGGCGGTCTCGGCCGCGGGGCAGGACCCGCACGTGGAGATCATGATCCCGCTGGTGGCCTTCGACGAGGAGCTGCGGCGCATGCGGGAGCTGGTCCAGCGGGTGATGGACGAGGAGTTTTCCGCCGCCGGCCGATCGCTGCCCTACACGGTGGGCACCATGATCGAGCTGCCCCGGGCCGCCCTGGTGGCCGACCAGATCGCCGCGCACGCGGACTTTTTCTCCTTCGGCACCAACGATCTGACGCAGACCACGCTGGGCATTTCCCGGGACGACGCGGAGGGCAAGTTCCTGGCCGCGTACCTGGCCGACGGGATCGTGCGGGCCAACCCGTTCGCCTCCGTCGATCCGGACGGGGTCGGGCAACTGGTGGGTATCGGTGTGCAGAAGGGGCGCGACGTGAAACCGGGGCTCAAGGTCGGAGTGTGCGGCGAGCACGGTGGCGACCCGGCCTCCATCGCGGTCTTCGAGCGCATCGGGCTGGACTACGTGTCCTGCTCCCCGTACCGGGTGCCGATCGCCCGGTTCGCCGCGGCGCGAGCGGCTCTGGACGCGCAGCGCGAGGGCTGAGCGCTGCCCTTCCGCGCTTATCAACGTGCCTCGCGCGTACGAACTCGGCCGAAATGTGACGGGTGTGACAGGAGTTGCCGAGTTCAGCCGCGCCTGCCGAATTGATAAGCGCCGTACGGGTCGGGGGCGGGTCAGCCGGCGTCGAAGGCGGCCAGCATCTCGTCGGCGGCGGCCACGGCGGTGACGGAGCCCGCCAACACCGCGGGTCGCAGTCGGTCGCGCGCCCCGGCAACGGCCGGCGAATGCTGCAGCCTGGTCAACAACGCGTCCTGAACCAGCATGGTCGCCAGCTCCCACTGTTGCGCGCTGCGTTTGGCGGCGATCCCGACCGTGCCCAGGAACTCCCGGTGTCGCGCGACCAGGGTCCACAGCTCGTCGACCCCGTCACCGGTCAGCCCGGAACATGTCACCACCGGGGGCACCCAGCCGCCGGTGCCGGCGTACACCAGCCGCAGCGCACCGGCCAGTTCCCGGGCTGCCTCCCGCGCGTCCCCGGCGCGCTCACCGTCGGCCTTGTTGATCGCGACCAGATCGGCGATCTCCAGCACACCGCGTTTGATCCCCTGCAACTGATCCCCGGAGCGGGCCAGGCCCAGCAGCAGGAACGTGTCGACCATGCCGGCCGCTGCCGTCTCGGACTGTCCGACACCCACCGTCTCCACCAGCACCACGTCGTAGCCGGCGGCCTCCAGCAGCGGGATCGTCTGCGCGGTCGCCCGGGTTACCCCGCCGAGGGTGCCGGCGCTCGGGGAGGGACGGATGTAGGCGTCCGGGTCTGCGGCCAGCGCGGGCATGCGCGTCTTGTCGCCCAACACGGAGCCGCCGGTGCGGGTGGACGACGGGTCGACGGCGAGCACGCCGACCCGGTGCCCGCTCGCCGTCAGCCGGCCGCCGAGGGTCTCGACGAGGGTGGACTTGCCGGCGCCGGGCACCCCGGAAATGCCCACCCGCCAGGACTTTCCGGCGTGCGGCAGCAACGTCGCAAGCAGCCGCCTGGATGCCGCCCGGTGGTCCGGCCGGCCGGACTCCACCAAGGTGATGGCCCGGGCCAGTCCCGCTCGATCGCCGGTCCGTACGGCGGTGGCCAGCTCGCCGATGTCGGGCACGGCCCGGCCGGACTGGGCCGACATGTCAGGGGGCCAGTCGCGCGTTGAGCGCGTCCAGCAGCGCCAGCGCCGAGTCGGCGATCACCGTGCCCGGGCCGAACACCGCCGTCGCGCCGGCCGCCTTCACCGCGCCCACATCACCCGGTGGGATCACCCCGCCGGCCACGATCATGATGTCCGGCCGGCCCTCGGCGGCCAGCGCATCCCGCAACGCCGGGACCAGGGTGAGGTGTCCAGCCGCCAGGGTGGATACCCCGACGATGTGCACGTCGGCGTCCACCGCCTGCCGGGCCACTTCGTCCGGGGTGGCGAACAGTGGCCCGACATCCACGTCGAACCCGAGGTCCGCGAAGGCGGTGACGATGACCTTCTGGCCACGGTCGTGCCCGTCCTGACCCACCTTGGCGACCAGGATCCGGGGCCGCCGCCCGTGCTCGGCCTCGAACTGCTCGGTGGCCGCCAGCACCCGCTGGATCGTCTCGCCGCCGCCCGCCTCAGATCGGTACACCCCGGAGATGGTACGGATCACCGCGGTGTGCCGACCGAACACCTTCTCCAGCGCCAGCGAGATCTCCCCGACGGTGGCCTTGGCGCGCGCCGCATTCACCGCCAGCGCCAGCAGGTTCCGCGACAGATCCGTATGGTCGGTACTCGGCCCGGCGGTCGCGGCGTCGTTCAGAGCCTGCAACGCGCGCCGCACGGCATCGGCGTCCCGTTCGGCGCGCAGCCGCTGCAGCTTGGCCAGCTGGGAGTCGCGCACCGCCTTGTTGTCCACCGCGAGCACCTCGAAGGGCTCCTCGGCGTCGGTCCGGAAGGCGTTGATCCCCACCACGGTTTGTGCGCCGGAGTCGATGCGAGCCTGGGTGCGAGCCGCGGCCTCCTCGATGCGCATCTTGGGAATGCCGGCGGAGATGGCCGCCGCCATGCCGCCCGCGGCGTCGATCTCGGCAATATGTTCCCGAGCACGAGCGGCCAACTGCGCCGTCAGCGACTCCACGTAGTACGAGCCCCCCCACGGATCGATGATCGCCGTGGTGCCGGACTCCTGCTGCAGCAGCAACTGGGTATTGCGGGCGATCCGTGCGGAGAAGTCGGTGGGCAGCGCGATCGCCTCGTCCAGCGCGTTGGTGTGCAGCGACTGGGTGTGCCCCTGGGTGGCGGCCATCGCCTCGATGCAGGTGCGGGCGACGTTGTTGAAGGCATCCTGCGCCGTCAGCGACCAGCCGGAGGTCTGCGAATGGGCGCGCAGCATCGATGATTTTGCATTTCGCGGGCCGAACGGGGCCATCAGCTCGTGCCAGAGCAGCCGGCCGGCGCGCAGCTTTGCGACCTCGGTGAAAAAGTTCATTCCGATGGCCCAGAAAAAGCTCAACCGCGGCGCGAAGGCATCGACGGATAGTCCGGCCGCGATGCCCGCCTTCACGTACTCGATGCCGTCCGCCAGGGTGTAGGCCAACTCCAGGTCGGCGGTGGCCCCAGCCTCCTGGATATGGTAGCCGGAGATCGAGATCGAGTTGAATTTCGGCATTCTCGCCGCTGCGTAGCCGAAGATGTCCGAGATGATGCGCATGCTCGGCGCGGGCGGGTAGATATAGGTGTTGCGGACCATGAACTCCTTGAGGATGTCGTTCTGGATGGTCCCGGCCAGTTGCTCCGGTGCCACCCCCTGCTCCTCGGCGGCCACGATGTACAGCGCCAGAATCGGCAGCACCGCGCCGTTCATGGTCATCGACACGCTGATGCGATCCAGTGGGATGCCGTCGAAGAGCTGTCGCATGTCGTAGATCGAGTCGATGGCCACCCCGGCCATGCCGACATCGCCTGCCACACGAGGGTTGTCGGAGTCGTAACCGCGATGGGTGGGAAGGTCGAACGCCACCGACAGGCCCTTCTGCCCGGCGGCGAGATTGCGGCGGTAGAAGGCGTTGGACTCCTCGGCGGTGGAGAACCCGGCGTACTGCCGGATGGTCCACGGCTGGGTGGTGTACATGGTCGGGTACGGCCCGCGCAGGTACGGGGCCAAACCCGGGTAGGTGCCCAGGTGGTCGAGCCCGTCCAGATCGGCTGCGGTGTAGACCGGCTGCACGGCAATGCCTTCCGGCGAGAGCCAGGGTTCGGCGGCCGGCGTCGCCGACGCGGTGGCGGACGCGGTGGCGGACGCGGACGATGGGGTGGTAACGGATCCCTGCGGTGCCGCCGCGGCGTCGGCGCCGTCGGAATGCAGTGGCAGGTTGGCGAAGCTGGCCGGAATCGTCATGACCGTCCTCCTGCCAGCGCGGCACGCACGGTCTGCGCGAACGCCAGCACGTCATCCCCGAGCGCCACGCTGCCGTCGATCAGGCCGTCCGGCAGCGAGTCGAGCACTCCGCCGGGCCGACCGGCCACGAACACCGCGGTCGCGCCGGCGGCGCGTGCGGCGGCTGCGGCGGTCTGCAGCCCGGCGGCGTAGTCGGCATCGCCGCCGGCCAGCATGACGACCGTCCCGGGCTCCGCCACGGAGGCCGCCGGGTTGGCGCTCGGGGATGCTTCGACCACCTGGATTCCCCCCGCGGCCAGCAGGTTTCGGGTGAACAGCAGCCGGGCTGACGCCGCGGCGGGAGTCCCGATCGTCATCAGCAGCACGTGGCCGGTGACCGGTTCGTCGCGCAGCACCTCGAACGGCTGCGCCCACCGCGGATATCGGTGGGGTTCGGCGCCGGGGCGGCGCCGGGGCACCTGCGCGGCGCTCTCGGCCGAGTTGGGGAATTCGCTGATCCCGGTGATCGGTTGCCGGCGGGTGGCGATGCGCCGATCGCGCTCGGCACGGGCGGCGGCGGTGCGGGCCGCCAACGAACCGTCGGCCAGCGCGGCCAGGATGCCGCCGGTCGATTCGATCCGGCGGAACTCCGTCCAGGCAGCCTCGGCCATCTCGGCGGTGAGCAGCTCCACGGCATGCGAGCCACCGGCCGGATCGGCCACGGCGCCGACGTGTGACTCGCCGAGCAGCAGCGCCGAGATGTTCCGCGCCATCCGCCTGCCGAACTCGTCCGGGATGCCGAGCGCGGAATCGAACGGCAGCACCGTCACCGCCGTCGCGCCGCCCACGCCGGCGGCGAAGGCTGCCACCGTGGTGCGCAGCAGGTTCACCCACGGGTCGTAGCGGCTGAGCATGGCACGAGAGGTGACGGCATGTTGGCGCTGCCCGCGGGCGGGCGCCGACACGCCGGAGAGTTCTGCTACCCGGTGCCACACCAGCCGGGCGGCGCGCAATTTCGCGATCGTGCTGAACTGGTCGTCGGTAGCCGCATAGCGGAATTCGATGAGCCCGCAAGCAGTGTCGACGTCGAGCCCGGCCGCGTCCAACGCCCGCAGGTACGCCGCGGCGGTCGCCAGCGAGTACCCGAGTTCGCCGGCGTCCCCGGCGCCCGCATCATGCGCGAGGGTCCCATCCACCACCAGGGCACGGACGCCACACTCCCGCGCAACGGCGACGGTCTCCGGCAGGTCGCGGAACACGGTGGCGGCGGGGGAGTCTCCCGCGCCGGAGGCATGAGCGATGCCCTGACCGGCGAAGCCGGCATCGGTCACGCGGCCCACCGGGTCCGCGCCCAGGTTGCCGTCGGGATGCAGGGTCACCGATCGCGTTCGGGCCACGTCGGTCAGCGCCCGGGCGGCCGCCAGTCCGGTGCCGGGATGCGCGCCGTCGAGCACCACCGGCGCCATGTCCAGGTGCACACCGTCCAGCACCGCCGCCAGGTCGCCGAGCTCGGTGCCACCGTCGCCGGCCCGGATCCACAGCGAGCCGACACCACCCTCGAGGTCGGCTAACACCGCCCGGTTCGCCGACGCCGGGTCGGGGTCGGCGATGAGCGCGCGCACCTCCCAGCCGGTGCCGGCCGGCAGGGACGCGCCGCGCAGGAACGGCGCCGCTCCGGGGGCGACAGCCAGCGCCCCACGAGTTGGGAGGCCGGCCGACCGTTCCGGGGTTCCCAGCGGGGGCACCACCAGGCCCTCCACGGTGCGGCGCGCCAGCGTGTCCCACGCCGCGGAGTCGGGTGCACCTACCGGCAGGCGGCCGATCTTGCGCAGCACTCCGGCGGCGGCGGCCGCCCAGGCGGACTCGTCACCGCCCGGCGAGGTGCCCACCGGTCCGGCACCGTTGTCCGATGCGCTGCCGTTCGTCATCCCCCGAGACTATCCAGCCGGTGGTGCCGGGTGCGCAGCCCGGGTTGGGTGGGACCGGAGCCACGAGCTGGCTACGCCGGCGGGAAGAGGCCCGCTCGACCCACTAGGGCAGGGGTAGCGGCGCCCAATGGCTCGCTGAGCCACCGCGAGATGTCCGTGAGCGCCGCCAGATCCAGCCCGGTATCCAGGCCCTGTCGGTGCAGCAGGTATCCGACGTCCTCGGTGGCCACGTTGCCGGTCGCGGCCGGGGCGAACGGGCACCCGCCGATGCCGCCGACGCTGGCATCGATCGCTGCCGGGCCCGCGTCGACCGCGGCCTGCACATTGGCGTACCCCGTGTTACGGGTGTTGTGGAAGTGCCAGCGGAGCGGCACGCCCGCGCACGCCTGCGCGGCGACGTCGCCAAGAGCACGTACCTGTGACGGCACGCCGACGCCGATGGTGTCGGCGATGGCCAGCTCGTCGGGGCCGAACTGCGCGATCTGGCTGACGATGTCGTGGACACGCTGGAGGGGAACCTCACCCTCGAAGGGGCAGCCGAATGCCGCAGCCAGGGTGATCGTGACTGCCACACCCGCTCGCGCCGCGCGGTCGGTGATCCTGCCCGCGGTCGCGACCATGTCCTGGATGCCGGCGCCCTGATTGCGGCGGCCGAAGGTCTCCGAGCAGACCACCACCACGTTCACCTCATCGAACCCGACGGCCAGCGCCCGATCCAGGCCCCGGTCATTGAGCACCAGGCAGCTGTAGCGAACGCCGGCGTCTCGACGTAGCGCGGCGCCGACCTGCTCCGCGTCGGCCATCTGGGGCACCAGACGGGGGTGAACGAAACTGGTGGCCTCGATCCGCTGCGCACCGGCCTCGATCAACCGATCGATCAGCTCGATCTTGGTGTCGGTGGGAACCAGCGCCTTCTCGTTCTGCAGGCCGTCGCGAGGTCCGACCTCGATGACCTGGATGCGCCGTGCGGTGTTCGGATTCGTCATCCGCTGTGTGTACGCCACAGGTGAATTGTATGCAACATCCTCTGAGGATCGGAAACTATCCCTTGTGCTGAGTCGATCAATCTCCTAGATTGCATGCAATACGTCCGCTTCCCGACCCATCGAAGGAACCTTGATGCCCGATTCCGCGGCGCCGATCCGCGCAGTCGATCGCGTCGTCGAGGTGCTGCGCGAGCGGATGCTGGACGGCACGCTCGCCCCTGGGGCCCGGATCGGCGAGATGGAGTTGGCCGAGGGACTCGGGGTGAGCCGCACGCCGGTGCGCGAGGCGTTGGGGCGGCTGGCGGCCGAAGGACTGCTCGACGTCAGGCCGAATCGCGGAGCACGAGTGGTGGCCTGGTCGCCCGAGCAGCTGGCCGAGATCTTCGAACTGCGTCTACAACTCGAGACCCACGCGGCACGCCTGGCCGCGGGTAGGGTCTCCGCCGACCGCATCGACGCGCTGCACCAACTGGCCGAACACATGATGCGGGTGGGGCGGCCCGGAAAGCGCCAGGACATCGCAGAGCTACACGTGGCGAATCGTCAGTTTCACGATCTGCTGGTGGACGCCGCGGCGCAGCCGACCCTGACCGCCGCGCTGTCCACCGCGATCCACGCGGCGGTGATCCGGCACAACTTCGAGATCTACGACGACGAGTCGATGGTGCGCAGTCTCAACCATCATCGCGAAATCGTGCGAGCGCTGCGGGTGGCCGACGGGGACTGGGCCGAGGCCGTGATGCGTGCGCACCTGTGCAACGCGCGAGCGGCGCTGCTGGCCGATGACCGGCCGGTGATCGATGAGGAGGGGGACGGCGCATCATGACCGGGCAGGCAGCGACGACGTTGCAGTTGCCAGGAGAGGCCGAGTCCGGTGGCGAGCTTCCGCTCGGTGACCTGCGTGTCGTGGAACTAGGACAGTTACTTGCCGGACCGTTCTGCGGGCAGCTATTGGGCGATTTCGGTGCGGACATCATCAAGGTGGAGGACCCCGGTCGCGGCGACCCGATGCGCCAGTGGGGTAGGGAGAAGCCCTATGGGAAGTCGCTGTGGTGGCCGGTAGTCGCCCGGAACAAGAGATCGGTGACGGCGAACCTGCGCGAGCCGGAGGGTCAGCGGCTGGTGCGCCGGATCATCGACCAATCCGACGTGCTGGTGGAGAACTTTCGCCCGGGCACCCTGGAGCGATGGGGGATGGCCCCCGAGGAGCTGTGGCGAACCAATCCCCGCCTGGTGATTACCCGGGTGACCGGGTACGGGCAGACGGGTCCGTACGCCGGGCGGGCCGGCTACGGGTCCATCGGCGAGGCGATGGGCGGGATTCGTTACGTCACGGGCGATCCGGAGCGCCCTCCGTCGCGCGCCGGGATTTCACTCGGTGATGCGCTAGCGGCCACGTTCGCGTGTCTGGGCACGCTGGTGGCGTTGCACCACCGGGAGCGCACCGGCCGTGGGCAGGTGGTGGACTCGGCCATCTATGAGGCGGTGCTGGCGATGATGGAGTCGCTGCTGCCCGAATGGGACGTGGCCGGCTACCAGCGGGAGCGCACCGGCGCGACCTTGCCGAATGTCGCGCCCAGCAACGTGTACCCCACCGCCGACGGTCAACTGATTCTGATCGCGGCCAATCAGGACACCGTGTTCGCCCGGCTCGCCCAGTCGATGGGCCGCCCCGATCTCGTCACCGATGAGCGATACGCCACGCACAGCGCGCGGGGCGCGTCCATGCAGCAACTGGACGGCCTGATCGCCGAGTGGACGGCGACGATGGATGCCGACGATCTGCTGGAGGCCCTGCATGCGGGTGGGGTTCCGGCCGGCCGGATCTTCCGGGCCAAGGAAATGTTCTCCGACCCGCACTTCGCGGCCCGGGAGGCGATCGTCCGAGTCGCACACCCGGAATTCGGCTCGCTCGCCATGCACAACGTCTTCCCGCGGCTGGGCAGCACGCCCGGCCGCGTCCGGCACGCAGGCCCGGAGCTCGGCGAGCACAACACCGACGTGTATACCGGCTTGCTCGGGCTCAGTGACGCCGATCTGGCCGACCTGCGAGAGCGCCGGGTGATCTGACCGCCAACGGGTGGCGCAGCCGCCCACCGACCGCGGCGACCGCCGCAAGGAGGTTTGCGATGAGCTATCGACTCGGGGTGGACGTCGGCGGGACGTTCACCGATGTCCTGCTGGTGGATGCGGACAGCGGCGAAACGTGGCGGGCAAAGACGCCGTCCACGCCCAGCGATCAATCGATCGGCGTGCTGAACGGCATTCGCCAGGTATGCACCACGGCCAAGGCGGATCTCGCCGATATCACCGAGGTACTGCACGGCACGACAGTTGCCACCAACGCGATCTTGGAGGGCAAGGGGACCACGGTGGGCCTGGTCACCACCCGGGGATTCCGCCAGGTACTGCAGATTGCCCGGTCCTTCGTTCCCGGCGGCCTGGCCGGATGGATCATCTGGCCCAAGCCGGAACCGCTGGCTGCGCTGGAGAACACCGTGGAGGTGACCGAACGGATCGCCACCGATGGGTCGGTGGTCACGGAGCTGGACGAGGACGACGTCCGCCGCGCGCTGGGCCGACTGGCCGATCGGGGCATCAAGTCGCTGGCCGTGTCGTTGATCAACGCCTTCGGAAACGACCGGCACGAACGGCGAATCGCGGAGCTCGCCGGCGAGATCCTGCCCGGCGTTCCGGTCTCGTTGTCCTCTCAGGTACTGCCGGAACTGCGGGAGTACGAACGCACCATTACCACCGTGGCCAACGGCTACGTCCGGCCCCAAGTGGCCAGGTACGTCTCTAACCTGTCCCGCGAACTCGGATCCGCCGGTGTCCGGGGGAACCTGTCCATCCTGCGCAGCGACGGCGGCATGGCGGGTGCCGAGGCGGCAGCGGACTCTCCGGTGAACATGTTGATGTCCGGTCCCGCCGGTGGTGTCACGGGGGCCGTCTGGGTCGCCGAACAGTGCGGGATCTCCAACCTGATCACCTTCGACATGGGCGGCACGTCCACCGATATCGCGCTGGTGCAGGGCCTCAAACCGCGCATCGGCCGGGAGACCAAGGTCGGCGATCTGACCGTCCGGGCCACCTCGATCGATGTGCGTACGGTCGGTGCCGGTGGCGGCTCCATCGCGCACGTACCGGAACTGACCAGGGCGCTCCGGGTGGGGCCGCAGTCCGCCGGTGCCGATCCGGGCCCCGCTGCCTACGCCCGGGGCGGCACCGACCCCACCGTCACCGACGCCAATCTCGTCCTCGGCTACTTGCCCACCGAGCTCGCCGGCGGCGAGGTCATGTTGGACGCGGATGCGGCCCGCGCCGCCGTGCAGACCATCGCCGACGCGATGAGCCTGCCGGACGCCCAGGCGGCGGCGGCCGGCATCGTGGACATCGTCAACGAGAACATGCTCGGCGGGCTGCGTCTGGTCAGCGTGCAACAGGGATTCGACCCCAGGGACTTCGCGCTGGTGGCCTTCGGCGGCGCCGGGCCGTTGCACGCCAACGCACTGGGCCGCCTCACCGGCGCCTGGCCGGTGATCATCCCGCCGTCACCCGGGGTGCTGTGCGCGCTGGGCGACGCCACTACCTCGGCCCGCGACGAGTCGGCCCGGACGGTGCTGCGCCGCGTCGGTGAGCTCACCGGTGCCGAGATGGCCGGCATGCTCACGGAACTGGCCGACGACGCGCGCAAGCGCCTGGCCGCGCAGGGCGTGTTGGACACCGAGGTGCGCTACGAGGTCGACGTCCGCTATCACGGGCAGGGATTCGAGATCCCGGTGGCAGTAGACGCATCGCATGTGAACGGGGCCTCCGACCGGCTGCTGCCGACCGTGGCCGCCGCATTCGACACCGAGCACGAGCGGCTGTTCTCCTTCACGCTGGACACCGACCACGAGATCGTCAACGCCCGTTCGACCGTGACTGGCCCACACCCCAGCGTCGCCACCACCACCCTGGAGCCCGGTGACGGTGACCCTGCCGCCGCACTGATCCGCCACACGCAGATCGTTGCCGATGGCGAGCGGGTCCAGGCCGGCGTGTACGACCGGCGCAAGCTGCGTGCCGGCGACGTCCTCGCCGGCCCCGCCATCGTCACCGAGATGGACTCCACCGCTCTTGTTCTGCCCGGCTATCACGCCACCGTGCATCCCTCGGGCAGCCTGATGATTCGCCCCACGGAGGACTGACACCATGGCCACCATCATCGAATCTGCCCCGCAACCACGCCGGAGCCTCGACGTCGACCCCGTCACCGTCGACCTGATCGAGAACGCCTTGCGCAACGCCCGCTACGAGATGGACGAGGTGCTGTTCCGCAGTGCCCTGTCGCCGGGGATCCGGGAGCAGCACGACGAGTTCCCGCTGATCGGTGATCCGGAGGGAAAGATGGTCGTCGGGCAGTTCGGGCTGTCGGTACCGGACTTCCTGGAGAACTTCGACGGCGAGATTCGCGAGGGCGACATTCTGCTCACCTCCGATCCGTATTCGTGCGGTGCGGCCATCAGTCACGCCAACGACTGGCTGGTGGTGATGCCGATCTACCACGTCGGGCGGCTGGTCGGTTGGGCGAGCATGTTCGGGCACATGACGGATGTCGGCGGCAAGACGCCCAGCTCCATGCCCACCGATGCGCGCACCATTTACGAAGAGGGCGTGGTGATCCCGCCGTTCAAGCTCTATGACGCCGGGGTGCTCAACGAGACCGCACTGCGCATCATTCTCAACCAGGTCCGCATGCCGTTGTGGAACAAGGCCGACCTGAACGGCCTGGTCGCCGCCGTGCGCACGGCCGGTCGCCGGGTGGGAGAGATGTGCGAGCGATTCGGCACCGACGAGTACCTGTCTACGCTGGATGCGCTGCTGGATCGCAACTATCAGGCAATGAAGGTGCTGCTGGCCGCGGTGTTCAAGGACGGCGAGACCATCTCCTTTACCGACTACATCTGTGACGATGGCGTCGGCTATGGGCCGTACGAGCTGAAGATGGCGCTGACCCGGACCGGCGAGAAGGTGCACATCGATCTGACCGGATCGTCGCCACAGGCGGCCGGGCCGGTGAACTACTTCATCAACGAGAACCTGATGCGGATGTTCTTCGGCATCTACATGATCACCGTCGCCGATCCGCAGATCCTGTGGAACGACGGTTACTACCCCCTGGTGGACGTCACCATCCCGGAGGACTCCTATTGGAAACCGCGGTTCCCTGCCGCGCTGAACGCCCGCAATCACGGCATCGGCCGGGTATTCGACCTGTTCGGGGGGCTGCTCGGGCAGACCAATCCCAGCCTGCTGAACGCGGCCGGATTCTCCTCATCGCCGCACTTCATGTTCTCCGGCCGGTACACCTCCGGGGATCGGCGCGGCGACTGGTTTCAGTTGTACTCCATCGGATTCGGTGGCATTCCCGGCCGGCCCATCGGCGACGGCCCGGACGGGTACTCGCTGTGGCCGAGCTTCATGAACATTCCGTGTGAGTACCTCGAGTCGTATTACCCGATGCGGATCGAACGGTGGGAGACCATCGCCGACACGGGCGGCGCCGGGCTGCACCGCGGCGGTAACGGCGTCGACGTCGCGTATCGATTCCTGGAGCCGGGCACCATTGCCATTCACGACGACCGGTGGCTGACCTACCCTTGGGGGGTGAACGGGGGAGCGCCCGGCGCCCGGGGCCGTAAGTGGCTTGAGCACGCCGACGGCACCACCACGATCTTGCCCAGCAAGTGCCACAACGTTCCGGTTGCCGCGGGAGACCTGCTGCACTTCGTCACGTGGGGCGGAGGCGGATGGGGCGATCCGCTGCAGCGGGACCCCGCCCTGGTGGGTTTGGAGGTGCGCCGCGGGCTGGTGAGCGTCGAGGGCGCCCGGCCCTATGGGGTGGTGTGCGACGCCGATGGCGCGGTGGACGAGGAGGCCACGGCGGCGTTGCGCGCGCACTTGCGGGCGGACCGGCCGGCCGAGCTTCCGGTATTCAACATGGGCCCGCCGCTCGCGGAGATCCTGGCTCGCTGCGAGCAGGAGACCGGCCTGCCAGCGCCGAAGCCGCCGCAGCCGGTGCTGTAGGTGGGCGCCTCAGATTCGACGGCGCCCGTCGTGTCCGGGTTCGGCGACCGGCTGGGCTGGGGACGCTCTCCGGCGTTGGTAGTCATCGACATGGTTCGTGCCTACTTCACCCCCGGAGCCCCCTTCTACCTTGATCGCCCGGAGGTGATCGACGGTTGCCGGGCGCTGCTCACCGCCGCCCGGTCCGGGGGCGTTCCGGTGCTGCACACCACGGTGCGGTACCTGGCGGACGGATCCGACGGCGGCCTGTTCGTCCGCAAGATCCCCGCGCTGCGGCTGTTCTGCGACGGCGCCGGCACCGACTGGCACGAGACGCTGCCCGAACTCGCGCCCGCGGCTGGCGAGGCCGTCGTGGTCAAGCAATACGCGTCGGCGTTCGCCGGCACCTCGCTGGCCGCCTCCCTGGTGGCTCGCGGGGTGGACACCCTGGTGCTGTGCGGGGTGTCCACTTCGGGATGCGTACGGGCGACCGCGACCGATGCCATCACGAACGGATTCCGGCCCATGGTGGTGGCCGAGGCGTGCGGTGACCGGGATGAGCAGGTGCATCGGGCGAACCTGGCGGATCTGGACCTGAAGTCCGCGGACGTCATCGATCTGAGCGAGGCGGTGCGCCGGCTGGAAGGTGTCGACTTCGAATGATGCCGTCTGACGATGCTGGATAGCACGGGATAGTGGTGGGTACTACGGCACCTCCCAGGTGTGCACCGGCGCGTTGGCCAGCATCCCGTCGGCGTACAGCCGCAGCATTTCGGTCAGCGCGCGCTGCCGGTCCAACCCGCGATCCTCCAGCGCCTGCACCGCCGCCACCTGCCAGGACGCGCCGTTCACTCGGCCCTTGCAGCGCTCCTCCACAATCGACAGATACTTGTCCCGCACTCCGACCGACACGCCCCAGCGGGCCAGCCCCTCATCGGCCATCGGTAGCAGCCGGCGCAACAGCAGCTCGTCCCAGGGCACCTCGCCCATGCCGGGCCAGTAGAAGACGGCGTCCGCGCCGCGCCGGGCCCCCTCGGTGAAGTTCGACTGTGCCGCGTCGAAGCTCATCTTGGTCCACACCGGTCGCTCGTCGGAGGACAGCATGCGGAGCGCGCCGTAGTAGAACGCCGCGTTGGCCATCACATCCACCACCGTCGGACCGGCCGGCAGTACCCGGTTTTCCACCCGTAAGTGCGGGCGGCCGTCCACCACGTCGTACACCGGCCGGTTCCACCGGTACACGGTGCCGTTGTGCAGCCGCAACTCCTGCAGCCGCGGCGCCCGCCCCGCCGCCAACTCGGCCTCTGGGTCCTCGTCGGTGGTCTCCGGCAGCAGCGCCGGGAAGTAGCGCACGTTCTCCTCGAACAGGTCGAAGATGCTGGTCACCCAGCGCTCGCCGAAAAACACCGGCGGCCGCACCCCCTGGTTGCGCAATTCGGGGGAGCGGGTGTCGGTGGTCTGCAGGAATAGCTCGGTGCGGGTCTCGGCCCACAGCCGCTTGCCGAACAGGAACGGCGAGTTCGCTCCGAGCGCCAGTTGCGGCCCGGCCAGAATCTGCGCGGCGTTCCAATTGGCGGCAAAGTCGGCCGGAGACACCTGCAGGTGCAACTGCACCGAGGTACAGGCGGACTCCGGGGCGATGGTGGGGGAGAACATTTTCAGCGACTCCGCGCCGGCGATGTCCAGCTCCAGGTCCTCCCGGCGAGCTGCGAACACCGCCTCGTCGATGGCCGCGTAGCGGGGGTTGGCGCTCATCCACTCGCCCTGCAGGTGCTCGGCTCGCAGCGTGGGCAGGATGCCGATCATCACGATCGCCGCGCCGACCTCGCGCGCGCGCTGGTCGGCCCGGTCCAGCGATGCGCGCAGCAATTGCTCCAGCTCCAGCGCGGAGTCGCCGGGCAGTGGGCGGGGCGGAACGTTCAACTCGATGTTGTACCGGCCCAATTCGGTCTGATAGGCCGGGTCGGCGATGGCCTCCAGCACCGGTGCGTTGGCCATCGCCGGTTGCCAGGCGTCGTCCACCAGGTTCAGCTCGATCTCCAGGCCGGTCAGCGGGCGGTCGAAGTCAAAGGTCTGCTCGATGAGCATCCGCTCGAACACGTCCAGGCAGCGCTGCACCTTCTCTCGGTAGCGCTTGCGCTGCTCGCGAGTAAACGTGGCACTGGCGATGTCATCACCCATGGCGACTCCCTCGGCGGACCGCGCAGCGTCCGGCGAATCGGCCGGACGCCTCTCGCGCTCATTGTGGACCACGTCACACATTGGCCCCTCACCCGGCGGGGCAGCGCGCCCGGGACGGTGGCCGTGCCGGTGCGGGTCGGATAGCCCGCCCGCCTACCCTGGTGCGGGACGTGTGCGGCACAGGGCCGGGAGCGAGGGGGAAGCAATGTCAACGGCGGTGACGGGAACGGCGGTGACGGGGACCGCGGTCACGGCCCCGGACGACGCGGCCGCGTCAGCCGGCCCGGTCGATGTGGGCGCCGGCCGAGGTCCAGCCTGGCTGGACGACTTCCTGCGCGCCCAGCTGCCCGCACTGGTGGCACTGCGCCGCCGGGTGCATGCCCACCCCGAGCTGTCCGGGTACGAGTTCGACACCACCGCACTGATCCGGGACACCCTGAATGCCGCGGGCATCGACGCGACCGTGTTGCCCGGCGGCACCGGACTGATCGCCGAGCTGGGCGCGCGCCCAGCTGCTGCCGGCGGGCCCGCCATCGGGCTGCGGGCGGACATCGATGCGCTGCCGCTGTCCGAGGACGCCGGGCTACCCTTCGCCTCCACGGTGGATGGCGTCGCGCACGCCTGCGGCCACGACGTACACACCACCGTGCTGCTGGGTGCGGCGCTCGCGCTGCAGCAGGCGCCGGAACTGCCTGGGCGGGTCCGGCTGCTGTTTCAGCCCGCCGAGGAGGTGATGCCCGGCGGTGCCCACCAGATCGTCGCCGCCGGTGCCATGGACGGCCTGTCCCGGGCCTTCGCCCTGCACTGCGACCCGCGTCTGTCGGTCGGTCGGGTCGGGCTGCGAGTCGGGCCGATCACGTCCGCCTGCGACCTGATCGAGGTCGAGGTGACGGGCCCCGGCGGGCACACCTCCCGACCGCAGCTGACCGTCGACCTGGTGGGCGCCTTGGCCTTGGTGACGACCCAGTTGCCGGCGCTTCTGGCACGGCGGCTGGACGCGCGGTCCGGGGCCGTGCTGGTGTGGGGGGCGGTGCGCGCCGGGGAGGCACCCAACGCGATCCCGCGGCGCGGGGTGCTGCGCGGCACGCTGCGGATCATGGATCGCGGCGCGTGGGACGTCGCCGAGCCGCTGGTGACGGAGCTGATCGGGCAGATCCTGGCACCCACCGGGGCGCGACACACCCTGCGGTACGTGCGGGGCGTGCCACCGGTGGTCAACGAGGCCAGGGCGGTCGACCTGCTGCGGGACGGGGTCACGGGGGCGCTCGGTGCGGACGCCATCGCCCAGGCCGAGCAGTCCACCGGTGCCGAGGATTTCGCGGTACTGCTGGAGGATGTGCCGGGGGCGCTGGCCCGACTCGGGGTCTGGGACGGCGCCCGCGAGCAGGTTGACCTGCATTCGCCCGGATTCCGTGCGGACGAGCGGGCCATTCCGGTCGGGGTGCGCACGCTGGTACACACGGCGCTGGCGGCGTTGCGGGCCGGCTGAGACCCGCTCGACCGGGCTGCGCCGCCGGCGCCCCGAGTTTCATGCCGGTTTCAGTGCCGAGTCCGGTACCGAGTTTCAGTACGCCGCGAAGTCGCTGGGGCTGAGGAAGAAGCCGTGCGAGTCCGACAGGCTCAGGCACGTCACCGATGATCCGTTGGCCATGCACATCACGCCGTGAGCTTCGGTGTAGTCGCCGTCGGCCAGCACCGGCGCCTGCGGATCGTAGGCGGTGTCCGACACGCAGATGAAGGCGGCGGAGTGACCGGCGCGCATCTGCATCGCCGATCCATAGTCGCCCTGGCACTTCGGGTTCGGGTTCTTCGGCGGCGTGTAGCTGTGGTCGACCATCAGGTCGCAGCGCACCAGATCGTCCAGGATGATGCAGCCGATGCTGTGGTCGGCAAGCTGGAAGGACGATAGCGAGCCGCCTGAGCCCCCCGAGCCGGCCGTGACCGACGACCCCGCGCCGTCCGATGAGCCGGCGTCACCCCGCCCGGCCATCGTGGTGAACTGCGCGACCAGGATCGAGGCCGCCTCGATGGCCGTCGACGCGGATGCGGCGCCGTCCTCGGCGTCCTGCAGCTGGGATTGGCTGAACTGCTTGCTGCTGACCGCGAACCGGGAGGAGGAGACCACGATCATCGTGCCCCCGGTCCGGCGGGCGATCGCGTCCGAGACATCGGTCAGCTTGGTGACGTCGTGACCGATCAGCGCCACCCATAGGTTCACCCCACCGGCCCGCGCGGCGACGACCTGCTCGTGCAGCGCGCTCAGCTCGTCCGGGTCCACGCTGGCGGAGGCATCGTCGTCGGCGTACACCGGATCGTCGTGCAGCGCGTCGGCGATGTCGGCCACGGCGACGCCGTGCACCGTGACGCCGCCGGGATCGCCGGAATCACTGGTCGCGGCGGATTCGTCGGTACTGGACGCAGGCGGCTGCGGCGTGCTGGCGTCGCTGCTCGGCGGAACCGGAGGGATCGGCGTCGGCGTGCTGGTGCCCGCCGGACCCTCGGTCGAACTCGGCGTGTCCGTCGGCGACATGGTGGGCGGCCCGGCGGCGGGTGTCGTGCTGGCCGGCAGGTCGCGCGCAGCGGCCGGATCGGCTCGCGGGCTACCTGCGACGCTGGTGGCGCACCCGGCGAGCAGCGTCAACACCGCGAGCAGTGCGGCCACCGTCGGCACCGTCACCGCTCGCGATCGTCCTCGCGCCGCTCGTCTCGACATCATCGTCACCGCACCCCCATCCGTGGCCGGAACGCTACTCGCTGATCACCGCGCCGCGGGCCGTTTCGCCGGACCCACCGCGCACGGCTGCGGTTCGACCCGGTTCGACCCCGACTCGATCAGTGTCCGATCGACCGGCAGGAGCGCAGCCGCAGGTCGCGGACGTACTCGTCCGGCGCGTCCACGGCCTCCGCGGCATCGGCGATGACCCCCAGGTAGCGGGCCGAGGGCAACCCGCCCTCGTAGGCCCGCAGCGCATATAGCCACGCCAGCACGTCGGAGTCCAGGGTGTGCACCCGCAGCCGGATCTTGATGTACAGGCCGAGGTCGGCCCCCTCCCAGGAATCCAGGGCGCGCTCGTCCGACTCACTCAGGTCGTAGAGCACCACGAACACCGCCGAGTCGGATTCTTCGACCACGGTGGCCAGGGCGCCCTCCCACCCCAGATCCTCGCCACCGAAGGTCAGGCGCCAGCCGTGCAACCATCCGGTGCCGGCCATGGGCGAGGACGGGCAGCGCTGCAGCATCTGCGCCGGGTCCATATTCGACCCGTACGCGGCATAGAGCGCCATGGCCATCTAGCGTAGTGGGTGGTGTCGTCGGCGATCGCCGACGCACCGGGCCACAGCTGCCGACCGGGAGGGACAGCCAGTAGGTGACCAGGATCGTGATCATCGGCGGCGGGCCGGCCGGGTACGAGGCCGCTCTGGTGGCGGCGCAGTACGGCGGGGAGGTGACGCTGATCGAGCCGGACGGTCCCGGGGGATCGTGCGTGCTGGCCGACTGCGTGCCGTCGAAGACCTTCATCGCCTCCGCCGGGGCGCGGACCGCGGTGCGGGAGGCCGGTCGGCTGGGCATCGTGGCGCCCGCCGAATCGGTGGCGGTGGACGTGCCCGCCGTGCACCGGCGGGTCACCGACCTCGCGGCGGCCCAGTCGGCGGACATCGCCTCGCGGCTGACTGTCGAGGGCGTCAAGATGATCCGCGGCCGGGCCGAATTGGCCGACCCGGAACCGGGATTGGCCACTCACCGGGTGCGCGCGACGGGCGTCGACGGGGCGGTGACCGAGTTGACGGCCGAGGTGGTGCTCATCGCGACCGGGGCCAGCCCGCGGATCTTGCCGGGTGCCAAGCCGGACGGCGAGCGCATCCTGACCTGGCGGCAGGTGTACACGCTGACCCAGTTGCCCGAGCATCTGATCGTGGTGGGGTCCGGTGTCACCGGCGCCGAGTTCGCCTCCGCCTACACCGAAATGGGCGTGCCGGTGACGGTGGTGTCCAGCCGGGACCGGGTGCTGCCCGGCGAGGATGCCGATGCCGCGGCGGTGCTGGAGGAGGTGTTCGCCGAGCGGGGGGTGACGCTGGTCAAGCGGGCCCGCGCCGAGCGGGTGCTTCGGGACGGTGACGGGGTTCTTGTCGAACTGGCCGACGGCAGGCAGGTACGCGGGTCACATGCGCTGATGACGGTCGGGTCGGTGCCCAACACCGCCGATGTCGGGTTGGACCGGGTCGGCTGCACGATGGATCCGGGCGGATTCATCCAGGTCGATCGGGTGTCCCGGACCTCGGTGGCCGGCATCTACGCCGCCGGCGACTGCACCGGAGTGCTGATGCTGGCGTCCGTGGCGGCCATGCAGGGCCGGATAGCAATGTGGCACGCGCTCGGCGAGGGAGCCCCACCGCTGAAGCGGAAGCTGGTGTCCGCCAATGTGTTTACCCACCCGGAGATCGCTACCGTGGGTGTGTCGCAGGCCGAGGTGGACTCCGGGGCGGTGCCCGCTCGGGTGCTGATGCTGCCGTTGGGCACCAACCCGCGGGCGAAGATGCTGGGCCTGCGCTCCGGGTTCGTCAAGCTGATGGTGCGACCCGCTACCGGCATCGTGGTCGGCGGAGTGGTGGTGGCGCCGGGGGCCTCCGAGCTGATCTTGCCGATTGCGGTCGCGGTGCAGAACCGGCTGACCGCCAAGAATCTCGCCTACACGTTCAGCGTCTACCCGTCGCTGTCCGGGTCGATCACCGAACTGGGTCGCCAGCTGATGGCCGCCGACGACCTGGGGTGAGTGCGCACGGGTGGGTCCGGAACGTCACCAGTGTCTGCGCTTCCGGGGGCCGCGTGGGCCTGCCGTTGCCAGCCCTCGCGCCCAGCTAGCGCCGAGAGTCGAGTTTGATCCAGTGGAGTCGACCGGCGCCCTGACCGGCAATCGTGGGCCTGCGGGTGGCTACCGGGCTGAAACGCCGAGGTGGCGGAACATGATGGCGTCGGCGGCCGCCGCCATCGACTCGGTCCCTGTGCGGGGGCGGTCATCGGTATGGTCCTGGCGGAATGGGCAGGCGTTGGGTTGAGTGCACGCTCGCCGGCCGCGGTCGGCACGGCGGATCAAACTCGACTCTCGGCACTAGCCTGGTGGACCGGTCACCCTCCCCGGCCGCCTGAGGGGCAGCCGATCGGTCGAGTTCGAGTGGATGCCTGTCGTCCGTAACCACCGCGCACGGGCTCGCAACAGTGTGGACAGCAGTTCCACCCGGGCCGCTGGGTGCAGGGGGCACAGTCCGGATCCTGCGGTCCCGCGATCGACGCGCTCCAGGAACAGGCGTGTCGGGCCGTGAGCCCCGGAGCAGTCGGTGTGTGCGTGGCCGCCGCGAAGCCGGGCATCTCCCGCGCTGGTGAGGGTCGCGGTGACCTCGTAGCGGTGCCAGACGTAGTCCGGCGTCGCTGGTGAGAAACCTCCGCTGAGGTCGGGCCGCGAGCGGGGCGCGATGATCGGTACGTCGAAGGCACGCTCCAGGCAGGCCCAGCGGACCCAGGAGTCGGCCGCGGACCGCGATGCGCCGTCCGCCAGCGGAGCGAGAGACCGGAGTCGATGGACCCCCCGCCCGCTGAGGGCCTCGACACGATCCACGATGGCACCGACGGAGGCCACGGCGCCACAGTGCACGGCCGCATCCAAGACTGCCAGCGCCGCGGCGGGCGATTTCCGTAGTACGGCAAGACGCACGGCGCATTCGGCGGGGTCCTCGACTGGCTGCCCGTCGACCGTGACCCGATCTGCGATCGGGCGGTGGCGATGCACCACCAGCCCGGTCCGCGTCGACTGTACGGAACCGTCTGTCAGCACGTGGGTATCGCGTGAGAGGCAGCCTGCAAAGCCGTGTATTTCCGCCGCGGTGTTCAGGCAGGGAATGACCGGGCGACGCAGGGTCAGTTGGGCGGCGGTCAGTCTGGTGCGGAGCGGAACGCGGCCCCGCGCGGCGGGACCCGCCGCATAGGCACCACGCCACAGCCGTCGAAGGTGCCCGGAGGCAAGGACCGCTTGGACCTCGCGTGCATGCGCAATCGGTCTGAGCTGCGCCGCCATGATGGCGCCGTCTTGCGTGGCAGCAATTGCCAGGATCTCGCCCGTGATGGTCATGGCATGAGACCTACTCCTGCTCCGCCCAGTCGAAGGTCCGCGTGACGGCCTTGCGCCACCGCGCGAACAGCCGCTCCCGCTCCGTCGCATCCAGCGTCGGCTCCCAGCGCCGGTCCTCGGCCCAGTTGGCCCGGATGTCGTCGGTGCCGGACCAGAAGCCAACGGCCAGCCCGGCCGCGTACGCGGCTCCCAGCGCCGTCGTTTCGGCCACCACGGGGCGTAACACCGGCACACCGAGAATGTCTGCCTGGAATTGCATCAGCGTCTCATTGGCCACCATGCCGCCATCCACCTTCAGCGTGCTCAGGTCGACCCCCGAATCCGCATGCATCGCATCGACGACCTCCCGGCTCTGGAACGCGGTGGCCTCCAACACCGCTCGCGCCAGGTGTGCCTTGGTGACGAACCGGGTGAGCCCCACGATCGCCCCCCGGGCATCGGACCGCCAGTACGGGGCGAACAGTCCGGAGAATGCCGGTACCACATAGGCCCCGCCGTTGTTCGGAACGCTGCGGGCCAACTCCTCGATCTCGGCCGCGGAACCGATCAGCCCCAGGTTGTCCCGGAACCACTGCACCAGCGAGCCGGTGACGGCGATCGAGCCCTCCAGCGCGTACACCGCCGGCTGGTCGCCGATCTGGTAACACACCGTGGTGAGCAGCCCGTGCCGGCTGAATACCGGCTGGGTACCGGTGTTCAGCAGCAGGAAGTTACCGGTTCCGTAGGTGTTCTTGGCCTCACCAGGGGACAGGCAAGCCTGCCCGAATGTCGCCGCCTGCTGGTCGCCGAGTACGCCCGCGATCGGGATCCCGGCCAGCTCCACCGGATCCGTCACCGCCCCGTACACCTGCGAGCTGGAACGGATCTCCGGCAACATGACCGGCGGAATGCCGAACTCACCGGCGATCTCGACGTCCCACTGCAGCGAGCGCAGGTCCATCATCATGGTGCGGGAGGCATTCGTGACATCCGTGGCGTGTAGCCCGCCCCTCGGCCCGCCGGACAGCCACCACAGCAAGTAGGAATCGACCGTGCCGGCTAGTAGCTCGCCCGCCTCGGCCCGCGGCAGCGCGCCGGCTACCTGCTGCAGGATCCAGGCGATCTTGGGGCCGGCGAAGTAGGTGGCCAGTGGCAGCCCGACGCGCTGCCGGAATCGGTCTGCCCCGCCGCCCGCGGCGCCGAGTTCCCGGCAGATCGCATCGGTGCGGGTGTCCTGCCAGACGATTGCCGGGTACACCGGTTCGCCGGTGCCGCGATCCCACACCACTGTGGTCTCCCGCTGATTCGTCACCCCCAGGGCCGCGACATCACCGGCGGTCGCGCCCGCCGAGTTCATCGCGCCGGCGATCACCGCCCGGGTGTTCGTCCAGATCTCGGCGGGGTCGTGCTCCACCCAGCCGGGGCGGGGCAGGATTTGCCGGTGCTCCCGCTGGTCAGAGGCCGCGATGCGCCCGTCGTGGGTGAACAGGATGCATCGGGTGGACGTGGTGCCCTGGTCGATCGCCGCCACGTACCGTGCCGCCATCGCTGCTCGCCTTTCCTGTCTGCTTCGGCAAGCGCCCACCGTTTCCGGTTGCGGCCCGCCGCTCCGATCATCGGACGGTAGCGTGAGGGCCGTCGGCGCGCCGGACGGGCACCGACTTCGACGCGGGGAGGTTCGGCGACGGTGGCCGACAGGGCGTGGGCGTCCCGACTGGGACCCGAACAGCGCGTTGCGAACTGGGCGCGGCTGGCCGGCGGCACCTTCGATGTGTTGGTGATCGGCGGCGGCGTGGTCGGCGCCGGCGTCGCCCTAGACGCCGTCACCCGTGGATTGTCGGTAGCGCTGGTGGAGGCGCGCGATCTGGCGTCGGGCACCTCCTCGCGATCGTCCAAGCTGTTCCACGGCGGCCTGCGCTACCTGGAGATGCTGGAGTTCGGTCTGGTCCGGGAGGCGTTGGCCGAGCGGGAGTTGATGCTGACCACGCTGTGCCCGCACCTGGCCCGGCCGGTGTCCTTTCTCTACCCGCTGCGCCGTCGCATCGTCGAGCGGCCCTACGTGGAGGCCGGGCTGACCCTCTACGACAGGCTGGGCGGTGCCCGATCGGTGCCCCGGCACCGTCAGCTCACCCGCGCGGGGGCGTTGCGGTTGTCGCCCGCGCTGCGTAAGGACGCGTTGATCGGCGGCGTCCGTTACTACGACGGCCAGGTCGACGATGCCCGACACACCCTCACGGTGGCGCGCACCGCCGCGGCCTACGGTGCGGTGGTCCAGCCCTCCACCCAGGTCATCGACTTCCTGCGGGAGGCCGACCGGGTCGCCGGTGTGCGGATCCGGGACGTGGAGACCGGAGCCGAGGCGTCGGTGTCCGCGGGCGTGGTGATCAACGCCACCGGGGTGTGGACCGACGAGCTGCAGCGGCTGTCCGGCAGTCGCGGGCGATTCCGGGTGCGCGCTTCCAAGGGTGTGCACCTGGTGGTGCCGCGCGACCGCATCCCCAGCGAGACCGGTCTGATCCTGCGCACCGAATCCAGCGTGCTGTTCGTGATCCCGTGGAAGGCGCACTGGATCATCGGCACCACCGACACGGACTGGCACCTGGATCTGGCGCATCCGGCGGCCACCTCGGCCGACATCGATTATCTGTTGCGGCATCTCAACGCAGTGCTGGTCACGCCGATCACTCGCGACGACATCCAGGGGGTATATGCCGGGCTGCGCCCGCTGCTGGCGGGGGAGAGCGACGACACCTCGAAGCTGTCCCGCGAACACGCGGTGGCACGGGTGGCTCCCGGCCTGGTCGCGATCGCCGGCGGCAAGTACACCACCTACCGGGTGATGGCCGCCGACGCGGTGGACGCGGCGGCAGAGGATCTGCCCGGCCTGGTGAACCCGTCCTGCACCCGGGAGATCCCGCTGCTGGGGGCGGAGGGCTACCGGGCGCTGGTGAACTCCGCGGAGCGCATCGCGGCGGTGTCCGGGGTGCACCCGTACCGGATCAAGCATCTGCTGAACCGCTATGGCAGCGCGGTGCACGAGGTGCTGGCACCGGCCGCCGAGCAGCCGGCCTGGCTGGCGCCGCTGCCCGGTGCCCGGGACTACCTCGAGGTGGAGGCACTGTACGCCGCCACCCACGAGGGAGCCCTGCACGTGGAGGACGTGCTGGCCAGACGCACCCGGGTCTCCATCGAGTACGCCCACCGAGGGACCGAGACCGCACCCAGGGTGGCCGAGATCCTGGCCGGCGTGCTCGGCTGGTCGCCGGAGCAACAGGCCGTCGAAGTCGACCGTTATCGAGCGCGGGTCGCCGCCGAGCGGCAGTCCCAAGATGAGCCGGACGACGCGGCCGCCGATCAGGTGCGGCTGACCGCCCCGGACGCGCGCGACGTCCGGTCGGTGCCAACGGCGTGAGCGGACAGATCCCATTCCGGCGGCCCGACCCCTCCCGCCGGCTTCCGGCCTGGGTGACGGCGCTGGTGCTGGCGGCCGCGGCAGCGGGGCTGACGCTCGCCGTGCTGTTGGCCGCCCGCGCCGGTCCGCTGGAGGCGCACCCGCCCACCGTGCAGCCGCAGGTGCCGACCGCGCCGCCTCGGTCCGCCGGGACGCCGCCGCCGCTGCCGAGCATGCAGCCGCAGCAGACCCAGACGGATACCGACTGGTTGTGGTGGGTCGCGGCGGTACTCGGCGGGCTGCTGGTGTTGCTGTTGGTGATCTGGCTGATCCGTGCACTGCGGCGTCCCGGCCGGATCGTCGCCGTCCCCGGCGGTACGGCGACGCCACCGGGATCGCCGGTCAGCCTTGATTGGCTGGACGAACGTGCCCCCGTCGACCTGACCGACGATCGCACCTTCGACCCGCTGCGCGCGGCCGACGACATCATCGCGTGCTGGACGGCCGTCGAGGCGGCCGCCGCCAGCGCCGGGCGCCCGCGTGGGTCCGCGAGCACGCCGACCGAGTTTCTGCAGCGCCTCACGGAGCGATGGGGCGACGCGCCCGCGGCCCCGATCAGCTCGTCCGGCGGTGACGGGATTCTCGGCCCACCGCCGGTCGCCGGCTGGAGTGCCTCGACGGTGCTGCTGCGGCTCTACCATCGGGCACGGTTCGACACCGCGGCGCTCGCCCCGGGAGCGGCCACCGCCGCCCGCTCGGCCGCGCGCGCCCTGCTGGCCCGGATCCCGTGGCAGGCAGGGAGTTCCGGGGTGGATCGGCACCCTCCGGACGGCCCGGTGGATGCGGCGGCGCGGCGCGGCGGGGAACACCGGTGACGCGCCCGACCCCCGGTCGGCCGCACCGCCGCGGCGTCGCCCAGTCGCTCGGCGGAGCCGCCCGCCCCGCTCCGCGCCGCTCGCTGGCCGCCCGGATGGACGACGTCGACCACGGCGACACCGACCCCGACACCAACACCGCAGTCGCCCCGTGGTGGCGATCGCTGACGTGGCCGGTGATCGCCGGGGCCGTCGCGACCGCCGGCATGCTGGCCAGCGGAGTACCGGTCTGGCGAGCCGTCGTCATCGCCGTTGCCTGCGGTGCCGCGCTGTGGTCGATCGTCGTCTCGCTCTCCGTCGCGCGTCCCGAGTGGCCCTACGACCTGCCGGTCGACGTGCATCGCGCCCCCACCACCTGGCAGGTTCCCGGCCTGGTCGGCGCGATGGAGTCGGACGTGTCCTTCCAGCAATACCTGCGGCCCCGGCTGTGGTCACTGGCCCAGCAGTTGTTGCGCCGCAGGGGGATCGACCCTGATTCGGAACGGGCCGCCGCTCTGATCGGCCCACGTGAATATGCGCTGCTGACCGGAGCCGACACCGACTCGCGGCGGGCGATGGCCTCCGTTCCGGTGCTGTGCCAGGTCATCGCCCGGCTCGCGGTGGCCCCCGACGCCGACAGCGAACCGGCCATCCGCAATCCCGCGCTCGCCGGGCTTGCCGGCCGACCCGCGCGCCCGGCGCGCCGCACTCCCCAGCACCCGACGGAAGGACCCCACCGGTGACCGAAACCCCGCCCCAGACCGCCGAATCGCTGCCCGAGCCGTTGCCGCCCGCGGAGGTCGCGCGCCGGGCCGGTGCCATCGCCGACGCGGTCGGCACCGCCGTGGTGGGGCACCGGCACGCGCTGCTGATGTCCCTGGCCGCCATCCTGGCCGGCGGGCACGTGCTCATCGAGGACAATCCCGGCCTGGGCAAGACGCTGTTGGCCCGCTCGTTGTCTGGCGCGCTGGGTCTGGAGTTTCGTCGGCTGCAGTTCACCCCCGACCTGCTGCCGGCCGATATCACCGGCTCCTACCTGTACCACCCCGGTACCGGGGAGTTCCGCTTCCAGGCCGGTCCGATCTTCTGCGGTCTGCTGCTGGCCGACGAGCTCAACCGCACCCCGCCCAAGACTCAGTCCGCGCTGCTGGAGGCCATGCAGGAGGGGCAGGTCAGCGTGGAGGGCAACACCCATCCGCTGCCCGCGCCGTTCCATGTGATTGCGACGGCCAACCAGATCGAGTACGAGGGCACCTATCCGCTGCCGGAGGCGCAGCTGGACCGGTTCCTGGTGCGGCTGCGGCTGGGCTATCCCTCCGGCGATGCCGAGCACGAGATGCTGCGTCGCCGCATCGCCCGGGCGGCCGGGGATCCTCCGGTCGAGCCGGTCACGGGTCCGGCCGGCCTGTTGAGGCTGCAGCGGTCGGTGGAGCAAGTGCGGGTCGACGAGGATGTGATGGGCTACTGCGTGGACCTGGCCCGGGCCAGCCGCAGCCACCCGTCCGTCGAGGTGGGCATCTCGCCGCGCGGCACCCAGGCGTTGCTGCTGCTGGCCCGTACCTGGGCGGTGCTGGACGGGCGGGGTTTCGTGCTGCCGGAGGACGTCAAGCAGGTGGCCGTACCGGCGTGGGGGCACCGGCTGGTGCTCAAGCTGCAGGCCTACGCCGACGCGGTGTCCGCGGAGGACGTCGTCGCCGGTTTGCTGTCGTCGGTCTCGGCGCCCCCGGCCGACCGGATCGTTGCGGCGCACGACGCGGCCGGCGGCCCGACGATCCCGGCATGACGACGGTGCCGGCGCCCTGGCGGGATCACCTGGGGCGCAGCCGCTTCGGCCGCTGGACCCGCACCGCTGCCTGGTATCGCGTCCCCGGGCTGGTGGCGCTGGCGGCCGGGGTGGGGCTGGCCACCGGCCGGCCGGACGTCGCCGCGCTGGCCGCCCCACTGCTGCTGGTCTGGATCGCATCGCTGCTGGCCACCCGGCCGCTGCTGGGCGCCCGCACGCCGCACGCCGAGATCGAGGTCGACGAGACCTCGTTTGGCAGCAACACCGCGGAGGTGGCCACCGAGCTGACCGGCACGGATGGGGCGGCGTTCGTCTCGGTGGCGCAGCCCGGCGTGGACGGCGGGCCCATGGCGCAGATGGTGACGATTCCCGGCGGGGAGCCGAATACCGTGCTGCGCAGCCGATTCCGTACCCAGGCGTGGGGGCCCACCACGGTGGCCCGGCCAGACCTGCTGGGGGCAGGCCCGGACGGGCTGTACCTGACCGGCCCGGTGCGCCGCGGGCCCACCCGAAGCGAACTGGTGCTGCCCGAGGTGGCGGCGATGGCGCCGCTGGTGCTGCCGCCGATCCTGGGCGGCTGGGCCGGGGCGCATGTCAGCCGTCGGCCGGGCCAGGGCAGCGACCTGGTCGACCTGCGGGAGTTCGCGCCGGGCGACCGGCTGCGGTCGATCCACTGGCGGGCTTACGCCCGGCACCAGCGGTTGTACACCCGGCGTACCCTGTCGGACGCCGACGCCGAGCTGATGATCTGCCTGGATTTGTCGGCGATCCTGGAACCACGTCGGCCCCGCCCACCCATCGGCCGCATTGCGCAGATGACCGACGCGATCCGGCGGGCGCTGCGCGAGCTGGCCGACCGGGCCGCCGAGCGGCGCGGCGACGACGGGCCGCAACGCCGCAGGGATGCCGAGCGTCGGATGCGGGCCTCCAGCCTGGATCTGACGGTCGCGGCCGCCGCCGCGGTGGCCGCCGCGCACCTCGGGCAAGGCGACCGGGTCGGACTGATGACGGCGACCATGCCCCGCCGGATGGTGCGCTCCGGCACCGGAAACCGTCAGCTGCAACGGATCCGGCATCAGCTGGCGGTGCTGGACGATCACCGGTTCCGGCTGCTGGAGGTCCCGCTGTGGGGGCTGCGGCCGGGTCAGATCGTGGTGTGGTGCTCGCCGCTGGTGTCCGACGCGGCGGCGGATGCCGCGCTGGATTGCAGTGCGCGGGGCCACCGGGTGATCGTCGTCGACACGCTGCCGCTGTCCGGCATGCTGCGCCGGGCCACCGTGGCGGACGCTCATCACCTCCGGATACTGACGGTGGAGCGGGAGTTGCGCTGCGATCGGCTGCGGGCGCGAGGCATCTCGGTGCTCAGCTGGGACGCCGGCGACATTTCCGGACAGCTGACCGTCGCGCGAAACGTGTTGCGGAGTCGGCGATGACGACCACGACGAGCGGCGGCGGAAGACCCGCGGCGGCGGTCGCGGGCGTTGGCGGGCCCCCCGCGGGGTTGGGCGGCAGCGGTCGGCCGGGTGCGAGCGGTGGAGCGGTGCCCGGCTGGTGTCTGCGGCTGGCGCTGGCCGCCGTCGCGGCGGGCGCCGTCGGCGTGGCGATGGCGGGGGCGCCGCAGATCGGGGTGCTGTCGGTGGCGGGCATCGTGATGATGCTGCTGGCGCTGGGTACGGCGCTGGCCCCGGACAGCGTGCTGCCACTGCTGCTCCTCGTCGGGCTGGTGATCTACCGGGTGGTGGCGCCGGGGCCTACGCTGGACGCCGGGCTGGCCGCCTTGCTGGTGTTGATGCCGCTGATCCACCAGCTGGCCGGTGTTGCCGGGGCGATTCCGCTACGCTCCCGATGCCGCTGGCGAGTACTGCGGCCGGCGGCTCAGCGATTGGCGGTGGCGGTGCTGCCGGTCGAGATCGCCGTGCTGGTGGCCGCTATCATCCTCTGACCCGCCGCTGAGGGGCCGCTCCCCGGGTGCGTGGGCCCGTTTCTGTGCCGGCTTACCAGGTGCCGCGATGCTCCGGCACCCGCACGATCAGCGGCAATACGACGATCAGGACGACCGCGAATACCGCGAAGATGTGCCCCTGCACGAGGCCTGGGTCGTGGCTGCGGGCCAGGATGGCGGTGCTGATCGAGATCGCGGTGATGGCGCCGGCCTGCCGGAAGGTGCCGCGCAGTCCCGCGATCGACGCCGCGTGTTGCGGGGCCAGTTGCAGCGATGCATTGCTCGCAGCCGGGTTCACCATGCCCATGCCCAGTCCGGTGACTCCCGCAGCAATGCTCAGCCAGCCGTACGGGTCCATTCCGACAGGTGCCAGCGCCATCATCAGCAGCCCGATCGCCGTCACCACGAAGCCAACCATCATCGGTGGCCGGTATCCGGTGCGACGCAACGCGAACGCCGTGAGTCCGCCAACCGCGATCATGCCCAGCGCCCGCGCGGTGAGCAGTGTTCCCGACCCGAGGCTGTCGATGTCGTAGCGCTCGGTGGCATACAACGGCACCAGCGCACTGAGTCCGAGTGCCGCGCCGCCGAACAGGAAGTTGATCAGGTTCATCACGCCGAACCCATGTCCGCGCAATAAGTCCAGCGGGATGAAGGGTGCACGACTGCGCGCGGAATGTGCGACGAAACACCCGAGGGCGAGGGTGGCCACAACCTCCGGAATCAGGAATGTGGGGCTCAACGGACCGGTTCCGGGCTCACCGAGCAGCGCGATCCCCATCATCGCCGCGAGCAGCCCAGTTCCGAGCAGAGCCAGGCCGAGCACGTTGATCGGTTCGCGGGCGGGGCGGGGCGGGTTGGCGGGCAGCACTCGCGCTCCCACGATCACCAGAGCGACACCAATGGGAACGTTAACCAGGAAGATGCCTCGCCACGACCAATACGTCACGAACAGACCGCCCAACACCGGGCCGATCAGTGCCCCGACCGGGATGATGCTGGTGAACAGCCCGACTGCCCGATCCCGGGCGGAGCCGAAGTGGTCCACGACGATGCCGGTTGCTGACGGCATGAAGGCCGCGCCGCCCACCGCCTGGATCGCTCGCAGCGCCACCAGCAGGTAGATCGAATTCGCCAGGCCGCAGGCCAGCGATGCCACGGTGAACAGCGAAACGGATATCAGAAAGATGGTGCGACGGCCATACTGATCGCTGATTCGCCCGGCCAATGGAAGGATCAGGATACGGCCAAGGGAGTAGATGGTGATCGTCCAACCGGCCCAGTTGATCGACGCTTGCAGATCGTGCTGCAGATCGGGTAGCGCAGTGGCCACGATGGTCTGGTCGATGGAGCTCATGAGCAGCGCCACGGAGACCACGGCGAATATCGCCCAGCGTCGTGGGTGGGGCGACTGCTCCGACGGCCCTACCGAGGCCGGCAGATCGGAGCGCTCCGAGGTGGCTGCCACGCGCGGACTCCCCAGGGGGAGGTTCGGTGTGGCTGCCACGTCTCAGAGGATATACTGTGCTTGCCGATAAGCAAGTAGTCTGGCACTGGGTGCTACGCGGCGGTGCGCCGCGGGAGGGACGGTGACGGTGGACGCGGATGCGGTGGCGCGACTGCGGCGAGCGACGGCGAAGCTGGCCAGGGTCTTGAACGCGCCTGCCACTGAGGAGGGCCTGACGCCGACCCAGTCCTCCGTGCTCGGGCTGGTCGCCAACCGGGGTCCGATCAGCCTGGCGAACCTGATCGACCTGGAGCGGGTCAATCCGACCATGCTGTCCCGCGTGATCGGCAAGCTGGATGAGCGCGGGCTGCTGCGCCGGGTACCCGACCCGGACGATCTACGCGCGGCGTGGGTCGAGGTGACCGAGCGGGGAAGCGCAGTCCATCAGCGAATCAGGGACCGGCGCATGGCGACCGTCGCCGAGTGCATCGTTGAGTTACCTGCCCGGCAGGTGGATGCGCTGACCAGGGCGCTGCCGGCCCTGGAGTCGCTGGCGGAGCACCTGGAGCGGCGTGGCGCCTCGCGTGCGGGCTGACCGGGCGCCCCGGGCCCCTTCCTGGTGACTGTTTGCCTCCGGACTGACGGGTGCTGCAGTCTCAGTCGCCCAGTTCACGCCTGCGATGCCGGTCGTCTCGAATCCGATCGTTCCGGAGTCGCTGGCGGCCGTCCCCGGCGCCCGGGTTCGGCTCCTTCCAATCCGGCCCCCAGATGCTGCCGGCGATCGCCGAGATCGCCGGGATCAGCAGGAACCACTGCCAGTGGTCGGTCAGGAAGAACAGGGCGAGTGCCACGAACACCGACGCGGCCGCGGCGGCCCCGACCAGCTTCTGTGCGGCGCTGCGGGTGTCGCCGGTAACCGGCGGCTGGCCGCGGCCGGGCGGCATCAGTCCGCCCGGCCCGACCGGCGTGGCGGCGGGCACCGCCGACCCCGGCACCGCCACGGCGGGCAGCACGGGATGCGGGGCGGGCAGGTCGTCGAACAGCGCGCCGAGCTCGTCGGCCGTCTTGACCACGGTGACGCGTGCGCTGCGGTCGCCGTACTCGTCCATCGTGATACGACCCGCGGACAGATGCTCGCCGAGGGCCTGCAGCGCCGAGTTGCGCTCCGTGTCGCCGACGCGCATCAACCCGGGTGACAGGGGAGTGGAGCCCGACGTCGGGCGCTCGGAGCCCGGCGAGACAACCGGGTCGTGGGAGTCACTCATTCCTGTCACGGTAGCCGGTTCCGGGCTGATCGACTCGGCCGGCGCGTGCCGCCCGACGAACGGGACGTGGTCAGCGGATCTCGGCGAGAACCGCGCCGGATGTGACCGCCGCACCGACCTCGGCGGTCAGTGCGGTGACGGTGCCGTCCTTGTGCGCCGTCACCGGGTTCTCCATCTTCATCGCTTCGACCACGGCAATCAGGTCGCCGGCCGTCACCGAGTCACCCTTCGCGACCGCCACCTTGACCACGGTGCCCTGCATGGGTGCCGTCACCGCATCACCGCTGGCGGTGCTGGCCGTCGCCGCGCGGGACCGTCTCCCGCCGGCGGCTCGGACCCGGCCGTTGCCGGCCGCCGCAGCCGAGACCACCAGATCGCCGGGCAGCGACACCTGCACCCGGCGGCCGTTCACCTCAGCCACCACCACCTGCCTGGCCGGGGGCTGCTGGTCGGATTCGGGCGTGCCACGGTCGTCGCTGTATGGCTCGATCGTGTTCGCGAACTCGGTCTCGATCCATCGGGTATGCACCGCGAAATGCCCGTCGGCGGCGGTGAACGCCGGATCGTGCACCACGGCCCGGTCGAACGGCAGCACGGTGGCCATACCCTCCACGACCATCTCCGCCAGCGCGCGCCGCGCACGTGCCAGCGCCTCGGTGCGGTCCGCGCCGGTGATGATGAGCTTGGCCAGCAGCGAGTCGAACGCGCCGCCGATCACCGACCCCGATTCCACCCCCGAGTCCAGCCGCACTCCGGGCCCGGTCGGCGCCACGAACCGCGTCACCGTCCCTGGTGCCGGCAGGAAGTTTCGGCCCGGATCCTCGCCGTTGATGCGGAACTCGATGGAATGCCCACGTGGCTCGGGATCGCTGTGCCAGCGCAGCTTCTCGCCCTCGGCAATGCGGAACTGCTCGCGCACCAGGTCGATGCCGCTAGTTTCCTCTGACACCGGATGTTCGACCTGCAGCCGGGTGTTGACCTCCAGGAACGAGATCAGCCCGTCCTGCCCGACCAGGAACTCCACGGTGCCGGCGCCGTAGTAGCCCGCCTCGGCGCAGATCGCCTTGGCCGCCCGATGAATCGTGGCGCGCTGCTCGTCGGTCAGAAACGGGGCGGGGGCCTCCTCCACCAGCTTCTGGTAGCGGCGCTGTAGCGAGCAGTCCCGGGTGCCGACCACGATGACCGTGCCGTGCGTGTCGGCCAGGATCTGTGCCTCCACGTGCCGCGGCCGGTCCAGGTAGCGCTCCACGAAACACTCGCCGCGCCCGAACGCCGTCACCGCCTCCCGCACCGCCGACTCGTACAGCTCCGGAATCTCGGCCATAGTGCGGGCCACCTTGAGCCCGCGCCCGCCGCCGCCGAACGCCGCCTTGATCGCCACCGGCAGCCCGAACTCCTGCGCGAACGCGACCACCTCGTCGGCCCCGGACACCGGGTCGGCGGTGCCCGGTACCAGCGGGGCGCCGGCGCGCATGGCGATGTGCCGGGCGGTGACTTTGTCGCCCAGATCCCGGATGGACTGCGGACTGGGCCCGATCCAGGTTAGCCCGGCCTCCAGCACGGCCTGGGCGAAATCCGCGTTCTCCGAAAGGAACCCGTATCCCGGATGGACGGCGTCCGCACCGGAGCGGGCGGCGACGTCGAGCAATCTTGCGACGTCCAGGTAGGAGTCCTTCGGCGTGGATCCGCCCAGCGCGTGGGCCTCGTCGGCGGTGCGCACGTGCAGCGCGTCGCGATCCGGGTCGGCATAGACGGCTACCGAGCGCAGCCCGGCGTCGCGGGCGGCCCGGGCCACCCGGACGGCGATCTCCCCGCGGTTGGCGATCAGCACGGTGTGCACGGTGAGTCCCTTCGTTGCGGGCGCGTCATGGCGACCGCCAGAGGTCGGTGACGGTGACGTCGACGTCGGTCAGTAGCCGGCGCAGCAGTGGCAGCGACAGGCCGACCACGCAGGACGGATCCCCGGCGATGCCGTCGACGAACCAGCCGCCCAGCCCGTCGATGGTGAACGCGCCGGCCACCCCGAGCGGCTCGCCGGAGTCGATGTAGGCGGTGATCTCCTCGATGCTCGGAGTGCCGAACCGGACCGTGGTGGCGGCGGTACCGACGGCGCTGCCGACCACCCGGGCCGCGCGGACTCGCAGCACCGCGAGCCCGGACAGCAGGGTGCCGGTGCGGCCGGCCTGGGCGTCCCACCGGCGCAGCGCCTCGTCCCGGGTGCGCGGCTTTCCCTGCAGGCGCTCGTCCAACAGCAGCATCGAGTCGCCGCCGATGACCACCGCGTCGGCGAGGGATGCGGGGTCGTGGGCGCCGCCCGAGCCGTGATCGCGCACGACCGCCTCCGCCTTGGCCCCGGCCAGCGCGGCAACCAGGTCCTCCGGTTCGGCGTCGGCGTGCCGGGCCATCAGGGCTTCCTCGTCCACGCCGGAGACCAGCACGACCGGGTCGAGGCCGGCGCCGCGCAGCACCGACAGCCGGCCGGTCGACGCGGAGGCCAGCACCACCGTCGGTGCTCGTCGACCGGTGCGGGTGCCCGGTGGCATCTCGGCGCCTGCGACTTCGTCGCGACGGCGCCCGTTCGCTCCGGCGTCGCTCACGGTGCCGGATTGTTCGCTCCGCGCTCCGCTCTCGGCGCCTGCGACTTCGTCGCGACGGCGCTCGTTCGCTCCGGCGTCGCTCACGGTGCCGGATTGGTCGCTCCGCGCTCCGCTCTCGGCGCCTGCGACTTCGTCGCGACGGCGCTCGTTCGCTCCGGCGTCGCTCACGGTGCCAGCCCCGACGCCCACCAGGCATGCGGTCCGGGCGTGGCGGGGGCGATCCGGAACCGGGGGTCGCCCCAGCATGCGCGCGGTGTGGCAGGCCCCGATCCGGCGGTCGCGGCGCGCGCGGCGATCGCCGTCAGGATCGTCACCACTACCGCGGCGTCCTCGTCGTCCCGGCCGAGCCCCGCCCGCACGGCGGCCGGTGCCGCCGCCCCCGCGTTCGCAAGTGCCCCCGCCCCCGGATCCGCGTGCTTATTTGCGATCTGCGTGCACAATGGGACACGCGAATCGCCAACGGGCACGCGGATCGACGTCGGGCTGCTGTGCGTCACAGCGGGATGTTCCCGTGCTTGCGCGGGGGCAGGGTCTCCCGCTTGTCGGCCAGCGCGCGCAGGGCGCGGGCCAGCGTCACCCGGGTCTGTGACGGCGCGATCACCTGGTCGACATACCCCCGGTCCGCCGCGACATACGGATTGGCCAGCGCATCCTCGTACTCGGTCTGCAGCCGCGAGCGCAGCGCTTCGACGTCCTCGCCCCGCTCCGCGGCCGCCCGAAGCTCCTTGCGGTACAGCACGTTCACCGCGCCCTGTGCCCCGACCACGGCGATCTGTGCCGTCGGCCAGGCGAGGTTCACGTCCGCGCCCAGGTGCTTGGAGCCCATCACGTCGTACGCGCCACCGTAGGCCTTGCGGGTGATCACGGTCAGCAGCGGCACCGTTGCCTCGGCGTAGGCGTAGATCAGCTTCGCGCCGCGCCGGATGATGCCGTTCCACTCCTGATCCGTACCGGGCAGGAAGCCTGGCACGTCCACGAATGTCACCACCGGGATGTTGAACGCGTCGCAGGTCCGCACGAACCGGGCGGCCTTCTCCGAGGCGTTGATGTCCAGCGTGCCGGCCAGGTGGGTCGGCTGGTTGCCCACCACACCCACGCTGCGCCCGTCGATCCGGCCGAACCCGACCACGATGTTCGGCGCATACAGCTCCTGGACTTGCAGGAACTCACCGTCGTCCAGCACCGCGGTGATCGCCGCCGTCATGTCGTAGGGCTGGTTCGGCGAGTCCGGGATCAGCGAGTCCAGCGCGAGGTCCCCATCACCGACCTCCAGGTCGCCCGCCGACTCGGTCGGCGCGACGGACAGGTTGTTCGACGGCAAGTAGGAAAGCAGCGCCCGCACGTAGTCAATGGCGTCGTCCTCGTCGGCGGCCAGGTAGTGCGCGTTGCCGGAGCGGGTGTTGTGCGTGCGGGCACCGCCCAGGTCCTCCAGCGTGACGTCCTCGCCCGTCACCGTTTTGACCACGTCCGGCCCGGTGATGAACATCTGCGACGTTCCGTCCACCATTACCACGAAGTCGGTGAGGGCGGGGGAGTACACGTGCCCGCCGGCGGCCGCCCCCATGATCAGCGAGATCTGCGGTACCACCCCGGACAGGTGCACGTTGCGCCGGAAGATCTCGGCGTACAGCCCGAGCGAGACGACGCCCTCCTGGATGCGCGCCCCGCCGCCCTCGTTGATCCCGACGATGGGCCGGCCGGTGCGGGCGGCGAAGTCCATCACCTTGACGATCTTCTCGCCGTACACCTCGCCGAGGGATCCGCCGAACACCGTCACATCCTGGGAGAACACGGCGATCTCGCGACCGTCCACGGTGCCGAACCCGGTCACCACGCCATCCCCGTAGGGCCGTTTCTGCTCCATTCCGAACGCCGTCGAGCGGTGCCGGGCGAACGCGTCGAACTCGACGAACGAGCCCGGATCCAGCAGCATCTCCAGCCGCTCCCGGGCCGTCTTGCGACCCCGGGCGTGCTGCCGTTCGATCGCCTGGGCCGACCCCGCATGGATGTGCTGACTGATCCGGCGGTCCAGGTCGGCGAGCTTGCCGGCAGTGGTGTGCGGTGCGGTGACGGCATCCGGCCCGTCGGGCGTCACCGATTCGACGGGCGGCCGGCCGACCGGTTCGCCGCCTTGGCCCGACCCTGCAGATGACATGGCGGGAGACTATCGAAGGGCCCGGTGGGCGACGAGGGCGGCGGTCGGGCCGGCCGTCTTGTCGGCTGCCGCCCGGTCAGCCGGCCATCCGATTAGCCGTGACGATGCCGCGGTGCGGGACCTGGCGCCGAGCGTGAGTCGCCGCGGCCGGGGTGTCCGCCTGTGCGGGCTCGGGCGAGGCGGCGGCGTACGGATCGCCGGAGTTGTCTTCATTGCCGTGCCCGGCTGCATCCGGCTGGTCCGGCGCGGCGCCGAGGTCGTCGTCGCCCGGCAGTAGGCCGCTGAACTGCTCGGACAGGTTCTCCAGGAATTCGTCGGATAGATGCAGTGCCGCTGCCACCATGTGCAGCTCCGCCAGGTGGGTCTCGGCGAGTGCCGCGATGACCTCGTGCCCGCGGGGGGACAGCGCGATGCGCACCACGCGCTGGTCGTGCGGGTCGATGCTGCGCACCACCAGCCCGGCGCGTTGTGCTCGATTCGCCAGGCCGACCGCGCTGTGCTGACGGATCTGGAGCGCCGTCGCCAGGTCGGAGATGCTGGGCGGCGCGCCGGAGGGCCGCACCCGGATCGCCAGCAGTAACTGGGCCTGTTGCGGTGCCAGGCCGAACCGCGCGGCATGTCCCGCGCTCCACTGCAGGTAATGACGCAGCGCGCAGCGGAACGCGAACAGCACCTGATACTGCTGCTGGGATAGTTCCGCCATCGGTCACCTCGGTGGTCGCAGACCGGTCCTGCCGGCGGCGGGACGGTGCGACTACGGGGTCTGGCCGGTAGCCCGTCACCGGCGGGTCCCTCCATTGTTCACCCGGCTGCGCCGTTTCGCAGGCCCTGCCGCGCGCCGCCCGCGCGTCGGCCAGGATGACTCGGGTCCCGCCCAGGCTCCAGGTTGAATCTTCACCCATTCGCCGCACAGACCGCCGCGGGCCCGGGGGCGAGAAACAGTTGTCTCGTCTTACGATAGGTTCGAGCCGCACTTCCGGAGGTACCCATGGAATTGCTCGATATGCTCCATGACGCGGACGATGTCCGGAAGGTTCCCGCGCACCAGCTGGCCGAGCTCGCCGGCCAGATCCGCGGCTTCCTGATCGACTCGGTCTGCTCCTCCGGCGGGCACTTGGGCCCCAACCTTGGTGTGGTGGAACTCACCATCGCATTGCATCGGGTGTTCCGCTCGCCCGAGACGCCGATCATCTTCGACACCGGCCACCAGTCGTACGTGCACAAGATCCTCACCGGCCGCCGGGAGGGCATGGCCAAGCTGCGGGTGGCGGGCGGGCTGTCCGGCTACCCCAACCGGCGTGAATCGGTGCACGACGTGGTCGAGAATTCGCACGCATCCACCGCGCTGTCCTACGCGGACGGCATGGCGGTCGCCTTTGCGCTGGCCGGCCGGCAGTCCCCGGTGGTGGCGGTGATCGGCGACGGCACGCTGACCGGCGGTCCGGCCCTGGAGGCGCTGAACAACATCGGGGCCGCGGGTCGCAATGTCATCGTGGTGCTCAACGACAACGGCCGGTCGTATTCCCCCACGGCCGGCGGCTTCGCCCGGCATCTGGCGCGGCTGATCGACCGGGCGGGCTACCGCGGGGTCGTCGATCGGCTGGCCGGCGCCGACCGCCCGGCGGACACCGGCCTGCCCGAGGGGGGACCGGCGGGGATCTTCGGCGCACTCGGATTCGACTATCTGGGTCCGGTGGACGGGCACGACATTCCTGCCCTGGAGCGCGCCTTTGATGCCGCCGGCCGCCGCGGCGGTCCGGTGGTGGTGCACTGCCGGACCATCAAGGGCCGGGGATTCGCGCCGGCCGAGGCCGATCCAGCCGATCGCATGCACACCGTCGGCCAGATCAGCCCCGTCACCGGGCGCCCGGTGCACGATCCCACCGCAACCTGGACCGATGCCTTCTCCGGGGCCCTGCTGGAGATCGGGGCGCGGCGCGACGACGTGGTCGCGATCTCCGCGGCCATGCTCGGGCCGACCGGCCTCGGGCCGTTTGCGGAGGCGTTCCCGGATCGCTGTTTCGATGTGGGAATCGCGGAGGCGCACGCCGTGACGTCGGCTGCCGGGATGGCGATGGCCGGACGGCATCCGGTGGTCGCGCTGTACGCCACGTTTGCCGGACGCGCCTTCGACCAGACGCTGCTCGACGTGGGGCTGCACCGGCTGCCGGTGACGATGGTGCTGGACCGCGCCGGCATCACCGGACCGGACGGCCCCAGCCATCACGGCATGTGGGACCTGGCGATGCTGGGCATCGTGCCGGGCATCCGGATCGCGGCGCCGCGGGATGCCGCGTCCTTGCGCGAGGAGCTCGCCGAGGCAGTGGACACCGCGACCGGCCCCACGGTGCTGCGGTATCCGAAGGCAAGCATGGGTCCTGCGGTGCCCGCGGTCGGCCGGGTCGGCGGCGTGGACCTGCTGCGGGCGCCCGACGCCGCCGAGGTCCTGGTGGTCGGCACCGGTGCGTTGTGCACCGTCGCCATCGATGCTGCGGAACTGCTGGCCGGCGAAGGGATCTCGTGCACCGTAGTGGATCCGCGCTGGGTGCTGCCGGCGGATCCGGCGCTGGCCGGGCTCGCCGCGAAGCACTGCTTGGTCATCACCGTGGAGGACGGTGTGCGGGTCGGCGGGGTGGGCTCGCACCTGGCGGCCCTGCTGCAGGATCACCAGGTGCCGGTCCCGGTGCGTACCTTGGGCTTGCCCGCCGAGTTCATCCCGCAGGGCTCCCGCACCGAGTTGCTGGCCCGGTACGGGTTGGATGCCGAGGGAATCGCCGCCTGCATCCGAGCGGCCGTACCGACCGCCGCGGGCCACCGGCGCGCCACCGGGACGCGGCTGGGGGAGGCGTCCTATGCCTGGCAGCGGAGCGCTGGGTAGGTGATGGGGGTGACGGGATTCACCGAAACGGCCGCGCCGGAACTTCGGCTGCCGGATGCCCCGCGCAAGCGGATCGACGGGGAGAACTTTCCGGTGGCGCTGCGGCTGCTGCCGGCTCGGGTGCGGCGCGGACTGCTGGCGCTGTACGCCTACGCCCGGTACGTCGACGACATCGGCGACGAGTTCGACGGTCCGCGGATCCGGGCCCTGGAGCAGATTCGGGCGCAGGTCGAGGTGCTCTACGACGGCGGGCGGCCTGAGCTGCCTGCGGTCGCCGGGCTGGCGGTGCTGCGCGAGGAGTTCCGGGTTCCGGCCCAGCCGTTCCTGGACCTGGTGCAGGCGAATCTGGCCGACCAGCAGGTGTTTCGATATGCCACGTTCCCCGACTTGCTCGACTACTGCCGGCTGTCGGCGAGCCCGGTGGGCCGGGTGGTGCTGCGCATCATCGGAGCTGGCGCCGAGCATCTGGCCGAACTGTCCGACCGGATCTGCACGGGCCTGCAGATCGTCGAGCACCTGCAGGATGTCGGCGAGGATTTCCGGGCCGGCCGGGTGTACCTGCCCGGGGCGGACATGGCCAGGTTCCAGGTCACCGAGCCGATGCTGGCCCAGCGCACCGCGCCGGCGCCCGTTCGCGAGTTGGTCCGCTACGAGTTGGACCGGGCCTCGGCCTACCTGGAGGCAGGCTCTCCTTTGGTATCCGCCCTGCGCGGGCCCGGCCGGCTGGCGGTCGCCGGTTTCCTGGCCGGCGGTCGAGCGGCCGTGCGGGCGGTCCGGGCGGCCGAGTACGACGTGCTGGGTGTCGACTGCTCCCCGTCGAAGCGCGGGCTGCTGGTCGCCCTTCTCCGCTCGACCGTGCGGACCGCCGGATGATGGGCGGGATCGATGGCGGTGATGGGGCCGTGACGACGCCGTCGACCGGGACGGGGGTGTCGCGGCGATGAATGTCGACACCGCCTACGCCGCGTGCCAGGCGATCACCCGGGGCGAGGCGCGCAACTTCTCCTACGGGATTGCCCTGCTGGCGCCGGCGCAACGGCGCGCGATGGCGGCCGTCTACGCGGCGGCCCGCCGGATCGACGACATCGGGGACGGGGACCTGCCCGACCAGCAGAAGGTGGCGGCGCTGGGGGCGCTGCGCGCCTCGTTGCTGGCGGTGCGCGATGCGCAGCGCCCGGCGGCAGATACCGTCGACCCGGTGCTGGTCGCATTGGCGGATGCTGCACAGCGATTTCCGTTGCCGCTGACCGCCTTCGGCGAGATTGTGGACGGATGCTTGGCGGACGTGACGGTGCACTCCTACCAGACATTCACCGAGCTGGTGGAGTACTGCCGGTGTGTGGCCGGGGCAGTGGGCCGGCTGTCGGTGGGCATCTACCGGCCGCGGCTGCTGGAACAGGCGTGGGAGCCGGCCGACGCGCTGGGGGTCGGGTTGCAGATCACTAACATCCTGCGTGACGTCCGGGAGGACCGGCTGGCGGGCCGGGTCTACCTGCCCGCGGAGGATCTGGAGCGGTTCGGCTGCCGCCTGGAGGTGGACGGCGACGGGAATCTCACCGATCCGCCGGAGGCGTTCGCGGCGCTGGTGCGGTTCGAGGCGGATCGGGCGCAGATGTGGTACGACCGCGGGTCGGCGCTGCTGCCGCTGCTCGATCGCCGCAGCGCCGCCTGCACCGCGGCGATGGCCGGCATCTACCACCGGCTGCTGGGCATTATCTCCGCCGACCCGGAGGCGATCCGCGCCCGGCGGGTGTCGCTGCCCGCCCCGCAGAAGGCCGCCGTGGCGGCCCGCGCATTGGCCAAGGGGGCGTGGTGAGCGACGCCGGAGCGGGGCACGCGCGGTCCGCGGCCGTGATCGGCGGCGGGCTGGCGGGTATCGCGGCTTGCGTGGCACTGTCCGACCGCGGCTGGTCGGTGACGATGCTCGAGTCCCGGCCCCGGCTGGGCGGAGCCGCCTACTCCTTCGACCGCGGGGGGATGACGGTCGATACCGGCGCGCACGTCGTGCTGCGGTGCTACACGGCCTACCGGATGCTGCTGGCCCGGATGGGTGTGGCCGAGCTGCTGCCGATACAACCCCGGCTGTCGATCACCGTGCTGCGCGCCGGGGCGCCGGGGCGCCGGTTGCGCCGCGGGCGAGCCGGCCCCGCCCCGATCCACCTGCTGCCCGCCCTGGCCGGCTACCGGGAACTGTCGGTGGCACAGCGACTCTCGGCGGTGCGGGCGGCGCTGGCGGTGCGCCGGCTGGATCCGGATGACCCCGAATTGGATGCGGTCCCGCTGGCCGACTGGCTGCGCCGACACGGGCAGTCCGATCACGCCATCGACGCCCTGTGGGGGCTGCTGTGCGTGGCGGCGCTGAACATCGACCCAGCCCGGGCGTCCACCGCGCAGATGGTGCGGGTGCTGCGCACCGGCCTCCTGGACCAGGTCGTCGCCGGTGACATTGGGGTACCCGCGGCGCCGCTGGCGGCGCTGCACGACCGGCCCGCGCGGGCGCTGCTGGAGAGCCTCGGCGTGCACTGTCGGACCGGATGTCGGGCCGTGAGCATCGAGCGCGTCGGCAGTGATCGCCGGGGCTATCGGATCGCCACCCGTGAGGGCGACCTGACCGTCGATGCGGTGGTGTGCGCGGTGCCGCACCGGCAGGCGACCTCCCTGGTGCCCGTCGGGGCGGCACCCGCCCGATCGGAGTGGCACCGGTTGGGTTCGTCACCAATCGTCAACGCACACCTGCTCCTCGATCGCGCCGTCACCGGCGATGCGCTGGCCGACACCGGCTTCGCCGCGGTGCTGGACTCGCCGCTGCAGTGGGTCTTCGACCGCACCGCGGCGGCCGGCGCTGCGGGCCAGTACCTGGTCAGCTCGGTGTCCGCGGCCGACCTGGCCGTCAGCCGCCCGGCAGCGGAACTGCTGGAGCAGGCTCGACGCGAGATCGAGCGGCTCTTCCCGGCGGCCCGGGATGCCCGCCTGCTGGATGGTTTCGTCACCCGCGAACCGCACGCCACCTTCCGCCAGCAGGCCGGCTCGGCCCGGTTCCGGCCGGCTGCCCGCACCTGCTGGCCGGGCCTGGCGCTGGCCGGCGCATGGACCGCCACCGGGCTGCCGGACACCCTGGAGGGTGCGGTGCGCAGCGGCCTGCTGGCCGCCGCGGCGCTGGAGGTGGAGATGGCCGGAGCGCGACACACCGCCCGGAAATCACCTGCCGAATCGGGTGCGCACCTGGAAGGCTGGCCCGGGCGCGCCACCCGGCCGCCGGCACGAGTGGAGGTGGGGTCGCGATGACATCGACCGCGGGTGCGGTGCTGGACGATGCCAGGTCGCGGGTCGAGCCGGCCCTGCGGGCGGCCGTCGCCCGGCTGGACCCGGCCAACCGGCTGGTCGCCGAGTACCACCTCGGGTTCGCGGACGCCGCGGGTCACCCGGTTGCAGAACCCGGCGGCAAGGGCGTGCGGGGCGCACTGGCGCTGCTGTCCGCACAGGCGGCCGGCGCCGCTGCCGAGGTGGGCGTGCCCGCCGCCGTGGCGTGCGAGCTGGTGCACAACTTCTCGTTGCTGCACGACGACATCATGGATGCCGACACCACCCGCCGGCACCGCGCGACCGCCTGGACCGTATTCGGTACCTCCGCGGCGATCCTGGCCGGCGACGCGATGCTGGGCCTGGCCACCGAGGTGCTGGCCGAGGCGAGCGGACCGACGGTGCCGTGGGCGGTGCGCTGCTTGTCGGCGGCTACCCGCCGCCTGATCGCCGGCCAGGCGGCGGACCTGCGCTTCGAGTCCGAGCAGACCGTCGACCTGGCGCAGTGCCAGCAGATGGCGGCGGGCAAGACGGGTGCGCTGCTGGCATGTTCGACCTCGCTCGGAGCGGTGCTGGCGGACGCCCCCGCGTCGTTGACCATGTCGCTGGCCGACTTCGGGTATCACATCGGCATGGCCTTCCAGCTGGTGGACGACCTGCTGGGTATCTGGGGGTCGCCGGAGCGGACCGGCAAGCCGGTCGCGTCGGATCTGGCCTCCCGCAAGAAGTCGCTGCCGGTGGTGGCCGCGCTCGCGGCGGGCGGGCCGGACGCGGACCGGCTGGCCGAGTTGTATGCGCGGGGCGGATCGCTGTCGGAGCGGGAGCTGTCGTCGGCGGCCGAGGCCGTCGAAGCGGCCGGTGGACGGGCCTGGGCCACGGCGGAGGCGGACCGGGAGACGGCCGCGGCGCTGGCCATCCTGGCGGACCTTCCGATGGCCGAGGACGTGCGGGCCGGTCTGCAGGCGGTGACGAAGATGCTGTGCGGAAGGGACCACTGACGGTGACGGATCTGGCCACATCCCCGGTGAGCCGCGATGGGTTCGCGGCGGGTGCGGGCGCGCCGGCCGCTACCCGCGGAGCGGACACCCTGAACCGGGCGGTGGCCTACCTGGAGGGTCTGCAGCATCGGAACGGTCACTGGCGCGCGGTGCTGCAGACCAACGTGACGATGGATGCCGAGGATCTGCTGATGCGGCAGTTCCTGGGCGTCCGGACGGCCGAGCAGACCGAGCAGTCCGCCAGATGGATCCGCAGCCAGCAGCGCGCCGACGGTTCGTGGGCGAACTTCCATGGCGGCCCGGCCGATCCGTCCACCACGGCCGAGGCCTACCTCGCCCTCAAGCTGGCCGGTGACGACGTCGATGCGCCACATATGGCGGCGGCACGTGGGGTGGTGCTGGCGGCCGGCGGGCTCGGCGGCACTCGGGTCTTCACCCGGATGTGGTTGGCGCTGTTCGGATTGTGGGATTGGCGGGAGGTGCCCGCGCTGCCGCCGGAGATCGTCTTTCTGCCGAAATGGTTCCCCCTGAACCTGTACGACTTCGGCTGCTGGGCAAGGCAGACCATCGCGCCACTGACGATTCTCTCTGCGCTACAACCAGTTCGTGACCTGGGCATCGGCGTGGATGAATTGCGGTTGGCCACCTCGCCGCCGCGTCGCGTACCGGGCTCACGGGCCTGGGCCGCCACCTTCCGCGGACTCGATCGAGTGTTGCACGGTTACCAACGCCTGCCGGTCAAGCCGTTGCGGCGCACCGCCATCGGCCGGGTCGCCGAGTGGATCATCGCGCGCCAGGAGGCGGACGGGTCGTGGGGCGGTATCCAGCCGCCCTGGGTGTACTCACTGATGGCGCTGTCGGTACTGGGCTACGCGAACGACCATCCCGTGATGGCACAGGGGCTTGCGGGCTGGGAGCGGTTCACCGTGCTCGAGGACTCGCCGGACGGACCGGTGCGGTGGATCGAGGCGTGCCAGTCCCCGGTGTGGGATACCGCCCTGGCCACTGTGGCGCTGGCGGATGCCGGACGCTCCGGGGCCCCCGTGGTCCGTGCGGCGGTGCCGTGGCTGCTGGATGAGGAGATCCGGGTGTCGGGGGACTGGGCGGTGCGTCGCCCCGGCCTGGCACCGGGGGGTTGGGCGTTCGAGTACGACAACGACGGCTACCCCGACATCGACGACACGGCCGAGGTGATCCTGGCGCTGCGCAAGAGCTGCGGGCATCGCGACGACCGGGTCAACGCGGCGATCCGGCGCGGGGTGACGTGGATCATCGGGATGCAGTCCTCCGATGGTGGATGGGGCGCATTTGACGCCGACAACACCCGAGAGCTGGCCTACCAGCTGCCGTTTTGCGACTTCGGTGCCGTGATAGACCCCCCCAGTGCCGATGTCACCGCACATGTGGTGGAGATGCTGGCGGTGGAGGGGCTGTCGGACTCCGAGGCTTGCCGGCGCGGCGTGCGGTGGCTGCTGGCGGCGCAGGAGGCGGACGGCTCCTGGTTTGGCAGGTGGGGCGCCAACTACCTGTACGGCACCGGCGCCGCGGTGCCGGCGTTGGTCGAGGCGGGGATCGATCCGTCCGACCCGGTGATCCGGCGCGCCGTGGGCTTTGTGAGCCGGGCCCAGCACGACGACGGCGGGTGGGGTGAGGATCTGCGCAGCTATGACGACCCGGCCTGGTCCGGGCGGGGCGCGTCGACGGCGTCGCAAACCGCCTGGGCGTTGCTGGCCCTGCACGCTGCCGGCCAGGTGGGGTCGTCGACGGTCCGCCGGGGGATCGACTACCTAACCGACACCCAGCGGCCGGACGGCGGATGGGACGAACCGCAGTTCACCGGGACCGGGTTCCCGGGCGACTTCTACATCAATTACCACCTGTACCGGCTGGTATTTCCGATCAGCGCGCTGGGCAGGTGCCTACAGCAAGCGGGAGGACCGATATGACGGCGATCTTCTGCGCTCCGCTGAAGTGGGAGGCGGATGCACTGCGGCGGGGCCTGCCGCCCGGGCTGACCGATCGGGTGCTGCGCACCGGAAGTGGGCCCGCTCGCGCCGGGCGGGCGGCGGGTGGCGCCGCCGTCACCTCCGCCGATGCCGTACTGGTGGCGGGCATCGCCGGCGGTCTGGATCCGTCCCTACGACCCGGCGACGTGGTCGTCGCGGACCGGGTAGTGGCGCCGGACGGCTCGGAGCGTGCCTGCCCGTCGGCGAGGCTGTTGGCCGGTCGGCTGCGGGCCGACGGCATCGGGGTCCGCGTGGGTGCGATCGCCACCTCAGATCGGGTGGTTTCCGGTGCCCGGCGGGCGGCACTGGCACGCTCCGGGGCGGTGGCGGTCGACATGGAATCGGCCTATCTGCTGGATGCCGACCGCCCCGGGGCCGTGGTTCGGGTGGTGGCCGATCCCGCCGACGGCCGGCTGCTGGCCCCGGCGACGCTGCGCCGGGTGCGGCAGGCCGTCGCGGCGTTGACCCCCGTCGCGCCGGCCGTGGCGGACTGGGCGGCCGCCGTGGGGCCGCGTACCGTGCTGCTGGCCGAACCGCGGTCGTTCTGCGCCGGCGTGGAACGCGCCATTGAGGTGGTCGAGCAGGCCCTCGCGCAGCGTGGCGCGCCGGTGTATGTGCGCAAGCAGATCGTGCACAACGAGCACGTCGTGGGTGACCTTGCTACGCGTGGTGCGGTGTTCGTGGACGAATTGGACGACGTGCCCGCCGGGGCCACGGTGGTGTTTTCCGCGCACGGCGTCTCACCCGCCGTGCGCGAGCGGGCCCAGACTCGCGAGCTGGACGTGATCGACGCGACCTGCCCGCTGGTGACCAAGGTGCATTCCGAGGTGCGCCGGTTTGCCGACCGCGGTGACACCATCGTGTTCATCGGGCACCAGGGCCATGAGGAGACCGAGGGCACCATGGGGGAGCGCCCCGATTCCACCGTACTGGTGCAGGATCTGGCCGACGCCGAGTCGGTGCAGATTCCCGACCCGCAGCGCTGCTCGTACCTGGTGCAGACCACGCTGTCGGCGTACGAGGTGGCCGAGGTCGTGCAGGTGCTGCGCCGCCGGTTCCCGGCGATCAAGGGCCCGGCCACCGACGATATCTGCTACGCGACCACCAATCGGCAGGATGCGCTGCGGGATGTGGCGGGGGCCGCCGACCTGGTGCTCGTGGTCGGGTCGCAGAATTCGTCCAACAGCCGTCGGCTGGTGGAGACAGCGCAGCGATTCGGCGCGGCCTCGTACCTGGTCGACGATGTCGACGATGTCGACCTGCGGTGGCTGGCGGGGGCGTCGACGGTGGGCATCACCGCCGGCGCGTCCGCTCCCGCCGCGCTGGTGGACGATGTGGTGGCCGGCATCGGCGGGTTGGGACCGATCCAGGTCCACACCCGGCGGCTGGTCACCGAGAACGTGCATTTCACGCTACCGAAGGAGGTGCGAGGCGCATGAGTATGCCATTGCGGCAGTCCCTGCGCGTGGCCCGCTATCTGGCGGGCAAGAAGCTCAAGGGCGAGAAGAAGTTCCCGCTGTTGGTGGAGCTGGAGCCGCTGTTCGCGTGCAACCTGGCATGTGTTGGGTGCGGCAAGATCCAGCACCCGGCCGACGAACTGCGCCGGCGCATGCCGGTGCAGCAGGCGCTGGACGCCATGGAGGAGTGCGGCGCCCCGATGGTGTCGATTGCGGGGGGCGAGCCGCTGATGCACCCGCAGATCGACCAGCTGGTCAACGAGCTGGTGCGGCGCAAGAAGTATGTGTTCCTGTGCACCAACGCGCTGCTGGTGCGCAAGTGGTGGGACCGGTTCGACTTCAAGCCGTCCCGGTACTTCGCGTTCACCGTGCACATCGACGGACTGCGTGAGGTGCACGACCGGTCGGTGGATCGCGAAGGCGTGTTCGACGAGGCGGTGGAGGCGATCCGGTGGCTCAAGAACAAGGGGTTCCGGGTGACCACCAACTCCACGTTCTTCACCACCGACAGCCCGCAGAACGTGATCGACGTGTTGGACTATCTCAACGACGAGTTGAAGGTCGACGAGATGATGATCTCTCCGGCCTACGCGTACGAGAAGGCGCCGGACCAGGAGCACTTCCTCGGCGTCACCCAGACGCACGAACTGTTCAAGAAGGCCTTCTCCGGCGGGAACCGCAAGCGGTGGCGGCTGAATCATTCCCCGCTGTTCCTGGACTTCCTGGAGGGCAAAGTCGATTTCGACTGCACCGCGTGGGGGATCCCCAGCTATTCGCTGTATGGCTGGCAGCGGCCCTGCTACCTGATGGCTGACGGTTACGTCAAGACGTACAAGGAGCTCATCGAGACCACCGACTGGGACGCCTACGGGCGCGGGCGGGATCCCCGGTGCGCGAACTGCATGGCGCACTGCGGGTACGAGCCCAGTGCCGTGATCGCGACGCTCGGCTCGCTGAAGCAGACCCTGCGCGCGGCCCGCGGCGCCTGACGGCGTGGGGGCCGGCGCGCCGGGTGCACGGGGAGCGGCCGGAGGTCTCGGGCAGGGCAGGGGTTGTCGGGAGGTCGGCGTGCCGATCAGACGCCGACCGCGGACGGCCCCCGCCGAGCGACGAAGTGTCCGCTGCCCGGCTCGCCCAGGTAGCTGCCATCCGCCACGATGACCTTGCCGTGGGAAATTGTCACGCGAGGCCATCCGGTGACGGAGCGGCCGGCATAGGACTCGACGTCGGAACGTGAATGCAAGGTGGAGCCGTCGACGGTGACGTTGGCGCGTGGGTCAATGATGACCACGTCGGCATCGCTACCGACCGCGATCGCGCCCTTGCGCGGCCACATGCCGAAAACCCTGGCAGGACGGGTGGAGGTCAGGTCGACGAACCTTTCCAGGGAGAGCCGCCCCGCGCCAACCCCCTCGCTGAACAACATTCCAATGCTGGTCTCCACGTTCGCGAATCCACCGGGGACCTGGCCGAAGTTCTGGCCCGCCCGCAGCTTTTCCGTGGCCATCCAACTGGTGTGATCGGTCGCGTAGGTGTCGATTGTCCCGTCTGCAGCGCCACTCCACAGCGCCTGCTGGTCCAGGGTGGATCGAATGGGTGGCCAGCAGGCGGCGAACTTTGCCCGGTCATCGCCGGCTGCGTATACGGAATCGTCGAGAAACAGGTAAGCGGGCCGTGTTTCGGCGTAAACGGTGAGCCCATGACTCCGCGCGTCGACGATGGCGCGCAAACCGGCGGCGCTGGAGACGTGCACGAAGTACAGAGGAGTTCGGTACAGCTCCGCATAGGCCGTGACCCGACGGATCGCTGCCTCTTCGACCAGCGAAGGCCGGCTGCTCGGCAACCACTGGATGCCGCTTCTGCCGCTGGCCAATAGGTCCTCGGTGAGTGCGGCAATCATCGCTCCGTCTTCGGCATGCACGTTGACCAGCACACCGTGCCGGGATGCCTGCCTGAGCACCGCGAGAATCGCCTCGTCCCCGATGCGAAAGTCGTCGACGGCAGTGAAAATCTTGACGCTCGGGCATCCCAGCGCGACCAGGTCGCCCATCTGCCGGCCGAACTCGTCGATCGACGGATCGGTGACGATGAGGTGGAAGCCGTAGTCGATCGCCGACGACTGGGCAGCCAGCGCTCGATCCTGCTCGAGTGCTTCCGCCAGCGGTTGGCCCGACCGCTGGATGGCATAGTTCACGATGGTGGTGATGCCGCCGAAGGCCGCCGACAGGGTGCCGCTGTGGAAGTCATCGGCCGTGGTCGCATCGCCGACCCGGTTCGCGAAGTGGGTATGGACGTCGATCCCACCCGGTATCACGATCTGGTCGGAGGCGTCGATCTCGACCGTCCCGGTGCCCGCCAGATGCCGCGCCACGGCAGCGATCCTGCCATCTGAGATGCCCACGTCAGCGATCGTGGTGGTCGTTGGGCCGGCGGTGTCCGGCCTTGACGGAGTGGATCCATCGCCGGTCGACACCACGAGGCCGTCTCGGATCACCAGGTCGAAGCGCGCCCGCTGCGGTGCCGTCATTTCTAGCTGTTCCCTCCGGTTTCAAGAGCCTGCCGCCCGCGCACGATCTGGGAGAACGCGACGGCTATCACCAGCGCACCCCCGTAGAACAGAGGCTGGATCCAGCTGGCTAGACCGAGCAATTGTAGACCCGCAATGCCGGTGCCCAGGAAGTAGATCGCCACGAAACATCCCCACGGATTGAACCTGCCCGGCGTTATGGTCGTGGCGCCCAGGAATGCCGCTGCGAACGCCGGCAGCAGGTAGGTCGGGCCCGCCGACGGGTCGGCACCGTCGAGATTGCCGGCAAGCACAATCCCGGCTATCGACGACACGACGCCGGCGGCAACGAACGAGCCGGTGCGGATCCTTGAGACCCGGATTCCGCTGAGCCGTGCCACCGTGCGGCTGCGCCCTGCGAACAGCAGCCGGCTGCCGGTCGGGGTATAGGCGAGCACATACCAGAGCACTCCGCATGCGACGACCCCGTACCAGAATTCCAGTGGTATTCCCAGGAAGTGTCCCGCTGCCACTGCGTCCACCAGGGAGTAGTCGACACCTGTCACCACCGCGGAACCGCTGATCCATTGGGTGATCCCGCTCGCGAAAGTCCCGGTGCCGAGCGTGACGATCAGCGAATCGATGCCGAAGGTGATCGTCATGGCTGCGTTGATCAGCCCCAGCAGCGCCCCGACGACCAGTACGACGGCCATGGCAGGCAGCAGCGGCCAGTGATGATGCACGTTGAGCACGGCAAGCACCATCGCCGATAGTCCCATGTTGTAGGCCACCGACAGGTCGTAATCACCGGCGACGAGCGGGATCAGCAGCGCCAAGGATAGGAACAGGACCAACGACTGGGAGCCCAGGATTGCTGAGATATTGCCCAGCGTGGGGAAGGTCGACGGCATGGCCACCGAAAAGCCCACGATCAGAATCAACCAGACGAGGGGCAGGGCCAACTGCTCCAGCCTGCTGGCCATGGGGCGGGAGGGCCCCGGACCGCCCACCAGCGTCGTGGGGTTGCGCCACTTGGACAGCGGGCGGGTCTTCACCGGGGCCGTTCCATGTTCATCGCCGTGCGTCGCCTTCGGATTGACGTGAGGGTTTGTCGGTGGAGAGGTCATGACTGTCCCTGGGCCTGGAGTAGGCACCGTGACAGGATCTCGTCCTTGGTGATGGCGGCGCCGCTGATCTCGGCGATGACCGCACCCCGGGCGAAGATCAGCACCCGATCGCAGAGTGCGGCCAGCTGCGCGTAGTCGACGCTCGAGCACAGCACGCCGGTTCCTCCTGCCGCGAGGGTCTTGACGTAGTCGAATATCTGTTCCCGTGAGCCGATGTCGACGCCGATGGTGGGTTCGTCGAGCAGCAGCACCTTCGGGGACAGCGCAAGCCACTTGGCGACGATTGCCTTCTGCTGGTTGCCGCCGGAGAGCGTCGACATCACCGCGCCGGCCGCTGGTGGACGCACGTCGTACTCCCCGATCATGCGTGCCGCCTCGGCGAACATCGGGCGTCGTCGAACGAACATCCCGGTGCGGAACTCCGACATTCGAGGAATCAGCATGTTTTCTTGAACGGTCAGTGACCCAACCGCTCCCTGTCGCTGGCGATCGCCGGGAACGAGCACGATACCGGCAGCTACGCAGTCTGCCGGGGTCAGCCGCTCCAGCGGGTGGCTGACCTCATCGAGGTAGAGCGTTCCACGTGCACCCTTGACCGCGCCGTAGAGCAGGTAGGGGAGCCGGCCGAACGACTCGCCGGCGAGTCCGGTGATCCCGACAATCTCGCCGGCGCCGACTGTCAGGGTGAACGGTGCAAAGCCCGGTGCCTGTCCGGTCGCTAGCAGCAACGACGCGCGGTCGGGTGCTGGTCGATGCGAAATCGCTGCTCGTAGCGCGGTATTCCCGAGGATCAGCGCCGCGAGCTGTGCGGGGGTGGTGGAACGGGCCCCGACCACTCCGGCCACCCGGCCGTCCCGCAAGACGGTAATCCGGTCGCAGAACGCCAACGCGTCGTCGAGGTCGTGAGTCACTAGCAGCACGCTGACTCCAGATGCCGCGAGTCTGCGCATGATGCCCGCCAAGTGGGCACGCTCGTCGTCGGCAAGGAATGCCATCGCCTCATCGAGCACCAGCAGGCCCCGTGCCGTCCCCGTCGTCGACGAGATTCCTTCGACCGCTCGGATGATCGCAATCATGGCACGTTGGAACGGCGGCAGGGTGGAGACCCGGTCGGCCCCGCGGGCAGATATTCCGTAGCTGGCGAGCGTCGCCTCGGCCCTGGCATGTTCGGTGCGCCAGGAAATGAAGGCACCGCGACGCACCGATAACTCACGCATCAGCAGGTTCTCCGTGACGCTCAGAGAATCGATCAGCCCGAGATCCTGGTGAACGAAGGCGACTCCCAACTGTGCCAGTTGGCCGGCCGTGGGTGGCACTGCCTGCGCCCGACCGTCGACGTACACGTTGCCCGCGTCCGGCACGTGATAGCCGGCCAGGATCTTGATCAGCGTCGACTTGCCTGACCCATTCTCCCCGAGCAGTCCGTGCACCTCACCGGCGTTGACCTCCAGGCTCGCGTCGCGTAGGGCGTGCACTCCGGCGAATTGCTTGGCGACATGATCGAGTTGAAGGCGAGGCTCGGCTGTGCGAAGTGTGGGACCGGGCTCGACGGTCACGACCCGTTGCGCCACAGCTGCTGATAGCCGGCGATGTAGGCGTCGCCGTATCCGCCGGTGACCGTTGGTGGAGTGCCGGCATCGGCCACGTTGTCCTTGGTGAATACCCGGATCGGAGAGTGTTCGTCGGCCACCGGAGCTACCCCCGCCAGCACCCTGAATGCCTGGTCCATGAAGGCGTAGGCCAGCCAGTTCAGCGGCTCGCCCACGTCAACCGCGATCGGGCCGCCCTTCTGCAGCAACTGCAGCACGCTCTGCGTGCCGTTGTAGCTGACTATCTTCACCTGGCCGGACTTTCCAGCGGTGACAATTCCGGTGGCGGCGTAGGGCGCGCCGAAATCGAACACCGGCAGAATGTAGTGCAGGTCCGGATCGCGGGTGAGGGCGGTCGACACCAGTGTCGGAATCTTGCTGGGCCAGTCGCTGACCAGCACGTTCTGCACGTCGACGACGCACGCGGGGCACTTCTTGGCAAACTCGTCCTTGGCCGCCTGGACCATGCCCGCTGTGGGAGCCGCGTCATCCGCGGTGATGACCATCACGTGGGCCTTCCCACCCGAGTCCTGGACGATCCAATCCGCCTCGACACGAGTGGCGAGATTGAACGGGGCGTTAACGGTTGCGGTCAATCCGGCGTCGCACAGTTCTTGCGGCCCCCCGCAACTGGTACCGAGCGCGGCAGACTGGTCCTGGTCGAAGAAGTGGGTGGCGATCACCGGAATGCCCTGCGCCTTGGCCGCCTTGATCTGCGACAGCACCTGCCTGGGGTCGAGTGCGGTATTGAGGATGATCAGATCGGGTTTGGTGGCGATCGCCTGGTTGAGCGACGACGCCCACTGAGTCGGTTGGCCCTGGTTCGGATAGTTGGTGTAGTGGACGCCGTACTTGTCCGCCAGGGTCTTCATCTCGGCCTGGATGGTGTTGTCGTACTGGTTGCTGGTCGCGGGGACCACTGCGATGCTCTTGCCCTTGACCTTGGTGATGTCGAACGGTGCCCCTGGGCTGACGAACGTCGGCTCGTTCAGGTAGGCCGAAATGTCCGTGCCGCCGGTCGGCGTCGTCGTCGGTGAGGAGGAGTCGGCGGAGCTGCCGCTCGGAGTTGGCTCGGAAGCGCCCGTCGAGGACTCTGCGGCAGGCGAAGACGGTGAGCCCTGCGCAGCACTGTGCGGGGATGCCGGCGGCGCGCTCGCACTGGATGCGCCAGCTGACGTCCCTGCACCGGACTGGGAGCAGCCGGCAATCAAGACGGTCGCCGTGACCAGACAGGTTGCGGCAACGAGCGTTCGGGCCCTCGGGGTGAATCTTGCCATCGTCACTTCACTCCTTATCGAGACTGGGTGCCTCGCCCGGTTCGCTGCCGGGCGCTGGTACTGCGTCGGGCATTTCCCCACTCGATGCCGAGCCGCTTTCGCGCTCGCCGAACAGCAGGGAACTGGTGCGGCGTAGGTGGTTGGACATGCGGGTGCGTGCCTGCGCTGCGTCACCGCGCGTGATGGCGTCGAGGATCGCCAGGTGCTCGTCGTTCTGCTCGCGGCGTGGTTGTTCGCCGCGCAGCGCCAGCTGATTGACCAATGCCCATAGCGGGTGCTCTTCGATATCCACCAGGTGCAGCACGACGTCGCCCAGCACCGGGTTGCCGCACGACCGGGCAAGCAACAGGTGGAACTCCATCCCCAGCTCGCTCAGCCGCGACAACGCCGATCCGGTCCGAGTCGCCTCGACCGACTGTTCGACAACCCGGCGCAGTGCCGCGATGTCGGCGGGATCGATGTGTTGCGCACACAACTCGGCTACCGCTGGCTCGATGAGGGCTCGCGTCTGCATGAGGTCCTGTGGCCGGGCGAGGGCGGCGAGCTCCTGGTCCGGGCTCCAGGTCGTCCCGGGTCCGTTTACCCTTGCGCCGATTCCGGGCTGCACGTCGATGGCGCCGACGATTTCCAGCGCCAGGAGGGCCTCACGGACGGTCGGTCGGCTCACCTGCGTTGACGCCGCGATCTCTCGATCGCCGGGAAGCTTGCTTCCGGGCGGGTAGTCGCCGCGTGCGATGGCCTCCAGCAGCCGCTCTGCCACGTGTAGGTATCTGCGTCGTGGCTGGCCGATGGGGGCTAGAGCCCCCTCGGATTGCTGGTCAGTCCGCATAAGGACTAGAGGTTAGACCAGTTGAATTCGCCTGGTCAAGGGGTCGCGAACGCGCTGCCGCCCGCCGGCGGCCGCCATATCCGGGATGAAACCGTGGCCTCGCGCGCGGATGGCGGGTTACCAGATCATGGCGCAGCGTTCGCTGAGCGCCGCTGGGCCGTCAGCGCTCGCCGGAACGCTCGATGCGCGGCGACGGGTTCGTCACCGCCCCCAGCGCCCCGCCATCCTGCCGTAGGTCTGCGGGAAGGTGCCGTGCAGCGCGATCGGTACCCGCAGCCACCCGGGTACCGCCACCACCGCCCGGTCTCGCCGTATCCCACGTACCACTGCCCTGGCCACACGTTGTACCGACACGGGTCTGGGGCGGTCCCGGTGGTAGGGAACGCCGCGCCGGTCGAAGAAGGGGGTGTCCACCACGCCGGGCACCACCGTGGTGACGCCCACCCCGGTGCCGGTTAGCTCTGCCCGCAGGCTGTCGGCGTACCCGTGCAGCGCGGCCTTGCTGGCCGCATATTCGGACTCACCGGCGGCGCCGACCGCACCCGCGATCGACCCGACGAAGACCAGCCGGCCGGCGCCGCGCGCCACCATGCCCGGCAGCAAGGCCGCCGTCAGCGTGATGGGGGCGCGCACGTTGATCGCCAGCAGGCGGTCCACCTCACCGCCGACTGCGCCGGCCGCCGTCCCGCGTCGGCCGACCCCCGCGCTGTGCACCACCAGGTCGAAGGCCGGAGCCTCAAGCAGGCGCGCGGCGAGATCGGATAGCGCTGCCGCATCGGTGAAATCGCAGACCTCTGAGGTGCCCGCCACCGCGGCCGCAGCGCTCGCCACCCGATCCGGATCGCTTCCGAGCACCGTCACCGCGCAGCCGGCCGCGGCCAGCCGTCGCGCGGTGGCCAACCCGATCCCGGACGATCCCCCGGTCAGCAGCGCGCGGGTCTGGTCCAGTTGCATCAGGCCTCCTGCGGATTCTGGCCGGCCCTGATGCGGTCCGCGATTTGTTGCGCCCGGGTGGCCAGCAGGAAGATACCCAGCCCCATCACACCGATCGCGGACGCCTCGCCGAGGATCGCCCAGCCACCCGCGATGTTCTCACCCAGCCACGCCACCCCGACGCCGATGGCCACCAGCGGGTCCCCGATCGTGATGGTGGTCAGCGCCACCGAGCCGAGTATCCCGCTCTGGTAGGCGTTCTGGTTCAACAGGAATCCGGCCGGCCCCACCACGATCACCGCGTAGAGTTCCCAGTGGGTCCAGATCGGGCCGACCGCCGTGGTGGACACCAGGCTGCGTGTCAGCCCGGCTGTTACCCCGTAGCAGATGGCGGTGGCCAGAGCCAGCGGCAGTGCGCGGATCTCGTCGTGCAATCGGGAGGCCACCGCCAGGCAGATCGAGATCAGCACCACCAGGCCAATTCCCAGTGGGAGTGCCGCGGCGGAGTCGAAGGTGCCCTGCCCCGAGGAGGGGCTGGCGGCGATCAGGAACCCGGCCAGTCCGACCAGGGCAAGCAGTGCTCCGCCCTGCATCCGGCGGTCCGGCGGGTGGTGGCTGCGCCACGACGCGAATCCCAGGTAGAACAGCACGTCGGTGATCAGCAGGGGCTGCACCAGGATCAGCGGGGCGAAACGCAGTGCGACCACCTGCGCTGCGAAGCCGAGAATTCCCAGCAGCACACCGATCCGGAAGCCCGACATCCGGATCAGCACGAACAGCAGGCCGGGGCGCAGTGGCTTCTCCGGGGGTGCCTGCTGCGTCGCCTGGTGCTGTAACACCCCGGCAGCGCCGAAGCAGGCGGCCCCGAAGATCGCGCAGGGAATGGCGATCAGCCAGGTCGACGTCATGCCTGGGCCTCCGCGACGACGTCGGCCAGCGCGGCGTCGATCGCCGGGCGGGCAAGGCCGATGCGGCCGTCGAGGGTGACGGAGATGTCGAGCCGATCGGCGGTGACGATCATGCCCAGGGTGATCGGTACCCGGGGCGGCAGCGGCAGCACCGGCGCCATCCGCGAGACGGGGGCCCCCGCCAACCATCGGGCCCGGCGTGCGCCGGGCATGAAGGACACGACAGTGGAGAAGAACCGGCGGTGATAGACCGCCCGGGTGAACGCTCCGTGCAGCGGGGCCGGGAGCCGGCCCGCGAGTTGCATCACCGCTGCGGCGGCGGGTGCCTCTCGATCCTGATGCCGCCGGCGCAGTTCGTCGCGGACCTGGGCAATCCGTTGCGGCAGCGTGATGTCCGCCATGTCAAGGTCGGCGGCCAGTGATCCGGTCCAGTTGCCGAACTCCCGGTCCAGGCGTGCGGGGCGCATCGCCACCGGCACCATCGCGCGCAGCGGGCGACCGGGGGTGAGCAGGGCGGTGGGGGACAGGATGTGGTGCAGGGCATGGGCTCCGAGTGCGATGGCCGTGTCCGTGATGCTGGCGTGGTACTGGCCGGCCAGCGTCCGGACCGCTCTCCACGGCAGTGAGCCGGCGACCAGCATTCGACCGGCGGACAGCGGCTGGTCGCCGAGCGGATGCCGGGGAGCGAACCCGCGGCCGGCCAGCGACGTCAGGCCGCGGACCAGGTCCGCGGCGCCGGTTCGGTCGCCGCGGGAGTGCGGCAGTGGGCGCCGCTCGGGCAGTGGATCGTCGTCGGCCGGGTCCAGCAACCGGTCCAGCAGACCCAGCGCGGAGATGCCGTCGGCCTGACTGTGGTGCATCTTGATGGCGAACAGGGTCGTCTCGCCCGATCCGCGGATCAGCCGCATCTGCCAGGCGGGCCGGCCGGCCGGCAGCCGCTCGCCGAACAGGTCACCCGCGGCGTCCCAACAGGCCGCGGGATCGTCTGTGCGCAGCACGATCTCATCGACGTGGTCGGAGACGTCGGTCGTGGTGGCCAGTCTCCAGGCGGGACGGGAGGGCAGCAGGATCCGGCGCAGCGAGGGCAGCATCGTCCGCCGCTGCAGGGCGGCGCGGATGTCCGTGAGGGAGGCGGCCGAACCGTCCGCGCGCCGGTCCAGTTGCAGGATCACACCGAGTTCCTGTGCCGCACCGGTGGTCTCGACATGACGGAAGAACGCATCGGAGGGCCGCATGGGCCACCCGGAGGATCGGCGGGTGCGGCCCGCGTTGGTCATCTGGGCCGCGCCGGCTACGTCGCCGTCCAGGGCGGGTACCATGCGGACACCGCGGGACGTGGCTGGGTGGTCGGCGGCACCGGCGTCGGGCAGTGCGGCATCGGGCATCTCGGCGCCCGGCGCAGCGGTGACGAGTTCGGCGGCGACGGACCCAGCACGGGGGCGCTCGCGAACGACGCTGCGCAGGTAGGCGGTCAGCGCGGCGCGGTCGTTGCACAGCTCGGCGACGCCCGCCACGCTCATCAGGTCGGCGTTCGCCGCCCCGTGCGCGGCGATGGGCTCCGCGAGCACCAGTGGCACGGCGCTGGCAGTGGCCTCCAGGGCGGTGGCACCGCCGGCATTGCCGATCACCAGGTCGGCGGCTGCCGTCACGGTCGGCATCTGATCGGTCCAGCCCATCGCCAGCACGCGATCCGGCCCGAAACCCAGGTCGCCCAACCGATCTCGGATGTCAGCATTGCGCCCGCAGGCGGCCACCACCTGGATGTGCTCGGAGGCCTCGGCCACGCTGCGCACCAGCGCGATGACATCGCCGAAGGCATAGGACCCGCAACTGACCAGCACCACCACGGCGTCCGGACGCAGGCCCAGCGTCGCCCTGGCCGCCGCGCGATCCACCGGACCGAACCTGCTGGTCACCGGCAGTGCCGACACCCGATAGCGCCCGCGGGGCTCGGCGCATTTCGCGGCGGGGATGGCCGCGGAGTCGATCAGATTGTTCATCGCGATGTCCCGATACACCCAGAACGGGTGCGGTGCCATGTCCGATACCCAGCTCACCACCGGGACGGCCAGGGCGCGATGCCGGATCAACCAGTCCAGTCCTGCGGTGCCCAGCGGGTAGGTGGACAGGATCAGGTCGGGGTCGAATGCGTCGATCTGTCGGATCATCCGCCGGCCACACCAGGTTCCGACGAACCGTTTGGAGGCCGTGGCAAACCAGCGGTGCCGCCACAAGGAGGCGTAGAAGAATTCGTACAGCCAGGGCGTGTGCTCGACGTTGCTGACGTAGGTCCGGCGAAACGCGTCACCCACCCAACCGCCCATCACGTCCAGCGCGTCGATGCGGCGAAGTTCCGCACCCTGCCAGATCCGGGCAGCTGACTCTTCCAGCGCGTCGGCGGTCGCATGGTGGCCACCGCCCATGTTCGCCGACACCACCAGCACCCGGTGTGGGGTGCGCGCGAGGGTCGGCGCTGGCTGGTTGCGCTGGCTTGCCACCGGCGCGGCGTCGGCGGCAAGCGTGGCGGTGCGATGGGCGTCCATGTGCCTCCTATGGTGCCGCATGCACCGCGGACGTCCGGCGACGGCGTCGCCCCGACGGGACGGCGCCCATCGCGTGAGGGGGCCGTGCCGTTCGGCCGGCGCCGGCCGGTGGGCTCGTACCCTGGTGGGTGTGACATTTCCCGCCGACCAGAGCAATTCGGGCGAATGGTCGGCGGGTACCGGCCGTGATCGCCCGGTCGGGCGGGCGGCCTGGAACCCGGCGTGGTGCCGGCCCCGACCATCGGCGGGCTGGCGTGTCGACTGGGTCCCGGTGACCGGCTCCACCAACGCCGATCTGGTCGCCGCGGTCGCCGCAGGGTCGCCGGACCGGAGCGTGCTGGTCGCGGACGTGCAGACCGCAGGCCGAGGGCGGCTCGGACGCCGCTGGCAGGCGCCGACGGGTACCGCCCTGATGTTCTCGGTGCTGCTGCGACCCGGGTCGGTGCCGGTCTCCCGGTGGGGGTGGGTCGGGGCACTGCTCGGCCTGGCGGTGGTGGCGGCGCTGGATGAGCGGGTCCCGGGGGCGGGGTTGAAGTGGCCCAACGACGTGCTGCTCGGATCGCGAAAAGTGGCAGGCGTGCTGGCCGAGATGACCGGTGGCGCCCTGGTGGTGGGAGCCGGGATCAATGTGAGCCTCACCGAGCGAGACCTACCCCGCCCCGACGCCACCTCGCTGGTGCTGGCCGGAGCGGATCGGGATGGCCTCCGGCGAGAGGTGCTGTTGGCGCAGGTGCTGGATGCGTTCGCGCCGCTGCTGGATCGCTGGCAACGGACCGCCGGCGACATCGAGCGGTCGGGTCTGCGTCAGCGTTACCTGGCGCGCTGCACCACGGTCGGCGCTCGGGTGGAGGTGCAACTACCCGATGGCACCAGGGTGGTGGGCGTGGCCACCGATGTCGCGGCGGACGGGTCGGTGGTGGTGGACGACGGGGTTGTGGTGCGCCGGTTCGCCGCGGGTGATGTGCAGCACCTGCGGGTCGGGCGGAGCACGGCCACCGAGGGACGGGCGCGCGGAGACGATGGGTAGCCTGCCAGCCATGGCGGATGGTGGGCGGCCCGAACCGAGTGACGACGATCCGCTGGTCGCGCGCCTGGCACAGGTTCGCCGTCAGGTGGATCTCGCGGCCAGCGCCGCGGGCCGGCCAGCGGGGTCGGTGCAGATCCTGCTGGCGACCAAGACGGTGCCCGCGGAGCGGATCGTCCGGGCGCTGCAGGCCGGGGCACATCTGATCGGCGAGAACCGGGTGCAGGAGGTGCTGGCGAAGTTCGACGCGCTGTCGGGGCAGAGCTACACCAGTCACTTCATCGGCCATCTGCAGCGCAACAAGGTGGCCGCACTCGTGGGCAGGGTTGATTGCATCCAGACCCTCGACTCGGTCGATCTGGCCCAACGGCTGCAGCACCGCCTGGAATTGGCGGATGCCGAGATGAGCGTCATGGTGCAGGTGAACGTGTCGGGCGAGGCCAGCAAGTCCGGCGTGCCGCCGGAGGCCGCCGGTGACCTCGTGGCGGCGCTGGCCACGCTGCCCCGCCTGCGGCTGTGCGGTTACATGACGATCGGGCTGAACTCACCCGACCTGTCGGCGGTACGGGCGGGCTACGCCCGGTTGCGTGAGGTGCGCGATGGATTGGCCGGAGACGGTCTGCCGGGTGCGGACGATGCCACGGACCTGTCCATGGGGATGAGCGGCGACTTTCCCGCGGCGATCGCGGAGGGGGCGACCATCGTGCGGGTCGGGTCGGCCGTGTTCGGGGACCGGGCGGCGGTGCGGCCCGCGGGGTGAGGGCCACGCGGCGCGACCTTTATCACCGCCCTGCCCGTCATCGCTATCGGGACTGGAGGTGGCACGTCACCGCCGCATGGCCTTCCTCGTCGTCCTCCGTGGGCTCGACCCCCTGTTCCAGATCGTGAGATCGCTGTCCCGCCATGTTGACACGCGATCATCGCCGACCTACAGTGACCGTGTGCGTAGCGACCTGCTCGTAATCACCTAGCGCGTCATCGCCGGACAACGGCGGCGACGCGCAACCCCTTGGGCACCGGCTCCGGTGACGAGGGGTTTTTTGTTGCCCGGGAGCCCGGCACGCACCGTGCCCATCCAACCGGATGGACACGAACCAGACGGATTGAGAAGCGGCATGCACTCCACTGGAACATCAGCGGCGACAACGGCACTGCCGGCGCCGGCCGGGCGCGCCCCGGTGATCCCACCTGCGGCGGCCCGGACGGTCGAATCACCGGGACCGGCCGAGCATCTCAGCGGCGCCGAGGCCGTCGTGCGCACCCTGGAGGAACTCGGCACCGACGTGGTGTTCGGCATCCCGGGCGGCGCGGTGCTGCCGCTGTACGACCCGCTGCTGGACTCCACCCGGGTTCGTCACATCCTGGTGCGCCACGAGCAGGGGGGAGGCCATGCGGCGACCGGTTACGCCCAGGCCACCGGGAAGGTCGGGGTGTGCATCGCCACCTCGGGTCCGGGTGCCACGAACCTGGTGACGCCCATCGCGGACGCGCACATGGACTCGGTGCCGCTGGTGGCCATTACCGGCCAGGTCGGACGCTCGCTGCTGGGCACCGACGGGTTCCAGGAGGCCGACATCTGCGGCATCACGATGCCGGTGACCAAGCACAACTTCCTCGTCACCGACCCGGCCGAGATCCCCTCCACGATCGCCGCCGCGTTCCATCTGGCCAGCACGGGACGGCCGGGGCCGGTGCTGGTCGACATCCCCAAGGACGTGTTGCAGGCCGACATCGAGTGGCGCTGGCCGGTGGAGGTCGCGCTGCCCGGCTACCGCCCCACGTCTCGACCGCATGCGGGCCAAATTGCCGCTGCCGCAACCGTGATCGCCTCCGCGAGGCGTCCGGTGCTCTATGTCGGCGGGGGAGTGATCAAGTCCGGGGCGAGCGCCGAGTTGCGTCAGCTGGCGGAGATGACGGGCATCCCAGTGGTCACCACGCTGATGGGGCGCGGCGCGTTCCCGGATTCACACATCCAACATCTGGGAATGCCCGGCATGCACGGCACTGTGGCGGCCGTCGCGGCCATGCAGCGAGCCGACGTGATTGTCGCGCTGGGGGCCCGGTTCGACGATCGCGTCACCGGCCAGCTGTCCACCTTCGCGCCCGGCGCCACCGTGATCCACGCCGACATTGATCCGGCGGAAATCTCCAAGAACCGCACCGCCGATGTGCCGATCGTCGGCGATGCGCGTGACGTGATCGCCGAGTTGATCGCCGCCGTGGCCGCCGAGCAGACCGGCGGCGCGGTGGCCGATCTGACGGCCTGGTGGGCCGAGCTGGACGAGCTCCGCGAGACCTTCCCGCTCGGATACGACTGGCCCGCGGACGGCACCCTGGCGCCGCAATACGTGATCTCCCGCATCGGCCAGATCGCCGGCCCGGATGCGGTGTATGTCGCCGGAGTGGGGCAACACCAGATGTGGGCGGCCCAGTTCGTCGGCTACGAAAAGCCGCGTAGCTGGATCAATTCCGGTGGCCTGGGCACCATGGGATTCGCCGTTCCGGCCGCCATGGGAGCCAAGGTGGGCCGGCCGGATACCTGCGTGTGGGCCATCGACGGTGACGGATGCTTCCAGATGACCAACCAGGAGTTGGCGACATGCGCCATCGAGGGCATCCCGATCAAGGTGGCCGTGATCAACAACGGCAATCTGGGCATGGTCCGGCAATGGCAGACGCTGTTCTATGGCGAGCGCTACTCCTCGACCGACTTGGGCACCCACAAGTTCCATATCCCGGACTTCGTGTTGCTCGCACAGGCGATGGGCTGCGAGGGGCTGCGCTGCGAATCCCGGGAGGACGTGGACGCGACCATCGAGGCCGCCATGGCCATCAACGACCGGCCCGTGGTGGTGGACTTCATGGTGGGCAAGGACGCCCAGGTGTGGCCGATGGTCGCGGCCGGCACCGGCAACGACCAGATCATGGCGGCCCGCGACATCCGGCCGCTATTCGATGAAGAGTGAGCGAGCGAGCGCAGCGAGTGAGGGAACTCGGAATCGAATCTATGAGCACCGTGATGAAGAGTGAGTGAGCGAGCGCAGCGAGTAAGGGGACTCGGAACCGAATCTACGGACACTGTGATGAAGAGTGATGCCCGGATGTTCGCGGATTTCGCGCGCGGTTTTCGACCGTTCGAGCCCCACAACCGTGTTTGAGATCCGCGAACATCCGATGACGAAGCGACAGGAGAACCAACAATCGTGACGCGCCATACCTTGTCGGTGCTGGTCGAGAACAAGCCCGGCGTCCTTGCGCGGGTATCCGCGTTGTTCTCCCGCCGCGGCTTCAACATCCATTCACTCGCCGTCGGACCCACCGAGGCGCCGGCCGTGTCTCGCATGACGATCGTGGTATCGGTGGACGACGTGGAGATGGAGCAGGTCACCAAGCAGCTGAACAAACTGGTGAACGTGCTCAAGATCGTTGAGCTCGAGCCCTCGGCCGCGGTGCAGCGCGAGCTGCTGCTGATCAAGCTCAAGGCCGACGCCGGCGTGCGGTCCCAGATCGCCACCGTCGTGGAGATGTTCCGGGCGCACATCGTCGACGTCGCTCCCGAATCGGTGACGGTGGAGGCGACCGGCACCTCCGACAAGCTGGAGGCGCTGACCCGGATGCTGGAGCCGTTCGGGGTGCGGGAGTTGGTGCAGTCCGGCATGGTGGCGCTCGGCCGGGGACCGCGCTCGATCACCTCCCAGAGCCGCGGGGCAGACTAGTACCGCGTCGCGGAGATCCCGCGGCACCGGGCCCCAGCGGGCCGCTCATTGTTTCGCCCAGTACAGCAGTCAACGAAAGGAACCAGATGGCCGCCGAAATCTTCTACGACGACGACGCCGACCTGTCCATCATCCAGGGGCGCAAGGTCGCCGTGATCGGCTACGGCTCCCAGGGTCACGCCCACGCGCTGAACCTGCGGGACTCCGGCGTCGACGTCCGGGTGGGCCTGCCCGAGACGTCCTCGTCCCGCGGCAAGGCCGCCGACGAGGGATTGCGGGTGGTGACGCCGGCCGAGGCTGCTGCCGAGGCGGACGTGATCATGATCCTCACCCCGGACCACGTGCAGCGGCACCTGTACACCGAGTCCGTCGAGCCGCATCTGACCGCCGGAAAGGCGCTCGCGTTCGCGCACGGCTTCAACATCCGGTTCGGCTACATCACCCCACCCGCCGACGTCGACGTCATCATGATCGCGCCCAAGGGCCCGGGCCATCTGGTGCGCCGGGAGTTCGTGGACGGCAAGGGCGTCCCGGATCTGATCGCCGTCGAGCAGGACGCCACCGGAGGAGCCCAGGCGCTGGCACTGTCGTACGCGGCCGGAATCGGTGGCGCCCGCGCAGGCGTGATCAAGACAACCTTCACCGAGGAGACCGAGACCGACCTCTTCGGTGAGCAGGCCGTGCTGTGCGGCGGCATGTCGCGCCTGGTACAGGCCGGATTCGAGACCCTGGTGGCCGCCGGATACCAGCCGGAGATCGCCTACTTCGAGTGTCTGCACGAGATGAAGCTGATCGTGGACCTGATGTACGAGGGTGGCATCGCCAAGCAGCGCTGGTCGGTGTCGGACACTGCCGAATATGGTGACTACGTCTCCGGTAAGCGAGTCATCGACGAGCACGTCGAGCAGAACATGAAGGCCGTGCTGTCCGACATCCAGTCCGGGGCGTTCGCGGCCCGGTTCATTGCCGACCAGGACGCCGGCGCTCCGGAGTTCAAGCGGATCCGCGCCGAGCAGGAGGCGCATCCGATCGAGGAGACCGGGCGCAAGCTGCGTGGGCTGATGAGCTGGGTGCGCAGCGACGACGACTACACCGGGACCGCCGCCCGGCACTGAATCACTGACCGGCGGGAGACGTCGCGGCCCGGTCCCTGCAGAGATCCTGCGGGGACCGGGCCGATGTCGTAGCGGTGACGGTGTGTTCCGGCGTGCCGAACCTAGAAGGTCTTGCCACCCCTGGACTGGATCCACGCCTTGGACTGCTGGTTAAGCAGGAACACGATGATCAGGATGGGAATGATCAGTCCGATCAGATTGCCGCCGGCGAAGTGGACGATCATCCCGATCACGCTGATCGCGATCGAGAGGCCGGAGATGATCACCAGGATCCGGCCGTCCTTGCCGCTGAGCGCCTGAACGCCGCCCCAGATCAGCGCCGCCGACACCGCCAGCGCCAGGATGATGTAGATCGAGTAGGCGCCGCCCAGCAGGGACAGCAGGCTGAAGGCGAGCAGGCCGAAGAGGATGCCCAGGCCCCCGCTGATGAAGGCGAGCACGGCGGCGGCCGTCACCATGCCGGGGCGGGCCGCATTCGCCGGCGCACCCGAGTACGCGGGGTAGGGCTGCTGGCCGTATGGGCCCGGCTGGCCGTACGGGCCCGATGGCTGCTGCGAGTACGGACCGGGCGGTGGTCCGGGCGGCGGTGGTGTGGTCATGGGTCCTCCCTGGGTCCGGATAGTCAAACGGCACATCACGCACGAGCGTCGTGATCAGACATCTTGGCACCTTTGACGCCGATGGCACACTCGCCGCGCGCGGTAGCGTGCCTCATGATCACCCAATCCCACGCTCCCCGACCGATCGTCGTCATTGCCGAGCCACTGGCCCCGGCTGCCGAACAGGCACTGGGCGACGCGGTGACGGTGCGGCATGTTGATGGCACCGATCGCCCCGCCTTGCTGGACGGGCTGCGCGATGCAGCCGCCGTCATCGTCCGCTCGGCCACCCGCATCGACGCCGAGGCCATTGCCGCGGCACCCAGGCTCACCGTCATCGCGCGGGCCGGGGTCGGCCTGGACAATGTCGACATCCCGGCGGCCACGGCCCGGGGAGTGCTGGTGGTCAACGCCCCGCAGTCCAACGTCACCTCGGCCGCGGAGCACGCCGTGGCGCTGCTGCTTTCCGTGGCCAGGCGGATCCCTGCGGCCGACGCGTCGCTGCGGACCGGCCATTGGCGTCGCTCGACGTTCACCGGGGTCGAGCTGGCCGGCAAGACGGTTGGCGTGGTGGGTCTGGGCCGGGTCGGGCAACTATTCGCCGCGCGATTGGCCGCGTTCGACACCTCCGTCATCGCCTACGACCCGTACCTGCCTCCGGCCCGCGCCGCCTCCCTCGGCGTGCGCATGGTCGACCTACCGGAGCTGCTGCGGATCTCGGACGTCATCTCCATTCACCTGCCGCGGACCTCGGAGACCGTCGGGCTGATCGGCGTCGACGAGCTGGCCACCGTGAAGCCGGGTGTGCTGATCGTCAACGCCGCCCGGGGCGGGTTGATCGAGGAGCAAGCGCTGGCCGATGCGATCCGAGCCGGGCAGGTCGGCGGCGCCGGCATCGACGTATTCGTCGACGAACCGCCAGCGGCCGGACATCCATTGATAGGGCTCGACAACGTCGTCGTGACACCGCATCTGGGGGCGTCGACCCGCGAGGCCCAGGACAAGGCTGGCCTGTCCGTGGCCGGCTCGGTGCTGCGGGCATTGCGTGGAGAATTCGTGCCGGATGCCGTCAACGTCGGGGCGCCCGGTCCGGTGGACGAACAGGTGCAGCCCTGGATAGCGCTGGCCAGCCGTCTTGGGACGATCCTGACGGCGGTGGCGGGCTCCGCCCCGAGTGAGGTGACGGTGATCGCGCGGGGCGACCTGGCGCGAGCGGACACCTCCGTCCTGCGGGTCGCCGCCGTGCGTGGGGTGATCGATCCGCTGGTCGAGGAGCCGGTCAGCTTCGTCAACGCCGCCGCGTTGGCCGCCGAGCGGGGGATAGCGGTGACGGGGTCCACGACCGCGGAGATCGGCGACTACCGGTCGGTCCTGCAGGTGCGGGCCGCGATGTCGAGCGGGGAGTCGGTCAGCGTGTCCGGCACCCTGACCGGCGAGCGCCAGGTGCCCAAGCTGGTGGAGGTGAATGGCCGGCATCTCGACCTCCGAGCCGCCGGCACCCTGCTGATCGCCAGCTATCCGGATCGGCCCGGAGTACTGGGGACCGTCGGCACGCTGCTCGGTGCAGCGGGCATCAACATCCTGGCCGGGCAGGTCTCCCAGGAGCTCGCCGGCGGGGCGGCCGTGCTGGTGCTGCGGACCGATATCCTGCCCGGTCCCGAGCTGGTGGACGGCATCGGCCGGGCGATCTCGGCGGTGACGATTCGGGCGGTAGCCGAGCAGTGACCGGGCCGTCGTCCGGCGACCTACCGAGCGGGCTAGGCCGAATGGGCGATCTTCTTTGCCGGTGGCGCTTGAGGTATTCGGGACGACGAGCGGTGACGGTCCCTCCCCGCACGCTTCAGGCAGCCAAGTCCGGCCCGGTGTCGGCGTCAGTGTGACGAAACGGCCTGCCGACGGTCACGGTTCGTGTTGATGTGGGGCGGTTGTTGGCGTCAGCTGTGGCCGTTGTCGGCCGAGGGGATTAGCCTCACGCCTCACGGACATCGCCGGAAGCGGCTGCCTGAGCGGCGGCCGAGTCGGGGTTGGGCCACCCGCCCGCCCGGACACCGGCCCGCGACGAAGGGTAGGACGCATGGCACGACAGTCCAGGTTCTCCAGACGATTGCTGACCGCCTTGGCGGCGGCCTCGCTGCTGACCACGATGGGCCTGACAGCACCGGCGGCGAGCGCGGATCCCGTCTCGTCCGATGGCGGTGCGACCCCGGCGAAGAGCGTGCCAACCGGGTCGCACGGGTCGTTGGCCGGAAAGATCGACCTCCGCAGGGCATATGACAACTCGCCGGCAGCGCACCGCGCCGCCGCCGAGAAGGCCGCCAAGCTGCACCTGAGGGGCGGCGGCACCCAGACGGTGTTCGTGCAACTGGCGCCCGCCGGCTCGAAGGACGGCGCCGCGGCGGTGTTCCACCGCACCTACAACAGGCAACTGGCGAGCAATCTCAAGAGCCTGCCGGGCAAGCCGACCGCAAAGCAGCGCAAGGCTGCCGTCGCCCAGGCGACCAGTGTGGCAACCGACGCCGCTTTGGCGCGCAAGACCGCCATCGAGTCCACTGCCAAGGCCGTGGCAACCCAAGCCAAGACGAAGGACCGGGCGGCGACCACGCTCTACTCCGTGACCAATGCGCTGCCCGGCGTGGCGCTGACCGCCGATCAGGCGACCCTGAAGGCGCTGGCCGCGCGATCGGACGTAGTCAAGATCTCCACCATCGTGCCCAAGCACCCGGACAACGCGCACACGGCACAGCTCACCCGGGTGCTGAATACCTGGCAGGACACCGGCCTGCTCGGCGACGGCATCACCGTGGGCATCATCGACACCGGGATCGACTACACGCACGCCGATTTCGGCGGGCCCGGTACCACCGAGGCCTATCAGCAGGCCCACGAGAACGCCTCGAGCAAGCTGTATGACTGGCGGACGGACCTTCCGGCGCGTGCCCAGGCGAAGATCGCCGGCGGCTGGGACTTCGTGGGCGACGACTACGACGCCAACCCGACCACCGACACCGGCGCGCCGAACCCGAACTACCAGCCGGTCCCGCACCCGGACGCCAACCCGTTGGACTGCAACGAGCACGGCACGCACGTGGCCGGAACGGTCGGCGGTTACGGCGAGAACGCGGATGGCTCGACCTTCTCCGGCGACTACTCGGCCCTGACGGCCGACGACCTGAACCAGATGGAGATCGGTCCGGGCATGGCGCCGGGCGCCACGCTGTACTCGCTGAAGGTCTTCGGCTGTGACGGCTCCACGGATGTGGTGATCGAGGCGCTGGATACCGCCCTGGACCCCAACGGTGACGGCAACTTCTCCGACAGCATGGACATCGTCAACCTGTCGCTGGGATCGGACTACGCCACCCCCGACGACCCGGAGAACGCCGTGGTCGACGCGCTGGCGCAGAACGGGGTGCTACCGGTCATCGCGATGGGCAACGGCGGCGATCTGACGGACATCGGCGGATCGCCCGGCAACGCTGTCCGGGCATTGGCCGTGGCCAGCTCGGTGGACTCCTACCAGTTGCTGTCCGGCATCGACGTCACCGAGCCCGCCAGCGTCGAGGGCGTGGCACTCGGTCAGGTATCGGTGGCGTACGACTGGGCGGCCAACGGCGGTGACGGCGCCGGCGTGGTGCCGCTGCCGGCGAGCGGCGATGTCGTCGAACTCACCCAGGAGGACAACCTGGACGGCTGCGACCCGCTGAACGCCGCGGATGCCGCCGCGGTGGCCGGCAAGATCGCCTGGCTCACCTGGGATTCCGACGACGCCACCCGGCGCTGCGGATCGGCCGGGCGGTCGGCGAACGTCAAGGCAGCCGGTGCCATCGGCGCGATCTTCACCGGGGACGTCCCGGTGTTCACCGCCGGTATCACCGGGGACGCGGACATCCCGGTCTTCCAGCTCACCCTGACCGAGACCCAGCGGCTGCAGGCCGCTGCCGATGCGGGCACGCTGCACATCACCTTCACCAGCGACCTGCTGAACAACCAGCCGTCCGTCGACCCGAGCATCAACGACCTGGTCTCGTCGTTCTCCTCCCGCGGCACGCATGGCTCGATCGGCGTCGTCAAGCCCGACGTCACCGCCCCCGGCGACACCATTACCTCCGCGGGCATGGGCACCGGCGACGGCGTGCTGGTGATCTCCGGCACCTCGATGGCCACCCCGCACACCGCGGGCATCGCCGCGCTGGTGAAAGCCAAGCACCCGGACTGGACCACCGAGCAGCTCAAGGCCGCGATCATGAACACCGCGAACCACGACCTGTACACCGGCGCGAGCCAGTCGGGTGACATCTACGGTCCGGCGCGGGTCGGGTCCGGTCGGGTGGACGCGCTGGACGCCGTGAGCACCTCGGTGCTGGCCTACAGCTCGGACGTGACCGGCGGTGTGAGCGCGTCGTTCGGCGTGGTGCAGGCCCCGGCCGGTCAGACCGTCACGGTGGACCGGCATGTCACGGTCCGGAACACCGGCGACAGCGCGGTGGACCTGAACCTGGCGTACTCGCCGGCCATCGAGCAGCCGGGCGTGTCGTATTCGCTGAGCACTCCGGCCGTGCACCTGGAGGCAGGTGCCCAGCAGGACGTGACGATCACCCTGACGGCGGTCGCCGACGACTTGCGGCACACCATCGATCCCACGATGGTGGCCGAACAGTCCGGTGTGCCTCGGCAGTTCGTGTCGGATGCGTCCGGTTGGCTGACGGTGTCGCAACCCGACACCGATGAGCTTCGGGTGCCGGTGTACGGCGCCGTGAAGCCGGTCTCGTCGGTGTCGGCCGAGCCCGGCCAGGTGGACGGTCAGACCGCGGTATCGCTGTCCGGCACCGGGTTCGACCAGGGCGACCCCACCGACCCGAGCTCGTGGGCGTCGCTGGTCTCGGTGATGCAGTTCGGTGCCGAGAGCCCGCAGCTGCCCGACTGCGAGGGCGGTGACGTCGTCGGGTGCACGGTGAACCAGACCGCGAAGGCCGGCGACATCCAGTACGTCGGTGCGGGAATCTCGCCGGATGGCAGCGGGTCGCTGGCCAACGGCTGGTTGTGGTTCGGCATCTCCACCTACGCCGACTGGGCCACCATCGGGAACTCGACCATCCCGTACGTGGACTTCGACACCACTGGTGATGGCCGTCCGGACTACGAGGTGTACGCGCAGAACGTGTCCGGTACCGACGTGCTGGCAGCCTGGCTGATCGACATCAACGCAGCGGCAGCGATCGACGCCGAGCCGGTCAACACGTTCTGGGGCGACGTGGACACCAACGTGTTCGACTCCAACGTGGTGATGCTGCCGGTGTGGCCGGAGTTGGTCGGGATCACCGACGACACCACGTCGTTCCCGATCAGCTACCAGGTCGGTACCAACAGCTACTACACGGCCAACGAGTCCGGCGACATCGACCAGGTGGGTCCGGTGGACTTCGACGCCGGGAACCCGAAGGTTGCCGTGGATGCCCCGCTGTGGCTCGACGAGGGTGGGGACGGCATCCCGGTGACGGTGACGGAGAAGTTCACCAAGACGCTGGTGTTCCACCTGCACAACGCCAGCGGCAGCCGGGCCCAGACGCTGTTGCTCTCGCCGTTCCACGGGTTCACGGACCTGCCCGAGTCGAACGTCTTCTACGACGACATCGCATGGTTGGTCGCCTCCGGCATTGCCAACGGCAAGACCGCCACCACCTACGGTCCGGGCGATTCCGTCACTCGGGCACAGATGGCCGGGATGCTGTACCGCTACCTGCACCCCGGCGAATCGGATGCCACCTGCAGCGGGTCGACCCGGACGTTCACCGATGTGCCCAAGAGCAACCTGTTCTGCGGGGACATCGAGTGGCTGGCCGGGCACGGCATCGTCACCGGCTCTGGGGGCAAGTTCCACCCGGGCGCCGTCACCACGCGGCAGGCGATGGCGATGTTCGTATACCGCACGGTGACCGGCCTGGCCGATGCGTCCTGCACAGGTGACGAGCGGACGTTCACCGACGTGCCGGCCAGCAACGCAGGCTGCGGCGACATCGAGTGGCTCGCCGCGAACGGCATCGTCAACGGCACCGGCGACGGCACCACCTTCTCGCCGGCCAAGGCCGTGAGCCGCGCGCAGATGGCGGGCTTCCTGCACCGGGCCTGGGAGTACCAGCAGTCGTAGTGCGCCGCTGATCCGCTGGTCGATCCGAGCCGGCTGATCAGGGCAGCGACAGCCCGGTCTGGTGGGGGCGCACCCACCGGGCCGGGCTGTCGCATGTACGCACGTCGTGCCGCTGGCACGGCCGGTGCAGGTAGCGGGCGCGGGGATCCGCGGTATCGGTCGGGCTCGGCGACGGCTAGCCTTCCGGTGCAGACTCAGCAGTGGGCCAACGCAGCAGGAAAGAGTGAAGCGCGATGAAGCTGGCGGTAATACCGGGCGACGGCATCGGACCGGAGGTGGTGGCCGAGGGCCTCAAGGTGCTCGGCGGCGTGGTGCCGGACGTCGAGACCACCAGCTACGACCTCGGTGCATCCCGGTGGCATCGCACCGGGGAGCTGCTCCCCGAGTCGGTGCTGCGCGAGTTGCGCGAGCATGACGCCATCCTGCTGGGCGCGGTCGGCGACCCATCGGTGCCGTCCGGGATCCTGGAGCGCGGACTGCTGCTGCGGATCCGTTTCGAGCTGGACCACCACGTGAACCTGCGCCCCGCGCGGCTGTACCCCGGCGTGGCCAGCCCCCTGGCCGGCGACGCGTCGGTGGACCTGGTGGTGCTGCGCGAGGGGACCGAAGGTCCCTACGCCGGCAACGGCGGCCTGCTGCGCAAGGACACGCCGCACGAGATCGCGACCGAGGTGTCGGTCAACACCTACTTCGGCGTCGAGCGGGTGGTCCGGGACGCCTTCGACCGGGCATCGCGGAGGCCGCGCAAGCACCTGACCCTGGTGCACAAGACGAACGTGCTGGTGCACGCCGGTCAGCTGTGGAGCCGGGTGGTGGAGGAGGTGTCCATGCAGTATCCCGATGTCACCGTGGCCTACACCCACATGGACGCCGCCATGATCTATCTCGTCACCGATCCCGGTCGGTTCGACGTCGTCGTCACCGACAACCTGTTCGGGGACATCTTCACCGACCTGGCCGCCGCGGTGTCCGGCGGCATCGGCCTGGCCGCCTCCGGGAACCTGGACGTGTCGCGCGCCAATCCGAGCATGTTCGAGCCGGTGCACGGCTCCGCACCGGACATCGCCGGCAACGGCACCGCGGACCCGACTGCCACCGTGCTGTCGGTCGCGCTGCTGCTGGACCACCTGGGGCTGCCGGAGGCGGCGCGCCGGGTGGAGGCGGCCGTTGCGTTCGACCTGGCGACCCGAACCCCGGGCTCGGCGGGTCGCACCCAGGCGATCGGGGATCGGCTGGCGGCGCTGGCGGCCAGCTGATCCTGGTGCGGGTCCGGGTGCCTGCCGCGGGCACCCGGGCTGGTGGGCCGTCACCGCCTGTGGCAGACTCGTCGCCATGCCACGCATCGCTCCCACTGTCGCGATCATTAGCAGCTAGCGCGCCGGCCACCCACGCCGCCGCGCAGACCTCCCGCACCGCGGGGGGTCTTTTGTTTTCCCGGCCCCGTCACCACCACCGACGGTCGCGCGCGGAAGGCAGCGCCACATCCAATCGGCCACATCCAATCCGTATACCGACGATCGATACCACCCGAGGGGCGCCATCATGGCCGCAGCATCCACACCGCAACCGCATGATCCATCCAGGCCGGCACTACCGCTTGGCGACAGTTTCCACGTCTTCGACACCACACTCCGCGACGGCGCACAGCGCGAGGGAATCAGTTACTCGGTCGCCGACAAGATCGCCGTCGCGACGTTGCTCGACGAGCTGGGGGTCGGCTTCATCGAGGGCGGCTGGCCCGGCGCCGTCCCCAAGGACACCGAATTCTTCGCGCGGGCCGCCGACGGCGAGCTTGCCCTGCGCACCGCCACGCTGGTCGCGTTCGGTGCTACCCGCAAGGCGGGCACCCGGGCCCAGGACGATCCGCAGGTTCGAGCGCTGCTGGATTCCCGGGCGCCCGTGGTGACGCTGGTCGCCAAGTCCGACATCCGGCATGTCACCCGGGCGCTGCGCACCACCCCGGAGGAGAACCTGGCGATGGTGGCCGACACCGTGGCGCTGTTGGTGGCCGAGGGCCGTCGGGTCTTCCTGGACTGCGAGCACTTCTTCGACGGCTACCGGGTGGACCACGACTACGGGCTGCGGGTCGCCGAGGCCGGTGCACGGGCCGGGGCAAGCGTGGTGGTGCTGTGCGACACCAACGGCGGCATGCTGCCCTCCCGGGTCGGCGCCGTCGTCGGCGAGGTGCTCGAACGCAGCGGGCTCCGGCTGGGCATCCACTGCCAGAACGACACCGGCTGCGCGGTGGCCAACACCATCGCCGCGGTGGAGGCCGGCGTGACGCACGTGCAATGCACCGCCAACGGCTACGGCGAGCGGCCCGGCAACGCGGACCTGTTCGCGGTGGTCGGCAACCTGATGACCAAGATGGACCTGCCGGTGCTGCCAGAGGGGCACCTGCCGGAGATGGTCCGGGTGTCGCACGCCATCGCCGACCTGGCCAACCTGACTCCGGACAGCCACCAGCCGTACGTCGGGTCGGTGGCCTTCGCGCACAAGGCCGGCCTGCACGCCTCGGCGATCAAGGTCGACCCGGACATGTACAACCACATCGATCCGGCTCGGGTCGGCAACGACATGCGCATCCTGATCACCGAGATGGCCGGCCGCGCCTCGGTCGAGCTCAAGGCCGCCGAGCTGGGTGTCGACCTGAGTGCCCGCCCCGATGTGGTGTCCAGGGTGGTGGACACCGTCAAGACGCGGGAGGCCAGCGGCTGGTCGTACGAGGCCGCCGATGCCTCGTTCCTGCTCCTGCTGCGTAGCGAGATGGGCCGTCGTGATGGCGATACGGACGGTGGTGGCGCGGTGGGCGCACGATTCCCGGACGTCGAGCGGGCCAGCGGCGGGGCCGGCGAATCGTTGCCCTTCCAACTGGAGTCCTACCGGGTGATCGTTGAGCACTCCGGCGGAAGTGACGCCATCGGAACGGTGAACTCGATCAGCGCAGTGAACTCCGAGGCCACGGTGAAGGTGCACGTCGGGGGGCGCCGGGTGATCACCACCGCCGAGGGTAACGGTCCGGTCAACGCGCTGGACTCGGCGCTGCGTCAGGCGATCGTCGCGCACTACCCGCAGCTGTCCACCGTCGGACTGACGGACTACAAGGTGCGCATCCTGGCCGGGCATGCCGGCACCGACTCGGTGACCCGGGTGCTGGTCACCTCGGCCGATGCCAACCAGGAATGGACCACCGTGGGCGTGCACGCCAATGTGGTGGAGGCCTCGTTCCAGGCCCTGCTGGACTCCTTGGTGTATGCGCTGGGCCTGCCGGCGCCCGCGATCGCGGCGGCCCCTGGCGCCGGCGCAGCCTCGACCTGACCGGCACCGCCGCGCATCGATGCGGGTACGCTCGCGCCGCGGGGCGCTCGCGTCACCGCATCGCGTCACCGTGTCGGCCCCCCACACGTCGAAAGGCAGCATCGTGCGTCTCGCCCGCATCGCCCACCCCGACGGGGTGGCGTTCGCCGCCATCGACGGCCCGGATGGCGACCAGGCCGTGAGGGAGATCGCCGATCACCCCTTCGGCACCCCGTCGTTCACCGGCCGTCGCTGGCCGATAGCGCAGGTGCGGCTGCTGGCGCCCATCCTGCCCAGCAAGGTCATCGGGGTCGGACGCAATTACGCCGCGCACGCCGGTGAGCTGGGCAACGCTGTCCCGGACGAGCCCATGATCTTCCTCAAGCCGTCCACGTCAGTGATCGGGCCGGGCGTCCCCGTGCGGCTGCCCGCGACCTCGCAGCGCATCGACTACGAGGGCGAGTTGGGGGTGGTGATCGGACGGCCGTGCCATCGAGTGCGGGCCGACGACGCCGCGGGGGTGATCCTGGGCTACACCGTGGGCAATGACGTCACCGCCCGCGACCTGCGCAAGCCGAACGGGCCGTGGCTACGCGGCAAGGGTTATGACACGTTCTGCCCGCTCGGGCCGTGGATCGAAACCGACCTGGACCCGGCGGATGTGAGGGTGCGGACCGAGGTTAACGGCGAGGTGCGACAGGATGGGTCCACTCGCGATCTCATCTTCACCATCGGTGAGCTGATCGAGTACTGCTCGGAGGTGATGACCCTGCTGCCCGGCGACGTGATCCTGACCGGTACCCCGGAGGGGGTGGGACCGGTGCACGCCGGCGACGAGGTATCGGTGGCGGTGTCCGGCATCGGCGCCCTGACCAATCCGGTCATCGCCGACGGGGTCTGAGGCGTTCGTCGCTGGCATGCGCGAGGGCCTGGACCGGCGCCGGTCGGTCGCCGGTCGCGGCGCCGCCATCGGTTTGGGCGCCGGGCCGACCGGCCTGTAGTATCGATGGTCGGCCCGCTCAGGCGGGACGGTGGGGTATGGTGTAATTGGCAACACAGCTGATTCTGGTTCAGCCATTCTAGGTTCGAGTCCTAGTACCCCAGCGGTGCACATCGATGGCGACCGGCCGTGTGCGGGTCGGCTACCATCGAGCGGTACCAGCACCATCGAAAAATATGGCCCCGTCGTCTAGCGGCCTAGGACGCCGCCCTCTCACGGCGGTAGCGTGGGTTCGAATCCCATCGGGGCTACAGACAAGGGGCCGCTCTCGGGCGGTCCTCTTGTGTTTTCGCAGGTAATAACGCATTTCGAAGGACCTAGAGATGGCACTGCGTGATCTTGGGCGATCATCCGTTGTCAAGATCACCTAGTCCACTGCACGCTTACTGCACGGATTGAATGACCCCGAGCGGGCGAAACTCAAGTTCTCGAACCGCGCGCATAGTGCACGGAATGCTAGTCTGTCGGTTATGCCGAGAGCGCGCATATCCCCCGGAACCGTTGGCCCGGTCTCGGTCGTGCCGCTGGGCGCAGTATTTGATGGCGACGAGCGAATCATCCCCGCACCCTGTTCTGACGGCGGAGAGCCTTTGCCGTACCCGAAGGGATGGCAGACGGGAAAGCGGTACAAGGTCCACAGCGATGACGGGATTGCCGAGTTCACCCTGACGCGGTGGCGCGGCCTGGCGCGTGTGGTCGACGCCGACGGCACCGAGTACATGGTGCGGAGGTGGCGCGACACCAAGGCTGCCGCCATCGCCGCCACGGAGCGGGCCGGGCAGGAGAAGCTGGCCGCGCTGGAATCCGCCCGACTGCGGGCTGCGCAGTCGGCCGCGCTGGCCGCTGAGGGAGACCTGACGACGACGGTTGGAGATCTGCTGGAGCAGGTCATGGTGTCTCCCAGCACGACGAAGCTGGCACCCCGTACGCGGGGTGAGTACGTCTACGTCTCGGCAGCCGTCCGGGAGCACGACGGGGGCGCGCTGGCAGCGATGCTGCCGCGCAAGGTTGACGTCGCCACCGTGCGGGCGTTTCTAGAGTCGTTCGCTCAAGAGCACGGCACCTATGGTGCCGTGCGGGCCAAGGCGCTACTCCGTAAGGCGATGGACCTTGCCGCCGAATCGAACGTTATGCGCGCCCCGATCAATCCCGTCGCCGCGTGCCGTGACGCTATCCCGAACGTGAAGGTTCAGCAGCGAAGGCACGAGACGAAGCACACTCCTACGGACGCGGAGGTTGAGGCGTTCTTGTCGGCGCTGCGTGATGACCCGGCTGCGGGGCCGATGGTCGGTCCCCGGCTCAAGTCGCGCCATGGTGAGGCTGGGAGTGTCGTGAACGGTACCGATGTCGCGGACCTGTTGGCGGTCACTTTCGGGGCTGGGCTGAGGATTGGAGAGGCTACCGCGCTGCGATGGGCCGACCTGACCCTCAGAAACGGCAATGGTGCTGCGAAGGTGTCTGGCACGGTGATTTGGGTCAAGGGTCAAGGCGCGGTTCGGCAGGAGCGGACGAAGACGAGAGGCAGCTCGCGAACGGTGCCGCTACGGGATGACCTAGTGGCGATGCTGCGTGAGCGGGCGCTGCTGTTCGGGATCGATATGGCGGACCCTGAGCACTTGGCGCGGCCTGTATTCCCATCGCCGCAGCGGCATGGCCGTTGGCGGGACCCGAGCAACCTGGCGAAAGCGATTAGGTCAGCGATGGATCGGCACGGGCTCGAGTGGGCCAGCAGCCACACGGGTCGACGCTGGAGGGTGACTTCACTACTTGATCGGGGTGTGCCGCTGCGCAAGATCGGTGACGTGGTGGGGCACGTGCGGCTTGAGACGACCCTCGGGTACGTCGGTCGGGATCGTGCAACGGACGACGACGTGCGGGCCGCGCTGTAGTAGCAGGAGCGATGCTGACTACATGGCGTCGTGCGCCGCTGCGTTGAGGCTCGGTCCGATTGCTGAGTGGCGATGCCCGCCACTAGAGCTGATCGATAGTGGTTCGGCGGTGTTGGTCTTGCCAGGCAAGTAGATCGCGGAGCCGGTATGCGACGGCTCCGCCACGGATCTTGATGAACGCCGGGCCTCGGCCGGCACTTCGGAGATTGGCCAAAGTCCGGGGGTGATACGGCGTGTAGGAGGCTGCCTCGGTGGTGCTCAAGAGTCTGTCTCCGTCGTCAGCTGAGACATCCTCTGTGCGGATCGACAGGCCCGGATGCTTCATGCTGCGCTCGCTGTGAGGTAGCGACGGACGGTTCCGCGGCTCGCACCAAGGCAAGCGGCGATGGATCGGGTCGAGTGACCATGGGCGGCGAGGCGGTGGACGGCCTCGGCCGCTTCGGCCTCGGTCAGGTGCCGCCAGACCAATCTGCCGTTGATGGCGGCTTCGATGGCGATCTCGTCTAGGTCGTACACGTCTGCGGGATCGGTCGAGTCAGAGCGGACCTGGCTGGGCGCCGGGTCGGTGTCGATGTTGTCCCAGGCTAGCGGGGGAGCCCAGCCGTGGCGCTGCGCATAGCATCTCGCGGCCGTGGAGTCGGCCGTAGCCGGCGGAGGATGTCAAGGGCCACGAATTCTTGACCACTGGCGGCCAGCAGACCTGACCGGTGGTG